>ORMF012566395.1_pt1 | contig 17185 bp, 16 predicted proteins | sample 1779871 | NCBI WGS metagenome assembly ORMF01 (sample SAMEA104232316, study PRJEB22302) | groundwater metagenome | biome: forest; feature: aquifer; material: groundwater | place: USA | collected 2011-08-07 | depth 5.4 m
ATCCCCGGGTTTAAGGTCGGATCGCATTGGCGCTTTAAAAAGAAAACGATAGACCGCTGGATCGCGGCGCAAGAAGAATCCAACACAAACCAAAAAACTTTAATTAATGTCTAACCCAAGCCCAACAAGCTTGGGTTTGTTTTTGTCGGATTAAAGTTCAAGTATTTTCAGGGTAAGGGTGTCGAATATGTCAGTCACAATGAATGGATTGGATAATAAAATAGCGGTCGTGACCGGCGGCAGCCGGGGGATCGGCCGCGCAATAGTCTTCGAGCTCGTAAAGCATGGCGTGGCTGTTTCATTTAATTATGTCAACAGCGAAGAGGCCGCCAATCACCTTATAGAGGAAGTAGAAAAACAAGGTGGGAAGATTATGGCGGTAAAAGCGGATGTCAAAGATCCAAAAGACGCCGAAAGATTCATCGCTGAGACAAAAAAACGCTTCGGTCGGATCGATTTTCTCGTGAACAATGCCGGCATTATTAGGGATAAGACTCTTATGTTCATGACGGACATGGATTGGAAAGATGTCATCGATACCAACTTAAACGGCCCCTTCAATCTAACGCGTCTTGTCATTACGGGACTCTTGAAACAAAAAAGCGGCTCGATCGTCAATATATCCTCCACAGCCGGAGTGATCGGGAATGCCGGCCAAGTGAATTATAGTTCCAGCAAAGCGGGCGTCATTGGTTTCACAAAATCTTTGGCCAAGGAAGTGGCGTCTTATGGCGTACGGGTCAATGCGGTCGCCCCCGGTTTTATTGAAACAGATATGGTGAAAAATATTCCCGATGGAAAAATGAAAGAAGCGATACAGACCGTACCCATGAAGCGAATAGGCGCTCCGGAAGAAGTCGCCAGAGTCGTGGCATTTTTGCTTTCAGACGCGTCATCCTATATTACCGGTCAGGTTTTACCGATTGACGGAGGTCTCGCGATTTGAATAGCGACGATACACGGATTGTCATAACAGGGATAGGAGTCGTCTCGCCCATTGGTATTGGGAAAGAGGCCTTTTGGCATGGATTGAAAGAAGGTAGAAATGGGATTAAACCTGTAACTTTATTTGACACCTCAACTACTCGTTCGAAGCTTGCTGGCGAAATCACGGATTTTAAGCCAGAGGAGATTTTGGGGTCGAAAGGATTGAGAAATTTGGATAGGACAACTTTGCTAGCCCTCTGCGCGGCAAAACTTTGTTTGGATGATGCCAAATTTCAAGTCACCGAAGAAAATACAGACAATGTAGGGGTGGTACTTGGGTCAACGATGGGAAGTGTGCGGAGCATCAGTGAGTTTGATAAGGAGTTTATAAGAGGGGGGTTACGAGCTGTTAATCCCGGGTTATTTCCGAATACAGTAATCAACTCTCCAGCTAGTCAAATTTCGATTTGGTTTAAAATTAAAGGTTTCAATTCAACGCTCTCATCCGGGTTTACGTCCAGTCTTGATGCGCTGGAATACGCGAGAAACTTTTTGCTTATTGGACGAGCAAAAGCGGTATTGGTAGGAGGGGCAGAAGAGCTTTGCGAGCAAATGTTTAAAGGATGTTACAAATTAGGTTTTTTGGCTGGGTCTAAAATTGATCAGGAGGAACTGTGTGCTCCATTTGACAGCAGGCGGAATGGTGCTGTTGTCGGGGAGGGGGCAGCGGTCTTCTTAATGGAGACGCAAGAAGCGGCACAGAAAAGAGGCTCAAAGATTTATGGCTCGATCGGCACTTTGGGAAGCGCTTTTGATAGAGATTGCCATTATCGATATAGCTTACGAGCAAATGGTCTGAAAAACGCTATCGGAAGAGCTTTGAAAATTAGCAAAAAGGGTCCAGAGGATATTGAATATATCTCATCCTCAGCCAACTCAACGGTCGATGGTGATTATTCTGAGGCCAAAGCCATAAAATCATTTTATTCAAAAGAAAGCGGAGTTGTAGTTAGCGCTGTGAGGTCCATGATTGGTGAGGCTTTTAGCGCCGGAGGCGCATTCCAGGTGGCGTCGTCTTTATTTTCTATTAACAGCCAATGTGTTGCCCCGACAATAAATTACAGAGAGAAAGATAAGAGGTGTCTTTTGGATTGTGTGCCGAACAAATCCAGATCCTTAAAAGTAAATAATGTATTGGTTGTGAATTCAAGCCCCATGGGAGGAAATTCTGCTGTTATTTTATCAGGAGAAGGATATGAATAGAGCGGCCGTAGCAATCATTGGACGTCTGCTAGCTTCAACGGTTTTACCATGAGTATCGGGTTGGCCCATTTTTATTTTAAATTTATTATGGGAAAAAAGGAGGGGTTACCGTGAAAAGTGAGAATGGTGAATTAGAGCTCGAGATAAGAAAACTTATCGCAAAAATTATTGAGGTCGATCCTCAGAAAATTACTCCGGACGCTCATTTTATTGAAGACTTAGGATCTGATTCCATGATGGCTTTAGAGATAATGGCGGCCCTTGAAAAGAAATTCGGAGTGACTATTCCAGAAGATCAGCTTGTGAAAATTGCTAATTTAAACCAGGTGACTAAATTGGTAAACTCACTCTTGCCACTGGCAAAGAAATAAATATGGAGCGTGTTGTTGTAACAGGGCTAGGGGTAGTTTCCGCGATTGGGTTTGGCCGGGAGGTTTTTTGGGACAATCTCCTTCTTGGCAAGAGCGGCCTTAGCCAGATCACTTCATTCGAGACTCAAGGATTAAGAAATAGAATCGCCGCAGAAATTAGAGGTTTCTCTCCTGATGAATATATGCGCTCAGAGTCTCTAAAAAATTGCGGGAAAGCCTCACAATATGCGACTATTGCGGCAAGCATGGCCTTACAAGATAGCAGAATGCCTGTTGACAAGGACAAAAACTCAGCATTGGAAGCGGATGTGATTATAGGCACAACAATGGGCGAATGTCAGGCTATCGAAAGCGCCGATGCTGAATGGGTTCAGCATGGCGAAGATAGTGTGCCGGCTAATCTTGTGGCGCAGTATCCCAGTAACAACATTGCAATGAACGTTTGTAGAGAACTCAATATTGTGGGCCATTCGATCGTAATCCCGACGGCTTGCGCTGCAGGAAACTATGCGATTGGATATGGCTATGATTTGATAAAATCTGGAAGGTCATTGAGGGCGCTTGCGGGAGGAGCCGATGCTTTTTCTAGAATTGCGTATACAGGATTTAGCAGAATGATGGCAATGGCTGAGATTAGATGTTCACCCTTTGATAAGAATAGGCGAGGTATGATTTTGGGAGAGGGGTCTGGTTTTTTGGTTTTAGAGTCATTGACAAGTGCGGAACTAAGAAAGGCGCATATATATGCGGAAGTGATTGGCTATGGGCTGAGTTGTGATGCTACTCATATGACCATTCCAGATAGAGACGGTATTGTTAAGGCTATTGCAAAAGCGATTCACGAATCAGGTATTTCGTTAGGTAAAGTTGATTATATTTGCGCGCATGGTACGGGGACGCCGGCTAATGATGAAGCCGAATGCGCTGCTATTAAGCAAATTTTTGGTGAGAAGACTAAGCGTATTCCCATAAGTTCAATTAAGTCAATGATTGGTCATGCGATGGGTGCCGCCAGCGCCTTGGAAGCGATAGCATGCTGCATGGCTGTTAATGACGATAAAATCCCTCCGACTATTAACTATGTAGATCATGACGACAAATGCAATATCGACTGCGTACCAAACGAATACAGACAAAAAAGGGTGCAAATTGCCCTTAATAATTCATTTGCTTTTGGCGGCAATAATTCGTGCGTAGTCTTTGGTAAGATAAAAAACTTATAGAGTACTGAATGAAATCAAATTCATATGATGTTGCAATTATTGGAGCGGGCATTTCCGGCCTGATAGCAGGAAACTATTTGGCACAGTCCGGCTTAAGAGTGTTCATGGCGGAACAACATTACGCCGTTGGTGGGTGTTGCTCATATTTTAAGCGGAATGGGTACACATTTGAATGTGGCGCTCACTCCCTTGGGAGTTGCCGTAATCCCGATGGATATCTGTACAAAATTTTTAATGAACTTGGCATATATGATGTTTTGGACATAAAACGGGCAGACTGCTCCGACACTTTAATATCAAATAAATACACAATCAATTTTTCAGGTAATGCTGATCAGATGGCAAATAGTTTGGCTAATGAATTTAAACAATATAAGGATCAGATTCACAGTTTTTTTAAGGAGCTGGAGGGATTTGGCGCAAAATCATTTCTTCGGTATTATTCGCGCTATAAAAACATGACTTTTGATGTTTTTCTATCTAAGTATTTTGATAATGTCGAAATTAAGGAGATTTTAAGTATTTTCTTGGGAAATTTAGGTGTTCCATCAAATCAAATAAGTGCTATTACTGCACTTGCATTGTATAGAGAGTTTGTGCTGGATGGTGGATACTATGTTGAGGGTGGTATGAAAAAATTAGGGGATGTTCTAAAAAATAATTTTAAAAAAAACGGTGGAGTGATTTCTTTAAAGGATAAAACAATTAAAATCAATATAAAAAATGAGTGCGTATCGGGTGTTGAGACGGAGAGAACCGGCGCTATTGAATCAACATATGTTATTTCGACCGCCGGTATCAAACAGACTTTTTTGCAGCTCATCAACGAAGACTTGATGCCAAGTGATTTTATTCGTAAAGTTAAGAATTCAAAGTCATCAGTGTCTGCGCTGATTCTTTATTTGGGCTTAAAAGGACGCACGATTAAAGATCTGGGGTGGGGAAGGACAGTTTGGTACCTACCAAATCTTAATCCTAATGAATTTCATAGAAAAGTACTTGATGGCCAATGCGATGAAAGCGTTGAGGCGATGCTCATGGGGTTTCCATCCAAGTATGATGAATTATTAGTACCGCATGGATGTGAAAGTTTAATGTGTATATTGAGCGCGCCTTATAAAAGCAATGATTTCTGGGATGCAAACAAGGCAAAATATAAAGAAGCTATCATTAATAGAATATCAACGCTCATCCCTGATATTAAAGGCAGAATCGAGGTATGCGAATTAGCAACCCCTCCTACTATATTCAAATTTACATTGAATGATGCGGGGGCTATTTATGGACTAGCGTCAACCCGGGATCAAATAGACATTGACTATATGCCATTTAAAACACCTGTGAAGAATCTATTTTTATCGAGCCATTGGACAACACAAGGTTATGGGCAAGCTGGGGTGCCAGTCGTTGCGCTAGCAGGTAAACAGGTAGCGTTTGCAATTCAAAAGAAAGAAAAACAGATCAAAGGAGATTTATTATACAAGAGTCAATAATTATCAGAGGTGGGGGAAGTTTGCTGTATGGAAGAAAGTAGATTTGCTTTTATAGTTCACCCAGAGGATCGATGGCATTGGCTACGAATACGCCGGCATCTCCAAGAGGAGAAGCTTAAATCGCATTCTGCGATTGTGAGTCAGCCGACCCTCGATTATTCTGAGCCGTTTCACATAATCACACTGCCATTTCTCTCAAACGGAAAGGCGGCGGTTTGTGATGTTATTTTATGTCCCTTGTTACCAGGAGAAATGGTTGCGGATGAAGCAGCGGCGGTTTCAAAAATTCTAAAATCCGCAGAAATCGCTAGGATGCGAGGAGCCCGCCTAATAGGGTTGGGTGGATTTACCTCGATAGTGGGAAATGGGGGGCTGGACGTTGCTAGGCAAGTAGCTCTGCCCGTAACAAGTGGAAATACGTACACCGCCTCTAGTGTGGTCAATGCTATTATTATGGCCAGTGAATTGATGAATATAGATTTAGGCAAGTCATGCATTGCCATTATTGGCGCTACAGGAGATATTGGGAGTAGCTGTTCGAAGAGTTTAGCCGAGCTATTTGGAGAAATGATTCTGGTGGCAAGGAACGATCAGCGGCTGGAGGAATTAGCTCAATTACTGAGATCCAAATGTAGCCGTGTCTCTATTGAAAAACGAGCCTCTAAAGCGGCAAGAATCGCAGATGTGGTACTTACAGTAACCAGTTCAATCACGACTCTAATTGAAGCTAGTGATTTCAAGAGAAATTCGATTGTTTGCGATGTTTCTTATCCCGCAAATATTGCCAAGGAAATCGGGACGTTAAGACCCGATATTCTAGTATTTGAGGGAGGAATCGTAACTTCAGAGCGATTTATTTCTCAGCTGGAGCCGGCAGTTTTGTTCTGGGGTTTTAATCCTAGGGGCGGGATGCACGCCTGTTTTGTCGAGGCTCTGTTACTAACTCTAGAAGGAAAGTTTTCCACCTATTCGATAGGGCGAGGAGATATAACGCTGGAAAAAATGCGCGAGATGACCGATTTGGGAAATAAACATAATTTTCGTCCAATCTTTTCATGGGATGGAAGAATAATGAAGAGAGCCTTTGGGCATGTTCCTGTATCAAAACCTTACTCCACATGAAAGTCACAGAAGCTTAGCGGAGGGGAAATATGGCAGAGAAGGTTGCCTTAGTGGCAGGAGGATCCAGGGGCATTGGGAGAGCCGTTGCGTTAGCATTAGCTAAAGAACGAATGACAGTTGGCATTGCGTATCTTAGAAATGATCGAGCGGCGGAGGAGACTGCAGATGAAGTCAGAAGACTTGGTGGCAAGGCGTGCCTGTTTAGGCTAGATGTAAAAAACCATGAAGAAATAAGAGATATGTTTCGGGGAATGGAAAAAAGGTATGGACACGTAGATATTTTTATACATGCCGTGGCTCTTGGTGTATTCAAACCTCTTAGTGAGCTATCTTCAGTACAGCTAACCAGAACGTTTGATATTAACGCACGGTCGTTTATTCTTTGTGTTCAGGAATCGATGAGACTTATGAAAAATGGTGGAAGCATAGTTGCGATATCCAGCTTGGGAGGACAGCGGTATGTAAGTGACTATGGAGCAATAGGGATAGCCAAAGCGGCTTTAGAGGCGGCTGTCCGTTATCTGGCTGTTGAGTTGGCTTCAAAAGGTATTAAAGTGAATGCCGTCTCCGGAGGGCCGGTGGATACTGCTGGCGTGAAACTAATGCCAAACTATAAAAAAAGGAAAAGGGATGCGACTAAAATGACACCTGCTGGCAAGATCGCTTCGGCAGTGGACATCGCAAACATAGTTTCTTTCTTGTGCAAAAAGGAGTCTGACTGGATACGAGGTCAAATTTTGGTAGCAGATGGAGGGCTCTCGCTAAAGGTGGCAGGGCTCTAACATGATACACATGAGCATTGGCAGACTGATATTTAACACAGTCTTGAAATAGGCGGAAAATGGAAATCAATATTTACAGCGTGGCAGGAATTATTGCTTTTTTATTCGGATCAAGTCTTGCATTTTTTGTTGGTCATAACTCTTGGCATAACCCACCGCGTCGATCGTTCGCGATTGTCACCCTACTGGCTGCTCTTTGGTGTCTTTTCCCCGTTGCAGCAGCTTTTAATTACGGAGGAGAAACCAACTTGCTCCTTGTTCGATTGGTGTACATCCCAGGGGTACTGGCACCGCCCTTTATTCTTCAATTTATTTTTGATGTAACCGAAGATCGTCGGCCAAAGCTAAAAAAAATGATTCTTGGACCAGCCTATTTCGTTAGTATTTGCTTTATCTTCTTCACATTCCATCCTCAGTTTATTGCTGGCATTGAGAAGCACGTTTCACGTTTTGTCTTTGTCCCTGGCAGGATCTTTCACATCTTTGCTACGCAATATATTTTAATATGCCTCATCTCCTTTTTCCTGTTAATCCAAAATTTACGGAGAGTTGAGTCTGGGGACCGAACGAAACTGCAGTACGTGGCCATTGCTTCAACTATAGGAATTTTTTCACCTTTGTTTCATTTCAGTAGCTCGTATTACAAATGGGAGCCTTTTCCACACGACATTTTCTTTTTTACTTATAGTTCCATCATTGCCTACGCCATTGTGCGCCACCAGCTCATGGACATCGAAGTCATCATTCGTCGCACAGCAGTATTTACAGGGCTTTTTGCGTTTGTGTACGGCATTTTTACAGCAGTTACAGTAATAGGTCAGGAATTCTTTAAAAATAGTTTAGGTTGGAATCAATGGGTTGCGATGATACCAACCGTTTTAATTATTACGGTGGCTTTGAGGCCCCTTGAAATCTTTTTGACGAACGCGACTGAAAAGTATCTTTTCCAAAAGAAGTATGACTACCGAGAACTTCTTCGGACGTTCACGAATGAGATCTTAACCGTTTTAGACTTGCAGAAATTGATGGATCAGACAATCGCAGGTCTTATAAGAATCATGAAGCTGGAGTCTGCCTCGGTGCTGCTTTTAGATAAAGACGCTAAGGTATATAAAATGATGGCTGGCACCGGGGTCAAAGATAAGAATCTAACATTCAAAGAAGATGACGCGCTCATCGCTTCTCTTAAAGCGACGCATCAGCCGATCGCTCAAGACAAGACCTCGGACAAAATAGAAGGGCAAAGCGCTCTTAAAGATGAGTTTAAATCGTTAAATGCGAGGTTATGCCTGCCTATTTTATTGCATGATAATTTAATAGGTGTTTTATGTTTAGGCATGAAGAAATCCGGTGAAGATTATAATCAAGACGACATGGATGTTTTGTTGACGCTGGCACGAGCGGAGGCGATCGCCATTTCAAATGCGCAGCTCTTCGATGAATTGTCGAAGACCCAGGCTGAGGCGGCGCAGAGAGAGAAAATGGCGGTTATTGGGACTCTTGCGGCGGGCATCAACCACGAGATATGCAATCCTCTCGGGATCGTCCGTGGCCAGTGCGAAATGTTTCTTTTGAATCTACGGGACGGATTTTATAAAAATCTCAAACAAGAAGAAGTATTAAAAATCTCCGCTGAGGTCATGAATAAAGTGATCCGAGAGACGGATCGGGCGACCGGGATTACGAAGAAACTCTCAAGCTTCGCCAAACCATCCAAGCGGTCGGATTTTGAGGAAGTTTATATCGAGAAGGAGGTTGGCGAGGTGCTCGGCCTCATAGGCCACGATCTTCAATTAAGTAATGTTGAAGTGCAGACGGATTTTCCAAAAAACTTTCCGGTGATTGTCGGTGATAAAAAACAGATCCAAGAGGTGCTTTTCAACATTATCCGCAATGCGGCTCAAGCGATGGATAAGAAGCAAGGCAAAATCGTCGTTTCAGGATTCAGTGAGAATGGTTCCGCCGTAGTCCGCATTGCGGACAATGGCACAGGCATTCCGCAGGATAAAATTGAGCAAGTATTTAATCCCTTCTATACGACCAAAGCCCCGGGCAAAGGGACCGGTTTGGGCCTTTTTATCGTGAAGCAAGTGGTTGAGCGCAATAAAGGCACGATAGCGGTTGAGAGCGAAATTGGAGTCGGCACAACTTTTACTCTAAGGTTTCCGACGCCCCTGGCGTCTTTGGTTGGCCAGTCCTAATAATGCCGAAGCTTCTCGCGATTGACGATGAGCAGGAGTTCACGAATCTTATGCAAAATTATTTTGGGCCTAGGGGATTTCAAGTATTGGTCGCCCATGCCGGTGATGATGGTTTGAGATTGGCTCAGAAAGAAAAACCGGATGTTTGCGTCATAGATCTCAAGATGCCCGGGATGCATGGGGATGAAGTGCTAAAGAAAATAAGAGAGACTCTCCCAAACACAAAGTGTATTATGGTGACGGCATCGGAAGGAGAAGGCAAGACAAGGGCTCATTTAATCGAAATGGGCGCTTTTGCGTGCTTCGATAAACCGCTCACTTCGCTGCGGGATTTAGAGAAAAAAATAAAAGAGGCGCTTGATATTGATGAATAAACAGCCGAAGTTAATGGTTGTGGATGACGAAATTGATATTTGTAATTTCGTGAAATCTTTCTTTGAAATGAGAGGGTTTAAAGTCACGACCGCGATGAACGGGGATGAGGCCATGTCAAAGCTTCTGCAAGACCGGCCGGACATCGTCATTTTGGACGTCAAAATGCGCCGTGATGGGGAAGGGCTTGAATACCTCCCGAAAATAAAACAGGCGCTTCCGACAGCCAAAGTCATGATGGTGACGGGCGTGGAAGATGAAAAGACGGTAGAAACTGCGAGAAAGCTGGGCGCTGACGATTACATTACGAAGCCGCTCGTGCTGGAATATCTTGAGACAAACGTTTTAAACAAGATAAAACGGCTCAACGAAGCTGCTGTTTAAAGTTTTAAGGAGAAGGCCATTTATACCCGCCTAGACTACCAAGAAGCTTTGATGAATGCCTCGAAGGGCATGATCCGTGTCAAAGATCCTATCACGCTTCTTAAGCTCATCACCAGATTCATTGACCGCCAGATCGGCGTCACTCATGTCGGGATACTTCTTCAGGACAAAAGCCGGGACGCTTATGTTTTGATAGACAGCAAAGGCGAGGGGGGCGTCAAGATCCCGGTGGGCTATGTGAAGATCCCCAGTGATAATCCCATTGTCAGTTTTTTTCTTTTTCCTAATAACGGCGCTTTCGCGAGGAAAGAATCCCTTGTTTATAGCGAGCTTGAGCACATCCAGAATTTTGAGATCCTGGTCAATAAAAAGGGCGAAAGGGCGATCCATTACGAAGACATCCGGAAACACATGAATTATTTCAGGGCGTCGGTTTGCGTGCCGAGCTTTTATAAAAGAGAACTGCTGGGTGTTTTAATGCTAGGCGATAAACTTTCCGGTGAAAAATATCACGACGAGGAAATAAAACTTTTTGTGACGCTGGCCAATGATGTCGCGATGGCGGTCAAGAACGCCGAGCTTTTTAAGGATTTAAAGACGGCTCTTGAGAAAGAACATCGCCTTTTTATTCATACCGCGATCGCGCTTGCGACGGCGATTGACGCGAGAGACACATATACCCATGGCCATTCCGAGCGCGTGTCGCATTATAGTCTGGTCATCGTCAAGGAGTTGATTGATTCGGGTAAGATGATCTACGATCGGGAGTTTATGGAGACTGTCCAGCTGTCGGCGCTTTTGCACGATGTGGGTAAGATCGGGATACGCGATCAGATATTGAACAAGCCCGCAAAGCTGACCGAAGAGGAATTTGAAATCATGAAAGCGCATGTCACGATCGGGGCGACGATCGTCAAGCCGGTCAAAGGGCTCACCCATCTCGAAGACGGCATCCTTTATCATCACGAGCGCTTTGACGGAAAGGGGTATCCGCAGGGCCTCAAGGGGGAAGACATCCCTATTATTGGCAGAATAGTGAATGTGGCCGATTCTTATGACACGATCACGACGGCGCGCTCCTACAAAACGGCCACGCCTGCCGAAGGCGCTTTTAACGAACTGAGAAAATGCTCAGGCACGCAGTTTGACCCGGAAATAGTCGGGGCATTTTACGACGCTTATAAGAAGGGAAAAATTTCCAAGAGGGAATACACCGGATTTGACTTCACAAGATTACACTGATCGTCGTTCCCCGTTTTTCTTCGCTCTCCACTTTGATCTTGCCCCCGTGTTTTGTAATGATCCCATGAACAATAGATAGACCAAGCCCCGTCCCTTCTTCTTTGGTGGAGTAGAAAGGGTCAAAGACGTGAGGGAGGTTTTCTTTGGGGATACCGGAACCAGTATCTTTTATAGAAACGAGTGAGCGGCTGTCAACAGTTTGAGAAGTAGAGACTGTGAGAACCCCGCCGTTCGGCATAGCATGAATGCTATTTAGGAAAATATTAAGAAAGGCCTGCCGCAGTTGATTTTTATCAACGAGGGGTGAAGAATTGGCCTTATAATTTTTTATAACCTCTATTTTATTCTTCAAAAGATTGCTGTTTAAGAGGTTCAACGTATCGTCCAAAATTGAAACAATGGGCGTCGCTTTAAGCTCAAGCTCTCTTGGTTTTGAGAACTCTAGTAATTGCTTCACGATATTATTGACTCGGTCAACCTCATCCACCACGATCCTTTTAAATTTCTCTCTGAATTCCGGATCGTCATATCTTTGAGGCAAATACTCCGCGAATGTCTTAATAGATGTTAGGGGATTCTTGATCTCATGGGCCATCCCGGCAGCGAGCGTGGCGACGGATTTTAGCTGATTCTGCTTTTGGATTTCCCGTTGGTAAAGGAGGTTTTCTTTTTCCAGTGTTTCTCGAGATTTTGTGAAGAACCTTGACTCAATGAAGATTTGGACTTTTCTTTCTAACGGCTTGAATAGCAGCGTGATCAAAGCGAGAACCACTAAAATGACAGGTAAGGAATGAGATTTAGTAATATCACCCAGCGTAGTTCCAGCCATATAAACTATACTGAAGTAAAGAACAGATATGAGCGAAAGCGTTATGGAATAAATCAAGCTTTTTTGGATTGCTATCGAAATGCCCAAGAGTTGATGCTTGAAAATAGCAAGTGTGATAAAGAGTACAAATAGAGTAACGCAAATATTTCCGATAGGAAAAAAATTTACTCCCCAATTGTGTAGAAAATCACTTCCGCCAAAGGTAACGAAAAGAAGAGAGAAAAATACATATCTAGATTCGTAATAGCGTTTGCTCCTACCTTCACGTGCTTTTATTATCTTTGTTGATCTATTAATTATAAATAATCCATAAATGGCAGTGGCCATGACAAATACAACGTGGATCTTATGAATAAAGCCGCCTTTTGGATAATATCCCCACGGGTAATTGTAAATACCGATGATGAAGTTTCTTGTGGTCCATAACAGAATAAGGAAAAGAAAAGTTAAAAAATAAGCTATCGAGAGATCACGTCTGATGGAAGGCAGCGCATTTTCTCTTGTAAATTCAGCTGCAAAATGAAGTGCAAAAGTGGGCATGAAAACAACCCCTGTGAAAACACACTTTGCTAGTATGAGAGAGGTCTCCATGGAAAACGATTTAGAGCTCAAAAGACTCATAGGGAAAAGCCATCCGCAGATTGAAAGACAAAATAGAAAATAAATCTGATTTAGCCGGGACCGTTGATTCATGAATAAGACGAAGGATCCAGAAATGAGGCAAATAGTTGAAAGTAGAAAGGATAGGATAGAGAAAAATGGGATGTCAAACGTCATTGATTTATAACCTTGAGTGAGATTTTAAAAACTGTCTTTTTACTTGGAATACTTTCAACGGTGATCTTCCCATCATGTTCTTTGATAATCCCGTGCACAATCGAGAGCCCCAAGCCCGTTCCGGATTCTTTGGTGGTGAAAAAAGGGTCAAAAATGTGAGGGAGTTGTTCCTTAGGAATACCACAGCCGGTATCCGAGACAGCGATGAGTAGACGATGGTCAATAGAGCGTAGACTAGTGCTCACGGTGAGAGTGCCGCCATTAGGCATGGCTTGGATGCTATTGAGGAAAATATTCAAGAAGGCTTGCTTAAGCTGTTTTTTGTCGCCATTGATTAAAGGCAGATTTGCGCTTAGTTGCTTATTGACTTGGATTTGGTGCTTGAGAAATTCGGCGTTCAGGAGATCGAGAGTTTCTTCGATTACCTGATTGATGCTAAGCTTCTCGAGCTGGAGAGGGGACGGTTTGGAAAACTCCAAAAGCTGTTTAACAATCGAGTTTATCTTTTCCACCTCCGCCCCAACCACATTTGTGAACTTATTAATAAATTCAGGATCAGTAGATTTTTGTGGTAGATGCTCGGTGAACGTCTTGATAGCCGTCAGAGGATTTTTAATTTCATGGGCCATTCCCGCGGCGAGAGTTGAGACGGCTTTCATGCGGTCTTGTTTTTGGATCTCATGCAATAAAAGGAGGTTCTCCTTTTCAATCACCTCTCTAGGTTTAAAGAAAAGTTTATCTATTGTTTTTTGAATTTTTTGCTCAATTGGTTTAAACATTAATGTAATAACAGCCAATATAACCATAATGACGGGAACTGATCTAGCTTTAGTGACATCTCCAACAAACGATCCAATTAAATAAACACCAGAAAAATATAAAGCAGCAACTATTGAGATCAAGAGTGAATAGATTAAGCTTTTTTGTATAACGATGGATATGCCAAGTAATTCGTGTTTAAAAATTGCGTAAGCAGTTGAAATCATAAATACGCTAACAAAGAGGAACCCAATAGGAAAAAGGTCAGCTCCCCATGAAGGTAGAAAATCAACAGTAGCAATAGTAATGAACAAAAAGGCTATAAATACATATTTTATTTCGTAGTATTTTTTAGAATGTCCATATAGCTTTTTTACTATATTCATCCCATTCCATAAGAGTTGAAGCATATATAAGGCGGTTGCGATAACAAATATGGCATGTAGCCGATGAATATAACCTCCTTCAGGATAAGCTCCCCATTGATAGCTGGTAATTCCAACAACAAACTTATCGGTGGTCCAAAGTAAAATTAAAAAGACTATTGTTAAAGAATAGGCAATTTTTAGATTTCTTAAGACAGAAGCTGGCGTATTTTCTTTTAAGTATTCGATTGTAAAGTGGAGAGCTATTGTTGGAAGGAAAATGACAGCTGAAAAAACAATTTTGGATAGGATTAATGAGACGCTATGAGAATAAATCTGAGAACTAACAACGCTCATTGGAATCATCCAGCAGGCTACGGCAAGACAAAAGAAAAAATACAGCTGATTTAGTAGAGACTGTCTATTTTTTATTAAGATAAAGAGGCCTAACGCAAGACACAAGAATCCAATAGCACTATAAATAATTGAATAAGGAGTGATTTTTGAGAAAAGCGTGATCACCTAATGCTCTGAGCAACGGCCTTGAGAATTTGTTTCGATTCGAATGGTTTGGGGATGTAGTCCGCGGCGCCGTTTTTGAGGGCTTCTTGGGCGGTTTCGACGCTTTGGTAACCGGTGACGATGATGACGGGCATGGAGGGCTTCAGTTTTTTGATCTGTTTTAATATCTCGATCCCGCTGATTTTGGGCATCTTGATATCCAAAAGCATCGCGTCAGGCGTGAAGTCTTTCAACAATTCCAATGCCTGAAGGCCATTGTTGGCAAATTTGAGGTTATAGTTGTCAGCCAAGATCAGCTTAAAAGACTCGCGGATGCCTTCCTCATCGTCGCAGATTAGTACTGTAGGTTTTTCATTCGAAAGAGCCATGTGATCCTCCTTGTAAATCGAGCACCAGCGCACCAGGCACTAGGGCACCAGTTAAAGACTTTTGTAAAATCTCCATAAGAGATTACCAACTTCTTTTCTTAAGTTTTTTAGTTTACGATGGTTTTCTTCATTTAGGTAAGTAAGTTTTAGTGAGAAATCCAATAAATATTCAGTTTCTGCTAGGGACCCCAACGCAATATTAACAAATTGTTTCAGTTCCTTTTTACCTTGTCTTCCATAGCCTTCGACGATATTCACAGCGACTGATAAAGCAGCTCTTCGGATCTGGGAAGTAATTCCATACATTTCTTCTCTAGGCAATTCTTTTGTGGCAACATAGACTTGATGAGCCAACTCATCAGCTTTTTGCCAAACAATAAGTTTTTTGTAACCATTTTCTATTGCTTTTTCTGGTGCTCTAGTGCTCTGGTGATCCATACCTATTTTCCAAGTGTTAGAGTGATGTTGGCGTCAAAACCGACAAGCACCAGCTCTCGGATTTGGACGGATTTTTAAAGTGGTGCGGTGTTGAGGCGTTGAAATACAAAGTTTCATGAGTGTTCAACACTCGCTTTTCTTTCCCTGAGTTGATTTCGAGAATGCCCTTCAACACATAAATGAATCTTTCGCTGACCGCCGTATATTCTTCGTTTTCCGTATGGCCATGCGGCTTGATCTTGATGAGGACCGGCATCATCTTTTTTTGAAGAATGCCGGTGGTTAGAAGTTCGGAGACGGCACCGCTCGAGTGGGAGAAGGTCGAGATCTTCTGCCGGATGATTTTTTCCTTCGCTTCATGGACTTTGTTGACGATTTGATCGTAGAGATCGGGGAGGCGGACCCCCAGCGCGTCGGCGATCCTCATATGAGAGTCCAGCGTGCCGGTCATTTTCTCGTTTTCGAGCCGACTCAAAGTGGCTTGGTCAATGCCCGTTTTCTCGGCTATCTCGACCAGCGTCAGCTTGCGAGCTTTTCTTAATGTGCGGATTCGGTGCCCTAGGCCTTTCACGGGGGTCTCCTTAAGTTGCCTGATCATAGTTTAACTGGTATTTGATGAAAAATCAAATATTATTTGTCTTTAAGCAAAACTAAGCCCGTTTAAGCGGATATGGGTATGGGGCGGCTCATAGGAGAATATGATTTTTAATCAAATAAACTTGACAAAAAAGCAAACTTCATGTAAGCTTGCAATCGAGGCATGAGAAAAGAGTTTTGGGAGGGTCTTGAAAATGAGCATTTTCCCGCGTAAACTTTCCCTTACCTTCGAAAAAGTAGTTCGCCGGTCTTTCAGAGGCGGTACACTATGAATAAAAAACTCGAGAAATCGAGATCATCTTTTAAAAGCTCACCGAATTTTTTGGTGGGCTTTTTTATTTGGAAGCGACACTCATTTAAAAAACATTTTCTAAAGCCGGTCTCGTTAGCTTTAATTTTTACCTTCTCCTATACTCAGCTTCTCTGGGCTGCGGATGTTCGTCAGATGCTTTTAGACGCCAAGGCGTCTTTCGAAGACGATACTCGCCGCGGCGGAACGATGACTGCCACGGATCTCGAATCCGCTCAGAGCTCTCAACAAGCGGCTGTGGATCAGCAAGCCGCTCTCCAAAACCTGCAGAATATGAATTTCTCGCTCACCACAAAAAACGGGGACATCCTAAAATACGTGGGAGATACCTTAAGCGAAGTCACACGCCCGGACGGCACCACGCTTAAAAATGTCCAAGTGGACGCGAACGGGAACATTACCAATGCGGACCTTAAACTTTCAGACGGTTCGATTCAGATTTATCAAAATGGCCGAGTCATCGGTTATCAGACGCCCGATGGCACAAGCATCGAATATGACACGCAAACAGGGAGAATTCAAAAGACTACCACTAAAAAAGGGATTGTTTCAAATTACACTTATACCCTCGATGATACCGGCCATGTTTTGACTACGACCGTCAGGTCGCCAGAGCACAGGGCAGTTTACGACGGTCAGGGCCGCCTTCAATCCCTGACTTTGAAAGACGATGCCTCTTACCAATTTATAGATGGTATCTTGCGGTCTTTCACGCTACCGGGCAAAGGCACCTTCCTATACGGCGTCATAAAAGAAGGAGACAGGACACGCATTTTTTTAAATCCGAGCTCTGTTGCATTTGGCTGTGAAGAAACTGAAACCGGCGGTTGTGAGATTGTG
>ORMF010155496.1_pt1 | contig 17184 bp, 12 predicted proteins | sample 1779871 | NCBI WGS metagenome assembly ORMF01 (sample SAMEA104232316, study PRJEB22302) | groundwater metagenome | biome: forest; feature: aquifer; material: groundwater | place: USA | collected 2011-08-07 | depth 5.4 m
CCGGGTCACCGAGCTTGACCAGGCTCATGACGTGGCAGCCCTGGTAGCAGAGACGGATGCCGTGCTCGTCGACGCCCACGAACACGGCGCAGCAGGGCCGGTCCATGACCTCCTCGGCGCTCCAACCGAGAATCTTCTCGGCCGCGCTGTTCCACAGGACCACCCGCCCCCCGGGCCCGACGGCGAAGACGCCGTCCCCCGCCCGGGCGAGAATCTGATCGAGCCCGGGCTCCGCGGCCTTAGGCTGTCTCATCCGTCGGATTCTCCTGGGATGGGGCCGGCGCCATCGGGCACGTGAAACCCTCCTCCTGGACCGGGTCGTAGCCGAAGCGGCCGCCCACGCGCTGCGGCTCAGCACCGAGCCCGGCGATCTCCTCCCGCGTCCAGGCAATGAGGAGATCCGCGAGCGCGCCGTAGTACGGCAGCGGCGTGGCCTCCTTGACCGCACCGGCGAAGGCCTCGGCCCAGCGTCCCAGGTGCTCGCCGAGAAAGCTCACCTGCGCCCTGCGCGTCACATCGAGCCCCTCGGTCATCCCCTCGGCCAGCGCGTACGCCTCCTTGAGACAGAGCGCGCTCATGAACTCACACTCCGGGGCCACGTGGTCTTCGGCGTCGGGGTGCGTCGCGCTCGGCTCGAGGCCGAACGCCGCATAGAAGCCGGCGATGTCGGCCAGGAGCGCCGACTTGCCCGCCATCTGGGGCGCGTCGCCCCACGCGCCCTCGTAGGGCGGACAGCGCGCCTCGCGATCGAAGAGGAAGACATACTCCTGTGCGGTCGCTTCCGCGTCCGCCCCGCGCGCCGCCGAGGCGAACGCCGCGAAGGCCGGGGCGAGCGGCGGATCCGCCGTCACGGACTCCGCGACACAAGCCAGATTCTCGAGGTGCGAGGGCGTGGGATACGCCCACGCGCCGCCGAGCAGCCGGTAGGCTGCGGCGCGCGCGAGCGCGCGTGCGACCTGCCGCTCCTCCGGGAGCACGGCGGGCGGGAGCACGGCGGGCGGGAGCACGGCGGGCGGGAGGACGGCCGCGCCCGGCGCGCTCACCGGCCGACCACCAGCGGGACCCAGGACGCCCACGCCTTGCGCGCGCCCACCTCGCGGCTGCCGCCGTCCCAGACCGCGAAGGCCACGTACGTCTGGAGCCCCGGCCCGAGCCGCGGCGCATTGAGGTCGTCGGAGACCATGGGCCGGCTGATCACGACGCGCCAGACGCCGTCTTTCCACACGCCCTTTCCGAGCGCGTGCTGGTCGGGCTTGACGGTCATGGTCCCCCATCCCTCGGCCATCTGGTCGAGCACGGGCGAGGCGAGCCCGCGGGAGATCGGGTTCTCGAGGCCGAGCGCGCCCGTGTAGGGCCGGGCGTCGGAGGCGCTCAGAATCTCGTCGGGGTAGACGTCGGCCCACGCGTTCGGGTACAGATCGCGCACGGTCGGCGGGCCCTTGTCGATGTCGTGCTGGAAGGCCGCGCGCCACTGCATGATGTTCACGCGCCCGCCGGGATTCCCCATCATCGGCGAGGGCGGCGCGCCCTTCGTATCGATCGGCAGCTCGACGGCGACCTGGTCGCCAAAGTTGTCGAGCACGGTACGCTCCGAGAGCGTCGGGTCCTTCCACTCGAGGAGGAACGCGACCCACCCGCCGTTGTGCACGGCGCGCACGGCGATCTCGTTGATGGCCGGGCGATCGTGGTTGGGCAGCGTCACCGTTTGCGGCAGCATGGCGATCCGGGCGGGCCGCGCCTGCCTCCACAGCGGCGCCGCCGGATCGGTGATCGGGCCGGCCCCCTTGACGCGCACGGCGTTGAGCGGCGCTTGGGCCCACGCCGTGCCGGCCCAGGCAAGCGTCGCGACGAGAGCGAGCGCGAGGGATCGAGAGCGCATAGCCGGGTCTCCCTAGGTGATGTTGGTGCGGAAGGCCTTGTGGGTCGCGTCGTAGACGGGCCGGATCACGACCGGCTCCTTGAGGGGAACGCGGACGATCTCGGCCTGCTTGGCGTCGTAGCCGACCACGGTGTCGCCATCCACCCGGAAGTAGTGGGAGATCTCCGGCGTGGCACCGAAGAGCGTCAGCGCGCCGAGGAGCTTCGTGTCCTGCGCCACCGTCTTGTAGGTCGCGATCGCCTCCTCCACCCCCCAGCCGAACATCTGGCGGAGGTAGACGGGCGGCACGTGGATGGGCGGAATGTAATACGTGTTGGGCTCGAGCCCGAACTGCGGGTAGAGCGGCAGCGCGAGCTTGCGGACGTGGACGAGGTAGTCGAGCGGGTTGTCCTCGGTGACCTTGTCGGGGGCATTGAGGAACCCCTGGATGCGAATCTTGCCGATGCACGTGATGGTGCACTGGGTCTGCCGGCCTCCCTCCACCGCGGGGTAGCAGCCGATGCACTTCTCGCTCACGCGGGTTTGGGTGTTGAAGTAGACCTTCTTGTAGGGGCAGCCCTTGACGCACTCGCGGTAGCCGCGGCAGCGGACCTGGTCGAGGAGCACGATGCCGTCCTCCGGCCGCTTGTAGATCGACTGCCGGGGACAGGCGGCGAGACACGCCGGATACGTGCAGTGGTTGCAGATGCGCGGCAGGTAGAACATCCACTGCATGTGGGGCATGGTCAGGTGCGCGCCCTGCGGCATCAGGCCGGTGGAGTCGTCCTCGCCGATATTCGGGTGGGCGTAGTCGATGTCCTCGGGCAGGTAGCCCAGGATGACTTCGCCCGTGGGCGCCGCGTCGAAGAGCGTCTTGCCCTTGTAGACGGGGCCGTCCATCTCCTGGACGCCGAGCTTGTCGAGGATATTGCCGTCCCAGCCCAGCGGGTAGTAGCCGTAGGGTTTGGTCTCGACATTGTTCCAGTACATGTACTCCTGCCCGCGCCCTGGGGTCCACGTGGTCTTGCACGCCACCGTGCACGTCTGGCAGGCGATGCACTTGTTGGTGTCGAAGATCATCCCGAACTGCTTCTCTGGACGCTTGCCCTCGTAGGGGTAGTCCATCTCGCGCCCGATCTGCCAGTTGTAGACCTTGGCCATGATGAGCCCCCTCCTCAGGCCTTCCTGACGACGAAGCCGCCGCCGAGGTATTGCTTCATCGCCGCGCTTTCGTTGGTGGGCCTGAACCCGAGCGTGACCGGGCGCCACAGGCCCTTGCCGCCGATGCCGCCGTCCTCGGCCTTGAGCACCCGGCACATGGCCTCGCGCGGCGCCCCCGTCACGCAGTGCACGTCGGGCTGAAACCCCTTGCCCACCTCGTGCGAGTAGCTGCGCCGCGTGATCAGGCTATTGGTCTGGTGCGTCGGCTTGAGCCACGAGCGCGTCAGCGACTGGTGCGAGCCGTACCGGAAGAAGGACTGGTAGTTGGTGTCCGGGTTCTTGGCCAGGCCGTCAGGCCGGGTCTCGTGGCCTCTCACCGAGCCGGGTGTGGCCATGTAGCCGTTGTGCCACATGCGCATGACGCCCTTCGGCGTTCCAGGATAGTAGCGCGCGCGGCAGAGGAGACGCGCCACGTGGGCCTCGGCCTCCCGCCCCTTGTCCTGCCAGCCCTTGAACGGGTTGTCCGTGGGGTCGCCGTCCACCCAGACGTAGTCGCCGTCGTTGACGCCCATGGCGCGGGCGTCCACGGGGCTGATGTCCACGTAGGCCTCGCCCACGTGCGGCGCGCGCTTGTCCCGGCGATACATGTCCCCGAACGGCCCGAAGAAATTCGACATGATGTCCGTATCGATCGGCGTCGTGTGCGAGCCGTGGCGGTACTTCGGCGTGTGGAAGATGCTCGCGTAGCCGGACGGCAGGAGCGGGTGCTGGGTCTTCAGCAGCTCCTCGGGAGTCAGCACCACGTTGCGCCCCTGGCGCGCCGACCAGTCGCGCTTCGAGCGGTCGAAGCCGTAGTCCTCGGGCGTCTTGGGCCGGATGGCCGGGTGCGGCCGCGCCACGATCGCGTTGGGATCGTAGAAGGTCGAGTCCACGGGCTCGCGGTAGATGACCATGTTCTCGCCGGCCTCGAGGAACTCGGGCTCACCGCGGTAGAACTCGAGACGCCCGGTCCTCGTGTACCAGGGCTTCGACTCGTTGACCTGCTCCCACGAGAAGGTGCGCGGATAGGTGCGCACGTTCATCAGGGCCGGGATGCCCTGGCTGGCGAGAGCCTCGAGGTCGCGGATCCGGTAGCCCTTGGTCGGTGCGCTGGCGTCGAGGACGCGCTGGAGGTAGACCTCGACCCTGTTGTCGGTCACGAATTTCCAGTAGTCGGCGAAGCGGCGGTCGCCGGTCAGCTTGCCGAGCGCGGCGCTCACGCCCGCGTAGGTGTCCAGGTCGCTGACCGTGCCGAAGTTGCGGCGGAGCGGGGTGCGCGGGAAGACCTGGAGGAACGGGTTGGTGTTGGACGCCGTCATGTCGGGATACTTGAATTCCATCCAGGAGTCCACGCCGTAGACGATGTCGGCGTACTCGCAGGAGCCCGACCACCACCACTCGTTCACCACCACGCACTCCTGCCTGGGCAGGGTATTGAAGACCACGTTGTAGTGGTACTTCGAGTTGGCGATCTGCGAGTTCGAGTTCGACAGCCAGATCGCCTTGGTCGGCGTCGGCACGTGCGGCCCCGTGGTGAACTGCTTCGTGCCCTCGCGGTGCACAACCTCGCCGGCGGCGTAGTAGTGGAGCGATTCGCCCCGGTAGTACGGGCGTGTGGTAACGGGCCCGTCGGCGGCCAGCTGGGCATTGAAGGGATCCTCGGCGAGGTAGAGCGGGACTCCCGAGAAGAGCGACGTGCGGTAGGTCCCCGCATAGGAGCCCACGTTGCCGCCCGGGCGCCCGATGCTGCCGGTGAGCGCGGCCACGAGGAAGATGGCCCGGTCCTTGAGGTCGTTGTTGAAGAACTGGTTCGGCCCCATGCCCACGGGGAACAAAGTCTTGCCGCCGGCTGCCGCGATCTGCCGGGCCAGCGACTCGATGGCCGCCTTGGGCGCCCACGTGATCTTGGAGACCGCCTCGGGCGTCATCGTCTCGGCGAGGTACTGACGCGTCAGGTCGAACACCGGGCGCGCCCGGATCGTCTTGCCGTCGGCGAGCACCACCTCGAAGCTGCCCTCGATCGCCGGGTCGATGCCGGCCTTGGCGAAGTGCTCGCCCATCTGGTCGCGGCTGACTGCCACCGGCTTCCCCGACTTGGCGTCCCACATGACGAAGTCGGCGAACTCGCCGCGCATCGCCTCCGGCATCTGCATGCCGTTCTGCGAGACGGTGGGAATCGGACGCTGTCCCGTCTTGACCACGTTGACCCAGTTGTCGAGCTGGGCTTCCTGATAGCCCGGGAAGACGTGGCGGGCCAGGAGCGGCTCGAGGGTGTCCATCCGCACGAGGCTCGGCAGATCCGTGTACCGCTTCACGAAGTCCGCGTCGTAGAGCTTTTCGCCGACGATGACCGAGGCAAGGCCGAGCGCGAAGGCGGGGTCCGTGCCGGGGCGGATCACGATCACCTCGTCACCCTTGTTCGCCGTGGCGCTGTACTCGACAGTGAGCACCACCACCTTGGTGCCCTTGAGCCGCGCCTCCGTGAGCCAGTGGCTGTCGGGCATCTTGGTGGTGATCCAGTTCATGCCCCAGACAATGACGAGCTTGGCGTTCTCGACGTCGAAGAGCTCGAACTCCGAGGTCTGGTCGCCGGTCACCATCGGGTGGCCGGGCGGCAGGTCCGTGTGCCACGAGTAGGAGTCCCAGAGTCCGCCGCCCAGCGCCTTGTCGGGGCCGACGCCGCGGACCTGGGCGTCGAGCAGCGCCACCAAATTGGCCATGCGATACGTGCCGACGATCCGCGCGATGCCGAGCTTGGCCATGCCGCCACGGAACTTGAGGGTGCGGACTCCCGCGCCCGTCGCGGCATCCACCATGGCCGGGTCGTAGCCCTGCTCCAGCAGGAAGCGCTTGCCCTGCTCGCCCGTGTAGGCGCGCGTGATGTTCTCGAGCGCCCGGGCGTGGAGCGCGTAGGCCTCCTCGAAGGACATGCGCACGAAGCCGTCCCAGCCCCGCTTCATCAGCTCGACCGGCGCCCGCCCGGTCTGTGGATCGCGCGGGAAACCCTTCTCGGCCCACTCTTTGAAACCCTTGCGCACGAAGGCGCCCTTGACCCTGCGATCGCCGTACAGCCGCCGGCCGAGCACGAGCCCCTTCTGACAGCAGCGCGGGTCCCACCGCGCCGAGGCGCGATTGCCCGACAGGTCGGTCGCCTTGCCGTAGCCGTAGGTCGGCTCGATGCGGACGAGGACGTTGTTCTTCAGGAAGCCCTTGAGCAGACAGTTGTGCGTGTCGTTGGGCGCGCAGAGGAAGGTGAAGGTACGGTCGTGGCGGAAGATGTCCCGGTAGATCCGCTCCCAGTCGCGGTTCGGGTATTGCTGGAGCGGGTTCGGGACGCGCACCGGATCGAGGAAGCGGTACTGGGCGAGAAGGTCACCCGGATTGACTGCGGTGCCGAGCCCGGCCATGGCGGCGATCTGGAGAAAGCGACGACGATCCATATTCCCTCCCGGGTTGTCGATCGGCGTCATCATCCCCGAGGAACGGGAGCGTGCGTTATGACGGCTGTCATACGGAACGCGGAGACGCTCACGTCGCCGGCGAGGACATTGTGGTACCGGCCGATCCTGCCCAGCGGCTAGACGAGGTGGTGCTGGGTCGCATAGGCCACGGCCTCGAGCCGGCTGTGGACGCCCAGCTTGGTGAAGATGTTCTGGGCGTGGTTGCGAACGGTGGCGAGGCTGACGTGCAGGCGCTCGGCCAGTACCTTGGTGTTGGCGCCGCCCGCCATGAGGCGGAGAATTTCGAGCTCGCGGCGCGTGAGCGTCGTCACCGCACCGGGCGGGGCCGAGAGCGCCTGGAGCCGCTCGTGGACGAGGCGCAGCAGCTCCCGGGTGGCGGTAACGTCGCGAAAAAGGTGGATGACCAGCGCCCCGCCGGGACCGCCCGACGGCGCCTCGAGGATACTGATGTCGAGCCACACGGGCTGGCCCGCCTTGGTCCGCGTCTGCATGTCGAAGTGCTGGACCGGGTCACCGAGCTTGACCAGGCTCATGACGTGGCAGCCCTGGTAGCAGAGACGGTTGCCGTGCTCGTCGACGCCCACGAACACGTCGCAGCAGGGCCGGTCCATGACCTCCTCGGCGCTCCAACCGAGAATCTTCTCGGCCGCGCTGTTCCACAGGACCACTCGCCCCCTGGGTCCGACGGCGAAGACGCCGTCCCCCGCCCGGGCGAGAATCTGCTCGAGCCCGGGCTCCGCGGCCTTAGGCTTCGTCATATGCCCCGCGGGACCGGTGCCCTCACCCGCTCGGGCTCTCGCCGCGGCCCGCGCTCGCCAGAAAACTCGGGCAGCGGACGTGCCTGGGCGAGGCGCACACGCGCAGGAAGGTCTCGGGCGCCGGGACCTTGACACGCGCATCCGGCCGCCGGCAGTACGCCGGCATCGGGTACATCCAGAGGCGGTCGGCCATCACCGGAACCAGGAACGGGCATCGGTCATCGGCATCCACCATGGCGTGCTTCTCCTCCCGCGCGGTGCTTTGCTCGCCCTCTCTGCCGCCTAGACGAGGCGGTGCTGGTTGGCCCATGCGACGGCCTCGAGCCGGCTGTGGACGTCGAGCTTGGCGAAGATGTTCTGGGCGTGGTTGCGGACCGTGGCCGGGCTCACGTTCAGCCGCTCGGCCAGCACCTTCGTGTTGGCGCCGGCGGCCATGAGCCCCAGGATCTCGATCTCTCGCTTGGTCAGGCCGGACGACCCGTTGCCGTTGGGCGGGGCGGCAGGGGCCATGCGCTCCTGGACGATCTCCAAGAGCTTCTTGGTGGCCGTGATATCGCGGAACAAGTGGACGACCACGGGACGGCTGCCGTTCGTCGCCGGCGCCTCGAGGATGCTCACGTCCAGCCAGATGGCCCGACCGGCTTTTGTTCGGGACTTCATCTCGAAGTGCTCCACGGGCTCGCCCAGCCTGACCTGCCCCATGACGTCGCATCCGTTGCAGCAGAGGCTGTTGCCGTGACCGTCGCCGCCGGCAAACACCTCGCAGCAGGGCTGCCCGAGCACCTCCTTCGCGCTCCAGCCCAGGATCCGCTCGGCGGCCCGGTTCCACACGGCGACCCGCCCGTCCGATCCGGTGGTAAAGGCCCCATCGCCTGCGCGGGCCAGCGCTTGCTCGAGAGCCTCGTTCTGGATCCTGCCTGGGCTCATCCGGCGATCCCCCTCTAGTAACGGATCAGGAACGGCCACGCCTGCCCCGGCTATCGCAAACCGCGTGCCTGACTCCGGTCTACTGGACGTGGAGTGTTTTCGCGAGGTTACGGGCCGGCGGGGACGGCCGGCCGGCTTCGCCGTGGGTCGTCGATGCCCCACTGGGGCATCAGCAACTCGGGGAACCCGGGGCGGGCCCTCACGACCTGTCCAGGGGAACGTGACCTACTCGAACTCGCACTTGAGGGTGACTCTTGCTCGACGACAACTACATCGGCGCTTCGCCTCACATGTAGTTGACGTCGAGCACCGTCCAATGCGTCGCATTTTTCATGAGCCACTGCACCAATGACTCTCGCGTATTTGCGGTCTCCTCCCGAGTCGCCAGGGTCGTGGGGGGACTCCGGCAAGACCAGTGTAAATGCCAGAAAAGCCGAGAGCTGGGAACCACGCGGCTGGATCGCAACTGGGGAAAATTTCCAGCAGTGGGGGAAAGTCCACAGTCAGTTGGCCTCATCAACTGAAGCACCGCAGATATATGGGCAGTCTGACGCATTGCAGGCCGGAGACGGCAACTCTACCCTTGCGCGGGCAGTTCTGGCCTCCGTCGAACCCTCGGGATCCTAGCCCAGCGACGAGGCATCAACATTGCACCGGGTCCCAGTCGCCGGGGTCGAGCAGGTTTCGTGGATCCGTTCGGAAACAGGCACCATGGTGAAGATCGGAGGACAGAGCGTGGACGGTGGGCGCAAATGGTGGGCGTTTCCTCGTAGAATCTTGCAGGAGGATTTCGATGATTCAGCGGTGGCTGGTCTTGCCGGTGCTGGTCGCGGCGGTGCTGCTGACGGCCTCGGCACTCGTCCATGCGCAGTTGCAGGTGCTGCCGCCGGTCAAGGTCGGCGTCATCCAGCCGCTGTCCGGTCCGGCCGCCACCTCCGGCAACTACGTCCGCATGGGCGCCGAGATCGCGCGCGACCGACTCAACGCCCGCGGCGGAGTGCTGGGCGGCCGCCGGCTCGAGCTGGTGATCGAGGATAACAAGTCCGACCCCGCGGAGACGGCGAGCGCGGCGGAGAAGCTCATCGTCGGCAGCAAGGTGCGTGCGATCATGGGCGCCGGGGGTGATGCGATGACGCTCGCGGCGATGCCGAAGATCGAGGAGCGCGGGGTCCCGATGGTCGTCGAGACCTCCAGCGGCGCGCCGATCACCACCCGCGGCAACCCCTGGATCTTCCGCCTCAGCCCACCCCCGGAGATGGAAGCCCTCGGTTTCGAGCCGCACGTGGGCACGCTCGGCGTCAAGAGCGCCGATTTTCTCGTGGTCAACACCGACCGGGGGCGCAGCACGGCCACCGCGTTCGGCGACATGCTGAAGCAGAATGGGGTGACGATCGGTGTCACCGAGTTCATGGAGCCCTCCGCGACCGACATGAGCGCCCAGCTCGCGAAGATCAAGGCGACGGGCTCCGACACCCTGTTCCTGGCGAGCGGAGTCGAGCAGATCGCGCTCGCGATGAAGCAGGCGCACGAGCAACGCCTCGCGCGGAAGATCGTCACCATCGGAGACGGCGCCTCCCCCGCCCAGATCGTCAAGCAGGTGGGCGCTGCGGCCGAGGGCACGTACCACATCGTCCACTCCATCCCTTGGTTCCCCGAGGCGTTGCCAAACCCAAGGATCGCGCGGGAGTTCGTCGCCGAGTGGACCAAGCGCGGCCATCCCGGCGAGGGGCTCATGGAGGGTGTCCGGGGTCACGACGGCATAGCCACGATCATCGCGGCGATCAAGCTCGCGGGCAAGGACGACGCCGGGATGATTCGCGACGCGCTGTGGCGCGTGTACTTCAGCGGCATCAGCGGTCCAATCAATTTTGCGAAGGATGGGCCGTTCGGGAAGGAGAGCGGTCAGAACCGGCCCAGTATCTTCGTGGTCCAGATCAGGGACGCCAAGTTGGCGGTCCCGGACTTCGCCGCGAAGAAGTAGACTCGCGCGGCACTCGCGGCCTTCGGCGTGATCGAGGACCCGGGGGGAAGCCGCTCCCGCACCCCCGGCGAGGGCGCGTCGACTGCCTATGTCGGCCGCGCCTGACCGGGGGCCGGCGGCTCCCCTTCCCCGCACGAGCGCTCCAGATCGACCATGGTCGTGCTCCCGACATAGTGTGTCTCGACGGCACGCCGGAGGTCGGGCAAGCGCTTGATCAGCGCCTCGATCTTCCTTATCTCCACCTCCGCCGCGGTCACCGCCACGGTCCGATCCGGCAACTCGACGCTCTCCTGTTTCAGCAACTGCAGAACCCCCAGGATACCGGTGAGCGGGTTGAGGATCGCGTGGTGCAGGCCGACCACGACCTGGAGGATGGCCGCCAGGCGCTCCTTTTCCACCAGCTGCGACTGGGCATCGAGGAGCGCCTGGTTCGAGTGCTTGAGTCGCTCCTCCATCTCGACCATCTCCGTGATGTCGCGCGAGACCTCGAGGATCTGGTAGACCTGCCCTGAGGCGTCGCGGAGCGGCGCGGTGATGAGATCCGCGTAGGCCGTCCGGCCGCCGGGACCGGGCTGGGCGATCACGCCCCGCTCCACCTGCCCGGTGTAGAGCGTTCGCACGGCGGGGCAGTCGCCGCAGGCCTCGCGCGGCGAGCCCGTCAGCTCGAAGCAGGTCCGGCCCTCGGCTCCGGCGCCCAAGTGAGCCGTAGCCGCCGCATTCATCCAGACAACGCGCAATTCCGGGTCGAGGATGACCAGCCGATCGGCGATCCCTGCCAGGATGGCCGCCAGCCGCTCATGGGCCTCGCGGATCTCGCCGAACAACTCCACGTTGCTCAGGGCGATGGCGAGCTGGTGCAGCATGATGTCCAGCGTCTGAAGGGCGGCCGGCTCGAGGGCCACACCGCCCGCTCTGAGGCGGCCGGCGAACAGATGCGCCGCTCCCTTCTGGGTGAAGACCGGGATGGCCACGAGGTCGTCCCGAGTCACCCGGGCCCGTCCGCTCAGGGCCTCGGAGGCCACCGCGCTCGGGGGGCGAAGCACCTCGACGCCCGGAGGCCAGGAGGCGAGCGCCGTGAGCTCCCCACCGGCCTCGGCCCGGTACAGCGAGGCTCCGGAGAGTCGGAGCGCGGTGCCTGCGCTCTCGACCACGCTGGCCGCCACCTGGGCGAGGTCCAGGGGACTGAGCACCGACTGGGTGAACTGCTGTAGCCGCGTCAGCTCCTCGTTCTGTCGCTCGAGCCTCCGGATGGCCCGCTCCTCACTGGCCGTGGCCCGCCACACCACCAGGGCCAGCACCACGTAGAGGAAGAGCCCCATGCCGCTCGTCATGGCCCAGATCACTCGCTGCGTCCTGCGGAGGTCCAGGAGGACGCCCGTCATGTCCTTGTACGTCTCGACCACACCGGCCGCCCCCGACGCGCCTGGGAACACGACGGGGACATACGCCTCGGCGATGTACCGGCGCCCCCTCTCGTACACGTGTTCGGAGCGCTTCGGCTCCTCCAGGACCGTCGTCACCCGACCCCGGAGCGCGGCGAGCAGGTAGGTATTGTCGGGAAAGCTCAACCCGATGAGCCGTGGCTCGTTGGACCAGACGATGCGCCCGGACGGGTCGAAGACCTTGATCCTGAACACCCCTGGCAGCCCCTCGAGGAAGGCCTGGAAGCCGGGCTGCGCGGCGGGATCGGAGACGGCCTCGAAGTGGCGCGCCGTGAGGTGCTGCTGCGCCTGGTTCGTGACGATCTCCGCCGTCTGGGTTTCCTCCTGGACGAGGACGTAGCGCTCGAAGAAGGCGCCGACGAGAAAACCCGCCGCGAGGACGACGGCCCCGATCAGGACCGCGCTCACCAGGAGGAATCCGTGGAATCGGCTCAGCCGTCTCACTGTCGCGCCTTCACTGGGCTCAGCGGGGGGGGCGGCGGTGATCCCACCCCTACCCCGGCGCCGTTCGCTCGGTCTTGCAAGACACGCCTTACCGCCCGGTCCAGATCGTCCCAGTCAAAGGGCTTGCTCACGCTCGGCGTCCCGGTCGCCTCCAGGAACTGCCGGACGGACGGGCTCAACATGTCCCCCGTCATGAAGATGAAGCGCCGGAGGAATTCAGGATGGTGGCGCTCGACCTCGCGGTAGAGACCGGGCCCGTCCAGCTCCGGCATCCGCAGATCGCTCAAGATGACGTCGTAGCTCCGGTCCCCGAGCTTCTCGAGCGCACGGGCACCGTTGAGCGCCGTCTCCACCTGGTGGCCGTCGGCCGAGAGCTTCTCCGCCAGAAGTTCCAACACGGCCGGCTCGTCGTCCACCACCAGGATCGTCTTCCCTCGCACCGACTCGATCTGCCCCGTCGTCCTCCGGTCCGGCTCACCCTGGTGCGGCGCCCCCACCGGCAGCTCGACCACGAACACAGCGCCCCGGCCGGGCCGGCTCTTCACGCTGATCGCGCCACCGTGGTTCTCGATCATCCCGCGGCAGAGCGCAAGCCCGAGCCCCGTGCCCTGCCCCGGAGGCTTGGTGGAGAAGAACGGGTCGAAGATGCGCGCCTCGATCTCCGGCGGGATGCCGGGACCCGTGTCGGCCACATGCAGGGACACGCGGGCGCGGTCGGAGTCGGCCCGTGCGGAAAGCGTGAGTCGGCGCGGCGGGGAGGTCTCGCGCATGGCGTGGTGGGCGTTGGTCACGAGATTCACGACCACCTGGTGGAGCTGGTGGGGATCGGCCCACAGGGGCGGCAGGTCACCCGCCAGGTCCAGCGTCACCTCCACGTTGTCGATGCGGAGGGAATACGCCAGCAGCTCCACCGCCTCCCGGACGACCTGGTCCAGGGCCACGCGCTGCCGCTCCTGCGGATGCTGGCGCGCCAGCGCGAGGAAGTTCCGCACGATCCGGACGCAGCGTTCCGCCGCCTGCGCGATCTTCTCGGCCCGCGCCGCCAGCGGTCCCTCGCCGGCTGCCCCGACGAGAAGCTCCGCGTGACCCATCACGACCGTCAGGGGATTGTTCAGCTCGTGGGCCACTCCCGCCAGGAGGGCGCCCATCTCGGCCAGCTTCTCGTTCTGGGCGAGGCCTTCCCGCTCCCGCTTGAGATCCTCCGCGGCCCGGCGGCGGGCGGTGATGTCCAGCCGAGTCCCGGCGATCTCGATGGGCCTGCCGGCCGCGTCCGGGAGGAGCACCGCCTGGTCAAGGAACCACCGGTACGAGCCATCGCTGACCTGCCACCGGTACTCGCTCGACAAGGGCCGGCCGTCGAGGAGCGCCGCCAACTCCGTCACCACCCGCCCCCAATCCTCGGGGTGAGTCCTCGACAGCCAGAGCTGGGAGTCCTCGATGAACGCGCTGGCGGGAAAGCCCGAGATGGACTCCACGTTCTCGCTCAGCCACGTCGTGCCCCGGTCGCCATCGGCCCGGGCCGTGTAGACCACCATCGGGACCGAGCGCAGGATGAGCGCGCGGCGCGCCTCGGAGTGCCACAGCGCCAGCTCCGCCTCCTTGCGCGTGGTGATATCCCGGATGATGGCGCTGAAGCAGGTCGCCGCTCCGCGCGTCCAGGTGGACAGCGCCAGTTCCAGCAAACACTCGGAACCGTCCTTCCTCAGCCCGCGCAGCTCCACCGCGCTCGCGCCGCCGGTCGTGCGCGCCCGCTCCACCATCTCGGGCCAGCGCGCGCTCCCTTCCGACGGGACCAGCAGGGCGGCCAGCGGCATCCGCGCCACCTCGGTCTCCGCGTAGCCGAAGATGGCCCGCGCGCCCTCGTTCCAGGAGATGATCCGCTGGGCCTCGTCGGTCAGGACGATGCCGTCGCTCGCCGACAGGGCCACCGATCGGAATCGGGCTTCGCTCCCGGCCAGTGCCCGGCGTTCGGCGGCCGTCGCCTTCGAGGCGACGAAGGCCAGGGCGAGATAGAGGAAGAGCCCCAGGGCCCCCGCCACGGCCCAGATCCGCCCCTTGACGCTTCGCATGTCATGCAGCACGGCGGTCATGTCCTTGTAGGTCTCGATGACGCCCACCGGCCGGGCGCCGCCCGGGAAGGTGATGGGGACGTAGACCTCGGCGATGTAGCGCGGCTCCTTCTCGAAGACGTTCTCGGTTCGCTTCGGGGCCTCGAGGACAGTCGTCACGCGCCCCTCGAGCGCGGCGCGCAGATGTGTGTTGTCGGGGAACGTGCTCCCGATGAGCTGCGGCTCGTTCGCCCAGACGATCCGTCCCTCGCGGTCGTAGACGTTGACACGGAACACCCCCGGCAGCATATCGAGGAAGACCTCGAACCCTTGCGCCACCCACCCCTCGGCCATGTGCTCGAACTCCCGTGGGGTGAAGTGCGCGCGCGCATGGCTCTGCACGAGCTGGGTCGTCTGCCCCTCCTCCTGGGCGAGCACGTAGCGCTCGAAAAATCCTCCCGCGAAGAATCCCGTGGCCGCCACGGTCCCGGCGATCAACACGGCGCTTACCAGCAGGAATCCCTGGAACCGGTTCAGCCGTGATGCTGCGCGCCACCACCTGGAGCCGAGCATTCCCATCTACATTGCTACCTTGTCCATGTGGCAGTTGCGACAGAGGCCGAGCCACGTGACCGCACCGAAGTTCCACAGCTTCGGCGCCGGCGCGGCATGGGGGTTGTGACAGCTGGCGCAGGACAGCTCCCGCTTCGGCCGGTTTGGATCGGGCTTTCCGCGGGTGGGATGCCCCTGGCCACTCGGCCCCCAGGCGATCACGTGGCGCCCGTCCGCCTTTTCGAAGTGACAGGTGGTGCAGAGGTTCCAGGCCGCCTTCTTGATGAAGAACTGGTTATCCGTGCCGTGCGGGTTGTGGCAGATCGTGCACCGCCCGGTCGCCGTGGGCCCGTGCTGATAGCGATTGCCGTAGAAGTTGCCCTTCTGCTCGTCGTGGCAGGAGAAGCACAGCGGCATGACGGGGTCGGGAGTCGCGTAGCGCTGGGGCGTCGCGGCCGGGTCATGGCACTTCGTGCAGGCCCACAGCGCCGCCGGGCCGTGCACTTCCTTGACCTTCGTCAGGCGGGCGTGACACGAGTAACAGGTGGACTGCTCGGGACTGGCGGGCCCGATGTCGCCGGGCTCCGCCTGGGTGCGGTGACACTCGCGGCACATCGCCTCGGCCCGCGCCTGGTGAAACGGCACGGTCTTGAAGCCCTTCGGCGGCTCCGAGGCCGAGAGAATCGCGGCGGAGTAGTAGAGCGCGCGCGCCTCGCGCACGGCCCGCTTGCCGCGAGGGCTGGATTCAACCTCGACCACGTTCTGGCCGGGAGCAAGCTGGGCGCTCCAGTGCAGGACGCCGCCCCCGGCCGGGCGCGGCTGGTGGGCCCCGGGGCCGAGGTCGGTCCCGTTGAGCCGCGCCCGTACGGCGGAAGGCGCCACTCCGGCGTCGATCTCCACGATCACGTGGATCTGCCCAGCTCCCGACACGATCGAGTCCGCCGCCGGGACATGCACGCGGATCCCCGGACCCTCGGCGGCAGCCGCGGCCGAGGCCACAGCGAGCATGATCACGAGCCCGGGAATCGAGCGCTTCATTTTCTTCCTTGGAGCAGCTTCAAGAACGCCCACCGGTAGTGGGAGACGGCGCGAGCGGTATCGCCGCGCGCCTCGTACGCGCGCCCGAGCTCGTAGTAGCCACGGACAGGCTCCGGATTGAGCACCACCGCCTCTTCGAGCAGGCGGATGCCCTCGTCGACCTGGCCGAGCCGGATACGCGCGATGCCGACGCCGACGCGCGCGCCCGGCGAGGTCGGGTTCTTCGCGAGCACGAACTCGAACTCCCGCAGGGCCTGAGCGGCTTCGTTCATGTCGAGGCGGGCGTAGCCAAGCCCGAGGTGCGCCTGGGTGAGATCAGGCTGAAGCGCCAGGGCTCTCGCCAGCTCACGCGCCGCTTCCTCGTACCGCCGCTCCGACGCGAGCGCCGTGCCTTGCCTGTACGCGGTCTGCGCCGCCTCGGCGTCCCGCCCGTGCACCTCGCCGACGCCGACCAGGCGCGCCGTCACGTCGGCGTCGGAGATCTCGCCCAGGGCCCGAAGCGTGTAGGTCTCGACGAGCCGGCGGTAGTTACTGTTGCGGCTCGGCAGATACGCCTTCAGAACCCCCCGGGCGTCGACCACCGCGGTGCTGGGAAACACGATCACCCCGAACGCGTCGGAAGCTTGCCGGTTCGTGTCCGTCGCTGCGTCCAGGGGCGGTCGGGGCGCGCGACCGGCGCCGGATCCGGTCTCGGCAATCGCGGTGAGCGTCACACCCTTCGCCGAGAGCGCCCCGGCGAGCGCTTCGAGGTCGGTCAGCGCCTCCTCCGAGAAGGCCTGGCCGGGCCGCCAGAAGAAAAGAACCATCGGGCGCCCGGGCGCCGGCACCGCGACGCGCCGGCCGCCGGCGCCGTCCAGCGTGACCGCGGGGACAGGGCTGTCCACGGCGACGTTCCGAAAGCCGAGCGCCGGGCCGGCCAGGCCCAGTATAGCCACCATCGCGATCAGGCACGCACGCACGTCGATCATTCCCCAGCCCTCCTAATAGATGATGACGAGCTTGACGAGCCGGTCACGCGCCGCCACATCGGCGGAATCATAGACGACGAGGATGCCCAACTCGGAGAACGATTCGGCCATGAGGTCGACGGGCAGATAGTGGAGCTTGCCGTCGGCCTTGGTGCCCGCGCCGGCCGCCGCGCGGCCCGTCATGCGCAGGAACTCCCCGTACGTGAGCAGCCGCCCGGAGCCGAACACCGCGCGAACATCGCGGTCGAGCGTCCCCCACATCGGGAAGACGAAGATGGACTCGATGGGGCCGTCCGGCGGGCCGTTGACGGCGATGGACTCCGTCCGCAGCGGTGACGGCACGGCGTCACCACGGAAGAGAAACGCGTCCGAGGTCCGCTGAAGGGCCGTCCCGAGGCGCTCGGTGGCGTCGGCCAGCGTGCTCCGGCCGACCTTGAGCCCGAGCCACTCGTGCGCCTTGACCGCCGCATTGGACAGCCGCGGGTCCACCGCGATGACCTTGCCGCG
>ORMF011182736.1_pt1 | contig 17183 bp, 18 predicted proteins | sample 1779871 | NCBI WGS metagenome assembly ORMF01 (sample SAMEA104232316, study PRJEB22302) | groundwater metagenome | biome: forest; feature: aquifer; material: groundwater | place: USA | collected 2011-08-07 | depth 5.4 m
CCCGCCGTCTTGAGGCGCGCGTTATGGCAGGAAACGCAGGACTTGTCCAACAGCGGGCGGCGAGCGAGGGCCGCTGCCGCAGGACGCGGCTCGCCGGCCTGGGTGCGACTTTCATTGCCGCGCGGTGAGATCGCCGTGGAACTACGTAAGGCCTGCAGGGCCGTTGCTCGTGGCTCCTGGTGACCGATGATCGTCACCACGACTCCAACGCCGCACAGGAGTGGCGCGTATCGTCTCGCCATGTTGATCGGCACCCGTCAGTAGTAAGTATTTCGGCCCGCTAACCGCTATCCCAATGCCTCAACCCGCAGAAGTTGTCCGAAATGGTATACCGGGAGTCCTCGGCGAGAACGCTATGTTACTTTGGCGACGAACAATCGGTCAACGATCCTGTATCAGCGAATTCCTTATCAGCCTCCATGATATGACCGCTGTTCTGTCTCTTCCCAGAGAGTGCCGTTCCAGGGAAGACGGGTGTTCGACCCGGTGTCCGAGGGCGCCACGTGATCCCACTTCCGGCAAGAACTGGGCCGCTCGGCACGTATCAAACCGGCCGACTTCGATATGGGCGCGATGCTGGGACATAGCCTCCACTGGAGACGTGCTGGTTGTCGACATGGGAGGTGCGGCGGTGTCGACGTTTGGCGCTCTCGCCGCCCGCGCTGTCGCGGCCCGCTCGATCGAGGGGCCGTCATCGACGGCGGTTGCAGGGACGTCGCAGACCTCCACGCGTCCGACTTCCGAGTCTGCAGTCGACACGTGGCTCCGACGTCGGCAAAGGAGCGGGCCGATTTCGAGACCGACGGACAGCGAACCCGTGCCATCGACCCTTCGACCGGCTCGGAGTCGCCCCGAGCATCGTCGAGGGGCGAGCAGGAGCGGTTCCCCGCGGACATTAAGTTAAGTATGGTAATCTCTGCGTCGATTTTTTGACGCTGCGCACAGCGTGCGTCCGATTCCGCATTTTTCTTAGTTGTTGTCGGTCCCAGACCGCGCGTTGCGGAAGTCTTGGACTTCCACGGCAAGTCATTCGATGGAATCGCCAAGGCAGCGAAGTTATGAGAAATGAGCTGGATTCAGCGTGACATATCTCTTCGTACCGGCCCATGAGTCACGCAATGCCGAACGAGCGATGTCGGCGGTGGCGGACGTCGTGATCTTCGACTTGGAAGCGGCCGTTCCCAAGGATCAAAAGCCAAACGGTCGGCGCCCCATCCGCGGGGTATTTGGCCAGCCTGCGCAAGCAAGACGGCCCGGAGATGTGGATTCAAGTGAACACGGGAGACCCGCACTTCGAGGCAGATGCCAACGAGATCGACTGACAGCACGCCGACAGGGCCACGCTCCACGTGCAGAGGATCCCGCCTTGCTCACCACACTTCACGCGGCCGGCGCCTTTCTTGGCGTGTCGGATCGTGGCGGCGTGGACCGCGCATTGCTGGTTGAGCCGCTTCTTCGCAATTCGTTTTAAACGCCAGTTCAGAGTGCCGGCTGTACTCTTCATTCAGAATCGGAGGTCGAGTATGGGACGCAAGCTCGTCGTTCTCACGGCGGTCGTCATATTCGTCGTTTCAGCGACCGCCTCGGCGCAGGTGGTGCAGAACAGCACGATTGCTGGCGTCGTGCGAGATCCAAGCGGTGCGGTGCTGCCGGGCGTCACGGTGGAGGCCACCAGTCCGGCTCTCATCGAAAAGGTTCGAGCGGTTGTGACAGACGACCAGGGGCAATACAAAATCATCGATCTGCGACCTGGCATGTACACGGTGCCGTTCTCCCTTGCAGGGTTCAGCACGTTTAAGCGCGAAGGCCTTGAGTTGCCGCCGAACTTCACGGCGACGATCAATGCCGATCTTCGGGTGCGCCGCTCCCTTGCGAGTCCCCGTCGCGCCCTTGGCCCGCCCGTCGCGCTCCCTTCTTCGGCAATTGCCGGAACAACGGGTTGATCTGGACTACCGAAAGAACCGGACTCGGATTTGGCGGTATCGCTCGCAGCCGCCAGCCGAAGTTGTACGATGCCGAGGTGACGGATGGCGAGATTCTGGTCGGCGTCGCCCATCCGCGCGACGGAGTGCTGGCCGCACTCGAAGACGCGTTGACCGAGGGGGCGAAGGGCGTCTCAAGCGGATCGGAGTCGTCTCTCCCTACGTGCCGACGCGCTCGTGATGTGTCGCGTCAGCCGGCTCTCAGACAAAATCGTGTTTCACTTCAAAAGATTCACTTGACAGTCAACTCCTGGCCTTCACTCCGATGAACGTCTCATCGACCAGCGCCGGGCCGAAGGGCTCATTCTCGCTGCTGTCGGTTGGGTTGTTGACTGCGCCGTGTACGCTTAGATATAAGGGGCCCGGCCGCGACGATATCCGCTTCGCCGGGCAATCAGCACTCACACAAAGGGGGTCGGTATGAGGCCACGGTGGCGGCTCGCAGGCGCCTCGTTGTTGGTGTCAGCCGCGCTGGCGACGTTACACGCGCAGCAGTCGGGGAGCGGGGTGCCGCAATTCGAGGTGGACCACAGGTGGCCGCAGATGCCTGACAAGTGGGCCCTCGGTCAGGTGTCCGGCCTCGCCGTGGATCGCCGGGACCACATCTGGGTGATCCATCGGCCGAGCTCGTTGGACGAGGGCGAGCTGTTTGCGGGGATGAAGCCCCCGCAGGCGGACTGCTGTGTCGCGGCTCCGCCCGTCCTCGAGTTCGATCAAAACGGCAAGTTCATTCAGGGATGGGGCGGACCGGACGCCGGCTACGAATGGCCGACCCCGACTACCATCTATCCCGGATATCTGACGGCCATCGGGAAGTCGATGGCGATCGCTCCCGCGAGGCCGACCGGAAGCGCCGGTACTGAGACCGCTGGCCGCACGGGTCGTGCGCCGGGCGATAGCCGCGCCGAAAACGCCGAGCACGGAATCTACGTTGACCCGAAGGACAACGTCTGGCTCGCGGGGAATGGCGAGGGTAACCATCAGCTGTTGAAGTTCACGCGCGATGGCAAGTTCCTCTTGCAGATTGGGAGGCACGGCCAGAGCCAGGGGAGCAATGATACGCAGAATCTGAACCAACCCACGGGCATGCAGGTGTACCCGCCGACGAACGAGATCTTCGTGTCCGACGGGTATGGGAATCGCCGGGTGATCGTGTTCGATGCCGATACGGGAGCCTACAAGCGTCACTGGGGTGCCTACGGCAACAAGCCGGACGACGGAGCTCCGCGAACGCGTGTGTTCGAGGGCGCGGGTCCTCAGCAGTTCCTGACCGTTCACGGCATTGCCGTGTCCAAGGACGGGATGGTGTACGTTGCGGATCGATCGAACAACCGGGTGCAGGTGTTCACGACGGCCGGCAAGTTCATCAAGGAAGCGTTTATCAGTCGGCCCACGCGAGCGAACACCGGTACGGCCTTCGGCGTGGCGCTCTCGCCCGACGAACGGTTCCTGTATGTGCCCGATGGTCCCAATAACCTGATCCACATTCTTCGGCGCGACACGCTCGAGGAAGTCGGGAAGTTTGGCCGTCACGGCCGACTGGCTGGCGAGTGGTTTCACTTGCACAGCATTGCCGTCGACTCCAAGGGGACCATCTACACGGGGGAATCGCTCGGAAAACGCGCGCAGCGCTTCGTGTTCAAAGGCCTGTCAAAGTAGAGCGAGCGAGGCCGTTCTTGCTGCGGGCGGAGGCGGAAAACAGCTTGTTCCTGGGGATGGGCGGTCCGCCTGGCTCCACTCCGCCCGTTCTCGGTGAACAGTGCTACCTTGCCGCGATCGAACAAGCGGGGGAAGCGGGGGAAGTCGTCGCTTGTGCTGTTCACTTGGGCAACGTCCTCCCCGAGAACTGATGTGGTAGGTAACGCCTAGAGAGGCCCAGGTGAGCACTGAAACGCGGTCCGATTTGAACGAACTACCGCCTGAAAGCGGGCAGACTCCCCGCGCGACTGAAAGTCGCAGCCGCGCCGCCTGCGAGCGGTAGTTCTTTCATAGTAACGTTCGTGGTTCCCCGCTATGCCCAGGTGCTCGCTGGCCCAACGGGGGCCGATCAGATCGGACCTGCTGAAAGCTGACCGGCTGAAAGCCGGTGGGATTACCTGGCACGTGGGCCCTAAAACGTTGCAATCGGGTTGAGAGGTGAGCCGGTCCCGCCTTTCAGTCGGAGCGGATGGGCCGTGAGCATGAATTCGTAACGATTCAGCTTTGCGGCCGTCTCACCCAAAGCGTCCAGATCCATCGAATCGAAGAGGCCAGCACCCATCGCCGCTTCTATGAGGCGATGAACCGGGAACGAGACGCCTTCTACCCCAGAAGGTGTGACGTCACTAATGCTGTCAGATCCAACCAATGCCACGTCTCGTTGCCTCAGCCAGGCGACGGCCGACGCATGAAAGCCCGCGAGTCCAGTAAACGGGTGCCACGGTCCCATCTTCGCACGCCTCACCCAACGGCCGTCGCGAAGGAAGACCGCGTCGCCTGACCTGACTCTGACGCCCGTCTTTTTTTCCCACGCATCGAGGTCTTCCGAGTAAACGGGTGTGCCGGGCTCGAGGTAGGGCACCCCCTTGAACCGGGCCATGTCGATCAGAATGCCGCGGGTCACGATTCCGTTCTTGAAGACGTCGACGCCCAGTTTCTTACACCCGTTCTTTTCGTCTCGGATTTCCGCAGTCACAAAACCGTTGTAGGACTTCCCGTTGTGGCTCATGTGACAGTTGATATCCAGGTGGCTGTTGCCCGGCCCGTGTATTTCCCATTCAATGCGATCGCCGCCCTTGCTGAGTCGAGGTGGTCCGCCGGAGCACCCCGGGCACTGCTGATCGGGGGCCACTTCCGTAATGGCGTTCCCTTCATGAGCGAGCGACACCGAAATGCCGAGCTTGACCAAACTGGCGGCCTCCACCCGTTTTGCGTCGGTGATCAGGTTGAGAGTAGCGAGCTCATCCTCTTTTCCCCAGCGGCCCCAGTTCGAAACCTGCTGGAATAACTTCTCGAATTCGGCCACGTTCCGCGGTGCCCGCAACGGACCGACGAATTTAAAGGTCGGCTTCGGGGCCTGCGCACTCGGCGGCGCTACACACAAAAGCAAGAGACTCCCCATCAGGGATGCGAAACCAAGGCGCCTGAGTGTCATCGTCAGTCTCCTTCTTTGATTGGATGGATGTCATAAGAACGAACCGAACCGTTCTCAAAACTTCGCGACGATCGCGGCTTCCACGTCGATGTTGCGTTTCACACGATGGTTAGATCACATCCCGCAATCCGCTGACAAGCTAATTCCGGTCAGCCTCCTTAGCCCAATTGAACTCGGACGAGCGCTTCTTGTTCCACCTCGGTGATCTCGACGGCGCCCATCACCAACGGCCCGAGCCGAAGGTCACCGCGCCAACAGGCCAAGCAGGCGCGCCGGGTTTTCTTTCATCATGCGGGCGAGCTGCTGTTTGGTAAAGCCGTGGCTGCCCAGCGTCGACACGAACTTGGCCACACCGTCGAGCCCTGCATATGTGCTCCGATCGGACCAAAATTCCGCCAGAATGCACGACTCCGGCCCGATCTTGCGCATCGCCTCCACCTGCTCATGCTCTAACGCCCGTCTATAGTCGAATTCGAGGAATGCCCCGAGCTTCGCCGCCTCCTGCATCTGCCCGAGAGTCATGTGTACGGGCGCGTCCAGCGGATGTGTGACCACAATATGCTCGACGCCTTGCCTGCGGCCTTCCCGGACCAGCATGAGACCTTCCTCGGGGGACGAGTGACCGGTTGCGAGCACCAACCCCCGCTTGGCGATCACGGAGATGATTTCCTTGACCTCGGGCAATAGTTCCCCGTTGCGGGCAACGCTGACGAAGCGCCGATTCTGCTTCGAGGCGCGAACTGCGTTCTCCGAGTCGTGAGTGGGCATCCAGACGATGCGGCCCCAATTCCCCTTGATCTCGCTCATGTGCTCCACGGCCGCCACGTTGATCCCGCCCACGGTGAGGTTCAGGTCAATGCCGCCGAACACCTCCAGGCCGGGCACCTCCTTGCGCACGAGGAAAGCCACCCCCGCAGTCGGATCGTAATGGTTCTTGAGCACGATCCCACGCATTCCGCGCGAGCGCGCCAGCTTTGCCACGTCGATTGCATCAATAGGGCGCTGAGCGCTGTCTGGATCGACATGCAGGTGTATGTCGATCGCTCCGGTGAGCGCTCGAGCGGCATCAGCCCCTCCGCGTGATTGACCATCCCCGCCAGCGACGACCGCGAGCACACCCAGAGCTGTGAACGCCACCCGTACGATCATGCGCGAAGTTGCGCATTTCCACGTGACGGTCATCGGCATAAGCTCTCCAGCCATGCTCTTCGAAGATGCGGAACACCTCCCATGGATAAACACCTCCACGAGTTGCAACTGAGCCAGTGTTTTGTACCGATGAAGCGGGCCACGCTCGGGGATTCGCTTGTCCGCGATCCAGGCCTTCTCAAAACTCTAGTTGCACACCGAATTTAAACAGTCGGCCGGCGAGAATCTCAGTGGGCTGCAGCCAGTCCGATCCGTAGGTCTCGTTACTAGAAAGGATAGGGCTCGCGTTAAACGCATTGTAGACGTCGAACATGGCCTGGATGCGGCCCCCCTTCACGCGAAAGAACTTGGTCAAGCGAAGGTCGAGCTGGTTAATCCGCCCTTCGAACTTCGATTGGGGTGTGATGAGTCGGATCGGAGCCGTGCGGAGGCCTCCCGCAAGGGCGCGGCCCAGCGACGGAGCGATTGCGGCGGTCGGCGCATTGTAGAGGGCTCCAATCTCAGACCCGGGAATGATCTGAAAGTTTCCGCTGGCCTGGAGGTCCCATGGCAGCGGGTAGAATCCGCCGACCTTGAACTGGCTTCGGTACGGCGGTTGGCGGTCGCACTGATACAACTGCTGCGGCGAATCTACGACGAAGCAGTTATTGGTCGCTGAGAAGGTGTTGTTGCTGGTATCGCTGTTCATGTTCCCGATATTCAGGCCTCCCGCTACCTGCGCGCCGCGTGGGAGCCGCACGCTGATGTTGAAATCGACACCGTTGTAGATCTCGGTCTGCTCGCCATAGTTCGACGCGAAGGTGATCAGGTTGTTGACATCGCCGAACTTCGCAGGGCTGATGTCGTACAACCCGCAGATCTGGTTGCCGCCGCCTCCGGGCAACCGCGAATCGGTTGGCGCCGTGATGCAGTAATGGTCGAAATCCGCCGGAGTCCAATTGAGGTTGTCAGTGACGGTGAAGTTGCCGTACCAGGTCCGAAAATAGCCAGCACTCACGACCACCCCGGGCCTCAGCTCGTGCTCAATGACTGCCGAAGATTGCCAATTAAAAGCGTTGTCCCCCCAACCGTTCAGAAACTCGGGATCCTGGCGAGTTGTAATCCTGGTTTGACCGAAGCTAACATTCGACATCCGGCCGCACTCTCCATTGGCCTCCGGGTTCCGCAGGGCGCAGTCGGGCACGAAATCGCCATCGGCGTCATTCCAGGCCCGGTTGACGCTGTTGACCGACGCGTTCACGGGGTTGCTCTGACCGGCGATCGCGATGGTCCGAGACGCCGTAAACCGGCCGAGGCTCACCTTAAGGGCCGTTTCGCCATTGCCAAACAGGTCGTAAGCCGCCCCGAACCTGGGGCTGATATCCTTCCAGCAGGGAACACAATCCACCTTGTCGAATCTACGCGCATCAATAAAAAGGCCCGCCGGCTGTTCGCTGGCAGGCACGTAAGCGTGGAAGTGCTCGAAGCGCAGACCCAGATTGAGCGTCAGTCGGTTGATCTTCCACTGATCCTGTGCGAAAAGTCCGAGTTCAGGCGTCAGCTTCTCTGAAGTTGTGATGGGAGCCGCGTATTGGGTGAGCTGGATGGGCCGCCCACTCAAGAACGTGTAGGACATCGCATTCGTGCCGCCACGATAGGAAGTGCCGGTTCCACCGGTCCGCAACACAAAGATACCAGTCTTAAATAAATGGGAGCCAGTCACGTAGGACATTGAGAATCGCCCGTTAGCCTGGCCGGCCTCGGTCGATGCATAATTAATGGGGGCGCCATACCTGATCCCGGTCGATTGCTCCAAGATGGAGAGACCGGGGTCTCGCGAGACGTCGTCTTGCCAGCGAGTTGTGAAGGTGAACAGCAGCTTCGCCACGCCAGCGTCGAAGAAAAGCCTGTTCGTCGCCGGGTAAGTCCATGTGGCTATGGTCAGAGAGTCTGGCTGGCGGTGAAAGCCCGATGATGCTTCCCACGAAACTCGGGAAGTCACACCCCTCGAGAATTCGACGTTGCGCTGCCAGTCATAAAAAAAGGTGATCTTGTGCTCTCGTGCCGCCTGCCAGGTCAGGCGGACACTGTGGGACTTGTTGAGCTCTCCGGTGTCACCGGGCCGATCCAAGTCCGGCATGAATATGAAGTCGTCGAGGTTTGAGTCGTGGTAAAAGTCTGCGACGCGGTCCGTTTTGCCCTGCCGCCGATGGGCTGAGTAGAACCACACCTTGTCCCGCTTGATCGGACCGCCCACCGCTGCGTTCACGTCATACATCTTCACCAGGCGGCCGGAGGACTTCAGTCCACGGGCCTGTAGGTCGGCCGTCAGATTATTACTCTGCAGCCCATCACCGGTGAAGTTAGCGAAGAAATATCCGTTGAAACGGTTCCCGCCTTCTCTGGGAATAACGTTCACCTGGACGCCACCGACCGAGGACTCGGCAATGGTGCCACCGCCGCCGAGCCCGACAATCACTTCCTGTGCGCCCGCAATATTCACGTAGTACCCGCGGGCGGTCCCATCACCTACCCCCGAGTTGTACCGCATACCGTCCACCATCAGTTTCTGGTCGCCCTGCTTCGCGCCGTGGACCGCCATTCGGACCGACAACTCGCCTTTGCTGCCGCCAACGTCCTGGGCGTTTGGTGGGCTGATGATCGCCGGCGTGAGCGCGGCGAAACCCAACTGAGTTCTGTTGGTGGGAATGGCATCCAGGAGGTCCCGGGACATCGTCTTCCTCTGGACTACATTCTGGATATCCACCGACGTGCTCTGCCCCGATACCGTCACCGTCTCCGCGATCGCTCCGAGTGGCAGGTCTGCGTTCACAGAAGCGGTATAGTCTGCCGTTAGCTCAATACCCTCCCGCTTGACCGTGCTGAAGCCGGGCAGCGTGAATGTAACCGTATACGTGCCCGGCCGCAAATCAATCAGCCTGTACTGCCCCTGGGCGTCCGTCACCGCGGTTCGGACCCTTTCGATCAGGGCCGGACTGACAGTTTCGACCGTGACCCCTGGCAACACCGCCCCCGATGTGTCCCTCACCACCCCCGCTATGCTGCTGGTCTGTTGTGCCGATATGCCAACTGGGATGAGCAGTAGACACGCCAAAGTCATGAGACTCGCACTAATTACTCGCGTCATGTCTTGTCTCCCTGTATCTCACTTGGAAACAGCCTAACCGCGCCACGCCGACCGACTCGCGCCCCTGCTTCGGAAAGCAGGTGCCGTCCAGAATCAGCATGCCGCGCCGTTCGGGAATCACCGCTCGCAAGCGTCGCTATCCCGGGTAGGGACGATGGCAGACCTGGCATTTCTCCTGGAAGACCGGCGCGACATCCTTGGTGAATGTCAGCGCGGCCGGCACGGCGGAACGCGTCGCCTGTGCAGCGACAGACACCCATGAACGCACCTACAGCGCCAGCGCCGGCGGCCGCGTACTGACTACGGAAGACCTCAACGTTTCTTTTTTTGCGTAACGTTATGAACGTCGACGACTGGACTCTGCCCGGAGCCAGTGACCGTCTCTTCGAGTGAGTGCTGAAACCGGGCAACGTGAACGCGACCGTATAAATGCCCGGCCTCAACTCGATGGTGCTGTATTTGCCCTGGGCGTCTGTGGCCGCGGTGCGAACCTTCTCTATCAGGGCAGGACTCGCCGCCCCACCTCGATGGTGACGCCAGGAAGCACTCCGACCGCCGACGCACGTCGGTACACCCGTGGTCTGGCGGCTCATAGATTCCCCCTCGAAAAACTGCGATCTCGGCGGCAACTGTTCCGTAGCCGGATGCTCTTGAATTTATGAGGAGCGACATGTACTCGCGCCATCAATGAATGTCAATATGTTTATTGGCTGTGGTCGCGCATTGACTACGCATTCTCGCCGTGGATGTTCACGTCGGCGCTGCTGCAGTTCAACTCGAGCGATCGGACGTTCAGCAGTAACCTGCGATTCAGATGGGAGTATCGCCCCGGAAGTGAGTTCTTCGCCCTCTACACCGACGAACGCGACACGCTGGGCGGCGGGTTTCCGTTGCTCAAGAACCGTGAGACCGACGTCCCACGGGTGAGCGACCACCGGTCGAGGCGTGCTCCAGGTGAGAACGTGACGCGAGGAACTGGTGACCAACGGACCAGCGAGTGGGGCAGACGACAGCACTGCTGTCTCGTCGTACGACTGAAGGGTGCCCACTTCAAGGGTTGGTCCAAAAAGCCGCCGCACGGTGACGTCGCGCTGCTGCCACTGAACCTGCCCTCCGCCTTCCAACGTGGTGCCGGCTCCAATCGCCTTGACCACGTCTGCGCGCCAGGTGACATCGCGTCCACCGCCGCCGTCGAGCGCGAATCCACTCGGATCGCGATTTTCGAACTGGTTGGCGGCCAACGCGATCCGCTGCGTCACCACGGTCGACGGAGAGGCCGTGATTCGCCAACCCACGTTCGCGAGTTGTCCGCTGTTGCGCCCGTCCTTGACCTCATTCACATCACCTGGGAGCACATCTCGATCCAGACGCGAGCGCCCGGCAACGAGGGCCAGCTCGAGACGATGGGCTGGCGAGAGGTCGTAGACGATCTTCGACTGCGCATCCATGAAGCCGAAGCCGAAGTCGATCGTGGCGTCGAGCTGCTGCAGCAGCATGTCGAGACGATCGAGGTCTTCAACGAGGCCGGCGAACGGCATCAGCTGAAACTGTTTCCCGCGGAGGTCGTCCCGCCCCGACGATGCGGAGGTGACGCAGGTGCTGATCCAGCACGTCCGGTTGGAACGGACGCGGCACCTGGGGCCCGCGCTGCTCGGGCTGGCGCTCTGGCACCAGTTGCGGCTGAACGAGTTCTTCGCCGCCCGCCTCGATGACGCGGCCGCCGACGTCCCGTGGTCGCGCATCGCCGCGGTCCTCGCGATCAATCGGCTCTGCGCGCCGGGGAGCGAGCTGGCGATCGAAGAGCGGTGGTATCCCACGACCGCGCTGGACGACCTCCTGCACATTCCGGAGGGCGCGATCAATGACAGTCGGCTGTATCGGACACGTTTCTGTCAGGCGCGGCCGACTGGTTTGTCCGCCTGGCGGCGTGCCGGCTGGACGGTACCGCGCCCGTCGTCTTCGGCCGATGAGCCGTGGTGGTCGAGTCGGTGAACGGTCGGGCGAGGCGACGAGATCACATCCTCACCACTTGGCAAGTTTTGTGTGGCCGCTCTTGGGGCCAGCTCGGGCGAGCACACACAGTGCGCGACCTTCAGCGGCCAATCGTCTACTCGTTCTTGCCGCGTGTATTGATCGGGAGCGCACGCACCCGAATGCGCCCCGGCTCGAATGTGACGATGCTGCCAGCTTCCAATGCGTCACGCAACTGCGGCAGGTTGGCAAGGATGATTCGCGCGAGCACTCCCGGCGTACGGCTGCCTTCGCCGCGAAATTGGATCACGGACGGCTTTTGCGATGAGCGCTCGGCGAGGAGCGTTCCGAAATCGGTATCCGCCGAAACGACAATCTGATTCTCGACTGCAGCCCGGTCGAAGATCACGGCATCGTCGGCCCGCAAGAGAGCGAACGTGAACCGCGTCGTGATCGGCTTGCTGGAGGAGCGTTGCGAGGACTGGCGAGAGAGAGTTGTCGATCAGGAACTTCATTCGCCAGCGGCGAGGGGCAACGCCCGCTCGCGCACGGCCTCAGCGGCGAAAAGCAGCGCTTCCCGGATATCGTCAGCTTCGAGATCAGGGTAGAGTGCGAGGATGTCCGCTGTCGCCTGTCCCTCGGCGACAAGAGCAACGACAGTGGCGACCGGAATCCGGAGGCCCCGGACACACGGGACACCGCCCATCTGACGCGGATTCGTTGTGATCCTCTTGAACTCCATACGGGTACATTGTAGCCGCGAGGGCGAGGATCAGTGAACTCACACGATTCGTGCTGCTGACCGCGACGATTCCGGAGCGTGGTCTCGAACCCGATGTCGGAACGGATCGGCGTCAAATGAACGATCGACCGGCTCTGCTTGATGGAGATGGTGAAGTCGTGATCCGATAGGGATTGGCGCAGTCCTGCGCCAAACGCAGGTCGAGGAGAAGGGAGGGGCGAACATCGAACGACAAGCGGGCCGCCCGCGTGCGGTCAACACGCAAACGGCCCTAACCACCCCGTTGACTGAGCCAACCGGCGTGGCTGTCGCGGATCATGTCATCTATAAAGGGCCGTCGCTGGTCAAGACACACGAGTAGCGAGCACGCGCAGCCGGCTCATTGAGCCGTCCGGCTGCGCGATGCGAGTGGTCGACGAGGAGCGGTCTCTACACCGGGCTCCGATCATCCTGACGTACTCACCCAGCCATCTATCCGAGCTCGCCCAACGAGCTCACCATCAGATTGGACCCGCGCGCGGCCCATTCACAGCTCGGCCGATCGTCTGGCCATGGTATGGTCCGAGCCCACGCGCGGGAGAGGACGTCATCAGACGCGCGGCCAGACGCGCCAGCTGTCTTCGCACCGCGTGCGCGCGACGGCGACGCGTGCCTTCATCAGGCCTTTGCGCATCGCGAGTTTGCGCGCCCAGCGCGCCGACTGGTCGACGCCGCGCATGCCATGCATCGCGGCTTCGACGAGCGCCCACCGCAACCAGGGTGACCCGGTTTTGGTGATGCGGCCCGTGCGCACATGCCCCGCACTCGCCTCGACCCCCGGCACGACGCCGGCGTAGCTGGCGAGCTGTTTCGGGGTCGGGAAGCGTCCGATGTCGCCGATCTCGGCGCGAATCGTGAGACCGAGGACGGTCCGATCCCGGCGATGGTGACCAGGCGGGCCACAATCGGATCCGCCGCGGCGGCCGTCGTGACCCGCTGATCCACCGCGTGATTCTCCTCCTGCACGACCCCGAGCACCCGGCGCAGGTGATCGAGACTGGCGCGCGCGTCGGGCGGCAGCGCGAGCGTCTCGAGCCACGCCAAGCCGCGGGCGCGCGTGAGCCGCTGCCGCGCCTCGGCAATGCCGTGACGCAACAGCAGCGCGCGAATCCGCTGAATGAGCCTCGTCCGCGTCCGCACCAACGCGTGTCGGCAGCGGCACAATTCGCGCAGCTCCCGCACCGCGAGTGACGGGTAGTAAATCCCGACCACGCTGTCGCGCCGCAAGGCATCGGCGAGCCGGAGCGCGTCCAAGCGGTCGGTCTTCGCGGCGTAGCCCGCTTTCAGCCGCGTCCGCAGTGGATCCACGACGATGACGCGACCGACCTGCGGCGCAATGGCATCGACGAAGTGCCACGTGGGCGTCGTGGCTTCGATCGCCACCGCGGCCGACGTGGGACAGCGGCCACAAAAAGCCCGCACGCCCTCGTCGGTCCGCGGAAAGCGATCCTCCCACTGACGCGCGCCGTCCGCCGCCACGGCACATGCTTGAAACGTCGCGCTATGCAAGTCCACCCCGATATACCGTGATTCCACGGGTCGTCCTCCTCTCTCAGCCGGAGCACGGTGTAGAGAACCTCATGCTACGACCGGAGGACGGTGATCAATCTCCTGTCGACTCGACTCCGACAGGATCTCGGCGAGTCAGCGCAACAGGCAGTTGATCTCGAGGGTGCGGCTGCGAGAGCCGTTCGCGCGATGAAACGGCTGCAACCTGACGGCAACAAGAAGCGCTGATATCCTCACGACCACGAAGGCAGCACTGAATCGGACTGGCACCCTGCCTTCCTTCGCCCCTCGCGCTCACATTTATCCCTCACCAGTTCACACCAGTTCGACTCGGTGCACTGTCGCCGGCAATACATCAAGGTTGTCGACATTCACCGGGATTGGCGGCAGCCACCGCAGCACGGCCGTCTGCTCACCCGACCGCGGCCCCGTCCAATACGTCGCCCAGTGGGCACGCCGAATATGGGCACGAGGCCGGGCTCGATCACCGACAGGATGGCCCTCACCCGTCTCGCGTTCGTGCGCTCGTCGAATCGCAGGGCCGATACGCAGACCAACATCCCAAACCGTGAGCGCATCCACCGGAAACAGTCGCCATCCCTGCTTGGTCTTGGTCGCCTTCGGTTGTTTCGGGCGCAGGATGCCGTCTCCGATCTCGGCATCGTCAGCACACAAGTAAAGCAGCAGCGAGATGAGGGGTGAGAGTCGATGTGCCCTCTCGACCAAGTCTGGCGGCGGCGCGTGAGTGGCGAGCCCCACCTCATAGTTCTGGCGCAACGAGGCCTCCGCCTCCCGAATGGACTCGTCAAGCGTCCCAATGAGCGGCAGGATGCACGTCGGTAGATGCGGATATATAGGTCGTCGTCGTTTGCGGACTGGCAAGGGGGTTCGAAATGGTCGCATCGCTTAGCGTGTCGGCCGGCATCCAGATGTACGTAATCGGCAGATTTCCGCCAAAGCCCGTGGCATTCAGCTGCGAGACATCCCCGAAATTGATGCTGTGCGGTGGATCGGCGGTGACGATGAGCTCGAAGTTGACGTGAACGGTGACGCTTGCCCCGCGGATCGTCCCAGCCGCATCAGTGACGGTGACCTCGTACGTCGTCGTCACACTCTGGGAGGCCTGCGGGGTAGGGATGTTGGTCGAATTGAGCCCCGAGGTCGGAATCCAATTGAAAGAGTAGGGCACCAATCCCCCAGAGACAGCCGCGACGAGCTGCGATCCGTCGCCGATATCGATCGTTGTCGGTGTCGCCGTGACCACGACCTCGAGCGGATCTGAAACCGTGAGATCCAGGTGACCGTTCCCGAACTCGTCTCCCAACTGATAGGTGAAGACGATGCGTCTGTCAACGACCGTCGGGCTGTTGCGTCGTACACAGAGGGCGTGTGTCGTCACGCCGTCAGCGGTCTCGGGGCTCTCCCACACGGAAGCGGGTCGCTGTTCCTCGTCGAGCTCGAACCCGTCGCGACGCGGTCCCAACCACTCGCCTCCGATTCTGCACGGGTTCGGGAACGCCACGCACGAAGGAGCTTCGCCCGTCGGCACCAGCAGGTGTACCGAGAAGTCGGTGCAAATCAAGGTTGGTTGCTTCGACGAGGGGCATCGAGCGGTGCCGAGGGAACAGGTCGCGAGGACGAGAAGTCCGCAACCCCGGATTGCGCGCTGGCGTCTGGTCAGCATGGCGTCAACGCCTGCCTCGTGCATCAACTGTCCGACGCGCAATGGCATCAGGTCGACGGCGCCGTGGGTCAGAACGCCGAGACCCCGGTCGATGAGCGCGATGGACTGCCTAAGGTTCTGCTGCATCTCCATCACGGCGCGATCCTGACTGCGCGGTGGGGGCACCATGAGCTCGTCGCGCAGTGTCTTCCGCCACGCAGTCAGGTGGTCGAACCACGCGGCGTCGGCGTCGTCGGTGGGCCGTTCGGCCAAGGCCGCAACCGCACGATGAATCGTGTCGATCCGTGCGTCCAGGTCTGCTTTTGCCCTGCATGATGCGCACAGGAGCTTGATGTCGTTGCTGCGGCAGCACGAGCGGCCAGTGGTGGTGTTTCGAAATTCGAATCGGTATTTCAGGGTGGTCTCCTTTAGTAATTCCACGGGTGTGGTCGGCCGACCATGCGCTTCATCACTTCCGTCGCATACTCGTCAGCCCGCTGCTGCTCGGCCTCGGGGTGCAAGGCATGGAACGCCTCGTGTGAAGGGCCGATACAGGGCGACTGATGGCAATAGGGGCACGGAGTCTCGGGCTCCGGCTCCAAAGAAGCTGCCGTAACAGCCGTAGGAACGGCGTTGAGTTCCGGCTCTGAACTAGACCCTTCAGCCGATGCTGAATGCTCAGCGCGGACGGGCTCGGGCGGCGAGTCGACGCGCGGCTGGCGGCGCAACTGCTCGATCGTTTCTGCTCGGCGGCCTGTCGCGAGTGGAACAGAAAGATCGAACAACAACGGAAAGCAAGGAGGAAAAAATAGATGTCTGAACCACACACAACCAAGAAGCACCGCCGCGCCAGAGGCTCTGGCAGCACCTTCAAGGTCCGGCGTACGTGGTGGATCGCCTACAAGGCGGCAGACGGCAAGCGCGTCAAAGAGGCGTCAGGCAGCGAGCGGAAAGGCGACGCCGAGCGGCTGCTCGAGTCGCGCAACGGCAGCCGGATCCACCGCTTGCCCGTCATCAAGCACGCCGAGCACCTGACGTTCGACAAGGCGGCGAAGGCCGTCATCGACGACTGCGCCATCAACAACAAGGCCTCTGAAGTGACCCTCACGCGCCGGATCACGAAGCACCTGACGCCGGTCTTCGGCGGGAAGCGCATGGCCAGGATCACGTCGGCAGACGTCGTGGCCTACATCGCGCACCGTAAAGAGCAGGGGATCGTCAACAAACACGGCGTACGCCGGGCAGACGTCAGCAACGCTGAGATCAACCGGGAGTTGCAGACGCTGAAACGGATCTTCAACATGGCCATCGAGCACGACCTGATCGCAATGAAGCCGAAGATCAAGCTGTTGGAAGAGTCAGCGGCCCGCAGTGGGTTTTTTGAGCCTGAACAAATTGCCTCCGTGCTCGCGCACCTGCCGGAGGAAATTCAGCCGGTGATCCGGTTCGCGTATCAGACCGGGTGGCGGATCGCGTCAGAGGTGCTCCCGCTCGAATGGCGGCAGATCGACTTCAACGCGGGCGAGGTGCGGCTCGACGCGGGGACGACGAAGAACAAAGATGGCCGCGTGATCCACATGTCGGACGAACTCCGCGACGTGCTGAAAGCGCAGCACGTCGAGCACGAGCGGCTGAAGAAGGCCGGGCACATTTTTCCGCAGGTGTTTTGGCGGATGGTGGCCGACGAACGCGGCGGCGAGAAGAAACCCCGCCGCGTGAAAGCCTTCACGAAGGCATGGAAGAACGCCTGTCGGGCGGCGGGCTGTCCCGGCAAGATTCCCCACGATCTGAGAAGGACTGCCGTGCGGAACTTTGTGAGAAACGGCATCTCCGAGCGGGTCGCGATGCGGTTGACCGGCCACAAGACG
>ORMF012266255.1_pt1 | contig 17164 bp, 16 predicted proteins | sample 1779871 | NCBI WGS metagenome assembly ORMF01 (sample SAMEA104232316, study PRJEB22302) | groundwater metagenome | biome: forest; feature: aquifer; material: groundwater | place: USA | collected 2011-08-07 | depth 5.4 m
CTGTATTGTTCTAGGCGAAAATTTGGCTAACGCCAGAGCTAAAATGATCGATGCCTGATTGGTCGAGTAATTTTTCCGCTCAGCTGACGATAAACACCCCATGGGTAACAGAGTGTCACCTCTAGGTGTTAACTGTACGCTGGGTTGACAGGGTTCGGCCGTCAGCGCAGGATGAGCAGACAGTCTGCACCTTCCACTGCCATTTCCCCCATCCACGCGGATGAGAAAGGAGCCGTCATGGCCTGGTCGCTTGATCATGTGATCATCATCAGCATCAGCCTGTTGTTCGTCTTCTTCCTCATAAATAAGGCCCCGAAAATTGTGGATGAACTCGCGAAGCGCCATGATGCTTTCGAGCGATATGGCGATACCATTCGGGATTTCAAATATCGGCGGCTTGTCCCCTTCGTTGATCGGATCCCCGTTTCAGCCAATGTCTTGACTGGTTCGCGCCCGATGTTGATCTGGCTGAGCATGTACTGTTTCCGCCATCACTTCTGGCTTGGGTTCACGCTCGCGCCGTACGTTCTCGGATGGTTGACCGATTATCTCGACGGCTTAAAGGCGCGGGCTGAGCATGGTCGCAAACGTCTGCTCCTTGGCAGCAAGTACAAGGAAACAGTTTTCGGGAAGTATTTCGACCCGTTTGCCGATATGCTTGCATTCGCGTTGCAGACCGTGTACTGCTGGCACAGCTACCCGCCAGCCGTGATCATGGCTTTTTCAGGGGCGCTCATCGCCCGAACTATGCTGTTCGGCATCCTCCTGTTCCAACGCCGCCGATCAGTCTCGTTACGGGAACGTCTCAAGTCCGACATTCTGCCGAAAACGATCTCCGGCGAAATGAAGGCGGGTATTATCGCCATTAGCTTCTCGCTCGTCATCATAGGTCCAGACAACGCCAACGCCTTGGCCTGGGCCAGTCGGCTTCTCGTCTTGGCCGTCATAGTCGAGGCCGTAACCCTAACCTATCTTGTCCGGGTTGCGATCCGGATGGCAAATATGAAAGCGGTTGAGCCACTGCAAAAAACCGGCAGTGATTAAGTAATCCACGCCACTACGTTCTTTGAGAGGGAGGATCGTTATACTATGCAAGCGACCATTCTGCTCGTTAGCCTAGTACTCCTGGTGACTTTTATTAAGTTGCACAGGAACGCTCGTGCCATGGCCGCCTTTGGAGTCTATGGCCTACTCGGCAGTGGATTGCTGGGGGCTGACGTTCCATACATCCCGGCTGAATATCACGCAGTTCTCATTAAGATGAGTTGGGTGGCCTTCATTTTCGCTATCGCTGGCTGGGCGTTTCTCTTCAGGAATACGGGACGCAAACGGAAGCACGCTCAAAACGTGGCCTGTGAGGCGCCAACAATTTCTGACCCCTGACCAAAAAGTCGAGGGGTCTTTTTTTATTGATACGTCCCGCATACGCAGTAGCTCACACACATCAACAGCGCGGGATTCGAAACCCACCGGTCGCAGGGTCGCGGTACAACCCGTAGCTAGCTGATTTATCAGTAAAAACAACAAATGCCGATGAATCGGCAAGCTACAATGATACGATGCCCTGCGACCTTATGGAGCAATCGCCCCTTCGCCGCCGGCGGTCGGGTCGCTCGGAACATCGCTGGTGATTGAGGGTTGAGTTACCTTAAGCGCCACAGCGGTAAACGAATCGGTCGCCTGCGCTACAGCTTGATCGGTTAAGACGGCCAGCGATCCGACCTGGTCGGCGGTCGGGGTGATTGAAACTTCAAAATAGGCGGTCAGAGCCGGCAACCGCGACCCGGTTCCAGCCGGAACGCGATTAATGCTCCAGGTAATCGTTCGGGCCGTTGGATCGAAAACAATGTCACCGGCATCGCGGCCGACATTTTGACCGGTCCAGAAAACGCTCGTCGGCAACGTCGTGGTCACGGTCAAGCCATCGGCCTGGTTGGTCGTCGTCGTCAGCGTCCAAATCACCCGGTAACTCGTCGTTAGGCCGACGTTGGGCGGAATCGGGCCGGTTCCATACGCTTTGCCTGAATCATCGGCATACCGTCCTTCGGTTTTCAATCCCACTATGGTTCCGACTTTCGTGACAATGACGGTCGGCGCAACGATGCTGACGAGGGAAGGTGAAGTCGCGATTGCGCTGGCCGTAATCGTCTGGTTGACATCGTTGTCGCTCGCAACCGTTAACGTTTTTTTCGTATTCAGCGTCCACCGGATAACGAGATCCTGATTTGGCTTGAGTAGGGCGAGCCCGGGGACCTCTTTCTTCGTCCAGGTGAGGATTGAATCTTTCAAATATTTCTTAGTGTCGGTCGGGATATCGGCGAGATCGAGCGACGCGCCGGTCATCGTTACGGTCATGGTCACATCAGCCACTTCGGTCTCGCTGTCATTGGCGACGCGCAGGCTGTAGTTCAACTGATCGCCGGGCAGAATAACGCCGCCATCGGCCGCCCCATTGACCGAACCGAGAAGCGAGACGCCTGTTTTAACCAGGATGACCAGTAACGACTGTTCGTCCTGGAGGTCGATGGTGTTGGTCGCCGTCACTAACCCCGCCCGAACGACAATCGGCAGGGTATCGCCAATGTTGCCGTTGACCGTCGCGGTCATGGTAATCTTTCCCTTGGCTTGTTTGGCCAAATTGTCGATCTGCCAAACGGCGTTTCGTTCAATCGCCGCCGGATCTGTTTTCGTGACCGTCACGCCGTCGGGATAATCGGCTTCGATCTGGATTTTTCCGACGTCACGATCAGAGGTGTTCTCGTAATTAATCGTCCAATTGACGGTCGCTCCGGGCGCGGCTTCGGACGGTCCTTCGATTTTCACGTCAAGTATTGACGAGGTGATTTTCGAAGTTCCGGCCGCCGTTTCCTGAAAATCCGAATTGAAATTGACCGTCCGATAGGTCAAGGTGGTTTTAAACGTTCGCTCGGTATTAATCGATCCAATCATCGTCCCGACGATGGTCACTTCCCCGGCCCGACCGCTCTTGATCGTCCCGATCGAGAAAGCGTTGTGAAAATCATTGGTCGGGTCGGGATCGGCGCTGCGAAACGTAAACCCGTCGGGATATTCAATGGTCAACTCGGCGCGGACGAGGTCGACCGGCTCCTGATTTTGATAACGAATGACGACCGTCACGTCGCTCCCCGAAGCGACTTCGGCGGTGGGAATGACTTGAACCTGAACTTTCGTCCCGCTAAAACGCTCGGCCCGGTTAAAGAAAAAGAACCCAGCGATGCTGACTCCGGCCAAGACGACCAAAATTCCAATCGTCCAGTTCCAGGGGTAATGCCGACCCGAAGATTTCTTTAATTTCTGCATGGCCGGCGGCACCGTCTTGGCTGGCGACCCATCGTTCCAGACGTCTTCGAGCTGGTCGGCGGCCTCGCTGATGGGAATTTTCTTGCCCTTTGGCGCCCGGCCGCTCTTGTCGGATTTCACGACGATTTTTTTGCCTGCGGGCGGCCGGACAGGTTCCGCCGGCTTTCCCTTCGCGACCGGAACTTCCTCGCCGTCAGTCTCTGCGGCTTCTTCAGACTGCAAGGCCTCCGTGAACTCGGCGATGGTTTTGTCGTCAATCGGCTCTTCCGTCGGCGCGGTTGGTGTTGGTTTGGCTTTTGCCATATCAAGCAGTGTACCCCGTTAGAGGTCATTGAACAAGTCTGGGGGATTGATATTTGTTTTTACCTGATATGTTTTTATACGCTATTGCACTAACTTTCTGACCTCTAACGGGGTGTACTGTTTTTTTACGCGGCTGACAACGCGGACGCCCGCAAGACGGCCCGGAGGACGCCTTCGCTGTTTAAGGGGCGGTCGATGGTTCGATGGAGCACGTCTTCTAAAACCGCGTGAACCTGGCGGAATATTTTCCGATCGGCTATAATCGGCGCTTGTCCGCGCAGAACATCAATCGCGGCCGGATCAAGGCGAAGAGCCCCGGCCCCGCTTTCAGTCGGATGGAGAAAACCAATTGTTGGCTGATAGGCTGCCGGTTCATCGGCTGACAGCGGTTTGTGACATTTCGCACAACGATCCATCGCCGGCGCGAATCCTTCGTGATCGATCACGCGCCAAGCCTTCCGGCACAGCTCAAGCCACAAGGCTCCAGGCGTTTGCGTCGCCGCTTCGCCGAGCGACTGTAATTCTTGCATGACGAGGTCATACAGCCCACTCCCGACCTGGCCCGGTTTGGTGATTCGTTCGACCAATTCCAGAAACCATTGCGCGGCCACAATGACCGATGAGTCGGTCCGTAAGTTTGCAAAACGATTCAAAATAACACTGCCGATGACCTGGTCGAGATGGCGGCCGTTTGCCAAACTCAAATCGACCTCCATCAACGGCTCAAGCGACCCGCCGAGTTTCGAGACGCTCTTTTTCGTTCCGCGCGCGCGAACGCGAAGCTGGCCATGATCCGGCGTGAGGACGGTAATGACCCGATCATATTCCCGTTCGGGTGAATGACGGAGGATGAGGGCTTTAGTGCGGACGGCGGCCATCTTATTGCCGCGCTAACCAATGTTGAACAATGCCGTTGGCTTCTTGTTCCATTTTCTTCAAATGGATGAAGGTCAATTTTTCGTTGAACAGCTTCACCATTTTCGTGTTCGTGTTCCGCCCTTCGTAGAAATGGATCGGCAAGGAATCTTGGGGCAATGCAAAGACAAAACGGCGAATGCCGGCCCAATACGCCCGGGTCAGGCACATCAAGCATGGTTCCATCGAGGCGTATAAAGTTGCCCCCTGCAACGTCTTTTGTGCAGCGAACGCCTGGTCGACTGCCTTGCATTCTGCATGTTGGTATCCTGGATGAACGTCACTGATACTTTGCGCCAATACCACGCCCTCTCTGGCTATCACCGCACCCGCAGGAAAATGCCCAGCACTCACCGATCGGCGCGATTCTTCAATAGCTTGACGAAGAAGCTCTTGGTCAGTCATGGTCAGTCGGCGTCAACCCTATTACCACTGTCTGCCCGTCAAACGTAATTTCCGCCGTCCGCCCAGCCCCCTCAACCGACGGCGTCACCGCCTTGGCCCGGACTTGTTTCAAAAATTCCTGGGCAAAATGTTCAACGACGTGAGCGGCCATGGTGTTCGGTTGGACGTGGGCGACAATGATATCGCTCGGTTGCAGCCCGGCCTTTTTGCGCAATGAATTGAACTCGCGGACCAAATCACGGAACAACCCCTCTTCTTTGAGTTCATCAGTCACGGTTGTATCAAGCGCAACCGATTCAGCCACCGCCCATTCGACACCAGTCGGGAGGGTTGTCGCTTGGTGCAATTCTTTAATATTCAATTCATCGCGAACAATTTCATCAAGATCCGGGCGAAGCTGTTCGGTCGTCACGACTTGGGATAATGGCTGGCGGACTTTCAAGCCGGCCTTCGCTCGTAAGGCGTGGCTGGTTTCGACAACGCGCCGCGCAGAGACCATGTCTTTCAGTAATTGATCTTCAATTTTTCCCACCGTTGGCCACTCATCGAGATGCACAGATTCGCACTGCCCGCCCATCGTCAGGTAAATATGCTCGGCCAGGAACGGCGTGAACGGTGCCATCAGACGCGACAGTTTCAAGACGACGTGTTTCAACATCGCCGACGCCACAGCCGCTTCGTCGCCTTTCATCCGGTCGCGACTGCGGCGGACATACCAGGTTGAAAGATCAGTCACAAACGCTCCGATTGCCCGACTTGCGCCAGTAATGTCGTAGGCCTCGAGCCGATTCGTTACATCCTTCGTCAACTGATTCACCAACGAATGAATCCAGCGGTCAAGCGGGTGGTGTGATTGTTCCTCATTGGCCCCCTCCTTTTCAAGGAAGGGCGAGGGGGTGGTCAACTGCCAAAAACTCACCACGTTCATTAAAATAAGAAATGTTTTTTTGATACCCTCATCAACAATCTTCGGATCGAAATTCTTCGTGTCCCAGGGTTGGTTGGTCGTGTACATGAACCAGCGTAGAGCGTCGGCGCCATGCTGACCAATAATGGTCATCGGATCGATGTAATTGCCTAACGATTTTGATAGCTTCTTTCCCTTCGCATCATTAATGTGCCCAAGGACGATGATATTTTTATACGGCGGCTCGCTTTTCTTCAGAAGGGTCGAGACAGCAAGCAAAGTGTAAAACCACCCTCGAGTCTGGTCGATCCCTTCGGAGATGTAGTCGGCCGGAAAAGCTTCACCGCTGTTAATTTTTTCCTTGTTTTCGAAAGGATAGTGCCACTGAGCGAACGGCATCGCGCCTGAATCGAACCAGGCATCAGCTACTTCCGGGATGCGTGTCATAGTTCCTCCCCTCCGGGAGGGGAGGTGGCGCGAAGCGCCGGTGGGAAGTGATTGGCTCCCTCCTTTACTAAGGAGGGGTGCAGGCCTACCTGCCGGACAGGCAGGGGTGGTTGAACCACATTTCGGGCACGAATATTTCAGTCCATCAATAAACGGTCGGTGCGGATCAAAACTTCCGTCGGGTCGAAACGCTTGCATCGGCAACCGAAGTTCTTTTGAGCCGCCCTGCTCAACCCATTGCCGGGGAACATATTGCGATTCGGTTTGTAGCCGACTTGCCCAATCGACGACTAAAATTGGATCAGCATGGGAAACGATCACGATTGTTTCGCCATCGTGGCGCGCATCGATCTCATGCAAGGCGGCAAACATCCGAGTTCGAATGTCATACCACGTCTCGGCGTTTGGCGGTGCTTGTCTGAACCGGTCGATGGTTTTGGCATAGGCCTGATATTCAACGTGGGGTTTAGTATCATACCCGGTTCGGAATTCATTGAGGCGATCATCAACGCGCGGCTTGATCTTGAGTTTCTTGCCAATAATTCCTCCTGTCTCGACTGCTCGCAAGAACGCCGAGGTGTAGATCGCCGTTGGCTTAGCCTTGGCCAGAGTTGTTGCGAGGCTGGCAATTTGTTCTCGACCCTCATCGGTCAGTGGGTATTTTTTACTCGTTGCAACTTCGCTACTGACCAGGCCAAGCTCATTATTTTCCGACTTACCGTGCCGCACGAAGATATACCGATTCCGCGCCGGTAAACGATCGAGCAACGCTTGATATGAACCCAAGCATTCCTGATGTCCGCACTGGTCGCAAGTCCAGATCGGGATCGGCGTCCCCCAGTACCGCTCCCGCGAAATCGCCCAGTCCTTCACCTCACGGAGCCACTCGCCGAACCGGCCTTCTTTAATGTGTGGCGGGTACCAGTTTATTTTTTCATTGTTTTTGATCAGCTCATCGCGGAGTTTCGACATTGTTATGAACCACGACGTCTTCGCGTAATAGAGCAATGGATGCTTGCAGCGCCAGCAAAATGGATAGTCGTGTTTGTACTTTTCAATCTTGTAGAGCTTCCCGTGCTCCTCCAGCCAAGCGATGATTTTTTTCTGCGTCTCACCTTTTGGATCTTTTACTTCCAATCCCGCCCATGGTTTCACAAGCTCGTTAAACTTCCCTTGGAGGTCAACCGTATGGACTTTCGGAAGATCGAGTTTCTTGCCGAGATTAAAGTCGTCTTCACCGTACATAACGGCGGTATGGACGACGCCGGTACCGTCTTCGGTCGTGACGAAGTCAGCCCCGACAATTGTGTAGGCATTCGTGGGAGCCCCGCCGTCGGCCTCTGTAGGGGCGGGTTTGAAACCCGCCTCTACAAGATCGGCGGGGCCGCTGGCTTTACCCGTCGGGGGGGTACGTAAATCAACGAAATCGAACAGCGGCTTGTACTTTTTTCCTATCAATTCTTTTATTGGTACTAATTGCTCTTCCTTTTGACGGCTTCCAAAAACATGTTCTATTCGTTCCTCGGCAAGAATGTATTTTTCACCGTTTTCTGCAGTAACTTTAAAATAGGAAATATCTCCACCAACCGCGCCGACCGCCAATGCCACATTTCCCGGCAACGTCCACGGCGTCGTCGTCCAGGCCAGAATGAAAGTTCCCGGTTCATCGACCAACTCAAATTTCACGTAGACCGAATCCTCTTCGATGTTTTGATACCCTTGTGCGACTTCATGCGATGATAACGCTGTACCACAGCGCGGGCAGTAGGGTACGACTTTATAATCCTGCACCAAAAGTTTTTGATCCCAGATGTTTTTGAAGATCCACCACAGCGATTCAATGTACTCCGGCTCGTAGGTGATATACGGGTGTTCCGTGTCCAACCAAAAACCAACCCGGTTCGTCATCTTCTCCCACAGGTCTTTGTACTTCCAAACCGACTCTTTCGCCTTGACGTTGAATTCGGCGATCCCAAATTTCTCAATGTCTTTCTTGCCGGACAGGCCGAGGGCTTTTTCGACTTCAAGCTCAACCGGCAATCCTTGGGTATCCCAGCCGGCTTTCCGTTCAACATGATACCCCTGCATCGTCTTGAAGCGCGGGATGATGTCCTTAAAGGCCCGGGTTTCAACGTGGCCAATATGCGGAATGCCGTTGGCCGTTGGCGGGCCTTCGAAAAACACAAACCGTCCTTTTGGCGCCGGTTTGGCCAGAGTTTTCTTGAATATCTGCTTATCGCGCCAGTCCTTCAGGATCTGCTCTTCGAGTTCGGGGAATTTGGGGATGGCCATAAAGTTGCGATATATCAGATCGCATGTTGAGTTTACAGGAAGACGCATGTCGGGTCAATTCACCTCCCCAACCCCTCCTCAATCGAGGAGGGGTTGGGGAGGTGAAGAATTTTTGCAAGCTTGGTTAGTACGTTTTCCAAATCGTATACGACCTCCTCATTCCTAAAACGAACCACGCGAATCCAATGGTCATTTATTTTTTCTGTCCGTATTTGATCATAGACGATTTCGGCCCGATCAAGGTGCGTGTCCCCATCAATCTCTATAACCAACCGACGGGCGGGACAATAAAAATCAGCAATGTAAGGACCAATGCCAAACTGTCGACGAAATTTGAGACCGTAAAATCTTTTCGCCCGGACCGCCTCCCAAAATACACTCTCTGCTGTCGTTAAATACCGTCGCAACTCTCGACGTCGTTCCAGACTATCAAACCGATTATAAACGCGTAGCATATGGCTGAACATAGCCTTGCCACCTATCATAAACACAGTAACGAAAAATGAGGTAGCGGTCAAGAAAAAACCCCATTCGATATGGGGTCAGTGCGGAGCGGATTTCAAACCCAGGCGGTAGCCGATGAAGGAGACGCATCGGTGCACCACATAATACACCAAGAACATGAAGAGTACGGCTGACCAACGGGTGATAAACGCTTCGCGGAACCATGGCCAATCAACCATGGCCGTCAGGGCGAACCCACCGATGACCGCGTCGAATTGATCGATGATCGGCCAAGCTTGCCCGCGCTCAAGTCCGCGGCGTCGCTTCAGGTACGACTTGAGCAGGTCGCCAAGCAAAGCGCCGGCGGCGAGGGTAGTAGCGTGAACGATAAAAGCGGTGAATGACAGTCCCCACAGATCGTAGAGCTCGTGGCGCTCAAAGGCGATGGCCACGACCACTAGGCCGAAGGTGAGCATCACAGCAAAGAAGAGTCCGCCAAACAGCCCCGGCCAGGTTTTGCCCGGTCCGAGTAGCGGTCGGCCGTCTGGCGCAACCAATCCGAAATCGATCGGTTTGCCGCCGCGTCCGAAGGCGACTGGTAGCATATTAGCGTAGACAAGCGGCTGACTCAGCCAAAGGATAACCAGCGCGTTGGCAAAGAACATGACGCCTCCCTTCTGCGCCGAGGCGCAGGTCGGGGTGGACACGACAAGATCGAATTGGCGCAAGCCTACTCCATCACGAATTCGCCGTCAATGTTACCCGATTGCAATCAGCTTTTTCCGGGCGGTTTCCCCCTTGATAATATGGAGCGAGGACTTTGGTACACCAAGATGCCCGGCCATTAAGACCAGGGCCGCTATGTTCGCTTTTCCTTTTTCCGCCGGCGCGGTCACGCGGATAATCAATTCACCGTTCTTGGCGATAACGCTATTTTCTCTCGCCCCGGGAAAAACTTTAACCCTGGTGTTTTGCCGCATCGCGATAGACAGCCAACGTCTCCCGCGCCGCCTTCATCCAGGAAAACTTTTTAGCCTGTCGTCGGCCGGCGGCGGACATTTTCTTCGCTAAGGCCGGTTTCGTCAAAACATCACCGAGGGCCTGGACGATTTCGGCAACGTTTTCCGGTTGAACCAGCCGCGCGGCCGCGCCGGTCACTTCCGGCAGTGAAGCCACGTTCGTCGTGATGACCGGCACGCCGAGCTGCATCGCTTCGAGCACCGGCAAGCCGAAGCCTTCGTAGCGGGTCGGAAAAACAAAGGCCGCCGCGTTGGTCATCAAGAGGATTTTGTGGTTATGGGAAACGTAGCCTAGGTTCATGATTGATGGCAACCGAAGCGTCTTGAGCAACTTCATGATTTCATCGCTCTTGTACCCGAGACCGCCGGCAATGACCAGGGCAGTATTCTTGACCGCCACCGGGTTCACTTTGGCCAGCCGCTGCCAGCCGTGAATCAAGGTAACTAAGCTTTTCCGCGGCTCGATTGTCCCAACGTAGAGCACGTATCGTTTCGGCAACCGGTGGACTTTTCGGATATCGACTGTGCCGTCTTTCAGGCTTAACAAATCCGTGTCAGCGGCCTCATGGACAACTTTTATTTTCGTTGACGGAATGCCAAAAAGATCGCGAAGATCGCGCTTCGTCGCGGCCGAAATGGCGATGATGCGGCGGGCTTTCTTGAGGGTTTGCGGGACGAGCAGCCGGGTCGAGGCGATTTGGGTTGGGAACCACTCCGGGTGTTCGTAGATAGCCAAGTCATGGACCGTGACCACCGCGGGTTTGGTATACGTCAGCGGCATGACATTCGCCGTCGCATGAAACACGTCAAGCCGATCGCGGGTCAGCCACGAAGCGAACAGGAGATGCGAGTAGGCAAAGGGCAGGAGTTTGCTGTACCGCGAAAATGGCAACCGTCGGGTGGTAACCTGACTATTCTCAAAATTGTCGGTCACCGCTCGGGGCATACGATGGTCGAAATACAAGACATACTCATTGTCGCGATCTATCTCTAAGAGCGCCTTCACAATATGGAAGGTATAATGGCCCACCCCGGCTCGTTCGCCGGAGATTGGATTCAGCATCGTGCGGCAATCAATACCGATGCGGAGTGATTTCTTGGGCAGACGTTTTTTCTGCATGGTAAAACTACTATACCACTTGCAGGCCGGTAAAAACAGCGTGCCTTGGTCTGGACGCAATCGTTCCAATCCGGATTCTTACGGCGTGGCGGGAGTTTCCGAAGCCGTCGGCGAAAGCAGCTTGAACTCAACCACCTTCATCATCGTTTCCATGGTCACGTGCTGGCCGTAGAAATCACGATAATGATTGAGCATTTCGGCCGGACTTTCGAAGCGCTCATGGCCGAGCCAGTCCGGTTCGCTGATTTCTCCGAATTTCTTCTCCCGGACATTCGTGATTTCAGCCGTGGCAAAAACCTTGCCCGTCTCCCATTCGATCAGCTCTAACTGATCGCCAACAGTCAGGTGTTTATCATCAAACAAGCGCCAGGTGGTGGTTTTTTCACCATCCAAAATCATTTTGGCCAGGTGGTGGCGGAACTTCAGGGACTTCATGTCTACATTGTATCTGGAACTGAGACTCCCATCAAGCCCAGGGTTTTTGCCAGCACCATTTTCGTCGCCTTGACCAAGATGAGCCGCTGCGGCCAAACCTGATTGTTGTCAATCACCCGGCTGTGGGTATAGTAATCATGGAACTTTGCCGCCAAGGCCATCGCGTAAAACGGCAGCTTTTGGACTTCGTATGATTCCCCGATTTCGGCCACGAGCGGCGGAAACTCAAATAACGCTTTTGCCAGCGCCGTTTCACTTGGGTGAATCTCGGCCCTGCCGGCCATCGGTTTCAGTTTGACGGTTTTTTTCAGAATACTGCTGATTCGGGCATGAGCGTATTGAACGTAAAACACCGGATTTTTGTCCGAATGTTCCTTGGCCAGCGACAAATTGAAGTCCATATGGCTGTTCGCGGCGTGCATCAGGAAAAAGAATCGGGCGACATCTATTCCCACCTCATCAACTACTTCTTCGAGGGTCACATACGTTCCCGCCCGTTTCGACATTTTTACTTCCTGGCCGTCCTTGATGAGTTTGACCAGCTGGAGAAACTGGATATCAAGTTTCTTGGCATACCCAAGCGCCGACATACCCGCTTGTAGCCGGCCTTCAAAACCATGGTGGTCGGCACCAAGAAACATTATTTCCCGATCGAACCCCCGAATCGCAAACCGATAGTAGTGCAAAGCAACATCGCCCATGATGTAGGCGTACTTCCCGTCGGATTTCACGATGACTCGATCTTTATCATCGCCAAACGCCGTCGTCCGAAACCAGGTCGCGCCATCTTTCGTGTAGAGAAGATCATGATTCTTGAGTACATCGAGAGCCTTGCGATCAAGTTTTTTTTGATGGAGCGTGCTCTCCCGAAACCAGGTGTTGAAGGTAATCCCCAATTTTTTATCGACCACCCGTTGGATGTCCTTGACCATTGTTTCCAGCACGCGTTTTTTGATCCGGTCCCGCAACGCAGTCATATCCCGGATCTTCAGTTTTTCGATTTTTAGCTTGGCGGCCAATTCCGTCACATACCCGCCCTGATAGCAGTTGTCCGGGTAGTCGGTCGGAATGCCCTGCAATTGAAAATAGCGGCGAATGACCGACTCGGCCAAAATATTGACCTGATTTCCGACATCATTAAGATAAAATTCTCTCCAGACTTTCCAGCCGTTCAGAGTCAGGACATTGGCCAGCGCGTCGCCACCGAAGGCGCCCCGGCCATTGCCAAGCGTCATCGGTCCGGTCGGATTGGCCGAAATAAACTCGACCAGGATTTTTTTCTGACCGCCGGACGTGTTCACGCCGTACTTCGTGTCTTTCAAGATCGCTGGAACCTGTTGTTGCAACCACCCGGGCTTAAGAAAAAAATTAATAAACCCTGGCGGCGCGACTTCGGCTTTTTCCAACATCGGCGCCATTCCTAACTGAACGACCAGGTGCTTGGCCACCTCGAGTGGCGGCTGTTTGACGTGCGGAGCCAACCGCAAGGCCACCGTCGAAGCATAATCACCGTGTTTCACGTCTTTTGCCGGTTCAACCGTCACCTCAACACCAACGATGTCCGGATAGGCGCGGCTGATCGCTTTCTCGAGCATCACGCGAAGTCGGTCGTGCGGTAGAATCATGGTAGCAGTATACAACAATTTTTCCCTCCTCACAGGAGGAGGGTTAGGGTGGTACAGAAAAATCGATACTGCTACACTATCCCCATGCCGTCATACGCCGATAACCGAGACGCAAGACATCAATACGAAATTCTCGAAACCCTCGAGGCCGGGATTCAGTTAACCGGCGCCGAGGTCAAATCGGTGAAAAACGGCAACGTCAGCCTGAAAGGCAGTTACGCCACGGTCCAGAACAATGAACTCTGGTTGCTGAATATGCACATCGGCGCCTATAAACCAGCCGGCCAAAGCCCACACAACCCCACCAGAACCCGCCGGCTTCTCGTCCGAAAAACTGACATTGAACGCTACATTGGAAAAAGCAAAAGTGAGGGACTAACGCTGTTTCCGCTCTCCGTCTACAGCAAACGTGGCCTCATTAAAGTTGAACTCGGTCTCGGACGCGGGAAGAAGAAATACGACAAGCGCGCCAGTATCAAGAAGCGCGAAGTTGAACGCAAGATCGGCCGAGCGATGCGGGTGAAAGAATGAAGAAAAAATCTACCAGCCAAATTACAATCCGAAGAGCCAGGAATAGCGATCTGCCGGAAATTTTTCAATTGGCTGAGGCTCGCGAACTTGCCCCACCAAATAAACCATTGGCCGAACGCATTTGGATTCGCGATCATCTACGAGCAAAACAAATTCTCCTCGTCGCCGTTAACAAAAAAGATATTATCGGTTTTTCCATGGGTGAAAAACTTGTTAGCCAAGTGGTTATTCACCATCTGCTAATTGTGCATCATCGCTGGCGTCGGCAAGGGGTCGCAACAAAGCTGTTGCAATCTCTTGAGAGAGAAGCTAAGCGACGCCGGGCTTCGTGTATTCTAGGCTACGGAGTTGTTTCATCTAAAGGCATTCACCGCCTTTTAAAGAAACATCATTATCAGGCTGGATCGCTTGTTCGCGAATACCAGAAATTCTTATGAGCCTCCTGCACTCACGCAGTGGCCAGCTAACGGTAGTCATCATCCTGATAGGCGTTGCGCTCAATATTGTCCAAGCCTGGCAAAACTCACCGACGTCAGATGAGCCGGGGCACTTGGTCAGCGGCGTCACCCAATGGCGCGACGGAAATTTTTCGTACAATACGCCTCATCCCCCGCTGACAAAACTCCTGGCGGCAATTCCGGTGTTGTTTCAACCAGACACGACGGTTCGATTTAAGAACGATGCTGGGAAAAAATTCAGTGACCTCGACGCCGCCAATGATTTTCTGTATCGCAATGATCGGTCTGGCGCCTACGGACGACTCCTCGTCTTCTTCGGCCGCTTCGCCATGATGCTCTTTTGGTTGGCCTTAGTCGTCGTGACGACCGTCTGGGCCCGACAATGGTGGGGGCCGTTGGCTGGACTGATGGCCGCTGCTGTTCTGGTGTTCGACCCGAATCTTATCGGCCACGGTAATTTAATCAACACTGATGTGCCAATTGCTGCTGGCTTCATCGCGACTATCTGGGCACTTGATCGCTACCTCGGCAAGACCACTCGGCGCAATCTGATTATTCTTGTCGTAATTTTCGCGCTGACGCAACTAACAAAGTTTTCGGCGGTCATTCTCTGGCCGATCGTTATCGGTCTTGGACTTATCCGTGTTTGGTACGATCACAAAACATTTTCACTGAAACAATGGTTGACCATGACTGTCGTTCTCATTGGCGGAACAGCGCTCATTATTTGGGGCGCCTATGGATTCCAATTCACGAAGGTCAATGTCAGCTCGTCGTGGAACCGCCCAACGCACTATTTTAAAAAACTGATCGACTTCCCACTCCCAGCCGGAAATTATTTCCAAGGACTCTACGAAGTCGTGAAGCATGACAAATTCGGCCACAACGCTTTTCTCCTCGGCGACACCGCGACGCACGGCTGGTGGTACTACTTCCCGGTCGCCTTCGCGACGAAGACCCCATTGATCACTCTTGGATTATTGTTAGCGTGGATCGTCCTATCAATCAAAACGCTTTCGACGAAGGTGAAAACAATTCCCTTCAAAGCATTCATCTTCGGTGTCCCACCATTGGTGTTTTTCATCTCGAGTCTCACCGCCGATCTTAACCTTGGGGTTCGTCATATTTTCTCATTGTGGCCTTTTGTCGCTTTAGCAATTGCCAGCTTAGTAACGGTCAGCACAAAACGTTGGTGGAAGTTTTCTCTTGTGGGTTGTGTTGTTGGTCTTGGCTTAACATTGGCGCTGGCCTGGCCGAGCACGATCAGTTACTTCAACGCTTTCGCTGGCGGTACCGAGAATGGTTACAAGGTTCTGCAAGGCTCCAATCTTGATTGGGGTCAGGATGCCTGGCGGTTGCGCAACTTTGTGAATGCGGAAAAATTCACGAAGTACTCGATCGAACTCTTCGGCTCGGTGCCGGAAGATGTGGTCTGGCCCGATCGGAAACGATTGTTGGTTGATAGCGATATTGATGCGGGAGCAAAACCATCCGGCGTCATCTTCGTTTCTGTTGATGTTCTCCAAAAACCAAAAAGCAATGTCGATTGGCTCAAACAATATCCGCCGACGTGGCGAATCGGGACGACAATTACCGGTTACGATTTTAGATAAGAAAAACCCTTCGGGTGAACCAAAGGGAAGGAAGGTGCTGAGATTACGGCGGACGATACTTTGGCCTCGCGATGATACCACCAAGGATAATGACGGCTGCAAGCAGGAAGATCCCCGCGTAACCCCAGAACTGTTTTTCAGCTGGGCTGATGGAGAACATGCGTTTCTCCTTAGGTAAAAGAAACAACCCCCACGGCTAGGTTGACTCTACTCTGGCAAGACACTGTCGTCAAGAAAACAAAAAACACCGTCATTGCCTGACGGGATCTTTTGGTTTACTCCGCAAGATAATGCTGAATCTGTTTTTTCAAGAAGCGCCAACCTGCCCCACTTTTGAGAAATAGTTCACGGCCAATAGCATCCGATTTGTTTCGATAATACTCAGCATAAATTAACTGTGGACCCGTCCAAGTGCGTGTAGTTATTACTTCACCGTTTTGGTGTTGGCGAATTCGCTGGCTTAGATGACTAGTAAAGCCAATATAACGGGAGCGGGTTTTTGGATCTTCAAGAATATATACGTAAAACATAGCATTAAGTATTAATGCCAAGCCTTACGATTTGGTGTCACGTAAAATCGCTTCGCGATCACATGACCCACCAACGGAACTCTTTCAAAGAAAAAACTTGGTTTGCCACGTAAAGTTGCTTCGCAACCACGTGGCGCACCAACGTGAATTCGCCGAAGGCGAATTTTTACGTTGGTGGAGATGGCGGGTCTTGCACCCGCGTGGCGACCCTTCGCCCCGACATACTGCTTCCATGCTCAGCCCACTGTTAGTTACGGCACCAGGTAGACAACGGGCGAAAAGTCCTGATGACGGTGTTCAGAAACTACGCGGTAACGACACTGAACGGGTCACTACCGGCCCGACGAAATGACACCCGCGATCGGACTAGTCGGAGTCATCCGGGCGGATGGCCGCCGCGTTTAGGCGACGGCAGGAACAAACGCCGGTTGAGCAAACGCTTTCGCGAGAGCAGTCCGGAATTTGCTCATGAGTGTGTTGGCACTTATGAGAGTCATAGCACATTAACGACGGCGCTATGGGTGTCGGCATGGTATGCCTGAACTGGAATGATCGATCGACGTTTGAACATCCCCCGCCCACGATCGCGAACTCACAATCATGGGCGGCAAATGTTCAATGGAATGGCTCCAGTATAGGGGAAAATGGGGGTTTTGTCAACCCGGCGTAATGGTTCAATAGCTTGGCAACACCTTAGGATATACTTTCCCTCTATGCCATACACCATGAATCCTCATCTCCCCCGCCTGCGGATGCAAGCTGTGCTCCTGGTCCGTCGCGGGTGGACGCTTCGCCAAAC
>ORMF010030971.1_pt1 | contig 17163 bp, 12 predicted proteins | sample 1779871 | NCBI WGS metagenome assembly ORMF01 (sample SAMEA104232316, study PRJEB22302) | groundwater metagenome | biome: forest; feature: aquifer; material: groundwater | place: USA | collected 2011-08-07 | depth 5.4 m
AGTTGCTCAGCGGCCTTCGGCGCGCATACCAACCGGGCACGCGAATGGCCGATGCGCTTGCACAATGGCTCGAGACGCTGCCCGGGCCGCTCGGCCTGGTCGTGTTCGATTCGTCCGACGCAGCAGCCAAGCCGCTCGTCGCGGAGCTGTTCGCCCGCGAGGTGGAGTCGAACGGCCGCACCGCGAGGCTTGCCGCCCAGGCCGGCGCGGCGCTGACGAGCCGCGGCTATCACGAGCAGGTGACGCCGGCTGAAGGCAGCGTGGCACTCTTCGAGCTCGACGCCGGCCGCGTGCCGATCCGCGTCCACGACGGACGATTCGTCGTCGGCAGCCGAACGCTGACCGCCGATGCGCTCGCCGCCGAGATCCGTCAGTCGCCGGAGCGATTCAGCCCGAACGTGCTGCTCCGGCCGCTGGTGCAGGATACGCTGTTTCCGACGGTGAGCTACGTCGCGGGGCCGAACGAACTTGCATATCTCGGCCAGCTTCGCGGCGTGTACTCAGCCTTTGACGTACCGATGCCGCTGATGTCACAACGCTCCTCGGCCACGTTCCTCGACACCAACGCCACGCGCTTCCTGGCGAAGTGTGACGTGCCGCTCGAGGAGCTACGGGCCCGTGACGAGGCGACGCTCAATCAGCTGCTGGCGGCACAGCTTCCAGCGGCGGTGGAAGCCACGCTCCAGGATGCGATCCAATCCGTCACCGACCGGATGGAAGCGCTTGCGGGAGTGCTGCCGCAAATCGACGCGACACTCGAAGGCGCGGCCCGCTCGGTGCTCGGGCGCATGCAGGACGACCTCAAGAAGCTGCATGGCAAGATCATCCAGGCGGCCAAACGGAAGGACGACACGCTCCGGCGGCAGTTCACGCACGCGCAGGCGCAAGCCTTCCCCGGAGGCGATCCTCAGGAACGCGCGCTCGGCCTCGTGTACCTGCTGAACAAGAGCGGCCTGGGCGTGATCGCCCGCATCGCGGAGGACGTCACGCCGGACCCCGGCGTTCACTGGGTGGTGACGTTATAGGGGATTCGGGATTCGGGATTGGGGATTCGGGATTGGGGATTTCGAATTGAGGATTGACCACGCCCTCTGACGATCACGCGCGCACGGCGGCGCGAAAGGCAAAACGGCGCCCGGCGCGCCGCTGGCTTCGCTACGCGTTGTACACCGCGGCGGCCCTGATGCTGTTGTCGGGCTCCGTTCTCGTCTATTACTACATCTCGTTTTCGCGAATCATCGACGAACGGCTTCACGGAGAGCGGGAGCGGACGCTTCCGAAGGTGTTCGCGCGCCCGGTCACACTGCGACGCGGGCAGGCGATGGCTGAGCAGGAGCTCGTGACCCGGCTCAACGACCTCGGCTACACGCAGCGGGCACGCGCCGAGCAGCCGGGCGAATTCGCTGTCGGCCGTGCGGCGGTGACGCTCACTCCCCGCCAGGGATCGCTGAAAGGTTCCACCGCGCGCGTGACCTTCACCACGCCGCGCGCTGGGTCCTTGACGGCGAGCGCGATTCAGTCGATTGACATCGGCGGCAAAAGAATCGCCGATGCGCTCGAGCTCGATCCGCCGCTGCTGACCGCCCTGATGACCGCCGGCCGGGAGAAACGCCGCCGCGTCGCGCTCGCAGTGATTCCCGCGCGGGTGCGGCAGGCTGTGATCGCCATCGAAGATCAGCGGTTCTACTCGCATCCGGGTGTCAACCCGATCACGACCATCGGCGCAGTGCTGACAAATGTGTTCGGCGATCTGCCGTACGCGGTCGGCGGGAGCACGATCACTCAGCAACTGGCGCGGAACTTCTTTCTCACCGAGGAGATGGCCGCCGAGCAAGCGGCCGGTCGCCGCTCGATCCGGCGAAAGGCGCTGGAGTGGTTCATGTCCCTCATCCTGGAGCGGAAGGCGACCAAGGACGAGATTCTCGAGCTCTATCTCAACGACGTCTATCTGGGCCAGCGCGGCTCGTTCGCCATTCACGGCGTGGCCGAAGCGGCGCGCGTCTTCTTCGCCAAGGACGTGTCGAATCTCAGCCTGAGTGAGGCGGCGCTGGTGGCGGGCGTGATTCAGTCGCCGTCGATCCATTCGCCGTTCGTGCACCCGAAGCGCGCCGTCGATCGCCGCAACGTGGTGATCAAGGCGATGGCCGAGGAGGAATTCATCACCGCGGACGCGGCCGAGCGCGCCTCGCGCGAGCCCCTCGCGGTGGTGGCGCGCGCCGTGGACAACGACGCGCCCTACTTCGTCGATCACGTGGGGGAGCTGCTGGCCGCGCAGTTCCCGAGCCTCACGGCCCAGGCCGGCGCCGTGGACGTGTACACCACGCTCGATCTGAACCTGCAGCGCGCCGCGCTCGATTCCGTGCGCCGCGGGCTCGGCCAGGTCGACGCCCTCCTCGCTCGCCGCCGGCGTCAGCCAGCCACCGCGCAGGCCGCACTCATTGCTGTGGATCCCCGGACCGGAGAGATCCTCGCCATGGTTGGGGGGCGCTCCTATAACCAGACGCAGTTCAACCGCTCCGTCGTCGCCCGGCGGCAGCCCGGGTCGGTGTTCAAGCCGTTCGTCTACCTCGCGGCATTCGAGCGCGCCACCGAGGAGTACCGGACCGATCTCACGCCGGCGTCGCTCGTGGTCGACGAGCCGGCCAGCTTCACCTTCGACGACCAGCTGTGGGAGCCGAAGAACTACGGGGACGAGTACGACGGCGAGATCACCTGGCGGCGGGCGCTGGCGCAATCACGCAACATCGCCACGATTCGCGTCGGCGAGGCCACCGGCTTCGATCGGGTGGCGCGCCTGTGGCGGGACGTGGGCGTGGGGCAGCCGCCGCAGGCCTATCCCTCCATCGCGCTCGGCGTGTTCGAGCTGACCCCCCTCGAGGTCGCACAGGCCTACACGCTCTTCACCAACGGCGGCGCCGTCCGGCCGCTCACGCCGCTCGACCGGATCCTGGCCAACGACAAAGAGCTGCGGCTGCCTCCGCCCAAGCTGCGTCGTGTAGCACAGCCGCAGCCCACGTTCCTGGTGACGCACATGATGCGCAGCGTGCTGAACGAGGGCACCGGCGCCGGCGCGCGCGCCGCGGGCTTCTCGCTCGACGCCGCCGGGAAGTCGGGCACCACCAACGACCTCCGCGACGCCTGGTTCGTGGGGTTCACGCCGGAGCTGCTGACCGTGGTGTGGGTCGGCTTCGATGACAACCAGCCGCTCGGCCTGAGCGGCTCGCAGGCGGCCCTGCCAATCTGGACGGAGTTCATGAAGAAGGCGCTCGGCGGCCGCCCGAACCGCGAGTTCCCCGTGCCCGACGGCATCACGTTCGTGGAGATCGACCGCGACACCGGCAAGGTGGCCCTCCCCACCTGCCCGCGCGTCTACACCGAGGCGTTCATTGCGGGGACCGAGGCGACGGAAATGTGCGAGCTGCACAGGTGGTAGTTGGAATAAATCCCAAAACCCAAAACCCAAATCCCAACGAAATCCCAAGGACCCAAAGAGCCAACGAGATGCCAAGAGCTCAAACGCATGCGGGCGGAATGCGTCGTGCTTCAGTATGGAGACGACACGCGGGGAATCCGGCGATAGGCCCTACAACATCCGAGAGCAACTGGTGACCTTCGCAACGGCCGTGGCATCGGTAGCGGAAAAACTGCAACGCCGCGGGGCTGTGGAGAGTGCGCTTTGTGCGCAACTGGCGAGCGCGGCCTCAGGGGCGGCCGCTAATGCGGAAGAAGCCGACGACGCCTCCAGTAAGCGCGATTTCATTGCAAAAGAGCGCATCGCGTTGCGCGAAGTCAAGGAAGCGCGAGCACGGCTGCGTATTCTGCGTGGCAGCAATCTCCTCGATCCCACCCACGACGACCTCCTGCGAGAGAGCCACGAGCTCGTCAAGATCCTGAGCACCATCGTGAAACGCGCGGGCGGCTGATTGGCATGAAATGTCGTCGGGATTTCGCGGTTGGGATCTCGCCCGAACTTGGTCTTCGGGATTTCGTTGGGATTTGGCCTTTGGGATTCCGTTGGGATCTGGGCGTTGGGCTTTCGTTGGGAGCTTGGCCCTTGGGATTCCGTTGGGATCTGGGCGTTGGGCTTTCGTTGGGAGCTTGGCCCTTGGGATTTCGTTGGGCTTTGGGATTTGGGCTTTGGGATTTGAACTATCGCGTCCCCGTCACCGCCCCTTGCCATCGAAGGCTGACCGGCGTGGTGTTCGGCAGTGAGACCTTGCCGTGCTTGACGGCGATGAGCTCGGCGAGGATGCTCACCGCGATCTCCTGAGGAGTGACCGCTCCGATGTCGAGTCCGATAGGCGCGTGAATGCGCGTCAGCGTGTCGGGATCGATGCCTTCGGCGAGCAGCGCATCGTACAGCCGCTTCACCTTGGCGCGACTGCCAATCAGCCCGACGTATCGCAGGTTGCGCGCCGAGAGCGCACGAAGGGCACCAAGATCGTGGCGGTGTCCGCGGGTGACTATCACGGCGTATGCCGTGGGCGGAAGGGTGTTCCGCTCGAGCCACGACGGAAGATCATCGACGACCGCATCCACGCCGTCTGGCACACGGTCGGAGCGTGCGAACTTTTCGCGATCGTCAATCAGCGAGACACGAAAGCCGGCCTCGTGCGCCATCCGAGCAAGACTGGTTCCCACGTGACCGGCGCCGAAGATGTACACCTCGGGCGACGGCTCGACCGGTTCGATGAAGACTTCCATCTGGCCGCCGCAGATGAGGCCGCTCTCTTCAGCAAAATCGTCACTCAGCTCGTATTTGACGTTCAACGGCCGGCGAGCGCGAATCGCTTCTCTCGCCTTGCCAAAGGCGTCGTTCTCGTAGCACCCGCCGCCAATCGTCCCCACAGCCCGGCCATCGGCGTAGACCAGCATCTTGGCCCCCACCCGCTGGGGGGTCGACCCGCTGGCCGATGTAATCGTCACGAGCGCCACCTCTTCGCCGCGCTGGAGCGCTTCGGCGAGCGCCGTGAAGACCTCCTGGTTCATGGTCGGATTATAGCCGGGGCCCTCCCGTACCGCCTTGCGGCGCGGCGCACGGTATAATTGGGGTCGCCATCCTAACCATCTGACTACGAATGGGTTCCCAGGAACTCTCCGATCGCTCGCGCCGCCTGCTCGCGACCCTTGTGCGCGACTACATCGACACCGGTGAGCCGGTCGCGTCGCAGGCGCTCGCCCGCCAGAGCGGCCTCGGTCTGTCTTCTGCGACGGTCCGCAACGCGCTGGCCCAGCTGGAAGAGGCGGGATACGTCTATCAGCCCCATACCTCAGCCGGCCGGGTTCCGACCGATCGCGGCTACCGCTACTTCGTCGATTGGCTGCTCGAAAGCCGCCGGGTGACCAGGATGCCTGCGGCGGTCGAACAGGAGCTTCGGGAACAGGCCGGACGAACGCCGCTGTTCCACGACCTCCTCGCCTCGGTGACGCATATGGTCTCCAAGGTCTCGCGGCATGTGGGCTTCACACTGGCGATCAGCCGGAGCGCTGTGCTCCAGCGAATCGAGTTCGTGTGGTTGGGTGGAGCACGCGTCCTCGTCGTCGTCGTGTCGCAGGGTCAGCAGATCGCGCAGAAGGTCGTGAACGCTGGCGAGGATGTGCGGCCGGATGATCTGGCGCAGGCCGCCAACTACCTCAACAGCGAATTCGCCGGGATGCCGCTCATTGATGTTCGCACGGCTGTGCTCGAGCGATTCCGTCAGGAGCGCACCCTGTACGATCGGCTTCTGACGCGGGCGCTGTTCCTGGCGAGCTCGACGCTCGATCAGATTCCCGATCAGCAGACGTTCCACGTTGAGGGCGCCTCGTCTCTGCTCGACGCTGCATCACCTCACGAACAGGGCGTGCAGCTGAGCACGCTTCGGGCGCTGCTCGAGATGATGGAGGAGAAGGAGCGGCTGATTCATTTGCTGAATCAGTACATCGACGGCCCGGGACTCACGGTTGTGATCGGCGCCGAGCATGCGGCGCCCGACTTGCGGTCGTTCAGCCTTGTGGCCTCGACGTCGATGGACGGCTCGACGATTCGCACCGTGGGCGTGATCGGGCCCACCCGAATGCATTACTCTCGAACGATTGGCGTGGTCAACGGCACCTCGCAGGCCGTGTCGCGTGTACTCCGCGACGTGAGCTAGCCACCCGCCCCTCGATCACTGGTCGTCTTACTGTTTCTTCCTGCTGTATTCCATGCCCGATAAGCACACAAAAAACCCCGAGCTTCAGGATGACGAGGCGAGCGGTCGCGGCGAGGCCCTCGCGGACGCGACCGGCGCCGCCGCGGAAGAAGCGGGCGCACTCGCCGATGCTCTGAAAGAGAAAGAGGCGCTGCAGGAGCGGCTGCTCCGCACGGCAGCCGAGTTCGACAACTATCGCAAGCGCGTCGACCGCGACCGGCGCGACCTGGCAGAGTTTGCCGCCGCCGACGTGCTGAACGAGCTGTTGCCGATCGTGGATGATCTGGAGCGCGCCCTTCAGGCGCCAGTTGATGGCGGCGTCGACTCGTACCGCCGCGGAGTGGAGCTGATTCTCCGCCAGATGCTCGACCTGCTCCGCCGCCGAGGCGTCACGCCGATCGAGACGGCCGGCACAGATTTCGATCCGAACTTTCACCAGGCGGTCATGCACGAAGTCAGCTCCGAGCACCGCGAGGGCGAGGTGATGCAGGAGCTGCGCCGGGGCTACATGCTCGGCGACCGCCTGCTCCGGCCGGCAATGGTCAAAGTGGCGAAGGCGTCGTGAGCAAGCGCGATTACTACGAAGTGCTGGCCGTGTCGCGGACCGCCACGGACCAGGAGATCAAGAGCGCGTATCGAAAGCTTGCGCTCAAGTTCCATCCGGACCGTAACCCTGGCAACAAGACGACCGAAGACCAATTCAAAGAGGCGGCCGAGGCCTACGCGGTGCTCGCCGATCCGGACAAGCGGCACTTGTACGACCGCTTCGGCCATGCGGGCCTCGGATCCGCTGCGACGGGTGGCGCCGGCTTCGATCCGTCCGTCTTCACGGGGTTTGAAGATATTCTCGGCGGCCTAGGCGACGTCTTCGGATTTGGCGACCTGTTCGGCGGCGCCGCTCGCCGGAGCGGCGTGGCGCGCGGATCGGATCTGCGCTATGACCTCGAGATCTCTTTCGAGGAATCGGCGCGCGGCGCTGAAACGTCGATTCAGATTCCGCGGCAGGAATCGTGCGAGACCTGCAGCGGCACCGGCGCCGCGAAGGGCACGCAGCGCAAGACCTGCCCGCAATGCCACGGCCGCGGGCAACTGCGGTACCAGCAGGGCCTCTTTACCGTGGCTCGCACGTGCGGTCAATGCCAGGGCGCGGGCACGACTATTACGAACCCCTGCGCAACCTGCCGTGGAGCCGGCCGGGTGCAGAAGGATCGCAAGCTGACGGTCAAGATTCCCGCCGGCATTTCCACCGGTCAGCGCTTGCGGCTGACCAGCGAAGGCGAGGCAGGCATCGGGGGCGGTCCGGCCGGGGATCTGTATGTGGTCATCCACGTCCAGGAACACCAGTTCTTCAGGCGCGATGGCAATGACCTCCACTGCGAAATCCCCGTCGGCTTTCCCACGCTGGCCCTGGGTGGCGAGATCACCATCCCAACGCTCGACGGGGACGAGCTGTTCAAGATTCCTGAATTCACCCAAACTCGCACCACGTTCCGGCTGCGCGGGCGCGGCATGCCTGAAGTGACCGATCCGACCAGCCGTCGACGTGGCGATCTGTTGATCTCGGTAACGGTGACAACGCCGAAAAAGCTGACGAAGGAACAGCGGAAACTGCTCGAGCAATTCGCCGCTACCCTGCCCAAGGACTCGTTCGAGCCCACCGAGCTCGAGACCGGCGACCGCGGAATCCTCGATCGCGTCAAGGACATCTTCGGCTGAGATGAAACGCTGGCCGGCGCTGGAGATCCGCTTCTCGGCGCCGGAGCATCAGGACCTCGTGCAGGCGGCGCTCATGGACTTCGATCCTGCTGCCATTGACGAAGGGTCGCCGGATGACGCGCTGCCGGTATGGCGTGTGTTCTTTCACACCCTCCACACCCGCGACGCTGCTGCTGCGTCGCTCCCGACAGCCTTTCCGTCCGAGATCATTGCCGCGGACCCCGTCGACGTTCCTGATGACGACTGGGCTGCACGGTCGCAAGCCGCGCTCCACGCCGTCACCGTCGGCAACATCGTCGTCGCTCCACCATGGGACGTGCCGGACTCGGCGGGTCTGAAGAGCAAGACCCGCCCTACGTACACAGGCGAAGCGACCATTGATGTACGGAGGCCGGGTCTTGCTCTTCAGACCCGGCAACCAACCGTCATCGTCATCCAGCCGTCGATGGGGTTCGGCACTGGCCATCACGCCACCACGCGGCTCTGCCTCGCAGCCCTCCAGCAGATCCACCTCATCGGCCGGCGTGTGCTCGATGTCGGCACCGGCTCCGGCGTGCTGGCGATTGCCGCCAGCAGGCTCGGTGCCACACAGGTGCTGGCGATCGATAACGACCCCGACGCGATCACATCGGCGCGCGAGAATCTCTCGCTCAACCCCGCCACCAACGTCACGCTCGGCACCCTGGACATCCGAAGCACAATGCTCAGGCCCTTCGATGTGGTGCTCGGCAACCTGACTGGGGGCCTCCTGATCGCCGTCGGTGCCCGCCTGCAGGCACTGAGCGGACGATGGCTTGTGCTGAGCGGCTTTCTGGCGTCCGAAGAGGACGAGGTCCTGGCGGCGTTTCCAGGCTGGACGACGGATCGCCGGTCGCAGGAAGATGAGTGGGCCTGCGTTACTCTTTCGAAACAGAGGGTGGGATAGCAGGGAGCAGCCTTCGCGAGGGGACACATGAGACGTTTTCGATTTGCGCTCGCACTCGTGCTTGTTACATCCGTTTTCGGCGCTGTTCCACGGGGCGAGCGGATGGGCTATCCACCTGAGGAATTTGCGGCGCGACGGCAGGCGTTGGCAAAGACCGTGGGACGCGGCATGGTGCTCCTATTCGCGGCGTCTTCTGCGCCGTCGGGCATCCGCTTCCGGCAAGATCACGACTTCTTCTACCTCACAGGGAACGAGTCGCTGAACGCCGCGCTGGCCATCGATGCATCGACGGGACAATCCCACCTGTTCCTTCCCAGGCAGAGCGCGTCGGAGGTCCGTTACGAAGGCGCGAACTGGCTCGAACAGCCGGGGACCGCGAAAAAGTACGGCTTCACGTCGGTGCAGCCGCTGACGATGCTTCATGAGTTCATGGCGCGGCGGCGCGGCGTGTCAGGGCCCGAAACCGTCTGGACGCGGCTGTCGGAACGCGACACGGTGAACTATGGTCGGGTGGACACGGCGATTGGCGTTGCCAGGCGGCTCGCCAGTCCCTTCGCGCAGCATCCCACCGAGGATGCACTGCGCGCCACGACCCTTCGCGAGCAATTTCCCTACTACGAGCTCAAGGATGTGACGCCCCATCTAGATCGACTCCGCCTGATCAAGACACCCCGCGAGATCGACATCCTCACCTACAACGGTCGGATTAGCGCCGATGCGATCCGCCGCGCGATTGAGCGTTCCGCTCCGGGTCAGTTCGAATACGAGCTGGAGGCCGAGGCGACGTACTGGTTGTTCAAGCACGGCTTCCAAGCCGCCGCGTTTCCGGCGATCGTCGGCTCCGGACCGAATGGCAACCAATGGCACTACGAGGACAACGGACGGCAGATCCTGGCAGGCGAGCTGGTGGTGATGGACTATGCCGGCTCACTCGACTACATGACGATGGACATTACCCGGACGTGGCCGGTGTCGGGCCAGTTCACGGAGGTTCAGCGAAAGGCCTATGACTGCGCGCTCGAGGCGCAAAAGGCCATCATCGCGGCCATCCGACCGGGCGTCACACGCGACCAGGTAAGGATGATCGCCGAGGACATCTACGAGAAGCGCGGATTCGGCGCCCAGAAATCCACGGCGTACGTCGGCCATTACGTGGGCCTGTCAGTGCACGATGTCGGCGACTGGTCGCTGCCCTTCGAGGCCGGCATGGTCATGGCCATCGAGCCGATCATCGACCTGCCGGATCAGCAGCTCCATATCCGGATCGAGGACACGATTCTCGTGACCGACAGGGGTGCCGTCGTGCTGAGCGCAGGTGTCCCGAAAGAACCCGGCCAGATAGCGGCACTCGTCAAAGGAGTCTCCGCCGCTCGCTGACAATCACCGGTCTTTCATCTCAGAAGTGAAACTCCATGGAAACGCGTCCGACTCGCGGGTTCACGATACCTGTCACGCGGCCAAAGGTAACCCCGCTGAGATAGGAGACCGCAGTCGCGGCGGAGCTATTAAACAGGTTGAATCCCTGTCCGTTGATCTCCAGCCTTCGCGTCCCGCCCAGGCGGAACACCTTGGCGATCTTGATGCTGGCGAGGGTGATCGCCGGGCCCGTCTGCGTCCCCAACTGTTCCATGCGCCGTGTGACGGCGCCTTGCAGGAGGAGCGGACTCGTGAAGTTCGCCGTGCGTTGCCCCTTGAACCCTGATTGGGCGCGATAGAGCCCGGACACCTCGATGCCGAAAGGCGCTGAGTACATTGCGGCGCCGCGCGCTTCCCAACTTACTGTCTCATCCTTCGGAAACGCATCCTCGTTAGGACTCGATGGGACCCGGGTGCTTGTCAGCCACTCGTCATTCTTGGTCACCCAGAACGATGCTGATCCGTTCCACCTCTTTGAATAGCGTTTGTTCACCGCTACTTCGTAGGTCGTAGCCACATCCGGGCGATCCTTTGGGGCGGCCTCGTGCATCGTTGCATTGAACGCCGCACCGGCAAATGACGACGGATAGGTGTAGATGTTCACCGTTTCGCCCGTCAGCGGATCGATCAGAGGAACGGCGACGGTGTAGGCGCTGTACGGTCGCAGCGGCGTGATCGTGCCGTAGTTGTAATTGATCCGATGACGAACGTAGCCAACACTGACGGCCACGTTCGGGATGAGTTCCTGTTCGAGTCTGGCGGTGTACTGGTAGATCTTCGCTTGCTTGAGATCCTGGTTGACACGCTGGTTGAGGCCCCCGGTCGCGCTCACGTAGTTCGGACTGCTCGGGGTGAGCGTCGAAAGGATCCCGGGCTGGAGATCGCAACCGGTGTTATTGAAGGATACGTTCTTGAACGCAATCGGCACGCAGGGCCCACTCCACCTGTAGGTGGTGGTAACCAGTCCGTTGGGGTTGAAGTCTCCCGCATACTCACTCCCCATGGTGTCGCCGAACATCCCGAACGTGGCTTTCACGACAGTCCTGCCCCGCCCGAAGGTGTCCCAGGAGCCGCCAACTCTGGGAACGACATCCTTCCAGGTCAGTAGGTCCTGTCCTGGAAAGTCCGCAGCGGGACTCAACTGCCCGGCGTCCTTGTGCTGGTCCGGATAGAACGCGTGGTAGCGATCCCACCGCACGCCGTAGTTGATCGTCACCCGATTCATCTTCCAGGTGTCCGTCGCGTAAGCGGCCTGACGATTCATGGCGTTATCCGCTGAGACGGGGTAGTTGTAGGTCAAGATCTGGAACGGCAGGCCCCTATTGAAAATGAGCAAATAGTTGCCGTGCTCCTGATTCTTGAGCACCTGCGTTGCGCGCCCTTCGAAGTTCAATTCGGTCCCCGCCTTGAACATGTGTCGCCCGGTGAAGTAGGACACGTTGGCGATCACGGGCTGGCCACGGGAAGGACGAGTCACCGGTCCCTCGTGTGGCCCGGTGAAGAGTCGCGTGGTCTGTTCCTGGCTGCTCGGTTGGCCCGGCACGTCCATTCCAGGTTGTGTGGTGTACGCCCCTTTCGATGTATTACGTCCCCATAATGCGCTGACCGCCATCCTGGACGACGGCGTCCATTGAACCTCCCCTTTCGCCACGGTGACATCCTGGTGCAGTACTGGGGTGGACGGCAGCGGCCTGGTGGCGCCGGCCCCTTGCGCGTTGAAGAACTTGTTCGTGTGCATCCAGACCCCGCTCACTCTCACGCTCGGGCTGACCTGGCCGTTGAGCTTCGTGGTCCACTGAGGGAGCGTGGTGATCACGTCGGCCGGCGGCGCGTCCGCACAGGTCCAGCATCCGGCGGCATTCGGGCCTGATACGAACGAGATAAGGCCGGTGGTCTGGGACTGCTTGCTGGTGGCGACGTAAAACCAGAGCTTGTCGCGCAGAATGCGACCGCCAATGTCGGCCGCGTACGCGTAATATTTCTTGAGCGGATTGGTGAACCTTAGACCCTGGGCCCTGAGCTCCGGGGTGATGTTGTTGGCCTGCCAGTTCGGGCGCTCGTAGTCGCCCAACAACATGCCGTGAAAGTCGTTCCCGCCAGACTTCACAACCGCTTCCATGACGACGCCGGGCATGGCGACGTCCGCGTTGTTGCCTGTGGTCTTGAACTGGACTTCCGAGAAGTTATACGAACTGAGATACATCCCGGTGCTGAAGGTGTGGGCCGTCGAGATGTTGACCCCCTCGACGTTCAACGTCGGCATCAGAGCTGCGCCGTACGTGGTGACCGGGGCCTGCTGCGCGAGTTGACTGTCTCCCACGTCTGGCTTTCCGGAGCTGCTGAGCCCGGCAATCATGGGAAACAGTTCGTGTATCGTCCGCCCTTTCGGGAGCACTCGCAACTCTTCTGTTTGGAGGGTTTCCGCGCGGGCTGAATTCGTGACATCCACGACCGGACTCTGGCCGCTGACCACCAGCGTCTCCGAGACCGAGCCGAGCTTCATGGTGACATCGACTCTCGCCGCAAAACCTACGAGGAGGGTCAGATCGTCGCGAAGGTACGTCTGGAACCCCCCGAGCTCGAAGGTGACGCGATACACACCGGGGGCCGGTAAGTCGCGCAACTGATAGGCGCCCATGGCATCTGTGACAACGCTCACCTGGGGCAGTTGTAAGGCGGGGCTCGTCGCCGTGACCTGCACGCCCGGCAGGACGCCCCCGGATTCGTCGAGCACCTTTCCTTCGATGGTGGCGCTGGCCGCACCCTGCGCCCAGACGGCCGCAGGAGCCGATCCAAACGCCAGGAGTCCCACGAATAGGACGCGATTCACCGCAGTTATTCGCAGCATCTGTGTCCCCTCCTGTGTCTCGTCCCTGCCGGGATTTCCATTTTGGCCATCCCGAATGGCCACGATGCTACACCCGCGCACGTCGGCTGCGGCCAGACTTTTCCTTCACATATTTTTCAGGCTCCGAGACCGTCAGCTGGGTCCACATCGAGGTAATCCGGGTTTGAAACCACGAAGAACACGAAGGTCACGAAGCAACCCATAGGGTGTAACAACCTTCTCGGCCTTCGTGGGCCTTCGAGGTTGATCTCTTAGAACTGCCGCCACACCGTAAACAGGGCGGCAAGTGCCACGATCGGCATGGCGTCGGCGCGCAGGGTGCGCTTACCGAGGGTCACCATGCGGCACAACCCCGATGCGTCCTCGATCTCCTGACGGCTCCATCCCCCTTCCGGGCCGATCATGACGGTTGTCTCGCGCGGCGGCGGAAGCTCGAGATCGATGATTCCGACGGCTTCGGTGGCTACCGACGGTTCCACGAACATCAAACCTGGACCGGGCAGCGCATGGTGCTTGAGGGCATCGATGACTGCCGAAAACTCCCGAGGTGCCAGGATCTCTGGCACGACCGCTCGGCCGCATTGCTTGGCCGACGCGATGGCAATCCGCTCCCACCGCTCGCGCCGATGCCCACGGTCGATCGTCCCGAGCGAGATCTCGCTCCGGGTGGTCACCACCGGCTGAATCGCCGCGACACCCATCATCACCGCATCACGCACCACGTCGTCCATCTTGTCGCCCTTGAGCACGGCCTGGGCGAGTGTGACGGCGACGGCGGCCTCCGGCGCGGACGTTCTCGGCGCGCCCAGGCGCACGGTGACACCCGACTTCCCGGCCGCCTCAACACATGCCTCGAACTCCCGTCCGCGGCCGTCGAACACGGCCACGGCCGCTCCCGCGCCAAGCCGGAGGACCTGCATCAGGTGTCCCGCTTCATCATCGGAGAGCGACACCACGGCCCCAGGCACAGTGGCATGCGGCGCGTAGAAACGCGGGATCACAAACGCATTATAAGTTTGGGCACGATCCGAACGAGCCGAAGGATCCGAACGGTTATACTCGCCGCGCATGTTCTTTCGCGGTCAGACGATCGGCAAATACCGCATCCTCTCTCCGCTGGGCAGCGGCGGCTTCGGTAGCGTGTACCTTGCGGAAGACACCTGGATCAACAAGAAGGTCGCGCTCAAGGTGCCGCACAAGCAGCACCTCGACTTCACCGAGCTGGTGAAGGAGCCGCGTCTGCTCGCGAGCCTCAATCATCCCAACCTCGTCGCGGTTCTCACCGCCGAACGGCACGAGGACGTGTTCTTCATCGTGATGGAGTACGTCCCGGGCGACACGCTCGAGGACATCATCATGCGCGAAGGCGCGCTCGACGTTCCGCGCGCGCTCGACTTCACCTGCCAGATTTGCAACGCCGTGGATCATGCGCACCGCGCCGGCGTTCTGCACCGCGACCTGCGCCCGGGCAACATGCTGGTGTCCGAGACCGGCCTGCTCAAGGTGACCGATTTCGGCACGTCGCGTTTCCTTGAAATCGCCGCGCACGGCACCACAGTGATCGGCAGTCCACCGTACATGGCGCCCGAGCAGTTCCACGGCAAGGCGGTGTTTGCCAGCGACGTCTATTCGGTGGGTGTGACGATGTACCAGATGCTCACCGGCGCGCTGCCGTACGAGACGCCGGCACCGGCGGATCTGGAGCGGCTGATGCGCGGCGAGCTCGTCACCGCGCCGCGTCTGAAGAACTCCAAGATCCCCATCGCTCTCAACGACATCGTGCTGCGCGCCCTCTCACCCGACCTCACCGTGCGATATGCGCGCGCGTCGGACCTGCTCAACGACGTGCTCGAAGCGCGCACCCCGACCGCGGCTCGCGCCGCCGGGCGCCCCTTCTCGCCGGTCCCCCCGGCCGACAACGTCCAGGAGATTCAGTCGCGGCTGAAAGCACGCGAAGCGCCGCTACCCCGCTTTTGCTGGCAATGCCGCAAACCGCTGCACGCGCGCACCGACCGCTGCCCGTTCTGTGGCGAAGCCCAGTGAGAGTTGGTAGGATGAGTCAAAGGAGCGCGCAATGGCCTTTCCCGGCACCGGCAAGATCTGGCTCAATGGCTCGTTCGTCGAGTGGAACGACGCGAAGATTCATATCGCGTCGCACGTCATCCACTACGGCAGCGGCGTCTTCGAAGGCGCCCGCTGCTACTCCACGGCCAACGGCCCGGCGTGCTTCCGCCTCGACCCGCACATGCGGCGGCTCATGGACTCGGCCCGGATCTACCGGATGGACCCCCCGTATACGCAGCAACAGCTCACGGACGCTGTCCTCGAGACGATCCGGGTCAACGCCTTCAGCCAGTGCTACATCCGTCCGCTGATCTACCGCGGCTACGACTCGCTCGGCGTCTTCGCCGCCAACTGCCCGATCGACACGGCCGTCGTCGTCTGGGAATGGGCGACGTACTTTACGAAGGAGGCGCTGGAGGAAGGTCTCGATGTCAAGGTCAGCACGTGGGCGCGGATGGCGCCGAACACGCTGCCGGCCATGGCCAAGTGCGTGGCCAACTATGCGAACTCGCAGCTCATCGCGATGGAAGCGCGCATGGAAGGCTATGCCGAAGGGATCGCGCTCGACACGGACGGGAACCTCAGCGAAGGCAGCGGCCAGAACCTCTTTCTGGTCCGAGACGGCCTGATCTATACACCGCCGCTGGGCTCATCGGTCCTGTCGGGCATTACCCGCGACTCGGTGATGACGATCGCCCGGGATCTTGGGTTCGAGGTGCGCGAACAGATCCTGCCGCGTGAAACCCTGTACATTGCGGACGAGGCGTTCTTCGTCGGCACCGCGGTCGAAGTGACGCCGATCCGCTCGGTCGACAAGATCAAGGTCGGCCGCGGCTCCCGTGGCCCGATCACCGCGGCGATTCAGCAGCGGTTCCAGGAGATCGTGTCGGGGCGCGCTCCCGATACCCACGGGTGGCTGACCTCTGTGAACGCCGGGACGCGGGAAGCGGCGGCAACTCGATAAATGATTGACGAATGGAAGGTTGACGAATTGACGGATTCGATTGCGCGATCGATTCTTCGACTCCAATTCGTCAATTCGTCAATTCGTCAATACCTCAATTCATGCATGTTAACGACCTGCTGACCATTGCCGTTGAGAGCGGCGCGTCGGACCTGCATCTGAAAGTCGGAAGCTATCCGATGATGCGGGTGCGGGGGTTGCTCACGCCAGCCGTCGAGGATCGCCGGCTCGACCACGAGGACATGGTGGCGATTGCCAATGCTGTCCTCCCCACCGGCCATCGCGAAAAGTTCAAGGAACAGCACGAGGTCGACCTCGCCTACAGCGTCGCGGGTCTTGGCCGGTTCCGCTGTAACGCGTTTCAGCAGCGCGGCACCATTGGCATGATCTTCCGCGTCATTCCGATGAAGGTTGCCACGATCGACGAACTGACGCTGCCAGGAGTACTGAAGAAGATCGCCAATGAGGAGCGCGGGCTCGTCCTCGTCACGGGCACGACGGGGAGTGGGAAGAGCACGACCCTGGCGGCCATGATCGACCACATCAACACGACGCGGACCACCCACGTCATGACGGTCGAGGATCCGATCGAGTACCTGCACCGCGACAACCGGTCCATCGTGAATCAGCGGGAAATCGGCGTCGACACCGTCTCGTTCTCGCACGCACTCCGCAGCGCCCTGCGGCAGGACCCCGACGTGATTCTCGTTGGCGAGATGCGTGATTTTGAAACCATCGAAACGGCGCTGCTAGCGGCTGAGACCGGCCACCTGGTGTTCTCCACGCTGCACACGCTCGACGCCACTGAGACGATCAACCGCATCATCGCGGTGTTTCCTCCCCATCAGCAGAAACAGATTCGGCTTCAGCTCGCGAGCGTGCTGAAGGCGGTCATTTCGCAACGCCTGATTCCGAAGACCGACTCGAAAGGACGCGCGCCGGCCGTAGAGGTGCTGATTAGCACGGCCTTCATCCGCGACTGCATCATGGACAAGGAAAAGACGCATCTGATCCATGGCGCCATCGCGCAGGGCACATCGCAATACGGGATGCAGAC
>ORMF011291493.1_pt1 | contig 17163 bp, 10 predicted proteins | sample 1779871 | NCBI WGS metagenome assembly ORMF01 (sample SAMEA104232316, study PRJEB22302) | groundwater metagenome | biome: forest; feature: aquifer; material: groundwater | place: USA | collected 2011-08-07 | depth 5.4 m
TCTTCGAGCGACCAGTACTCTATGTCGAATGCTTCCTCCTGATCCATGGCCTCGTACTTGTCGATCGCCTCGGCGCCTCGCATTACCTCGATCGCGCAATTGTAGAACTCCCCAGTCACGCGGGACTCGCTCTTGTTCTTGCCCCAGGCGATCATGCCGAGGCCTGGAATCAGAACTACAGTAGGATTCGGGTCTCTCATCGCCGGAGAGTCAGGCCGCTTACATTTGTGGTAGTAAGTTTCATAATCCTTTCGGTACTGGATCAATCCCGTCGTCAGGGAATTTTTCAGCGCGTCAATATCGGCGCCCTCAGGATTCCAATCGGCGAACAGCGGCTTAATCTTGGTGCGGAGGAAATGGTCCGGACAGGAAGTGCCGAGCGCTGCCAGACGCGGCCCGTCTATGCTGTTGACGAAGCGCATCATTTTTTCGTCGTTCTGAATCGTACCAACGAAGCGCTTGTAAACTGAGACCTGGCCGCGCAGCCAGGGAATAATCTCCGCCAAAATCCGCGTCCGGTCCTCTTCCGGCAAGGGTTGGTATTTCTGCCCGCCGAAAGTTCTCTCGCCCCGATCATGCTCTTCTATGTAGCGTGCCGCGCGCTCGACAATCTCCAGCGCCGTCTCGTAACAAGTCCGGTCGTCGTTATTCCACGAACTCATGCCGTGATGACCGAGGAGCACGCCTTTCGCGCGCGGGTTCTGCTCAATCAAGTGCTCAATAATCAGGCCGATGTCGAAACCCGGCCGTTGCCAGGGGACATAGATCAACTCATCACCATAAATCTGCTTGCACAGATGCTCCTGATTCACAGCAGCGGCGATCGCAATCACTGCATTCGGGTGTAGATGATCGACGTGCTTATATGGAACCAGAGTATGTAGCGGCGTATCAATCGAGCAGGCCCGCGGATTAAGGTTGAAGACGCAGTGGTTGTACATCGAGTACAGCGCGTCTTCAATCTGTGTCTTTGGACCACGACCCGGATGACTAAGATAGAGCGACTTCATGGCCCGCACTTTATCGAGATACAGCGAAGCAAAACCATCGCGTGGCGACGTGCGGAGATCGCCACCGGAGCCTTTGACCCACAACACGTCAACTTCGGCGCCAGTCAGCGGGTCCTTCTCTGTCAACTTTGAGGACGTATTGCCGCCTCCTGTGTTAGTCAGAGTCAGGTCTGCCCCAAGCTGGTTGGATCTATAGACCAGGCGATCCAGACCGGACAGTTGATCCGCGTCTTTATCGTTCCAAAGGTATGTCACATAGTTGAATGATTTCTGATCGACTGGTCTGCTCATGGCGAGCTTGGCTGCCTTTCACTTATTCATCAGGCCTTAATAGTCTTCTATGAAGCCGGGTGCAGAGCGGAACGAAGGACCGTCCAATTTCCACGCTACATTTTAATTACTTGTTGTCCGGGTTGATGGTCGCGACGTCCCCAGGCTCTGAGAAAAGCATCTCCAGCATGTCATCGGTCCAGCCCTGAAGCGAGTTTCTCATTAGGTCGCGCAATTCCGACGCACTACTAACCGCCAACGCTTCCACTATCCGTCCATGCATCGCCGCGCTTGCAAGATATGACTCTTTTTCACCCCTGGTCTTCATTACAAAGAAGGCAAACAAAGGTACCACCATTCGTTCGAGCATATCAGCCAGGTAGCTATTGCCCGAGAGGCTCCAGAGCTTTCGGTGGAACTCCAAATCGACTTCGTAAAACTGATCGAAATCCAGTTCGGCAGCCGACTCCTCCATCCTGCTGATCAGCTTCCGCAGGTCTGCTATATCCGGGGGAGTGACATTTTCCTTGGCCCACTCCACGGCGAGTGCCTCGAGCTCAGCCCGCAACTGAAAGTTCTCGCGGACCTCTTTTGGCCCAAGTCTCGTTACCGTCGTGCCCTTGTAGGGAGTCTTCTGGACGAACCCCCGATGTTCTAGCTCAATCAAGGCTTCCCGCACGAGCGGGATTCCGGATCCCAACTGCTGAGCAATTCGACTTTCCACCATCTGATCGCCCGGCTTGATGGACCCTGAGAGAATTGCTTGTTTGATCGCCTCGACGACCTGATTCTTTTTGGAAATGGGTTGAATTAGTTTGAGCAAGTGTCCCATCGCTTTGGATTCTGCCGAATGACCGACGATTGGTTGACGTCTGCGTCATTAAATATATACTCGTTCAGCGAAATTGCAAGATCATAATATGATCTCAGGAGCTACTGCCAAATACTGCTTGATACATAGAGGACAGCCCCGCGAACCCGAGCGCTTTTGCTCGTCGAGCTGCGGTTTGTCCGCTTTAATACGACTACCGTGCGAGTACTAGTCGTGATCCTTTTGGGGTATTTCCAATCAGAAGAGCCGTAATCATTGTTAGCCTCCTGATCGCTTCGGCCTCGGCATCCGCGCAGTCACGGCTGCCGACGCTCTTCGTCATCGGCGATTCTACGGTTAGGAATTCCACGCCGGGTTTGCGGGGATGGGGCGATGTCATCGGCGGGTTCTTTGACCAAACCAGGATCAAAGTTGAGAACCGCGCGCGCGGAGGTCGAAGCAGCCGCACCTTCTTTACTGAAGGTCTTTGGAATCAGGTTGTGGCCGAACTCAAGCCCGGAGATTTTGTGATGATGCAGTTCGGCCACAACGACGGTGGCGCACTAAACGATACTTCTCGCGCCCGAGGTTCTCTGCGCGGCGTCGGCGACGAGACTGAAGAGATCGATAACCTGCTTACAAAGCAGCACGAGGTAGTTCATACCTACGGCTGGTACATGAAAAAGTTCGTCACCGACACCCGGTCAAAGGGCGCCACGCCCATCGTGCTTTCTTTGATTCCCCGTAACATTTGGAAAGACGGCAAGGTCATCAGAGGTTCCGAAAGCTATGGTAAATGGGCGGCTGACGTGGCGGCCGCGGAGAAGGTTGCGTTTATCGATCTTAATGAGATCGTGGCAAAAAAATACGAAGCGCTCGGGCCAGACAAAGTGAAAGAGTTTTATTTCCTTGAAGACCACACTCATACGACACCCGCGGGCGCCAAAGTTAACGCAGCTTCGGTAGTCGAAGGTCTCAGAGCGCTGAAGAATTGCCCGCTTAATGCCTTCCTGCTTACGAAGGCTGCGTCGTCTCTCGGGAGTAGATAAATACAATGAAGAAAATCCTGCTCTGCTGCTTAACAACATATGTCTTTCTGGCGCTGCCGATGCTGGCCCATGGACAAGGGCCGGTCGCGCGTGGGCGGCTCTCATTCAACGCTGATTGGAGATTCAAGAAAGATGACCCGGCCGGAACTGAGGGGCTGTTGAGCTATGAGAAGATCAAGGATTGGGTTAACGCTACCGGCAATGAATTCGTGACCCGTGTCGAAACAAAGAAGCCGAGGCCCGAGGGAAATCTCGGCGAGACTCTCTCGTACACGCAGCGGAACTTTGATGACCGCAGTTGGCGACAACTCGGCCTACCGCACGATTGGGGCATCGAAGGGCCGTTCAGGCAGGAGTATCCCGGCGAGACTGGCAAGCTTCCCTGGTGGGGCGTCGGTTGGTACCGGAAGCATTTCAATGTTTCAGCAAGTGACAGAGGAAAGCAGATCTACCTGGACATCGACGGCGCGATGGCCTACGCATCGGTTTGGCTCAACGGCCGCTTCGTAGGCGGTTGGCCCTATGGCTACGCTTCTTTCGAATTGGATTTAACTCCTTACCTCGCCTTCGGCGCGGATAATGTGATCGCGATTCGTTTGGACAACCCGCCCGACTCTTCTCGGTGGTATCCGGGTGGCGGCATCTACCGAAATGTTTGGCTGGTCAAGACGGCACCCGTCCATGTGGGCCATTGGGGAACTTTCGTAACGACAGAAGATGTGAGCCCATCAGCGGCCACTGTTAACGTTAAGGTATCAATCGATAATAACTCCACGGCCGCGGCGAACATAACGGTGCGCACGCAAGTATATGAGCTCGTAAACGGGCAGAAAACCGGTAAGCCGATTTCGTCGACTGTTCCGGTAACGACGACCATCGCTCCCGGTGTGAGCAACATCAGTACGATGACGATGCACGTCAACAACCCGAAGCTTTGGAATCTGCAAAAGCCAAATCTTTATGCAGCTGTCACGACTGTCGGGCAGAATGGCCATCCCATCGACGGCGTGATCGTCGACAGTTACGAAACGGTTTTCGGAATCCGCACGATCAAGTTCGATGTCGACAAGGGGTTCTTGCTCAACGGCGAACACGTCAGGATCAATGGCGTTTGCGATCACCACGATCTCGGGCCGTTGGGTGCGGCTCTGAACACACGCGCCCTGGAACGTCAGCTCGAGATCCTAAAAGAAATGGGCGTCAACGCAATCCGCACGAGCCATAACCCGCCCGCGCCTGAGTTACTCGAACTCTGCGACCGCCTGGGCATCCTGGTGATGGATGAAGCCTTCGATGCGTGGCGCCGGGGAAAAAAGAAGAACGACTATCATCTGTTGTTTGATGATTGGCACGAAAAGGACCTGCGCGCCCAGGTCCGGCGCGACCGTAATCATCCTTCAATTATTCTCTGGAGCATTGGCAACGAGATCGGAGAGCAGGGCAACGCCGAAGGTCACAAGCTTGCCGCGGAGCTGGCGGCCATCGTTCACGGGGAAGACCTGACGCGCCCGGTTACAGCCGGCGCCAACAACCAGAATGCAGCTTACAACGGCTTTCAGAAGACGGTTGATGTCTTCGGTTACAACTACAAGCCGACTGAATACGGAAAGTTTCGCCAGGCTAACAGTGCGATTCCTCTTTTTGCCAGCGAGACTGCGTCAACAGTAAGTTCGCGCGGCGAATATTTCTTTCCGGTAGTTGAGGACAAGGCCCAGGGTCGCGCTGATTTCCAGGTTAGCTCTTACGATCTTTATGCGCCGCGCTGGGCCTTTCCGCCTGACACCGAGTTTCGCGGCCTTGACGAGTTTCCCTTTACGGCCGGCGAGTTCGTTTGGACCGGCTTTGACTATTTGGGAGAGCCGACTCCCTATGGTGGGGATTCGAAGACTTTGCTGAGTTTTACCGATCCGGCGGAGCAAGCGCGCCGGGCGCAGGAGCTGAAGGATTCGGGCAAGATCACAGTTCCTTCGCGCAGCTCCTATTTCGGCATCATCGATCTGTGCGGCTTCAAGAAAGATCGTTTTTATATTTACCAGGCGCGTTGGCGGCCCGACTTTCCCATGGCCCATATTCTGCCGCACTGGAATTGGCCGGAACGCGTGGGCCAGGTCACGCCCGTTCACGTCTACACGTCGGGCGACGAGGCAGAGTTGTTCCTGAACGGGCGATCTCTCGGACGAAAGAGAAAGGCCCAGTACGAGTATCGCCTTCGCTGGGACGATGTGAAATACGAAGCCGGGGAGTTGCGAGTGGTGGCGTACAAGAACGGTAAGAAATGGGCTGAAGATGTGATGAAGACAACAGGCCCGGCCGCTAAGCTGATGTTGAAGCCCGACCGCGCGACCATTAATGCAGATAACCAGGATCTCTCGTTTGTAACCGTAACTGTGGCTGACAAAAACGGCCTGCTGGTTCCGCGTTCGAAAAATCGGATCCGTTTCTCCCTTTCGGGGCCCGGAGAGATCGTGGCGGTGGACAACGGCGATGCGACTAACCTTGAATCGTTTCAGTCGCAGGAACGAAGCGCCTTTAACGGATTATGTCTGGTCATCGTGCGCGCGAAAGCTGGTCAAGCGGGACAGCTGAGGCTCAAGGCGCAGGCGGATGGCCTGGGTGGCGCGGAGATTGTGATCTCAAGCAAGGCCGTTCGCTGATTCTGGGCTACTTTCGTGCCGTTTAGTGTGAATTCGTGGATCGTGTTCTGAGATCGCTATGGTGAATAGACGCCTACAAATCGTTGCGCTCTCTCTCGCACTGATCGTCGCGGTTGGTTTGCCGCCGAAGATGCCTGCGGCTCGCGCAAAAACGAAAAAGACTGCGACGATGAGTCTCAAATTCGACTTCGGCCCGGGCAAAGTCGCGCCCGGATACACGCAGGTATTGGAAACGACCACCTATAGCAAAGAACTCGGATACGGATTCGAACCGGACTCAAAGGTTTCGTGCGTCGATCGCGGAGGCAGGGACGCATTGCGAAGCGACCTTTGCACAAGCGACCAACCTTTCTTTTTCTCGGTCGCTCTTCCCGAGGGCGACTACAACGTGACCATCACCTTTGGCGATCAGAACGCGGAGACAATTACCACCGTCAAAGCCGAGCTGCGCCGGTTGATGTTGGAAGAAGTCCATACGGCGCCGGGTAAATTCACAACGCGGACTTTTACCGTCAACATCCGCAGCCCGCAAATCTCGACCGGCGGAGAAGTCAGACTCAAGGATCGCGAAAAGACTTCGGAGCTTTGGGCCTGGGACGAAAAGCTGACCCTGGAATTCAACAACAGACGCCCTTCTGTAAACGCCATCGAGATCGCCAGGGCGGACGTTCCCATACTCTTCTTGTTGGGCGACTCCACGGTCTGCGATCAGCCGCTCGAACCTTTCAACAGTTGGGGACAGATGTTAACTCGCTTTTTAAAACCCGGAATAGCTGTCGCCAATCACGCGGAATCCGGAGAGTCTCTGCGAAGCTCTCTCGGCGCCAAACGACTGGACAAGGTTCTAAGCCTGATGAAGCCGGGCGATTACTTATTCATCCAGTACGGGCATAACGACGAGAAAGAGACAGGCGAAGGCGTCGGCGCCTTCACTACTTATAAGGCCGGTCTTAAGCACTTCGTCGCAGAGGCGCGCAAACGCGGCGGCATTCCCATTTTGATCACGCCGGTGCAGCGCCGCACGTTTGACGCGCAGGGAAAGATCACAAATTCGCACGGTGACTATCCTGAAGCAGCACGCCAGGCGGCGAAAGAGGAGAATGTGCCGCTCATCGATTTGAACGCAATGAGCAAGTTGCTTTATGAAGCATGGGGACCCGAAGCTTCCAAGCGGGCCTTTGCGCCCAATGATGGAACGCATCACAACAACTACGGCAGCTACGAACTGGCAAGATGCATCGTCGAAGGTATTAAGGCAAACAAACTTGATCTGATGAAGTATCTGGTGACGGACTTGCCGGCGTTTGATCCCGGCCATCCGGATTCGATGGATGCTTTCAAACTGCCGGCGAGTCCGCAAACGACTAAGATTAAGCCGCCCGGAAGTTGAGGGCCATGCGGGACACGTGGAGATACAACGAATCGGGAGGAAATGAGTAGCGGTACAGTTTGAAACGAGTTCTCATTAGCACCTCACTTCAGTGAGGTGATCATCCAAGGGTATCTCGTCCTCTTTAACCGTGATGGTTTCATCGGGGGGGCCCTGATCGCCTCACTAAAGTGAGGTGCTAAATGAGATTCAAAACTGAATCAGTACTTGAATGGTGTGAACAACGCGATGAGACGCCTGCTAATTCTGTTTTGGATTTTCTGTCTGGCCTTTGCCTTCAGTCACTCGGCCCTTGCCCAGCCGAAACCGTCGGCTGACTCGCCAGAGTGGGTTAAGGAAGTCGGTGCGAGACGCGAACCCAACCAACGCACGATCTTTTCCGCCAATTCGTACGGCGCAGCCGGTGATGGCCTTAAGAACTCGACCAAAGCCATTCAGCAAGCCATCGATTCCTGCTCAAGAGCCGGCGGTGGCATTGTGACCTTCAACCCGGGTGACTACGTAACAGGCGCGCTCTTCCTCGAAAGCAACGTGCACCTGCGAGTACCGTTAGGCGTGACGCTACTAGGCAGCCAGGATGACGCGGATTACCCGTCCATCCCGACGCGAGTCGCCGGGATTGAAATGGAATGGCCCGCGGCTTTGATCAACGTGAACGACCAAAAGAACGTTAAGGTCTCCGGCGGTGGCGTGATCGATGGCCGCGGAGAGAAATGGTGGGATCGATATTGGAGTTTGCGTCGCGAGTATGAACCGCGTGGCCTGCGTTGGGCCTCCGACTATGACGCTCAACGTGTGCGGCTGATGGTGATCTGGAAATCGACGGACGTAACTGTGGAGAATCTTAGCCTGAAGCGCTCGGGCTTTTGGACCGTGCAAATCGCGTACTCGGATCACGTAACGGTTAATGGACTCAAGATCACCGACAACAAAGGTCCCAGCACTGATGGTGTCGATATCGACTCTTCCGCTCAAGTGCTGGTCGAGAACTGCGACATTGATAACAATGATGATGATATTTGCCTCAAGGCGGGGAGAGACTCTGACGGCTTGCGCGTGAATCGGCCTACTGAATACATCGTCATCCGGAATAACATTACGCGGCGCGGCGGCGGTGTGATCTCCTTCGGCAGCGAGACCTCCGGTGGCATCCGCAAAGTCTTTGCCTATCACAATCGGGGAATCGGAACGAGAGAGGGGATCCGCTTCAAGTCTGCCAAAACGCGCGGTGGTTTTGTCGAAGATGTTTTGATTCGCGACCTGAAATTAGAGAACGTGCCGCTGGCATTCACGTTCACTCTGAACTGGAATCCAAGCTACAGCTACGCCACAATTCCCGCTGATGCAAAGGACATCCCCCCGTACTGGCGCGTGTTGAGCTCGCCGGTCTTGCCACCTGAACGCGGCCTCTGCGAGTTTCGCCACATCACGATCGAAGATGTCACTGTCACGGGCGCGCTCCGCGTTTTCTCGGCCACCGGAATGCCTGAGAAACCGATCACGAACGTGACCTGGATAGATGTCAGCGCGGAGGGAAACGACGCTGGCACGATCGAAAGCGCGCGCGACTGGACCATGAAAAATGTCATCCTTCGCACCGCGGATGGCCTGCCTGTGAAGATGACCGGCTGCACCAACGTCCAGGCACCAAGAGTAATCAAGAATGAAAGAGCAGTCTCGAGCAAATGAAGACGAAAATTCTAATAGCAGCAGTGATTGGAGTTTTTTCAGCGGCCCCCGGCAAAGCTAACGTAGTTTTGCCCGATGTGATCAGTAAAGGGATGGTGATTCAACGCGATCGTCCGGTTCCAATCTGGGGCCAGGCTGATCCCGGCGAAGCCGTGACGGTTCGCTTCGCAGGCCAATCGAAACAGGCGATTGCCGGAGTTGATGGAAAGTGGCTGGTGAAACTTGATCGAGTTCACGCAAGTGCAACTCCCGCAACGATGACCATCTCAGGCAAGAACACTATCGAGCTTAAGGACATCCTGGTCGGCGAGGTTTGGTTGGTAGCCGGCCAGTCGAACATGCAGCGCTTGTTGAGCGAGACCGCAAACGGCGAAGCAGCCATCGCCGGCGCGAACCAGCCGATGATTCGGCTCTTCAATGTCAGCCGGCAGGTTGCTTTTCGGCACCAGCCGGGACCGCTGGCCATTTGGCTAGCGTGCTCGCCTGAATCTGTGAAACAGTTTTCTGCCGCGGGTTACTACTTTGGTTTAGAACTGCAGAAGGAGTTAAATCTTCCGATCGGGTTGATCAATTCGTCGTACGGGGGTTCTCAGGCTGAGGCCTGGACGCCCGTTGAGTACCTGCTGGCTTCAGCTGATCTAAGACCAACAGTAGAACGCACAAAAATCTGGGACGAGGAACGCCCACGCGTAAAGGCCCAATACGAACAGCAGTTGAACCAGGGGCGCGCGGAGAGCGAGAAAGCAAAAGCCACGGGCGCGCGTCCGCAGCCATCGCCGGCCGTGCCCGACGCCTTGCGCGAGTATCGCGTCGCCTCCTCAATCTATGACGGCATGATCGCCCCGTTAATCCCCTTCCCTATTCGCGGCGCATTCTGGTATCAAGGCGAATCGAACGAAGCTCGGGCTGAGCAATACGGAATCCTCTTGCCAACCATGATCAAGGCCTGGCGCGAACGTTGGGGCGAAGGAGACTTTCCTTTCGGCATCATTCAGTTGCCCAACTACCGCGAGCCGAAAGACGAACCTGCGGACGAGGCGTGGAGTTACATCCGCGAGGCGCAACGGCGCACAGTTGCGTCGATGCCCAACACCGGACTGATCGTGACGATCGATATCGGCGAGGCGCACGACATTCATCCCAAGAACAAGCTCGACGTTGGAAAACGCATGGCACGCTGGGCCCTGGCTGATGTGTACGGACGCAAGATCACCAAGTCAGGACCGATGTTTCGCAAAGCCACGATCGCCGGCGCGAAAATCGTGATTACCTTTAATGACGCGGGTCAGGGCTTAAGGATCCGCGATGGCGACAAACTTGACGAGTTCGCAATTGCCGGCGCCGATCACAAGTGGCGCTGGGCGCAGGCAAAGATCACTGGAAAGAATCGCGTCGAGGTTTGGTCTGACACAGTGTCGCAGCCGTTGGCGGTGCGCTACGCCTTCAACAACAATCCAAAGCATCCGACCCTAACCAACGAAACCGGTTTGCCCGCGGCTCCTTTCCGCACGGATGGTTGGCCCGGGCCAACGGACGGTAAGCGATAGCGGTTTCAAGTCCGGCAAACTTCAATTTGTCGCCGTTCGCGAAAAGAGACAGCCAGCAAACTAAGACGAACTGAGCCCGCGAAGCGCGGCGATAGCATAAAGCCTGCGGTGGAGCGAAGCGGAACCCCAGGATCATTGAGAGCGAGCAGAGCGGAGAGAACAATGATTAAGTTACAGCCGCGTCAGGCAATCGCGGCGATAGTGTTGGCTGGTCTGCTGCCCGGACTCTTCTTAAACGCCAATGCTGCGCCAACATCTTCCTCAATAACCAGCGCGCCTGCGCAACCTCGACTCGTCTCTTCATTCGACTCGGATTGGCGATTCTTCAAAGGAGATTTGACTGGAGCAGAACGGCCTGACTTTGACGATGCTGCATGGCGCAGGCTGGACGTGCCCCATGATTGGGGCATTGAAGGACCATTCGATAAGAATAATCCGACCGGTGGCGCCGGCGGTTTTCTGCCAGCGGGCGTCGGCTGGTATCGCAAACACTTCGCGCTGTCCACGGAGAACAAGAATCGGCGCGTTTTCATCGACTTTGACGGCGTCATGGCCAACAGCGATGTGTGGATCAACGGCTTTCACCTTGGCAAGAGAACTTACGGCTACGTCAGTTTTCGTTACGAGCTTACCGGTCATCTTAACTTTGGCAGTAACCAAGGTAACGTAATCGCAGTTCGCGCCGACAATTCCGGCCAGCCCGCATCCCGCTGGTACACAGGAGCCGGAATTTATCGTCACGTGCGCCTGGTCGCAACAGATCCAATTCACATTCAGCACTGGGGAACGTTCGTTACCACGCCGCAAGTGGCAACCGACAAAGCAACCATTCGCGTACAAAGCGAAGTCGTCAATCAATCGAACGTGGCGCGGAGCTTATCGCTACAGGTCACTCTGATCGATCCCAATGAACGCACGGTGCAAACCACTGAAACAAAAGCACAGAATGTTGCCGCCGCCGCAACGGTGACTTTTTCCCTGGACCTTGTCGTCAAGAATCCTCAACTCTGGGATTTGGAGCATCCGCGACTCTATCGCGCCGTCGCTCGCATCCGCGACGGCAAAACGATCCTCGACGACGAAAGCGTGCCGTTCGGCATTCGCGACTTTCGCTTTGACGCGGACACTGGATTCTGGCTCAACGGTCGCAACTTCAAACTCAAAGGCGTGTGCCTGCACCACGATGCGAGTGCTTTCGGCGCCGCAGTGCCCTTGCGTGCCTGGGAACGCCGCCTGGAAAACCTCAAGCAACTTGGCGTCAATGCTATCCGCACGGCGCACAATCCGCCGGCGCCTGAATTTCTCGATCTGTGCGACCGCATGGGCTTCATCGTCATGGACGAACTCTTCGACTGTTGGATGGTGGCCAAGAATCCGTATGACTATCACCTCTATTTTAAAGACTGGTCGCTGATTGACACTCGCGACACAGTTCGGCGCGATCGCAATCATCCGAGCATCGTAATCTACAGCGCCGGTAACGAAATTCACGATACGTCAAAGCCCGATCTGGCAAAGCCCATTCTCAGCTCGCTGGTTGCGACCTTCCACGAGAACGATCCTTCGCGCCCGGTCACCCAGGGTCTCTTTCGCCCCAACGTGAGTCACGATTACGACAACGGCCTGGCTGATTTGTTGGACGTGGTGGGCCAGAACTATCGCGAGAATGAAATCCTCGCGGCGCATCAGCAAAAGCCCGCGCGTAAAATACTGGGAACTGAGAACCGGCATGATAGACCTGTGTGGATCGCCCTGCGCGACAATAAACCTTACGCCGGTCAGTTTCTTTGGACAGGGATTGATTACCTGGGCGAGTCGCCGCGCTGGCCAACCATGTCTCACAACTCAGGGTTGTTGGATCTGACGGGCACCATCAAGCCGATCGGGTTCCAACGACAGAGTTGGTGGAGCAACCGGCCGATGGTTTTCATTACTCGCCGCGTTGCGCCCACTCCGTTGTCTCCCACCGACCCGGGATACGAGCCAGACCTACAGCGTCGCCAACAAGTCTTGTTCGCTGACTGGACCCCAGCCAACAGAAACGACCATCAGGAAAATGTTGAGGTTTATAGCAACTGTGAACTGGTGGAGCTGTTCCTCAACGGAAAATCGTTGGGCAAAAAGGGGCGGCCCACCGATGACTCGCCGCGCATCTGGACTGTACCGTTCGTGCCGGGTGCGCTAAAAGCGATCGGCACAAATGCGGGACGCGCAATGGCCTCTTATGAACTGCGAACGGCGGGAAGGCCCGCGAAAATTTCGCTCACAGCGGATCGCAATTTACTGGCTCCGGTTTGGGATGATGTCGTTTACGTTACCGCGAAGGTTGTAGATGAGAATGGAGTCCTAGTTCCTAACGCCGGCGATCTGATTACATTCAGAATAAGCGGCCCCGGTGTTGTGACCGCCGTTGAAAGCGCAGACAACAATAGCCAAGAGCCTTTTCAAGCGAGCGAACGCCGCACCTATCAAGGGAGCTGTGTCGCCATCCTCAAGGCCACCTCCGTTTCAGGTCGATTAACGCTCTCGGCTTCTGCGTCCGGCTTGAAGAGTGATTCGCTGACCATCAATGCCGTCGCTGCCAGGGTAAAAATGAATTAGAACGGACGAGGTGTGCCTTAAGCTTAAAGGTGTTTAGAGTACCAACTTTAGTTGGGCTCTTTTCGCGGCCATAAAAACCCGACTGAAGTCGGTACTCTAAACGCCTGTTTCCAAACTAGACCATTCCGGAAGACAGCTTAGGCTGCTTGGATTTGAATTCAACGATAGGCTAAGTTCCTGTCAGACAGAGGAGACTAAGAATGCTACGACGTTCTAAACGACCTGCGTTGCTTTTGATCAGTGTGCTGCTCTTGATCACCCAGGCCCAGGTTATGGCCCAAACGGCTTACTTCAGCAAGTGGCCAGCGGGAACCTCGCCACAGGAGATCGGCAAGCGCGTCGCTGAGAACTTTGTCGCCCGCCAGTTTGAATGGGCCCAGGGCAAAAGGCAGTACGTAATCTATCCGGAAGTTTGCGCCTGGTATGGCTCGCTTACCGTCGCCCAACTGACCGGGGACAAAGACCTCACTACGAGGCTGATACAGAAATTCGATCCGCTCCTGACTGACCCGGATAAAAAACGCATCTCGCCGGATGCGCACGTTGATTTCCGTGTCTTTGGCGTGGTCCCGCTGGAGCTTTTCATGCAGACGAAGGACCGGAAGTATTTCGATATTGGCATTGGCCTGGCGGACAAGCAGTGGGAGAAGGCGACGCCCGACGGCATCACGGCCGAAGCCCGCTATTGGATCGACGATATGTACATGATTACCGCGGTCGAAGTGCAGGCGTATCGCGCCACGCGCGATGCGAAATACCTGGACCGCGCCGCCCTGACGATGGCCGCTTACTTGGACAAGCTGCAACAACCGAACGGCCTCTTCTTCCATGCACCCGACTCAAAATTCTATTGGGGCCGTGGCAACGGCTGGGTGGCCGCCGGGATGACCGAACTACTGCGCTCGCTCCCGCAGAATCATCCGCGGCGCGCGCGGATACTCGCAGCTTACCAGCAGATGATGGCCTCTCTGTTGAAGTACCAGGGCGACGACGGACTGTGGCGCCAGCTCATCGATCATCCGGAAGCCTGGGCCGAGACTTCGAGCACGGGTATGTTCACCTTCGCGATGATCACGGGGGTGAAGAATGGTTGGCTCGAGCGCAAGACGTACGGACCCGCGGCGCGCAAGGCCTGGCTGGGACTGGTTCAGCACATAGACAAAGACGCTAATGTCACAGATGTTTGCGTGGGCACTAACAAAGCCAATTTGGAAGTGGGACCCGATCTCGACAAGCAGTTGAAATTCTATCTGGAGCGTCCGCGCCGCGTGGGTGACCTGCATGGCCAGTCGCCAGTCCTCTGGAGCGCCACGGCGCTGATGAGATGAACTCCCGTTTTTTGCAGTGCGGCGACTTGTCGCCGCTTTTCACCACGACGGCTTGACGCCGCGTATCGTCTTCGTTTGCGCTCAGCGAGTGAAGGCTGCGACAAGTCGCAGCCGACCAAAGCGCTGACAAGTCAGCGCACTCCAAAAAGTAGCGCTCATCAACGGATAGTCAACTCGTCAAGAATGAAAAAGAAAACCGGCGTACGGATTCTCTGCAGTGCCCTGATTGTCCCGGCTTTTTTTACTGTTGCTCCTCGGGCAGATTCGGTGTTGGAGCCAGGTTCAGTGCAGAGAGCCGGCCCTGTCTATAACGTTCGATCCTTCGGCGCCAAAGGCGATGGCAAGACGCTCGACACACCTGCGATTAACAAGTCGATCGAGACAGCAACCGCTGCCGGCGGTGGAACAGTGTACTTCCCTGCTGGAATTTACCTTTGCCTATCGATTCACCTGAAAAGTAATATCGCGTTGTATCTGGATCAGGGTGCGACGATCCTCGCAGCAGATCCGAATACGACCAAGTACGATCTTCCCGAGCCTAACCAGTGGGACATGTATCAGGATTTTGGCCACAGCCACTGGCGCAACAGTCTCATCTGGGGAGACGGGCTCGAGAATATTTCCATTTCGGGACCGGGCCGCATCGACGGAAAGGGGCTGACGCGTCGCAGCCCGAGGCCACGGCGTCCCATCCAGACCGGAGACAGACCTACCACACTGGGCGGCGGGCAGCCGGCCGCGCGCGCGCAGTCTCCACTCGGGGAAGACGATGATCCAATGGTGATGAACGGCCTGGGCAACAAAGCGATTTCGCTGAAGCTTTGCCGGAATGTCGTCTTGCGCGACTTCTCAGTTCTGAATGGCGGGCACTTTGCACTGCTGGCGACCGGCGTTGATAATCTCACGATAGACAACCTTAAGATTGACACCAACCGAGATGGTCTGGACATCGACTCTTGTCGCAACGTGCGCATTTCGAATTGCAGTGTTAACTCACCGAACGACGACGCGATCGTCTTGAAGAGCTCGTACGCTCTTGGTTACGCGCGGGCGACGGAAAACGTGGCGATTACCAACTGCCTCGTCAGCGGCTACGAAATCGGATCGCTTCTGGACGGCACCTACAAGCGCAGCGACCGGCCGGCTCCGGATCGCGACGGAGCGACGGGCCGACTCAAGTTTGGCACCGAATCCAACGGCGGTTTCAAGAACATCGCCATCTCTAATATGGTCTTCGACCATTGTCGCGGGCTGGCACTCGAGACTGTTGACGGCGGACCGCTCGAAGATGTGACGATCGACAACGTCACGATGCGCGATATCCTCACGGCGCCGCTCTTTCTGCGTCTGGGTAGCCGGATGCGCTCCCCAAGCGGCGTTTCGGTCGGCGAGTTGCGGCGCGTCAGGATCAGCAACGTCGTCGTTTATAACGCCGCCCCTCGCTACGCGTCGATCATCAGCGGGATCCCCGGCCACGATATTGAGGATGTCAAGCTCACCAACATTCGCATTTACTATCAGGGCGGCGGTACAAAGGATCAGGCCCGTCTGCAACCGCCAGAGCGTGAGACCAGTTATCCCGAGCCGTCAATGTTCGGCGAGATTCCGGCCTACGGTTTCTTTATCCGTCACGTGAAAGGGATCGAACTGAACAATGTCGAGGTCAGCTATTTGAGGGAAGATCTCAGACCGGCTTTTGTTCTCATTGACTTAAGCCACGCGGATTTCTTTCACGTCAAAGCACAACGGAGTGCGAGCGCGCCAGTCTTCGATCTGACTAACGTCACAGACTTCAATGCGCAGCAATGCCGAGGAGTGACGGACATACGACTGGAGCACGCAGACCGGAAGAAGCTCTGATTGGATTATTCACCTGAGACCAACTCGTTTCGAAAAGCGGTGGCAAGCCCACCTTCCCGATCCTGAGGCTATTAACTCGCTCGTTTGATCTACGCTTGAACGAGTACGCCTGATTTCCAAATTGAGACCCTGCCGGACTTCTAAGGCGAAACGCTTACCTCGATCGGGGTCAGCAACCCTACGGCAAACTCCTCAACATATTTTTGCCAGGCCGCCGCAGAAGTTATTCTTGCGGCCCGATCCCAGGCGAAACCAGCCCAGTACGAAACCGAATTTCCCGCTCTTGATTTCAGGACCACCAGGTTGTTTTGCTCGTTCTCCGCCTGCTTGTCGAACTCCAGAGGATTCACGATCGCCGCCACGCCTTGCATGCCGGAATTCTTTTCCATCGGCTCCCAAATCGCCAGCCAACCGTGCGCGGCGTTGAGCTCTTTCTGCTCCCCCTTCACTTTCTTGAGGCCAACGGCCACGACTAACGGCTGGTTGCCGTTGGCTGCCTTGTAGAAACTCTGGAAATGATCCAGCTGGCTGCCGGCGTCCAGCGAGATACGCAGCACCTCCGACACCTTCGTTCCATTGACATCAAGCGGCTCGTAAACCAATTCAAACATCACGCGGATGGGGCCGTTTGCAAGCACGCGAGAGTCAACGAAGTTCATCGGAACATAGAGGTGGTTGTTCGCCCAGATGCCGCTCGCGCCACAACCGCGGGTTACGCCAGCGGAATAATCGTCAAACCCCTCACCCGAGTCGACGTGGTAGTGGTCCATCATGTACCAGTCGTTAAGGACGAGCTTTGAAACGCGTTTGGACCAGATATCAATCGCGCTGCTGGTCAGAGGCTCGCCTTTCCAGGTGATCAGACTCTTGCCGTAGGTGCGATGAGCGATGAGATCGTTCTCCCAGGCGAAATCGTCGAAGCGCTCGCGCACAAAGCGGCCCTAGGCCTGGAAA
>ORMF012086930.1_pt1 | contig 17162 bp, 14 predicted proteins | sample 1779871 | NCBI WGS metagenome assembly ORMF01 (sample SAMEA104232316, study PRJEB22302) | groundwater metagenome | biome: forest; feature: aquifer; material: groundwater | place: USA | collected 2011-08-07 | depth 5.4 m
GCTGGAGTCGCGCCCGTGAGGGCGCGGTGGATCATGCCCGTAAGGGCGTGATCCTGCGGTCGCACGCCCTTACGGGCGGGATCCACCGCGCGCTTACGCGCGCGACTCCAAGTCGAGCTGGTTGGTGTATCCCGGGAAACTGAGTGGACGCTACTTAGCCGTCGAGGGCGTCGCGGACCTTCCGCGCGAGCGCATCCGCCGTGAACGGCTTCTGCAGCAGGATCTTCTCCGGGCGCAGCGCCCCCTGCTGGTGGAGGGCGTTCTCCGTGTAGCCCGACATGTAGAGGACCTTGAGCTTCTCGCGCTCCCGCGCGAGTTGCGCCGCGAGCTCCGGCCCGCCGACCTTGGGCATGATCACGTCGGTCAGCAGGAGGTGGATCGGCCCCTCGTGCCCACGGCTCAGGCGCATCGCCTCCTTCGCGCCCTTCGCCTCCAGGACCTTGTACCCGAACCGCCGCAGGATCTCGCAGGCGAGCGTCCGCACCATCTCCTCGTCCTCGACGAGGAGGAGCGTCTCGCGGCCGGCCAATTCCCTCTTCCGCACGGAGGTCGTTTTCGACCGGTGCCGGGCCCGAGCGGTCCTGGGGAAGTAGACGCGGAACGTCGACCCGCGGCCGGGCTCGCTGTAGACCCAGATGTGCCCGCCGCTCTGGCGCACGATGCCGTACACCGTCGAGAGCCCGAGCCCTGTCCCCTGCCCCAGCCCCTTCGTCGTGTAGAACGGCTCGAAGAGGTGCGAGAGCGTCTCCGCGTCCATCCCGCGCCCCGTGTCGCTCACGGCGAGCATCACGTACCGCCCCGGCTTCACGCCGATGTGCTGGCGCGCGTAGACCTCGTCCAGCTCCACGTCGGCCGTCTCGATCGACAAGCGCCCCCCTTTCGACCTGGCAGAGCCAGGCTGCTGGATCGCGTCGCGCGCGTTCACGGCGAGGTTCATGATCACCTGCTCGATCTGCCCGGGGTCCGCCTTGACCTCCCCGAGCGGCGTCGCGAGCAGCGTCGACAGCTCGATGTCCTCCCCGATCAGGCGGCGGAGCATCCGCTCCATCTCGAGCACGACCGCGTTCAGGTCGACGGCGCGGACGGGGAGCACCTGGTTCCGCCCGAATGCGAGGAGCTGCCGCGTGAGGGCCGCGGCGCGGTCCCCCGCTTTCTTGACTTCCGCCAGGTCGCGGCGCAGCAAACTGTCCGCGGGCAGCTCCTTGAGGACCAGCTCCGTGTACCCGGTGATCACCGTGAGCAGGTTGTTGAAGTCGTGGGCCACGCCGCCGGCGAGGCGCCCGATCGCCTCCATCTTCTGGGAGCGCAGGAGGTCGGCCTCCAGCCTCTTGCGCTCGGAGATGTCGCGCGTGACGGAGAGGTACTCGAGGAGGTCCCCGCTCCCCTTGTCGCGGAGCTTCCGTCCCGTGCTCTCGAACCACGCGTACCGTCCGTCCTTCCGGAGGGCGCGGAACTGGACCGTGTACACCTCGGCCGCGGCTTCCCGGACGCGACGGACGTCCGCGCGGTCCTCGGGATGGACGAACTCCGCCGCGGGGCGGCCGGTCATCTCCTCGCAACGGAAGCCGGTGAGCGCGAGGCAGGCGGGCGAGACGAAGAGGAAGACGTCGTCGGCGCCGATCCGGACGATCATGTCGGTCGAGTTGTGCGTGAGGAGGCGGTACCGCTCCTCGCTCTCGCGGAGCGCGTCGAGCGCGCGGAGGCGCTCCAGCGCCGCCCCCATGTGCGCCGCCGCCGAGGCGACCCGCTCGACGAGCGCCACGTCCTCGTCCCGGGGCTCGTCGTAGAACAGCTCGACGACCGCAATCAGCCCGCGCGGCGACGGGACGGCGACGGCGAACCCGGCGCCGAGGCCGACCGCGCGGGCGAGGGGGGCGCGCGGGAAATCCGGGTCTTCGACGACGTCGCGGATCCACGCCGGCCGCCCCGACGCGGCGACGCGCCCGGGGAGCCCCCGGCCGTGCACGCAGCGGATCCCGCGGCTGAACGTGTGGAACCCCTCGTGATCGGGGGCCGTGCCGTGCCAGGCCCGGCTGCACTCGACCCGCGAACCGTCCGCGGAGGGAAGCCACGCCTGCCCCAGGACCGCCCCGGTCTCCTCGCAGAGGACGCCCAGCGCCACGCGGAGACCCTCTTCGAAGTCGTGGGGGGCGAGCACCACCGAGGTGAGGCGGCGAAGGAGGCGGACCTCGCACTCCGCGGCGGAGGTCGCCGGACCGGCGGGGGGCGTGGCAGGCGGGGCCGATGGCTTGGACGACAAAGCGTTTTGATCCCGACGCCGTTCCTGCCCCTGCCCCGATGCCTTAGTGTAGGCCGCGGCGCGCCCGCGGCGCAAGCACGGAGTGAGGGACCGCCCGCAATCCGCTTGACGCGCCTCCCGCGCCAAGGGTAGCTTGCGACGACTTCACGCACGCCACGAGGAGGTCCGCCGTGCGCCTTCTGGCCCTCTCCCTTTTCCTTCTCGCGCCGCTTGCGGCCGAGGAGAACCCCTGGGCCTCCCACCTGCCGAGGTGGGAGAAGGACGACTGGTGGGTCGTCCGCGTCACGCGCGAGGTGGCCACCACGCCGACCTCCACCGCGACCGTCAAGGACGCCTACCACCTCCTCTACCTCGTCCTCGACGCGAACGACTCCGCGTACACCCTCCTCGTGTCGTCCACGAACTACTGGAGCTTCGTCCTCCTCGTGGACAGGCGCACCCTGCAGATCCGCAAGGTCGTCCCGAGCCGCTTCACGCTCGACTACCCGAACGAGCGGATCTCCGTGACCACGGAGAAGGTCATCTACGAGCTGGAGGGGGAGCCGACGCTCGTCGTCTTCCCCGAGTACCGCGTCTGCGACTTCCTCTTCCTCGGATTCCCCGGCGCCAGCGGCTCGGCGGGAAAGGCGACGACGATCACGGAGGCGGAGGGGAAGGGCGCGGAGCCGACGATCGCCACCGGTCCGCTCGCGCAGGGCGCGGAGGCGAAGGACGGGGCGCTCCAGGTGTTGCACGAGACCTCCCTCGACGGCCACAAGCTGAAGCTCGCGACGACGTGGAGGGCGGGGGCGCCGTTCTTCGTCTCGGCGGAGTTCGAGAACGGGTTCATCAAGTCGAAGGGGAAGGCGCGCCTGATGCTCCACGGCAAGAACGGGCGCGAGGTCCTGCTGGCGGGCACGCACGGCTACTACTACGCGTCGGGGACCAACCGCGACCGCGACCTGCCGGTGACGCGCACCGGCGCGGTCGACCTGTTCGCCCAGGCGCTGGTCGAGCAGGCCGTGAAGGAGCTGAAGGGCGGCAAGGAGGTCGCGGACAGGCCGGTGGACCTACCCGGCGAGAGCTGGTTCCGTCGCGGCGACACGATGCGCATCTACTGGCACCTCAGGTACATCGCCAGGGCCACCTCGGGAGGCCCGCCGAAGGAGCCCAAGAAGCAGGTGACCATCCCGAACTTCGGCTACTTCTTCCTGCGCGTGCAGGACGTCCGCGCGGTCGGCGACGAGGAGCTGGTCTTCCTCGTCACGCCGGGCGAGGACAGCACGGACTACAGCTACCGCACGCGGTACTCCTACTACGGCCGCGGACCCGAGGTCGCGTGGAACCTCCTCTCGGGGTACGGCGGGTACACGTTCGCGAACGGGATCGACTACTGGCAGCCCTCCGTCGACAAGAAGCGCTGGGAGTGGAAGCGCGTGTCGATCATGCGCGCGCAGTCGCCGATCACCTACGCGCAGCCCGCCGCGGACAGCGAGCAGGCGAAGTACACGAGGGAGCCCACGTGGTGGGTGATCGCGCTCCGGCGCTCCGACCTCTCGCTGCGGGCGATGTTCGGCGCGCGGCTGGACGGCGACCTGGCGCCCCAGCCGTTCGACGTGAGGCTCGCCTCGGCGCCCGACGCGCCGGTCTTCCTCCAGCAGGGGTCGCAGTTCCTCCGGCCCGTCGACTGGCTCCTCGTCGGAGGGTGGCTCGCCGTGAATCGCCCGCCGGAGAAGGGGTCGCTCCTCCAGATCTCGCAGACGAACCCAGGGCAGTACCGCGCCCAGTTCGAGGCGGGGACGACGATCGAACAGGTGCAGTTGAAGAACGACGGATTCTTCGAGGACCTCGCCTCGCTCCTCGCGAAGAAGGACGCGGAGGCGCAGAAGAAGAAAAAGAAGAACGACAAGAAGCAGGCGAAGACGATCATCACGGCCGACGACCTGGCGAAGCTCGAAAAGGGAAAGGGGAACGACGCCGTGGAGCCGCTCCTGAGAAAGCTGGAGTCGGAGTCGCCGAGCGGGAAGGCGACGGTCTTCCGCGTGGGCATCGGCCGCGAGATCGCGGCGTACCTCGGATACGACTGGACGTATCCCTTCTGGAAGGAGGCGGCCATCGTCAACTTCCAGGACAGCTACATGGCGACGCTGCACGTGCTCGTGCCGACCGAACACCGCAAGGGCACCTGAAACAGCAAGACCGAAGAGCTTCTGGCAGAAGCTCCCGTCCCGAGCGACCCTCCCTCGAAGAAGGAACAGCCTCCACAAGTGAACCCCCCGCCGCAACAGCCGCCGCAGCAGCCCCCCGACGACGGCATGGACGCCCCCATCGAGTCCGGGGACTAGGATGGCCGACAGACCGCTGTACGAGGTCCGCTTCTCGCCCGAGGAGGAGCGGAACCGTGACGCCCTCTGGGCCGTCCTCGTGCGAGACTCCCTCCAGGCGTGGGTCCCCGAGGCGTCGACGGTACTCGACTTCGGCGCGGGGAGCGGGAACTTCCTCCGCCATGTGCGCGCCGCGCGGAAGATTGCGGTGGAGCGCGACGAGTTCACGCCCCCCGACGGATGCGAGAAGGTCGTCTCGCGCGACGGCGCCCTGACCAGCGTCGCCGACGCGAGCGTCGACCGCGTCCTCGCGTCGAACGTCTTCGAGCACCTCGCGAGCCCCGAGGCGCTCCTCGCGGCGCTCCGCGAGATCCGCCGCGTGCTGCGCCCCGACGGGCGGCTCCTCGTCCTCGGGCCGAACTGGCGCTACGCCTGGCGCGAGTACTGGGACTTCCTCGACCACCGCCTGGCGCTCTCGGACGTCACGCTCGCCGAGGCTCTGGCCGTCTCGGGGTTCGAGGTCGAGTTGATGAAGCCCCGGTTTCTCCCGTACACTACGAAGGGGAACCGCCTCGCCTCCCCTGCCCTCCTGGGGCTGTACCTCAGGCTCCCCTTCCTGCATCCCCTGTTCGGAAAGCAGATGTTCGCCGTGGCGCGCGTGGCGCGAGGATGACCCATGGAACCCGTCGACCAGCAAGCTGGCCCTGCCAGGCGGGACGCGACCCTGGCCGAGATCGAGGCGCTCCGCGCCGACCTCGATGTGAAGGACGAGGAGGCCGAGCGACTGCTCCTCGAGTGGATGGGGAACGCCGACCCCGAGGTCCGCGTGGCGGCCGTCCAGGCGGTGTGGGAGTACTACTTCCTGCCGAGCGTCCTGGACCGCGCCCTGGCGCTGGTGCGGAGCGACCCGGACCCGCGCGTCGCGCAGGCGGCCCTCGTGGCGCTCGGGCGGGTGATCCAGGAGGGGATCATCGACGACGTCGAGGACACGCCGATCGAGGCGCTCTCGGCGGAGCTCGACATCGACCCGAAGGTCTACTGGAAGGTCCGCGAGTTCCTCCTCGCGGCCGTGCAGGACGAGGCCATCCCCGTCGAGGTGCGCCGCTTCGCGCTGGAGTCGATCGGCTACGCGGGGACGCGCGCGGACGTCGCGGCCCTGCTGTTCGAGTGGTATGGGATGGTGGAGCCGTCCGCGCGGCGGAGCGCGATCTTCGCGATGGGCCTGTCGGGCTGCTCGGAGTACGCGCGGCAGATCGCGCGGCACCTCGAGGACGAAGACCCGGAAATGCGCCTGGTCGCGATCCGCGCGGCGGGGCTCGGACGGGTCCACGGGACGCGCGACGCGGTCCTCGACGCGAGCCGCGACAAGGACCCCCGGGTGCGCCTGGCGGCCGCGGAGGCGCTCGGCGGGTTCGGCGGGGACGAGGTGCTCAACCGCCTCGAGGAGTTGCAGGACGACGCTGACGAGAAGGTCCGGGAGGCCGCGGGCGAGGCCGTCGAGACCGCCTGGGACGTGGACGAGGACAAGGACGCCCGATGAAGTTCGCGCTGGTCCAGCTCAACCCGACGATCGGCGACGTCGAGGGGAACCTCCGACGGGTGCTGGAGGCGATCGCGCGCGAGCGTGCGCGGGGGACCGACGTGGCGGTCTTCCCCGAGCTGACGCTGATCGGGTACCCGCCGCGCGACCTGCTGCTGCGGCCCGCGCTCATCGAGGCGAACCTCAAGGCGCTGCAGGAGGTGGCAGCGGCGTGCGAGGGGATCGCCGCGGTGGTCGGCTTCGCCGAGCCGAACCCGCTGGAGGGGAGGCCGCTCTACAACGCGGCGGCCTTCCTCGCGGACCGGCGCGTGATGCAGACGTTTCGAAAGTCGCTCCTGCCGACGTACGACGTCTTCGACGAGGACCGGTACTTCGAGGCGTCGCACGAGACGCGGATCGTGCAGGCCTGCGGCCGGAAGATCGGGGTCTCGGTCTGCGAGGACATCTGGAACGACAAGACGTTTTGGAGGCGCCGGCGGTACGCCTTCGACCCGGTGCAGGCGCAGGTGGATCTTGGCGCGGAGGTGCTGGTGAATGTCTCCGCGTCCCCCTACCACGTCGGGAAGGAGAATCTGCGTCGGGAGATGCTTGCGAACGCCGCTCGGCGCCACGGGAGGCCCGTCCTGTACGTGAACCAGGTCGGGGGGAACGACGAGCTGGTCTTCGACGGGGGGAGCCTGGCGATCGGACCGGACGGTGCCGTGATTGCGCGTGCGGCCGCGTTCGAGGAGGACGCAGTCCAGGTGGACCTCGCCGCCACTGGCACGGCCAGCTTGCTGGTGCGCGGGGAGGTGCGCGCGGAGCCCTCTGGGGAGCTGGAGTGGGTCTACCGGGCGCTGGTACTGGGGACGCGCGACTATTTGCGGAAGTGCGGCTTCTCGGGTGCGGTGATCGGGCTGTCGGGCGGGATCGACAGCGCGCTGACGACGTGTATCGCGGTCGACGCGCTCGGCGCGGCAAACGTCCTGGGGGTTGCGATGCCGTCGCGCTACTCGAGCGAGCACTCGAAGACGGACGCGGAGGCGCAGGCGCGGAACCTGGGGATCCGCTTCATGACGGTGCCGATCGAGGAGCCCTTCTCGGCGTTTCTCAGGACGCTCGCCGAACCCTTCCGCGGGCGGGAGGCGGACGTGACTGAGGAGAACCTCCAGGCGAGGATCCGGGGGGCGATCCTGATGGCACTGTCGAACAAGTTCTCGATGCTGGTGCTCTCGACAGGGAATAAGTCGGAGCTGGCGGTCGGGTACTGCACGCTGTACGGGGACATGTGCGGGGGGCTCGACGTCCTGGCGGACGTGCCGAAGACGATGGTGTACGCGCTGTCGCGGTGGGTGAACCGGGAGCGGGAGGTGATCCCTGCGGGGTCGATCACGAAGCCGCCGTCGGCGGAGCTCAGGCCGAATCAGACGGACCAGGACTCGCTGCCGCCGTACGAGGTGCTGGACGGGATCCTGAGGCTCTACGTCGAGGATGAGATCGCGCCGTCGGAGATCGTGGCGCGCGGCTTCGACGCGGCCGTCGTGGCGCGTGTCGTGAGGATGGTGGACGGGGCGGAGTTCAAGCGGCGTCAGGCCGCGCCTGGCCTGAGGGTGACCACGCGGGCCTTCGGCGTCGGTCGGCGCATCCCGATCGCACAGCGCTTCCGGACGTGACGATCCACGGATACCACGGATTCACACGGATGGGCAGCGGGACCCTCGCTCGGGGCATTGCGCCGCGCCGATGAAGCACTTCGAGGACATTTTGGATGTCGCGGATCGCGTCCTCATGGACGCTCTTCGCGAGCTCGACCTCCGCGTGGTGGCCCTGGCGCTGAAGACGGGCACGTCCGCTCTCAAGCAGAAGTTCTTCTTGAACATGACCGAGCGCACGGCCCAGGTCCTCCGCGAGGAAATGGAGGCGATGGGCCCCGTCCGACTCGCCGACGTCGAAGAGGCGCAGCACGCGGTCGCCGGCGTGGTATTCCTCCATGAGTCTGAGGCGCATGATGACGCGGACGCGCCGGGCTAGCGGAGCGGTAGACACCATCTGCATTGTCGCTCCGCATCGGCACGCGGTATGATGCGTCGGGCGAAAGATGGGGACCAGTTCATGCGTGAGGCCAAGAGTGCCATGATCCTGCTGCAACCGGACGGGGTGCGCATCCCGACCTCGCTGCCGGACCTGCGTTCGTTCCGTCGATGGGCGCTCTCGACCGAGTTCCCGGAGAAGGGACGCATCGACTGGGTCGCGGGCGAGGTGGAGGTGGACATGTCTCCGGAGGACCTCAACACGCACGGATCTCCCAAGGCAGCGATTGCGAGAGACCTTGGCGAGCTCATTGAGGGAGCCGACCGCGGGGTAGCCTATGTCGACGCGACTCGCCTGAGCGCCCCCGAGGGAGAGGTCTCGGCGGAGCCGGATGTCATCGTGGTCTTGTTCGAGTCCGTCGAAAGCGGGAAGGTCCGGCTCGTTCCCAAAGCGTCCCGACAGGAAGGGCGATACGTCGAAATCGAAGGGCCCGCCGACCTCGTCGTAGAGTGCCTGAGCGACTCGTCGGAAGATAAGGACACCCACCGCCTCAAGGACGCCTACTGGCGCGCGGGCGTGCGCGAATACTGGCTCGTCGACGCGCGCGTCGCGCCTCCCTCACTCACGGTGTTCCGCCACACCGGCCGCGGCTATCGAGCTGTTCCGGTCCGACCCGACAGATTCACGCCCTCGCCGGTCGTCGGTGTCGCCGTGCGCCTCGTGCGCCTGCCCGCCCGCGCGGGGCTGGTCCGACATCGCCTCGAGACGCGTCCGCTCTGATCGGAAGGCTCGCTCGCCAGTGGGGCTTCGGGGCACGCGATCCAGAGACTCCGGTCGATCACATGGAGCGCGAGGGGAGTCCTGTCAGACAGCGCGAGCGCGCTCAGTCCACGACAAGACGGCCAAGATCACCCCACCAGGCCCCTGAGGAAACGTGGAGCTGTCTGATGGATGGAGCTATGGAAAGGGGATGGAGCGGAAGTAGATGTCCGTCCCTCCGGTGCCCCAATCCACCCAGGCAACGCCTGCCGTGCTGCCTCGCACGGCGACGGAGGGCGACACGGAGGTCCCTTGCGCGTTGCTGACGCCCCCTGGCCCCCCGGAGCCGCTGCCGATCTCCTGCCATCCGGCGCCGGCCCAATGCCGAACGTAGATCTCCGGGTTTCCGTTCGTCCAATCCTCCCAGGCGACGACCGCCCTGCCCCCGCTGTCGAGGGAAAGAGAGGGGAAGTCGGATGCCCCCGCGCTCCTGCTGATTCCCCCCATGGAGGCCGAACCGCCGATCTCGGCCCACGCCCCGCCATTCCAGCCCCTGGCAAAGATCTCCTGGTTCCCGCCGGAGTTCTCGACCCAGACCACCAAGGGCTGGCCCGACCGGTCGAGACTCAGTCGGGGTTGGGTCGAGGCCTCCGCCGTATCGCTGATTCCGCCGCCCGACGCCGACCCACCGACCTCCACCCAGGCCGCGCCGTCCCACCTGCGAAGGTACACCTCGGAGTTTCCGGGGGAGATGTCCTGCCAGGCCACCCAGGGTCGCCCCAGGGCGTCCATCGCGATGGAGGGCGATGAAGAAACCGAGGGCGTCCCACTGACCCCTCCGCTCGTAGCGGAGCCGCCAAGCTCCACCCAGGCCGCGCCATCCCAGTAGCGGAGGTAGATCTCCGTGGGCCCCAACGAGTCGTCCTCCCAGACGACCCACGGGTTTCCAGAGGCATCGAGCTCCATGTCGGGCGCGGTGGCGCGCCCCGCCGAGTTGCTGAGCCCCCCTCCCGATCCAGACCCGCCCAGTTCCTCCCATGCGACCCCGTTCCAACGTCGCAGGTAGATCGAGTGCCGTCCCGAGTCGTCGTCCTGCCAGACAACCGCCGGTCGACCCAGGCTGTCGAGCGCCACCCCGGGTAGGTAGGATTGTCCCCCGGTCGCGCTGATCCCCCCCGCGGTGGCTGACCCGCCCAGTTCCTCCCACGCCGAGCCGTTCCACTTCCTCAGATAGACCTCGTTGTTCGTGACGCCCCCACCCGCCCAGGCAATGCAGGGGTTTCCCTGCGCGTCGTATGCGAGGGAAGGGGAGAACGAGCCATCAGCGTCTTGGGTCATCCCCCCGGAGGACCCGCTGCCTCCGTAGCCTGACCACTGCGCGCCGGTCCACGCCGAGACGTAGATCTCGGGGCCCGAGAGCGTGAAACTGGCCCACGTCACCACGGGGACGCCGAGGGGGTCCAAGGCAAGGGCCGGGATCTCGCCGTTCTGGGTCCCTCCGCTCAGACCCGTGCCGGTTCCCGAGCCCCCCAGTTCGATCCAGGCTGTGCCGTCCCACAAGCGGAGGAAGATCCTCCTGTCGAACCCGTTCATGTCCCCCCAGGCGATCACCGGCCTGTCCAGAGCATCCAGCGCCAGGGAAGGGGCGATGGACTCCGTGAAGTTGTCGCTCACGCCTCCGTTGGTCGCAGAACCGCCGACATCCACCCAAGCGGCCCCGTCCCAGCGCTTCAGGTAGATCTCGAGGTTGCCCCAACTGTCATCTCCCCAGGAGACCACCGGACGGCCTGAGGAGTCCAAGACGAGCGAGGGGGCGTAGGACCAACCAGGCGTGTCGCTGAGACCGCCGCCGCTCGCCGAACCGCCGACCTCCACCCATGCGGCTCCATCCCAACGCCTCAAGTAGATCTCATTCGGACCCGCGGAACTGTCGTGCCAGGCCACCACGGGACGGTCGTCAGAGTCGATGACGAGGGAGGGCACATAGGAAATGCCGAGATTTGCACTGATTCCGCCACCCGCCGCGGACCCGTCCAGTTCCACCCACGCGCTGCCGTCCCAGGCCCTGAGGTAGATCTCGTAGTTCCCCGCACTGGGATCAGCCCAACACACGACCGGGCGCCCTTGGGAATCCACCGCCAGTGACGGATAGTCGGCCCCCAGGATCGAGCCGCTGACGCCGCCCCCCGTGGCTGATCCCCCCATCTCCACCCATGCCGTCCCATTCCACTGACGGACGTAGATCTGGAATGTCCCCGAGCTGTTGTCGGACCAGGCGACGACCGGGAAGCCATTCGCGGGCAGGGCCAGGGATGCGGAGCGTGACGAACCAAAGGTGTTGCTGATGCCTGCCCCCGATCCTGAGCCACCGAGTTCGAGCCAATCGGTGCCGTCCCAGGACCGCAGGTAGATCTGGCTGTTCCCGGCGAAGTCGTCCGATTCCCAGGCAGCCATGATGACGCCCTGCGGGCTGATCGCGATGGCCGGGAAGAACGAGAAGGCGGGATCGTCGCTGATCCCACCCCCTTCGGAGGAGGAGCAGCGGACACGCGTAACGTGGGCCACCCCCCAGGCGGAATTGCCGAGTCCGAGCCAGGTCGGGACCATTCCGGGGCCTTGGAGATGGTCTCCCCCTCCACAAGCGATCGCTGCCAAGGCCAGGAAGCTCAGTCCGATCGCGAGACACAAGCGCCGCCAGGCGGGACGCCCGAACAGGAGCGCGGAGGCGGAGCCGCCGAAGAGGAGGCCGAGCAATGCCCTCCCCAGACTCGAACAGTCGCCGCCCAGGAAGACCTGAAGAGGGAGTGCAAGGAGGCCCGGAAGGGCCCCCCAGACCACGGGGGAGGGAAGGGGGCGACGACGGACGAGACACGCAAGCCCTCCGAGGAGAAGGCCCGCGTAGATCCCCGTGCAATGCGCGCAGAGCGGCAGGAGGTGACCCTGAATCTCGAGGCAACGGTCGGGACGTTGGTGACAGAGCCACCCGAGGATGTCGTACATCGCGTCCCTCTTCCCTCCTCGATCGAGACTTGCCCGCCCATCGTGCTTCGACCGCCGCTCTCTCGATTCTTGAATCGCCCGGACGAAGCGGCTTCGCCTCGCGCGAACCACCCCTTCGTCGTCCGCATGGCGCCCCGAGAGGCGGTCACCTGCCAGCCGGTACGGCGCGGCGTGCCTGTTCCGCAATTGCGGCCCGAAGCGTCTCGATTCCCTCGTCCTGGGCGCAGGCGATTCCTGCCAGGAGACAGGACCCGAGGATGCTCTTCCTGGTTCTACTCCCTTTCCAACGCATCGAGGGCGCGGTCCAGGGCCTCCTCCGCCTCGTGGACGCGCATCCGCTTCATGAGCGACTCGAAGTCCTTCATCGCCTCGCCCACCCGTGTCAGGTCGCGGCCCTCCCGCTGCGCCTCGGCCACGGACCGCTGGAGGCGCTCGATCTTGGGCTTGAGGGTGGCTTCAGGCTGGAACGCGAAGTCCGTCACCCCGTCCACCGAGGCCGCGTCGCGAAGGGGCGTCTCGGCGAGCTTTCGGTGGGCCGTCTGCAGCACGACGCGGCTGAGGTCCCCCACGTCGAGGTCGTCGAGCGCCGCGAGCCGCTCGCGGTGCTTCGTCGCGGCCGCGTCGCCTCGTGCCTCGGCGGACTCGCCGGCCGCGTCCACGACGCGCGCCACCTCCTCGGCGAACGCCAGCTCGGCCAGGTACTCGTCAGCGTGCCAGAAGCCCGAGACGACGTGGAGCAGCTCGCCGCGCGCGTTGGCCACGAGCGTTGCGACGTTCTCGTTCGCCTGCCCGTCCGGAAGCGTCGCGGCAAGGTCGGGCGCGAAGTCCCCCTCGTGGTCCGAGGCCTCCTGGCCGGAGAACTTCTCGAACGTGGCCGCGTCGATCTTCCCCACGCGGTAGCCTGGCCGCGCGTTGGTCCACGTTGCCGCGAATCGGGTAGCCACCCGTTCAATCACCGCAGGGTCCTGGAACGTCACGCGTCCCATCATCTGCCCCGCGCCTCAGCAGTCCTCCGCGTCGAGGTCCCCGAGGAGCACGAAGCAGAGGACGAGCTTCCCGTCTGGTGCCGCCGCCTCCTTCGCGGCGTCGAGGTCCTTTTCCCAGCGGATCCCCTCGGCCGACAGGGCCGAGGCGGCGACCAGCAGCAGGGCGAGTGTCTTCATGGCGGTACCTCCAAGTGTCCGACCAATCCATACGGAACCGTGGGCCGGACCTCTCACCTTGGAGGCGATTCCGTTAACCGATATGCCGGCCGCGCGTTACGGCGCCTTGTCGAGGAAGCGCGAGAGGTAGGCCAGTTCGTCGTCGAACTCCTCGCGCGACGAGGAGCAGGTGAGGACCTCCTCGCGGAGGATCTGTGCGAGCCTCGCCTTGCCGCGCGAGACGGCGTTGCGGATCATCGCCTCGGTCTTCCCGCGCTCGCGGGCGATCTCGGCCTGGGGGCGCTCCTCGACGACGAAGGCCGTGATCGCCTCGTAGTAGTCCGGGTTCTCCTTGCGGAGGCGTGCGAGCGCGTTCGCCAGGAGGCACGCGACGAACTCGCGGTCGAACGACTCCTCGCGCTCCGTGCTCGCCACGATCTCGTCGACGGGGATCGGCTCCCTCCCGCCGCCCCGTTTCGCGGCCTTGCGGCGGTCAAGGAAGTGGCCGAGGACGTGGCGCGTCACGGAGAGGAGGAGCGAGCGGAACCGACCGTTCGTGGGGTCCGCCTTTTCGAGCACGCGGTCGTCGAAGAGGCGGAGGAAGACCTCCTGCGCGACGTCCTCGGCGTCCGCCTCCGTCAGACCGCGATAGCGCAGGAAGCGGATGACGGCAGGGCGGTACTGCGTGACGAGGCTTGTGACGGCCGTCGTCCTCCCCTCCCCCGCCTCGCGGACGACCGTCCAGAGCGTGCTGAGGAACTCGCTCATCGACCCGCCTTGCGCCGCTCGACCTCTGCGACGAGGGAGGCGTCGAACGAGGCGGCCTCGTTCCAGAGTTCCAGGGCCTTCTCGCGCTGCCCGGCGAGCGACACGGCGTCCCCTAATTCGAACGAGGCGGCCGCGACGAGCTTCTTGCAGGAGGCGTCGGAGGGATTCCGCGCCAGCGTCTGCGACATCGCCTCGCGCAGGGTCGCGAGCGCCTGCACGCGCTGCGGGAGGGCCTGTGGGCCGAGCGCGGCGAGCTTGGAGCGGATCTCGGCGTGGGCTGCCCAGAGGAGTTCGGCAGACTGCGGTCGGCGCGGGTCGGCCTGAAAGCACCTCGCCACTGCGTTGCGAGCCGCCTCATCGGCGCGGTCTCGATCGCGTCCCGCGCCGAGTGCATCCCGTACCTCGAGACACACGCGCGCAAGCCTCGCAAGGACCTCCGGGTCCGAAGGGCTCTGATCGAGCGCCTGCTCGGCGACCGCCAGCGTCTCCTTCGGATCGACCCCGATCTTCGCGGGGGGCCGGTACGAAGCGTCGGGAGGCGGATCGTACGCCGTGGCCCGCTCAGGCGCTGCGCTCGCCTTCCGAGCCGGCACAGGCTCCTCCCGAAACGATCGCGCAACCAGGACGCCCGTGAGGACGCAGGCGACGCCAGCCACGCCCAACGCAACGAGGGGCCACGCAGGCGCGGGTCGCGCGGCCTGTGCAGGGGGCGGTGCAGCAGGTGCCCCGGCGGCATCCCTGACCTCCTTCGAAGACAGGAATCCGCGGTCCAGGATCTTCCGAGCCAGGTCCTCCGGCTGCATGTGGCGGGCTCCGAGGCGACGACGCTCATTGAACCCCGGCCGACCCGCGACCGCCAGCCGGAATCGACAGTCTCCACACATCGACCATGCGTGTTGTCCCTGCAACCGACGACGGCTAGAATGCAGCCAGCCGCCACACGCCTGTGCGCGGCCGAGGACATGAACATGCGAGAGGCACAGGGCACCACCATTCTCTTCCAGCCGGACGGGGTCCGGATTCCCGCGGGGCTCCCGAATCTGGCGGCGTTCCGTCGCTGGGCCCGTTCGGACGATTTCCCTGAGAAGGGGCGGATTGACTGGATCGACGGCGGAGTGGAGGTGGACATGTCGCCCGAGGACCTGAACACGCACGGGACCCCCAAGGTGGCCATCGTGCGTGACATCAGCACCCTGGTCGAGGGATCCGACCGCGGGGTCGTGCTCACGGACGCCAGCCGCATGAGCGCGACGGAGGCGGATCTGTCCTCGGAACCGGACGTCGTCGTGGTCTTCTTCGCGTCGGTCGAGAGCGGCAAGGTGCGGCTCGTGCCGAAGGTGAGCCGCGAGGAGGGACGCTTTGTCGAGATCGAAGGGGCCGCCGACCTGGTTGTCGAATGCGTCAGCGATTCGTCTGAGGAGAAGGACCACCGGAGATTGAAGGAGGCCTACCACCGCGCGGGCGTCCGGGAATACTGGCTCGTCGATGCGCGGGTCAGCCCCCCGTTGCTCGCACTCTACCGCTACACACGCCGCTCCTACCGAGAGGTCTCCGCGCGATCGGACGGCTTCCGTCCCTCTGCCGTCCTCGGCGTCGCGGTGCGCCTCGTCCGTCTCCCCCCACGCGCCGGTCTCGTCCGCTATCGCCTCGAGACGCGGCCCCTCTGACCCAATCGCTGAATCGAGGCCGAGACTCGCCATGCGCATCCTCGTCCTCCTCCTCGTCGCTGGGGCGGCCTGGGGCGATGCGGATTCGCTCGTGCGGCGGGCGGAGACGCGGATCGAGCACGGCAACACCGAAGGCGCGCGCGAGTTGCTCCTGCGCGCCGTGACCGAGGCCCCCCACCACGCCCGCGCGCTCGCCCTCCTCTGCGAGATCGACCCGAGGGGGCCTGCCTCAGATCGGTTGCGCTACCTGCTGGACGCGCGCCCCCTCGATCTCGCTACGGCGGAGCGCCTGCTGGAGGAACTGCGGGACCGGATCGTCGACCTCCCTGTCGATGCGTACGTGGACCTTGAAAGGGCAGGACTGACGGCGGAGGGCAGCCTCGCCGAAGCGGCCGGCCCGCGCCTGCCCCTCAGCGACCCACTGTGGGCCGAGCCAACGACGTTCGCGCACGGCCCGCTGCGCGGGGACGCGTTCGGCACCCCCGCCGGCGCGCATCGAGCGGCGCTCCGCGAGGTCGCCGCGCGCTTCGACCGCGAGGGTGTCCCGCGGAGCGATGCGTGGGCACGGCTCGCGTGGCTCCTGCGACTCGCAGGGGACCCCGCGGGGGCCGAGGCAGCCATCGCCCACGCGCATCCCGCGACCCCGGGCGAGGAGGTCCGCCTCGCCGCGTGCGCCATGCGGGCCTGCGCCGACCCACACTCCTGGTGGGAGAGGAACGGCGAGCGCGTCCTCGCCGCCGCGACGCGCGGGCCGCTGTCCAATGGCGACGTGTCGCAGCTCCGCTCCGCCTGCTGGCCCGCGGCACAGGCCCTCGTCGATCGCCGCGACCTGGAAGAGCTGGTCGCGCTCGTGCGCGGGGCGCTCCCCGCCTGGCCGGTCGGGCTGAGGAGCATCCCGCTGGTAGACCTGACCTCCTATGCGCTCCTGACCTGGCTTCCTGACGAGACCTGCAGCGCGCTCGAATCCGACCCCGATCCCATCGTCGCTTGTATGCGAGCCCAGCTCTTCAGATGGATGCTCCAGGACGACCTCGCGCTCGAGACGCTCGAGCGGACCGTCGTAGCGCACCCCGATTGCCTCCTCGCGTGGGAGTGCCTCTGGGGCGCGGCGGAGTCGTGCCACCTTCGCGCCCTCCAGCGGCGTGCCGGCGCCGAGCTCCTCGCCCGCGCCGACGCGGCCGGCACGCCGTGCGACGTGGGGTTCCGCAAGCGGTGGCTCCGTTTCCTCTGCGAGGAGGGGGAATCGACGCGCGCCGTCGAGGAGGCGACGCGTTGGGCGGATATTGCCCGGCCCGACTCGTGTGTCCTCGAGCTGCTCATGTCATGGGATCCCGACGCGATGGGCGCACGGCCCGCACCGTGGCTCGAAGACCCTCGCGAGGAGGAGGTGCTCGCAGACATCCTCGTGGATGAAGGGCGCTGCGCGGACCTCTTCTCCGCCGCCGAGACCTGGCCCGTTTCCCAAGCGGAAGAGGTCGGCAACTCGCTGAGAGAGGAGTTCCTGCGGAGGACCCGGTACCGCGCCTCGCGGTCCCTCCTCCGCGCGGCCGCGGCGATCGGGCACTGGTCACTGCCCTTATCTTTACCCGCATTTTCCGGGATCTCCGCAGGAGAGTCGTAGATACTTCCCCTCCGGATGCCGGAGTGTGGTAGGGCGAGACACGTGGAGGTTCTCAACGCAAATGCATGGGCAGCACAGCAGTTTGGCGAGAC
>ORMF012131844.1_pt1 | contig 17159 bp, 15 predicted proteins | sample 1779871 | NCBI WGS metagenome assembly ORMF01 (sample SAMEA104232316, study PRJEB22302) | groundwater metagenome | biome: forest; feature: aquifer; material: groundwater | place: USA | collected 2011-08-07 | depth 5.4 m
AGAGTCGAAAGCGTCAACGGCCGGCTATAGACTGGCGAGGATTGATTTTTTCCCTTTGGGTACTCCGATGACTAGTCAGGCAGCGACCACGCAGACCGTGCAAGCAATCATCGTCGAAAGTCGAGTGCTGCGGGAAGGCGCGCCAATACCGCTGGACTATACGACCGATGGCCGGAACATCTCGCCAGATTTGACCTGGCGGAACGTCCCATCGGGCGCGCGGAGCCTGGTAGTCGCGGTGGAGGATCTCGATTACCGCGCGGACACGCCGGCGCTGATCCCCATGCTGCACTGGGTCGTTTACAACATCTCGCCTGGCGTGACGTCATTAGCCGAGGGCTATCCTCTCGTCGAGGTCATCACCGCGCCGATGGAGCTTGCCGGCGCGTGCCAGGCGCACGTCGTGTTCGATCGGTTCGGGTACAACGGGCCCCAACCGCTGCCAGGAGAGCTTCATCGCTACCGGTTCAGTGTGTACGCGCTCGATCGGGCGCCCGACCTCGCCAAAGGCCAGACCGCGCGCCAGGTGATGCTGGACATCGCTGGCAACGTCATCGCGCAAGGGCACCTCACCGCCACCTACCAACGAGACGCGCGCTAGCTCTCATTGCGCCCTCGGACCGCGCGAACGCACGTCCGGTACAGGCGTGGCGGCACCCACCGCAGCATTGACATCAGCGGCAATTTTTGATGTATAAGGATGCGCTCGAGCGACTGCCATGGAGTCGCTCAATGCTTACGCGCGTCTGCGGGAACTCTGAAGGAGGGTGAGTCGATGAAGCCAGTAACCTTCGCGTTTTTCGGCGTGGTGCTTGCACTCACTCTTGTGTCCGGCAGCCGGCCGGAAACCGCATCGCAGGGCGACAACAATGGAGGAAGTGAGCGCATCCCGCGTTTCGAATTCGACGCCACCTGGCCCAAGCCGCTCCCGAAAGGGTGGATCACCGGCAACATCGGCGCGGTGTTCGTTGACTCCAAAGACCATATCTGGATAGCGCAACGGCCGGGCTCAACGACCAACCTGTCGGAGCGGTCGGGATTGGCCAACGAAGGTGAGTGCTGCTTCCCCGCGCCTCCCGTTGTCGAGTTCGACCAAGTCGGGAACCTCGTGCAGGCCTGGGGACCCATCCACGAGCCCGATGGCAGCCTTCTCGGCCCCCAGGTGTGGACGTCGGACCACGCGGCCGACTGGCCGCCGTCCGAGCATGGTATCTGGGTCGACCATAAGGACAATGTTTGGGTCGGGAGCAACGCTCCGCCGTCTCAGATTGTGAAGTTCACACGCGACGGCAAGAAATTTCTGCTGCGCGTCGGCAAGCAGGAAGCCAAGTCGAGCAACGACACGATGAACCTCGCAGGGACCGCGGGCATCGCTGTCGATTCCAAAGCCAACGAGCTTTACGTAGCAGACGGATATCGCAATCGCCGCGTGGTCGTCTTTGACGCCGACACGGGCGCATACAAACGCCACTGGGGTGCGTATGGCAACAAACCGCCGGACGGGCCCCAAGGCAGCGACCCGATCGAAGGAAAGTACGACCCGAAGGTGCGTTCGAAGCAGTTTGCCATCGCGCACTGTGTCGCGCTCAGCAAGGACGGCTTCGTGTACGTGTGCGATCGCATGAACGACCGGATTCAGGTATTCCGCACAGACGGGACCTTCGTGCAAGAGGTGCTGATCGCGCCAGAGAGCCGGTCCCCCGGACCCGTTCAATCGATTGCCTTTTCACCGGATCAGCGGTTCCTGTACCTGGCCGACGGCGTGAACAAGAAGATCCGGATCCTCCGTCGTTCGGACATGAAGATCCTGGGCTCGTTCGGGTCCGGCGGTCGGAACGGCGGGCAGCTCCTTGTGGTGCACACGATCGCCGTTGATTCAAAGGGCAACATTTACGCCGGCGAAACGATCAACGGCAACCGGGTGCAACGGTTCAAGTTCACCGGGATACGCTGACGCCGCGAACCGCACGGTAGGCCGACAGTTTCAGCAGGCCTGGTCAGAGGGCGATTAAGGCCGGACAGCCAGAATCCAGCCCATCGCGGAGCATTGGATCATTGACTCGGGCGTGGTAGGAAAACGCGGTCCACGCCTGGCCCGCCAAGGATGCGGCTCCGCTGAGCGACCGTCCCACACACTCTCTCCTCAACCTGGCTCCGGCAGAGAGAAATTGTCATGAGTTCTATCACCACAGTCATCGCTGACGATGAGGCGGTGGCGCGTGAAGGGCTTCGTGTGGGGCTCGCCGAGCAGCCTGACTTCGTGGTCGTTGGCGAGGCAGAGACCGGTCCGGATCTCGTCGAGGCGATCAATCGGCTGGAACCGCAACTCGTCTTCCTCGACGTCAAGATGCGAGGCTGCGACGGATTCGAGGCGCTTCGGCGAATCTCATCGACGCGTCTTCCGTTCGTCATATTCGTCACGGCCCATGCACAGTACGCTGTTGAGGCGTTTGCGTTGAACGCCGTCGATTACATGCTCAAACCGATCAACGCCGCGCGCTTTCGAAACGCGCTGCAGCGAGCGCGCGAGCGGATTCTGCACAGCCCGATCATTCCTCACAGCCGTCCGGATCGTGCGTCGGAACCGATTCCATCCAGGCGGAGCCCCGAGGTGTCGAGAATCGCCGTGAAGTCGGGAAACAGACACATCCTGCTTCGGCCAGATGACATCGATTGGATCGGGGCGGCCGCCAATTACGTCGAACTACATTCGCGCAGTCAGACGTACCTCATACGCGCCACGATGGATGAAATCGCGCTGCGTTTGGAAACGAGTCAGTTCGCCCGTGTGCACCGCGCGACCATCGTGAACCTGGAGCGCGTCCGAGAAGTTCTCCACGGGCTGCACGGTGATTCCGATCTCGTCCTTCGTGATGGGCGGAAGCTGCGGCTCAGTCGTACGTACCGAGAGCGCTTCTTTGCCTTGTTCGTGCTTCGATGATGGCGCCTTCACACTCGTGCCCAGGCTGCTCCAGGAGGTCCGCCGGACGCGCGGGACCTCCACGGCTGTCGCCGCGATTGCCATCACGGCCGTCACGTCCGCCAGCAGTAGCGGCATAATATAATCGGGCGTTCGGCGGTTCGACCGGGCGCCACCCTATCCCTCGTCCACCAGAAGGCCCGTTTTGAAATACCTGATCAAGCAGTATCCGCTCGACGCCGGCGCTCTTGAGATCCAGTACATCGAAGAATACTTCTGGGAATTCCCGCACAAGAAAACCGCGACCGAGATCATGAACCGCCTGCAGGATCGCGAATTCCTCATCCTGATGGCGGAAGCGCCGCTGCCGGATGACGCGCTGGGCACGGTCGTGCCGGTATCCTTTAAGATCGTGCACGAGTTGCGCGGCAATGAATCCGAGCGGAAGCTCGCGGATCTCGTGGCCCGGCTGCGGGACAGCGTCGAGTTCGATGACCGCAAAATCCTCTACAACTGGATCGGCGGGACGCGCAGCGACTGGCGCGGCCAGGGTCACTTTAGGGCGCTAACCGAGGAATCCGAAGCATGGGCGCACGCGTGCGGCTACCACGAAGTGCTCGTCAAGACAAAGAACCGCTTCTACGACATGCGAGGCACGCTCGATCAGCTCGAGTTCGATGTCATCAAGTACGAGCCGAACCAGTCCGACAACCGAGAGTCCAAGGTATATCTGAGCAAGCGGCTCACGTCCGACGTGGTGCGGGCCCACACCAGTAGGCGCAGTGTCACCTACGTCTGAACCCTGTCGAATCCCAAATACCAAGAACCCAAATTCCAAATCGCTGCGAGTCGATTCGACACCGAACGTCCGTCTCGCCCAGTAGTCGTTAGTCCGGTAGGACAAATTCGTGCTCTGGGTGTCGCACGGTGAGCACCGGGCACGGTGCTTTTCGTACCACCTTCTCGGCCACGCTGCCCATCAGCATATGCGCCACAAAGCCGCGGCCGTGCGTCCCTATGACGATCAAGTCCATGTTGCGCTCCTTGGCGTAGCGGACGATCTCGACATACGGTCCACCAATCCCACTCGCGCGCAGCACATATTCTGCGCGGAGCTCATCCTCCTCTTTCTCGGTGAGGACCTTCCCGAGCAGCTCGCGCGCGGCGTTCTGCGGAGATGTCGGTACGGTCGTGTCGCTGAGGTATTTCTCGACGACGAGCTCGCGCTCAACACTGATCTCGAGATCATGGCGGGCCTCGACGTGGAGCAGGTGGAGCTTCGCGTTGAACGCCCGCGCCAGAGCGACCCCGTAATGGACCGCCGCCTCGGAGGTCTCGCTGAAGTCGGTCGGAACGAGGATGTGTTTCAGAGCAATCATCGATCCTCCTTTGCCCGGGCCCCTGACGTCCGGCCAGTTCAAGTCCAAACCCAGAACCGAGCTCGTGGGATTTGCGCTTGGATTTTTACCGAGGCGCTCCCATGTCAATACCGAGGACTGGATGCGGCTGATATCGCTCCTCGAGAAACTGCATCTCGCTCGCGTCGAGCCGGATCTCCAGCGCAGCGATCGCCTGTTCGAGCTGCGGGAGCTTTGTGGCCCCGATAATCGGCGCCGTCACACCGGGCCGGTGCAGCACCCACGCGAGCGCGACCTGCGCCGGGGCGACGCCGCGCCTTTCGGCCAGCTGGCGGCAGCGATTGGCGATCTCGAAGTCACCGTCCTGAAAATAGAGGCCTCGCGCCAGGCCGTCTGTCTGCGCGCGCGGCGTCTCCCCTCCCTCGCGTCCGCGATTCCCCGCCAGGAAGCCCCGCGCCAGCGGGCTCCACGGAATCACCGCGATCCCTTCGTGCTGGCACAGAGGAATCATCTCCCGTTCTTCTTCGCGATACACCAGGTTGTAATGGTTCTGCATGGAGGCCAAGCGGGTCCACCCTTGGCGTTCGGCGATCGCGAGGGCCTGAGCAAGCTGCCACGCAAAGCAGCTGGACGATCCGATGTACCTCGCCTTGCCGCTGCGGACGATGTCCTCGAGCGCGCGAAGGGTTTCTTCGATCGGCGTGTCAGAATCCCACCGGTGAATCTGGTACAGATCGACGTAGTCGGTGCCGAGCCTCCGGAGCGATTGGTCGATCGAGTCGAAGAGATGCTTGCGCGACAACCCGCGGTCGTTCGGGCCCTTGCCCACCGGGTAATAGGCCTTGGTGGCCAGGACCACCTGATCCCGAGCGGCAAGCTCCCGCACCGCGCGGCCGGTGACCTCTTCACTCACCCCGAGCGAATACATGTCGGCGGTGTCGAAGAAATTGATGCCCGCCTCGAGTGCAAGACGGAAGAATGGACGGCTTTGCGCCTCATCCAGTACCCAGGGCCGCCACGCGGGTGTGCCGTACGTCATGCACCCGAGGCACAACCGCGACACCTTCAACCCCGTGCGCCCGAAATTCACGTAGTCCATGCGAGCCCTGCGACAGTGAGAGCCTAGTAGGATAGAGACCCTTGAGTATACCGATGCGCACACTGACGCCTTCGACGCTCGTGCTCGTTGCGCTCCTGGGCGTCTCGATGCCGGGCCAGACCAGCGATTGGTCGCAGTGGCGCGGACCGAACCGGGATGGAAAGTCCACGGAAACAGGACTTCTCCAAGACTGGCCGTCCAACGGTCCACCTCAGGTGTGGCGCGTGTCCGGGGCGGGGGCGGGGTTCTCCTCGTTTTCCAGCTCGGGGGGCCGTCTCTACACGCTCGGCGACCGCGGCAACAGCGGCTACGTGATCGCGCTCGATGCGGCGACTGGGAAACGGGTTTGGGAAACGCCGAGCGGCTCGAATTACTCCAACAGCTACGGCGACGGTCCCCGCGGGACACCGACGGTGGACGGCAATCGTCTGTACGCGATGGGCCCGAACGGCGATCTCGTCTCCCTCGAGGCTGCCACCGGCAGAGTCATCTGGCGCAAGAACATGCCCCGCGACTTCCGGAGCTCGATTCCCGGATGGGGATTCGCCGAATCTCCTCTGGTGGTTGGCGATCGGCTCCTCGTGAACGCTGGAGGGCCGGATGCGTCGATCGTCGCGCTCGACAAGATGACCGGCACGATGATGTGGCGGAGTCAGAGCGATCGCGCCGCATATTCGTCCCCTGTGCTGGCCCGGGTTGGAGACATCCAACAGGCGGTGTTCTTCACGGAGAACCGTGCCCTCGGACTCGACGTTCGTGACGGCCGGCTGCTCTGGTCGTACGACCGCGCCAACAACGGCACGGCCAACATCGCCACCCCGGTCGTGGCCGGCAATCGCGTGTTCGTCTCCTCAGATTACGGAACCGGTGCCGCGCTGCTCGAGCTCTCGCCTACAGGGGCGAAGGAGGTTTACTTCACACGAGAGATGCGGAATCACCACAGCTCGTCGGTGTTCGTCGGCGATCACCTGTACGGATTTTCTGGGTCCATTCTCACTGCCATGCGACTGGCGGACGGCAAAGCCGCGTGGCAGAATCGCAGTGTCGGCAAAGGATCGGTGATCTACGCCGATCAGCGGCTCTACCTATACAGCGAACACGGCGTCGTCGGGCTTGCGGAGCCGACGCCGGCTCGGTACCAGGAGCACGGGCGTTTCCGGATCTCAACAGGTTCGTCGCCCACCTGGAGCCATCCGATCCTCACGGGCGGCAAGCTGATTTTGCGGGATCAGGACACGGTCTACGCATACGACGTTCGCGCGCGTTAAGAGATCGTGAGGATGATCTTGCCGATGTGGCGGCTTGATTCCATGAGCCGGTGTGCGGCGGCCGCCTCGATCAGCGGGAACGTACGGTCGATGACGGGCACCATGCGGCCCTCATCGATGAGCGGCCATACCCACTCTCGCACCGCCGACGCAATGGCCGCCTTTTCGGTCAGCGATCGTGATCGCAGCGTCGAGCCGGTAATAGTGAGCCGGCGCGTCAGGATGCGCCCTACCTCGATCGTGGCCGTCGGCCCGCCGATCAAACCGATCTGCACCAGTCGTCCTCGCAAGCCAAGCGCCCGAAGGTTTCGATCCATGTACGTGCCGCCAACGATGTCGAGGATCAGATCGACGCCGCGTCCATCGGTGAGCTCTCTCGTCACGGCCACAAAATCTTCCGACCGGTAGTTGATGGCACGATCGGCGCCCAGTCGCTCGCACACGCGACACTTCTCGTCGGTGCCCGCCGTTGCGAACACGCGCGCACCCCGTGCCACCGCCAGCTGGATCGCCGTCGTGCCGATACCGCTCGTGCCGCCGTGCACGAGGGCGGCCTCGCCGCCGGCCAGCGCGCCGCGGTCGAACATGTTGGTCCAGACGGTGCAGCAGGCTTCGGGAAGCGCCGCGGCCTCGGGCGTTGTGAGCGCCGCCGGAACGGACAGACACTGTCCGGCAGGAGCGGTGCAGAACTCGGCATAGCCGCCTCCGGCCACCAGCGCGCACACGCGATCGCCGACGCGCCATTCGACGACCCCGTCGCCGAGCGCCTCGACCATGCCAGCGACCTCGAGTCCCGGCAGATCGCTGGCGCCTGGTGGCGGCGGATACAAACCCTCGCGCTGAAGGATGTCCGGGCGATTCACGCCCGCGGCTTCGACGCGAATGAGGAGCTCCCCGGATCCAGGCTCAGGCCGCGGCCGCTCGACGAGGCGCAAGACCTCGGGCCCGCCCGGCTGCGAAATCTCGATGGCGCGCACGTCGCGGTCAGCGCAGGCCTGAGGGGAGGCGGGGCGACGAGATCAGCCGCGCGAACTCTTCCCAGCGCCGCTCCGGTTTGTCGGCGGTCCCGCCGCGCGACGCGATGTACTGCGCCACGAGATCCTTTCCAAGGTTGTAATTGATCACATAACTGCGGTACTGATCGACGAAGCGGACCTGCTGCTCGGCGCGTGGGCGCGACGACAGCAGGTACCGTTCGTGCCAGTCCATCGCGGCGTTGGCATCGATCTGTCCGTTCAAGTAGCGGCGGGCCGCCTCGTTGCCCGCGTAGGAGAGGCGGTCCGTCAGATCGATCACCTCGTAATACGTCGGCGCCATCGCCGGATCGAGTCCGGCCAGCGGAAACAGCACCTGCTGCTCGAACGCAAGGCGATCGGCCTTGCCGAACGCCACTTCGATACCAAAATTGGCGGTCCCCTCTGCGATCAGCGACTGGGGCGAGAAGAGCGGGTAGACGGAGTACTCCATCCAGCCACGATCCCGCATGAGGTGTTTCTCCAGCAGCGCGTTGTACGCATGATGGCCGGGGTAACCTTCGTGGCAGGCCAAGTCGATCGCTCGCGAGGCGTAAATCGGCAGGTCCGTATTCACCTGAATCAGGCTGCGATACCCGCCCTGGTACCAGTTGTAGCCACTCCAGTTCTTTCCGGTGACGTACTCGACCGTGAAGCTCTCCCCGGCCGGCAGCTCGATGTGCTTCAGCGTCCGCTCTCGGCATGCAGCAATCGCGGCCGTGAACACTTTGTCAAGACGGTCCTTCGGGATGACGAACTGCGCGCGAAACGCGTCGAGCCGCTGCGCCAGCGTGCCCTGCCCTGGGAGCACGCGGTCGAGCACCTGGAGCGTTGATTCGAACTCCGCTTCGGAGTGGGTCGGGGCCACCGCGTCGTACAGCGCCCGTGACTCGTCATCGAAGCTGAATCGCACGCCCTGCAGCATCGCCACTCGCCCGCGGAGCGCCTCGATCTGCCGCGTCAGATACTGGTGACGCAGCCTGGCCATCTCGTCTCCGCCAGGCTCCTGTCGCTCCAGATCGCGAAGCACCGCCTGCGCCCTCGCGTCGATGGTCGCTAGCGGCACCTTGGCGGCCTCCGCCTCCATCCGCCACCCGGGGGGACCATAGTACGCGTCGACGTAATCCGCATCGTGCGGCCCCACTGCGAGCACCAGCTTCACGTATTGCTCTGCAAGTTCATTCATGGTCTGCTGCGCCAGAACGGGAATGATGAGTATCAGACTCAAAACCCAAATCCCAAATCCCCAACCCCAACGAACTCCCAAATCGCCAAGGACCAACGCCGTTGGGGTGTGGTGGGTGGTCTTTCGTTGGGATCTCACCTGTACCGTTCCTTGATGGTTGGAATCAGGTAATCGTCGAACGCGCGCTGGAAATCGTAGATCGGTGCAAATCCCCAGTCGCGTCGTGCTGCGCTGTCGTCCACCTCCGCTGGCCATGAATCGACAATGGCCTGACGCTTGGCGTCCGCCGCATACCAGATATCTGCGTCGGGAAACGCGCCCACAACCACGTCATGGATGTCCTCGGCCGTTGGACTGAAGGCGCTCAGGTTGTACGCCATGCGCGTCAGGCGCTCGCGATCGGCCGCCGCGAGCATCATCAGCGCGTCGACGGCGTCGGGCATCACCATGAACGGGATCCGCGTATTTGGACGTACGAAGCACGCGTACGGTCTCCCCGTGGCCGCAGCGTGAATCATTTCCGGCGCATAGTCGGAGGTGCCCCCCGAGGGCACGGTCACGGCAGAAATGAGGCCCGGGAAGCGCACGCAGCGGAAATCGACCCGACCGACACCGCTGTCGGCAGTCAGCTGCTTGTAGAACTTGGCGTAATAGCGGCCCAGGTGCTCGCAATACAGCTTGTTGCACCCGTACATAGTCCTGGGGGTAGCCCACTCGTCCTCGCGGACGGGGGCGATTCTCGCCTTCGTTTCAGCATCGGGTAACCCGTACGCCGCGATGGACGAGGGGTACATGAAGACGACCGGGCGGCCGTGAGACATCCCCTCGTGGTGCGCGAATTCCAGAAGATTGAGCGTGCCAGAGACGTTCACCTCGTGCGCTGTGAGCGGGGTGAACTCCGACCGCGTCGAGAGCAGCGCCGCAAGGTGGAAGATCAGCTCCACCTCGAACTCCGCGAGAACTCGCTCCAGCAGGTTTCTGTCCAGAATCGATCCCGTGAACTCGCGCCGCACATGCCGCGCCAGCTCGCCCTCAAGCGGAGCGATATCGATGGTCACAATGGTCCGTCCCGTCGCCGCAAGGCGGGCGATCAGGCCGTGACCGATCTCGCCTCCGGCGCCAGTGACCAGGACGACAGGAGCGCGCATGCGGGGATCATTGTACGGCGGTGGGGATTGGGGACTGGGGACTGGGGATTGGACCGCTATGCGGCTCGTTACGAGAATTTTGTACTCGTTGTGCCCCGCATAGCGGTCCTAGGCGCGCGAAGCGCGCCAGAACGACGCTGTCTAACCAGCCGAGGGCTCTGCTGGGATATCAAGGGCAGAGCCCTTGGCTGGTTACTGAACGCGTCTGAGCAGGCGCTCAACTTCCTGACGAACCGCGACCAGGTCCGTCAAGATCCGCTCGGCTTCGGTAATTGTCTGCTCGAGGTCCTCGCGCTTCGGGAGGCCGCCGCGTCTCACCTCCGCCGCCAAATCCCGCGTGGTGCGCGCGCACGCCTCGCCGATGCCGATTGTTACGGCGTGCGCCTCGAGAATCTTGAGCACCTCTGCACGTTCTTCCCGCGTCATCACATCCACGTAGCCGATCTACTCTGCGTCTCTGCGGCCCGTCGTCACCCAGCACATTAGCGGTCGCCGTCGAGGATGTTGCCAAGTCCGCCGAGGATCGATCCTTCCTCGCGGCGAGTGCCGGTCTGCGGGGCAGCCTTGTAGATGCGATCGGCCATGCGGCTGAGCGGGAGTGACTGCAGCCACACGCGACCCGGCCCGGTGAGCGATGCAAAGAACAGCCCTTCGCCACCGAACAGGGCGGTCTTGATCTTGCCGACGAACTGAATCTCGTACGACACCGACGGCTGCAATGCGACAAGGCAACCGGTGTCAACGCGCAACGTCTGTCCCGGCTCCAGGTCGATGAGGTGAACCGTCCCGCCGGCATGGACGAAGCACAGGCCGTCGCCATCCAGCCGCTGCATGATGAACCCTTCGCCGCCGAACAGGCCGACGCCGATACGGCGTTGAAACGCAATCCCCACCGAGACGCCGCGCGCGGCACACAGGAAGGAATCCTTCTGACAAATCAGCTGACCTCCCAGCTGCTTGAGGTCCATCGCGAGGATCTTCCCGGGGTACGGCGCCGCAAACGCGACCTGCTGTTTGCGAGACCCTTTGTTGGTGAAGACGGTCATGAAAAGACTCTCGCCCGTGAGCAGACGCTTGCCGGCGCCAAGCAGCGCGTTGACGACACTGCTCCTGGCCTGCTGGCTGCCGTCGCCGAAGACCGTCTCCATGTCAATGTCCGGCGTCATGTACATCATCGAGCCCGCCTCGGCCACAGCGCTCTCGCCGGGATCGAGCTCCACCTCGACGAACTGCATCTCGTTGCCCTCGATCTTGAAGTCGATGTCATGTGCCCGGCGACCCGGCGCCAACGGCGGCATGGACGGAGGCCCACCCCCGAGCTCTCGCGCCAGGTCGGGCACGCTCTTCAGCGGCGTCCATCCCTTCATGCCGCTCGTGAAGACGAGCGTGTCGCCATCGATCGTGCCGTTGCGGACGTTGGTCACCACATCGTCCACAGACACCGGACCGACCTGATGACCGCCAATGGCCATGAACCATTGCTGCTGTGACATGAATGCCTCGTGGGGTCGGGAGTGAGTACATTTGTGGCTGTGCCACTTCCGCGGCCAAAAATGTACTCACTCCCGACCCCTTATCAGATTTGTCGCTAGATAGCTGTGCTCGTCGTTGGCAACACCGGGACCCTCACGGGCTCTGGCGTGAAGTCCTCGCCTGGATTGATGAACCGGTCCGTCTCGAAGCGGTACTGCTTGTCGTACAGCTGCCGGTACCGGCCATTCAGCGCAAGGAGCTGGTCGTGGGTGCCGCGCTCGACGATCTCGCCGGCTTCGAGCACCAGAATCTGATCGGCGCTGCGGATCGTCGAGAGTCGATGTGCGATCACGAACGTGGTCCGACCGGACCGCAGACGCTTTAATCCGTCCTGAATCATCTGCTCACTCTCGCTATCGAGGCTGGACGTTGCCTCGTCGAGAATCAGGATGCGCGGATCGGCGAGGATCGCGCGGGCGATCGATACGCGCTGGCGCTGCCCGCCCGACAGCTTGATCCCCCGTTCGCCGACGATCGTGTCGTAGCCCTGCGGAAACCGGCTGATGAACTCATCGCAATGCGCGATGCGGCAGGCCTCCTTGATCTGATCGAGCGTCGCGCCTGGGCGTGCGTAGCCGACATTGTCGGCGACGGTGCCATCGAACAAGAAGTTCTCCTGAAGCACCGAGGCGGTCTGCTCACGGTAGTCGCGCAACCGCACATCGTCGAGGTCCTTGCCGTCCACCAGCACACGGCCCTTCGTTGGTCTGTTGAACGCCATGACCAGGCTGATGAGCGTGCTCTTGCCCGATCCGCTGGATCCGACGAGCGCCGTCGTCATCCCCGCCTTGGCCTCGAACGACACGCCCTTGAGCACCGGCTGACCGGGGTTGTACTCGAACCAGACCCCGTCGAAGGCGACGTTGCCGTCGACGCGACCCAGCCGCTGCCGCCTCGCATCCTGGTCGGTTTCCGTCTCCATCTGCATGACCTCGCGGATTCGATCGAGGCCGGCGAATGCCTCGGTAATCTGCGTCCCGATGGAGGCGATGGAAATGAGCGGCGCGGACACGAGGCCGATGAAGAACGTGTACATGATGAGATCCCCGAGCGTCATCTCACCGTTCACGATCGCCCGACCGCCGAACACCAGGACCAGCATGCCGATGATGCCGACAATGACCGTGCCGCCGGCGGTACTCGCCGACACGCCCGTCATCGACTTGGCGATATTCGTAAACAGGCGGAGCGCACCCGCGGCAAAGATCTCCTCTTCACGTTGCTCCGCGGTGTAGGACTTCACCACGCGGATGCCGCCGAGCGCCTCCGTCAGGCGTCCGGTGACCTCCGCGTTAATCTTGCCGCGCTCACGAAACAGCGGACGCAGCGTCTTGAATGCGTACCCCATCCCGGTCCCGAAGGCTGCCAGGACAATGATGGTGATCAAGGTGAGCTGCCAATTCAGCCAGAACAAGACGATGATGCCGAGCGCCGCCGTGACGAATCCCCCGACCAGCTGCACGATGCCGGTCCCGACCAGGTTTCGGATCCCTTCGGCGTCGGTCATGATGCGGGAGACGAGCACGCCGGTCTGGGTGGAATCGAAGAAGCGGATCGGCAGGCGCATCACGCGCGCCTGCACGCGCGCACGCATGTCCATGATCGCGCGCTGCGCCGCCACGCCCAGGAGCTGCGAGAGCATGAACGCGGTGACTGCCTGGACAACTGTTGCGACGCCCGCGGCCAGTGCTAATGGAGTCAGCAGCTCGGTACGGCCCTGACCAAGGACGTCGTCGATCAGAAACTTCGAGGTGGTGGGCAAGACCAGACCGGCAAGCCGGCCTACCAACATGAGCGCCAGCCCAATCAGGAGCCGGCGGCGGTGCACCCAGATCAGGTCGCGAGCCTCACGCCAGGCAGCCGAGAGCGTGACCTTCTTTTTCGCCGGCCGTTCCATCAGTTTCAACTGTACTACGGCCGCGAACGAGGGCAGTTCGGGCGGACCTGAAGGTCCGCCCCTACATGAACACCTCGGCACGGTTCGTAGGCGGACCTGAAGGTCCGCCCCCTACATGGACACCTCGGCACGGTTCGTAGGCGGACATGAAGGTCCGCCACTACATGGGACACTTCGGTACGGTTCGTAGGAGCTTCGGTACGGTTCGTAGGAGCTTCGGTACGGTTCGTAGGGGCGGACCTTCAGGTCCGCCCGTCTAATTCAACGAATTGGGAACGGCGAGCGTGAAGGGGGCAATCACGGCGTCAAACGGCTCGCCGCCTTCCGTCACCATTTGGTAGGTGCCGTGCATCGATCCGACCGGAGTTTTCAGCGGGCAGAAGCTCGAATACTCGAACGAGCCTCCTGGCGGAAGGACGGGCTGTTCGCCAACCACGCCAGGACCTTTGACCCGCTCGACCTCGCCGTCGGTGTTCGTGATGATCCACTCGCGCGACACGAGCTGCGCCGTTTCGGATCCGGTGTTGGAGATCCGCACCTGGTAGGTGAAGAAGTAGTGGCTATCCTTCGGCGCGCTCTGCTGCGGCAGGTAGGTGCTTCTCACCTGCACGCGAATCCCGCGCGTTGTCGTATCGCTCACGCTGCCGCGACTCGTCTCCCCCGGCTGATGCGGCGATGTTGGCGGGTCGGTGAAGGCGTCGGCTTTGTCTTTGTAGTCAGTCACAACATTCGATTATAGGTCCGCATCCCTCGCAGCGCTAAAGCGCTGCGCCACCGGAGAGAACGCCTGGGAGTACTACGACGGGGAGGACGGCCGTTCCTGCCGGATTGCTGGAGCGGCTCACGGTGGCGCAGCCCTTCAGGGCTGCGGACCTCAATCCAAATGGCCACGCTCGGAGTCGCCCATTTCGACGCGGCCTGAGGGAAAATATTCCTTCCACCGCGCGGTGACTCTGGAGGCGATGTCCTCGCGGCATGACAACTCCTTAGGGAAACCGGGCTTCAGACGCGCATCAATCACGATGGGGCCTCGGTAGCTGATGTGATTGCGCACCACGTCGCGCGCCGCCGCGTGGATGTCGGCGGCAGGCTCAAAGCGCGTAAACGTCGTCCAGAGGAAGTTCATCGGGCTCGTGACGGCGCGAGCGAGCTCGTCCGTGAGCACCACGAGCGGCCAGGCGGCAAACGCGGGGTCGCCGGCGAGCCGTGCTGCGGCCCCGGGCTCCGACGAGTACGACGCCGCGCCAAGAACCAGACATCCGCCGCAGAACACACGCGCCCCCGTGAGACCGGCGGGCAGCGACGCCGCGACGAACTCGCGCGGCAGCTCGCGAATAGGGTCCCCAAGCCCCAGCCAAACGCCCTTCGACCCTTCGCTCACGGCGGGACCGGTGTAGTCGAGCGTGTCCATCGAGAGATTCGAGAACACGTACAGATCCGTTTCCGGGTGCGTGCGCGCGAGGATGTGCTCGAGTGTTGCTCTGAAATCTCGTACGTCGACCCACTGATCCGTGACGAGCAGGAACTTGGTGAGCGAGAGCTGACCTTCCCCGAGAATGCGGAAGGCGCTTGCCATCGCCTCCCGTTTATAGCGCTGCTTGACCACCGCGGCAGCCAGCGAGTGATAGCCGGTCTCGCCGTACGACCAGAGCCGCTCCACGGCCGGCATCACCACCGGGAACAACGGCGAGAGCAGCTCCTGCAGGAGATCGCCGATGAAGAAATCCTCCTGCCGCGGTTTGCCGACGACAGTGGCGGGATAGATCGCGTCGGCGCGGTGCGCCACTCGCTGCACGTTGAACACGGGGTAGTTGTGCTGGAGCGAGTAGTACCCGTAGTGATCGCCGAACGGGCCTTCGAGCTGGCGCGTCCGCGGCGGCACCTCGCCGATCAGCGCGAGCTCCGCCGTTGCCACGAGCGGGTGCGGGCCGTGGCCGGTCACGCGCGGGAGCCGCTCTCCGGCGATCAGTGACGCGAGCAGCAGCTCTGGGACGTTCTCGGGCAGCGGAGCGATCGCGGCCAGCATCAGCGCGGGTGGCCCGCCGAGGAATACCGTGACCGGCAGTGCGGTCCCCCGCGCCTCGGCCACGGCGTAGTGAAAGCCCCCGCCCTTCCCGATCTGCCAGTGCATGCCGGTGGTCCGGGCGTCGTGCACCTGCATGCGGTACATGCCCAGGTTGTGTTGCGTGGGCCGATCGGGGTGCGTGGTGAAGACGAGCGGCAGCGTGACGAACGGGCCGCCGTCCTCGGGCCAGCAGGTCAACGCCGGCAGCCGATCGAGCCGGACGTCGGAGGTCACGCGGTCAACGACGGGGCCTCGAGCCACCTGCCTCGTACCGACCTTGAGGAGATCGAGGGCCACGTCGCGCGCACCCCAGAGCCCGGAGGCGGTCGGCGGCATCGCGGTCTCGAGGAGATTGACGATTCGCCGTACGAGGCGGTGCGGACGCTCGCCGAACGCCTGTTCCGCGCGCCGTGCGGTGCCGAACAGGTTCGTCACCAGACGGAACGGCGAGGCCTCACGCGATCCCGCGGGCCGCGCGTTGGTGAACAACAGCGCCGGCCCGCCGGCGGCAATCACGCGGCGGTGGATCTCGGCGGCTTCCAGATCGGTGTCGACCGGCGCATCGATGGTGGCGAGGTCGCCGTCCCGCCGAAGCGCATCGAGGAACTGACGGAGGTCAGTGAAGGACACAGACGTGGGTCGTGGCTCGTGGATCGTGAGTCGTCCCGTCTACGTGAGTCGTGCGCGGCCGACACGCTTCACGCGCCACGTGAATCGTCCAACCCACGATCCACGACTCACGACCCACGGCAGAGTTCATTTTTCGGCGTCCGCGCTTGGGCCGTAGATGTTCGGCACCTTCGAGCCCATCGCCCGCAAGTACGCGGCGAGCTGCCCGCGATGATGGATGCTGTGGTTGTTGGCGAACCCCACCCACCGCGCCCGCGGCCATTTGAAGATCCCGAAGAAATCGATCGTCTCCGTGAATGTCTCGGCCGGCATCGCGCGCAGGGCGTTCAGTTTCTCAGGGAACGTCTTCTTGTAAAACTCGACGATGTCGTTGACGTTGTTGAACTGGCCCTCGGCCTTCTTGGCCGCTTCGGGGTCGAAGGTGAAGACCCCGTTGATGATGCAATCGAGAAACCAGACGTCAGCGGTGGCTACGTGCGCCGCCAGCTGCCACGCCGTCCGCGACTTCGGATCGGGCTTGTACTCCCGGTTGTCGTTCTTCACGGCCGCGAGCACCTGACATGTCGCCGGGAACTCGCCCTCCCACACGTCGGCCATGATGTCGGCCGCGACTTTGGCTTCATCGCTTGTCATCGCGTCCCTCCTCGTCGGCGGGTCCAAAGAGCAGGACCCGCCCTACATGTGCGGTACGGAGGCCGGGTCTTGCTTTCTAGACCCGGCGTCAGCGTGTCAGCTTCCTGTACTTGATCCTATGCGGCGTGTCGGCGTCCGTGCCGAGCCTCCGGCGCCGATCTGCTTCGTAGTCCTGGTAGTTGCCCTCGAACCAGACGACTTTGCTGTCGCCTTCGAACGCCAGCATGTGGGTGGCGATGCGATCGAGAAACCAGCGATCGTGGCTGATGACGACAGCGCATCCCGCAAAGTTGACCAGCGCCTCCTCGAGCGCCCGGAGCGTGTCGACGTCGAGGTCGTTGGTTGGCTCGTCGAGCAGGAGCAGGTTCGATCCCTTCCGGAGCAGCTTCGCCAGGTGCAGACGGTTCCG
>ORMF011389569.1_pt1 | contig 17157 bp, 15 predicted proteins | sample 1779871 | NCBI WGS metagenome assembly ORMF01 (sample SAMEA104232316, study PRJEB22302) | groundwater metagenome | biome: forest; feature: aquifer; material: groundwater | place: USA | collected 2011-08-07 | depth 5.4 m
AAGAGACGCTCCCCGCGCGAAAACCCGTACGGCGGCAGGAACCGCGCTTTCAGCACTGGAGTGGCGGCGCCAGCCGAAACCGGAGCTGGAGCATAACGAACGACCGAGCCCGAATGGCAGCAGTCCGCAATGACGTACAAGCGGGCGCCGTCGGCCTTCGTCAGGAAGGTCTCGTGCAAATCGTCGTCGAGCAGATACTGGTCCTCCATCACGTCGTACGGACACATCATCTCGTCACGCGCATCAGGCTCATCCGCGTCATCATCGGGAAGCCATGATCCGTGCCCGGAAAACGTGAAGACGAGCGAATCGCCATCGATGGCGCCTCCAACGAGCGCCTTCAGCGCCTCGAGGACCCGCGTGCGCGTCGCATCGGCGTCATGCAAGGACGTCACGGTATAGCCTCGGTTCTCGAGCAGCGACCGCCAGTCCTTCGCGTCGTTGACGCACCCGTCCAGGTCCATTTTCGTCCCCGGGTAATCGTTGATGCCTATACACAACGCATGTTTCGCCATGGTGCCTCCGCGCGATCATCGGGACGCGAACCGCAAGGTTGTGAATCCTCGCTACGCCAGGTCATACGGCAACGCGACTTCCTGTCGAAAGACCAGAATCTCGTGGATGTCATACGGATGCGTCGTGCCATGCGTCGCCCAATTACGAATGACCTGGAAGGTGTGGCCCACTCCCGCAGCATCGTCGATATCCGCGTCCACTTTGAATGTGAGGGGCGCCGCCTGGCTTGCGAAGAACGTGAGCTGCAGATTTCCGTACCGATCGGCTGTCTTGTACGAGCCTGCCTGCACGAATCCGGGCGGAGGGGTGTGCAGCTTGGACGGCGCTTCGTGGAACCGTTCATCCGCGATGGCGCCCTTCACCAGGTCGCGCAACCCGGGTTGCACATCCACGAACACACGGTCGGGGCGGATCCGATAGAGATGGTCCACGAACGTCCATACCGTGCGATCGGCGTCGAAGCCGAAGCTGCTCATTTTCGCGAAGAGGTTGAACAGGCCCGCTCTCTGCGTATCGGTCAGCGCCCCGTAGAGCTCCGGGCCTGTGCCGACGATGCCTTCAACGGTTGAACCATTCAGGACCCTCTGGAGCTCGGGTGCCACACGCCCATACTCCGGAAAGCGGGCGGTGCTCACGTGAGCCGGATCAAGCGGCGTATAGAACTGCACGAGTGCGGGCGCGGCAGACGTCGGCATCACAAATTGCCCCACAGGCCGATGCCGCGCTGGGAACACCTTGACGAGGTACGGCTGACCATCGTTCAGCCCTTCAACGCGGATGTCGATATTACCCGGAGCCGCCAACACTCTGCGCACGGTGGAATCGGTGCGCACCGAGACGACGTGCACATCCACCAGGTCATCGAGTGGTTGCCGACATGCGTTTCCGATGCGAACGATCAGGACGCCCATTCTTGTTCAACTCTCCTTCGGAGACGGACCGCGGTTACCCTTCATCACAGGGGTGCCCCTGAGCCAGAGCCCGTCAAGCGGGACTGACACCTAGCCTTGAGTGGTACGGAAATGCGAGAACTTCCAGTCGTGCCCGTTGCCGAACGCGTTGCTGACCGCGTCGTAGGTGACCGATGCAAACCGGCTCTCCTCGTAGCACCCGAGCGGATGCTCGACGACGTGCACGAGACACTTGTTGCAATAGGTGCACGGCTTGTCGGCGCGATCGTGACCTGCGGCGAACTGCTTCACGAGGTCGTTGGTCTCCACGAGCGGCCGCGCCATGCTGACGGCATCGCAGTCGCCTCGGTCGATCGCGGCGCGGATGATGGAGGCCGTTTGAAATCCGCCCGTGCAGATCCGGTTCTTGACGGTCAGGTTTTTGAAGCGAAGGGGCTGAAAGATCACGTCGGACATCGCCGCCTCGGTAGGCCGCAGGGCCGCAAGAAGACCACAAATACATAAACGAACGATCAGCAGCAAACGGACACGCCGCGCTGACCGATGTCGTGGAGGGTGGCTCATCTAAACACAGCCGTGATCGCCTAAACAAGAGGATCTGAACCTCATCAATAGCTTTTGTGCAGCGGTCCACCCGCGACGACCGACCGAACCCGTCTGCCGGAGACTCGAGATGTCGAGGTCTGTAATTTCGAGTCGTGCAACCTTGTCGATTCCGCCGGAGACTGCGGTAAGCTGATCCGTCGTGACGCCGCGATCGCTGCTCCCCCGATCAGTACGGCGCTGAACACTCGTCACCAGATTCACAAGCGCGACACATCCTCCGGCATCGACTCCGTGCGACGGGATGTACGCGCCGAACGCGCGTCTGCGCGTCCAGGAGCATGGCTTCGATGTCAGTGTTCTCATGCAGCGTGCCACGAAGACTGTGGTTCTGTGTCGCTCTTGCCAGCGCCGTCTGCCTGACCGGTTGCGCGTCCGATGGGAAACCGGGACAGGTGAAAGACGAAGCGATGCGTGCCGGTCGAACCGCCGAATCATTTCCGGCGGCCGACGAGGATTATTTCCATGACATGGACGGGGCTCTTCCCCTGACACGAGAGGAGGTGCAGGGCCGGAACATGTGGAACGTCTGGACCGGAGGGAACGATCGGTTCTGGGACGTGATCTCTGTGAGGAGCGTCGGCACCCTCGACTTCCTCAAGACGATCTCCTCGCATCCGTCAATGCAGTACGGAAGGGACAATCGCTTCCGCTACCTGGGCGTGGTGAACGAGCCCTGCTTCAGGAAAGCGACCGCACCTGACCCGGATCGCTATGGACTCTGGCTCGACACCAGAGATCCGGCGTGTCCGCCCGATCCGTTTGCCAATGCAACGAAGTATCCGGGCGTGGCGATCGGCGCGCGAGGAGAAGGCGTTCCGGTCGGTTCCTACTACGGTGAGCCCACCGGCGTCATCGGCCTTCGGCTGTTCCCCAATCCCGAGTTCGACGACGGCGCAAGGCAAAGGTGGGACTCGGAACGGTATTACCGCGACCCTGACTATTACCTCTCACGTAACCTGGTGAAGCCGTACCGGATTGGCATGGCCTGCGCGTTCTGCCACGTCGGACCGAATCCCGTCCTCCCACCAGCCGATCCGGAGAGCCCGCGCTGGGAGAACCTGAGCTCGAACGTTGGAGCCCAGTACTGGTGGGCCGATCGGCTCTTCAACTGGCAGGGCGAGCGGGACAGGGGGAGCTTCTTCTTTCAGTTGTTGCACACGTCCCGTCCCGGAACACTCGATACCTCGCTCGTCTCCACCGACAACATCAACAATCCGCGAACGATGAACGCGGTGTACGACCTCCCTGCGCGAATGGCGCAGGCGCGGAAATTTGGCAAAGAAACAATCGCCGGCGGAGGACTCAACAACAGACAGTTCAACGATTACGTCCCCGCGTCCGATCCGCTGGCCCAGTTTTTTGTCCCGCCATCGACAACGTGGACGCCGCGCGTCCTGAAGGACGGCTCCGATTCGGTTGGCGCGCTTGGCGCATTGAACCGCGTCTACCTGAACATCGGGCTGTTCAGCGAAGAGTGGCTGCTCCACTTCCGGCCGATCGTCGGAGGGCAGCCGATTACCCCGATCGAGATTGCCGTTGCGCGGAGAAATTCCACGTACTGGGCCGCAACCGAGAGGCAGACGCCGTACATGGCTCGGTTTTTCCTTCGCGCCACCGCCCCTCACCTCCTGAAGGACGCCCCCGGGAGCGGGGCGTATCTCACGGAAGATACGGCGACGGTCACGGAGGGGAAAACGGTATTTGCCGAACGGTGTGCCCGTTGCCATTCGAGCAAGCTGCCGGATCTGCCGCCTGGTCTCGACCTCGAAAACTGTAACGGGAAGAACTACCTATCGTGCTGGGATCGCTATTGGCAATGGACAAAGACGGACGAATTCAAGACCCGGATGCGCAGTCTGGTCCAGGCGGACGATTTCCTGAGGGACAACTACCTGTCGACGGAGTTCCGCGTGCCGTCGACGCTGCTGCAAACCAACGTGTGCAGCCCTCTCGCGACCAATGCGATCGCTGGCGATATCTGGGATAACTTCTCCTCGGCCTCCTACAAGGAGCTGCCGTCGGTCGGCTCAGTTACGGTCCGTCACCCCATGACCGGCGCGGCGTCCGACTATCCGTTGCCTGGCGGTGGACGCGGCTTCACCAGGCCTCCGTCGCTCCTGAGCGCGTGGTCGACGGCGCCGTTTCTGCAGAACAACAGCCTCGGCCGCTTCAATCCGAGCCCGTCGGTCGAAGCGCGTATGGGTGTGTTCCAGGATTCGATCGAGAAGCTGCTCTGGCCGGAGCGGCGCGAGAAGGATCCGATTTTTGCCAACGACAACGGGCCAGGCGTGGGCGTCATCGACCGAACCACCAATGAAAGTGTGATCTCGCTTCCCGCCGGGTACGTGCCCGACAACCTTCGCGGACTCCTCAGTGTCGGCCAGCGCTTCTTCCCCTTCCTGTTCAGGAACGGCTCGGTGGCGATTGGGCCTATCCGGCAAGGGTTCCCCATAGGCGTGCTCGCGAATCTCGATATGGTTGGGCCCAGAGAACAAACCGCGCAGGAACGGAGCGAGAGGAACCGGACGCTGCTGCGGCTACTCAAGCAGGTGAAGGACGACCTGAAGGACGGGAGAGACGCCTTCTCGAATCCGGATACGGTCGAGAGGTTTCTTTCGCTGAGCAAATGCCGCGACTTCGTCGTGAACAAGGGGCATTACTTTGGCACCAGTCTCCTGACCGAAGAGCCAGGGCTGAGCGACGGCGACAAGCGGGCGCTCATCGCTTTCCTGAAGTTGATGTAGAGCGCCATGTCACCAACTCCCGCTTTCGACGCCGACTATCTCGTCGTCGGCTCAGGCGCCGGCGGTGGCACCGTGGCTGCCCGGCTCGCCGAAGCCGGGTTCACCGTGCTGCTCCTCGAAGCCGGCGGCGATCCGCGTGAAGGCGGCGGGGCCGGTCACACGAATGCGAACGACTACGACGTGCCGGCATTCCATCCGCGAGCCACGGAAAACGCCTCGATGCGATGGGACTTCTTCGTTCGTCACTATGCGGATGACGCCCGCCAGCGTCGCGACGCGAACTACCGGTCGAGTGCGAACGGAGTCCCCGTCGACGGCGTTCTGTATCCGCGGGCCGGAACGCTCGGGGGGTGCACGGCGCATAACGCCTTGATCCTCATGTGCCCGCACGATTCCGACTGGAACCAGCTCGCAGACTTGACCGGGGACTCGTCGTGGCGCGCCGAGCGCATGCGCGTCTACTTCCAACGATTGGAGAACTGCGGGCACCGGCCGCTCGACCGCGCGCTGAGCAAGTTCGGCATCAATCCGAGCGGCCACGGGTGGGACGGGTGGCTCCACACCGAGCGAGCAGTGCCGTCGGCGGCGCTGCGCGATCGCGATCTTCGAAGCGTGATCGTCGAGTCCGCTCGTGCCGCGCTGCGGGACGCCTCCGGCGGCTCCGCATACACACTGGCAAAGCTTGGAAACGACGAAGGCGATCCCAACGACTGGCGCGTGGCACGCGAGGACAACGTCGGCGTGCGATATACGCCGATGACGACCCGCAATCACGCGCGTATCGGCTCGCGGGAACGGCTCCTCGCCGTGAGCCAACGGTACCCTGAGCGACTGAAGATCCAGACACACTCGCTGGCGACCCGGGTGATCTTTGACGACAACCAGCGTGCGGTAGGAATGGAGTATCTCAGTGGCGAGCGACTCTATCGCGCACATGCTCAGCCGAGCGAGGGAGCAGGCGAGTCTCGGCGCGCGTACGCCTCACGTGAAGTGATCCTTGCCGGCGGCGCATTCAACACGCCGCAGCTGTTGATGCTGTCGGGCGTCGGCCCACGCGACCAGTTGGCCCGCCATGGGATTGCCGTCCGCGTCGATCTGCCGGGCGTCGGAAAGAACCTGCAGGATCGATACGAGGTCGCAGTCGTGAACCGGATGTCATTCGACGCGTGGGATGCCCTCAGAGGATCCACGATGAGCGAGAGCGACAGCCAGTACCGCGAATGGGCTGACCGCCGAACCGGTGTGTACTCAACCAACGGCGCGCTGCTGGCGGTGAGCCTTCGATCGGGTACGGATCGCCCCGTTCCAGATCTGGTGTGCTATGCGGTGCTTGCGAAATTCACTGGCTACTTCCCCGGCTATTCGGCGCTCCTGGCGCAGAATCCCAACTGTCTGACCTGGCTGATCCTGAAAGGACATACCACCAATACCGCGGGCACCGTGACGCTCCGATCCGCCGATCCCCGCGATCCACCGCTGATAAATTTCCGATACTTTGACGAAGGCAACGACGCTGCGGGGAACGACTTATCCGCAGTAGTGGCGGGGATCAAGTTCGTCCGGGCGCTCACGGCCGACCTCAAGACGCAGCGCCTCATCGCCAAGGAGGAATTTCCCGGAGAGAACGTTGCCTCCGACGACGACCTCAAGGCATTCGTTCGCGACAACGCCTGGGGCCACCACGCGTCGTGTACCTGCCCAATCGGAGCACGTGAGCACCAAGGCGTCCTTTCGACCGATTTGAAGGTGCACGGCACAAAGGGGCTGCGGGTCGTTGACGCATCCGTGTTTCCACGCATCCCTGGACTCTTCATCGCGTGCGCCGTCTACATGGTCGGCGAGAAGGCGGCCGATGTCATCATCGGCGACGCAAAACGTTCCTGATGGCGTGTCGCGCAACGGCACACGGACGTAGCGACGCGGACGCATGCTATGCTTGGCTTTCCCCACCAACTGACGCTTCGATAGCTTCGTGAGCCCAGGATGGAACGCGAGACCTTTCGCAGTCGCCGTCTAACAGCCCTCACGCCGTACGTTGCCGCGTGCGCACTTGTCGCCCTCGGCCTCTGGCTCGAGCTGGTCGTGGCTCGCGTGGCTGGTCCCGAAGCTCAATTCCTGCCGTTCTCATTGGCCGTTGTCATCAGCGTCTGGTACGGCGGGATCGGGCCCGGCCTGCTCGCCATCGCGCTCGCGTGTACCGCCAGCGACTATTTCCTGCTCGGCCCCGGCATCCTTCTGTGGTTCGACGACCGGTCCCAGGCGTATGCGCTGACACGATTTGCCGCTGGCTGGCTTGGCGTCGGCCTGATCGTGCACAAGAGCCGCCTCCAAATTCAGCGTCATCGCGACGCCCTCGCGAACGCCGAGCGCAACGTCACGCAGGCCGACCAGCTCGCACAGCTGGCTGCCGCGTTCGGTCGTGCACGCACATCCGCAGCTGTCTTCGAGGCATCGGTGCAGGAGCCGCTCCATGCCTTGCGCGCGGACGCCGGCATGCTCATCCTCGTGCACGAGGACCGCGAATCCGCATCGGTGGCCCGCACGGTCGGATACCCATCCGCGATCCAGAGTCGCGAAGAACCCATCTCGCTGCGCATCCGATCGCCGCTGAGTGATGCGGTCCACAGAGGCGCACCCGTCATCGTCGAGTCCTCCGACGGTTGGCGCGCCGAGTATCCGGACGTACCGGACAACCTGCGCCTGCCTGATTACCAGACGAGCGTGGCCATACCGCTGCTGATTGCCGCCCGCGTTGCGGCGGTCGTCAGGCTGGATTTCAGTGCCACGCGTGCGCTCACCTCACACAATCACGAGTTCCTGTCAGCGCTCGGGTCGACTGCGGGCCAGACGCTCGACCGCGTGTGGCAGTTTGAGTCCGCGCAACGCGCACGCGTTGAGGCCGAAGCCCTCCGTGCGCTGGCCGATCAGGAGCTTGACGAACGGCAAAAGACCGAACGGGCCTTGCGTGGAAGCGAGACACGCTATCGAGGGCTGGCCACGCGTACGGCGCGAATGCATGAGTTGACGGCCGCGTTGTCCGAAGCCGTCACGGTCGACGCAATTGGTGAAGCCGTCGTCGAGCACGGCAGCGTGCTGGTGGGTGCGACCGCTGGTGCCGTGTCCCTCCTCGTCGAGCACGGGACACAGTTTCAAACGCTGCGTGCGGAAGCGCAGGGAGAGCCCTTGCCCGCACCGGAGCGTTTTCCGGTGGACACCGGTCTCTGCGCCACCGAGGTCGCGAAGACGGGGGAACCGATATTCGTGGCATCGTGGGACGAATGGCAAGAACGCTATTGGCGATCCGCTTCGCGCGCCGCCGACGCGGCGCATCGGTCGTCGGCGGCACTTCCGCTTTTCGTCGAAGGCACTCCCCTCGGCGTCCTGGAATTCCATTTCAATGTTCCAGTGAATTTCGACGCCGACTATCGGGCACTGCTGGTGTCCGTCGCGCAGCATTGCTCGCAGGCGCTGGACCGTGCCCGACTATACGAATCGGCACAGCGCGCCCGTGCGGAGGCCGAAAGCGCGAATCGCCTCAAAGACGATTTCCTGTCGATTGTGTCGCACGAACTCCGAACCCCGCTGAATGCGGTCGTCGGCTGGGCCTCGATGCTCAGGGACGGGTCGCTGAAACCAGAGCTCACCGCCCGCGCCGTGCAGTCGATCTGCGACAATGCGACGCGCCAGGCGAGGCTGATCGACGATCTGCTCGACATGTCGCGCATCGCGACGGGACAAGCGACCCTGGATATGCAGGAGATCGATCTCGCGACGTTGGTCGCCGGCGTGGCGGAATCAGTCGTGCCGAAGGCGGCATCGGATCAGATCGATCTGCGCGTCCAGAGCATACCTGCGGTACTCATCCGAGGTGACCGTCGCCGGCTCGAGCAAGTCTTCTTCAATCTCATCGGCAACGCCCTCAAATTCACGGCGCCCGGAGGCCAGATTACCCTCGAAGCGGCGTGCATCGATGACTGCGTGGAGCTGCGTGTCAGCGACAGCGGCATCGGCATCGAGCCGGAGTTTCTCCCCTTTGTGTTCGAGCGCTTCCGGCAGGGCGACAGCACGCACACCCGAAGCCGTGGGGGTCTGGGTCTCGGTCTGTCGATCGCGAAACAGTTTGTCGAGGCGCACGGCGGGAGCATCACGGTGGCCAGCGCCGGCCGGAATCTCGGGGCCACCTTCTCGGTGCGACTTCCAATTACGGGGGCATCGCCCGAACGCGCAATCCCGGCGGGTCGGAATGAACGGCTCCAAGTGGCCACAGGCACGCCACGACTGGATGGCATCCGCGTGCTGGTCGTCGACGACGATCCTGACGCCCGCGACGTGATGGCACACGCGCTGCACTCGTACGGCGCCCGCGTCACACCCGCGGCCAGTGCCGTCCAAGCGTTTGAGCTCTTGAGCCACACGGAGATCGATGTGCTGCTGACCGATATTGCCATGCCGGACGAAGATGGATATTCGTTCATTCGACGCGTGCGCGCGTCCACTGATCCAAGAATTGCAGCAATTCCCGCCGCGGCGGTGACTGCGCACGCCATGTACGCCGAGCGCGAACAGGCATTTGCCGCGGGATTTCAATGCCATGTCGCGAAACCGGTGGAGCCGATGCGATTGGCTCGCACGGTGGACGAGCTGGCGCGATCTCGGGCGGCCGCTTGAAGCGCAGCGCAAAGGGGGCGCCCGACGGACGCCAGAGGCCGGGTGTGCGATTCCAGATCGCCCTGAACAAGCATCCGCGCGCGCGATCCATCGGCGTGCCTCGCAATCCAGCAAGACCGTAGCTCACGCGGTTCGACCATCTGGCGTCGCGCGGTGTCCAAATCGGATCGTGGCGAATTCGCCTTTACGAACCTGCGTCCGCGATCCCTGATGTTTCGGCCCCCTGCAGGACCAACCTCGGCACATTCCGCAACATAAGTCTTCCCAAGGGAAGACTTCTATGGACTTGGCGCGAATTCGGGCGTGCAAGACGCGTCAGATCTGGCACGTTCCTCGCCCTTGCCTCGAAATACATCTCAGTCTCGCAATCGAAAGTGACCGGACATGAAACCAGTATTGCTGAAGTCTGTTGCCGATTCCCAGCCGGCGGCAGGGCCTGAGCACGCGGAGCTCGACACTTTCCTGCCGGAGTCGCCGTCCCCGGCCCCAGCGGCGGCACCGGCGAGACGCAATCGCGCAGGCGTGGCCGTCGTTTCGCTTGTCTGCCTCCTTGCGGCCGGAGCGATCACCGGCCTGTGGCTGCGCGCCTCCTCGATAGCGGCCAAGCCGAACACGGGATCCCTCCGCGTCGAATCTGATCCACTGGGCGCGGACGTGCTTATCGACGGTAGCGCGCAGGGCAAGACGCCGCTCACACTCGCGCTCGCGGTCGGCCAGCATCAACTCGTCGTCCAACAGGCCGGAAAAACGCAGCAACTAGCGGTCACGATCGAACGAGAGACCGCGACGGTTCACCACATTTCCTGGCCGGCGGATCTCGACGGCGATCGTCGAGGAGCGACTGTTGGCAGCCTGCGTGTTGTGACGGAGCCTGCGTCCGCGGCACGGGTCAGCGTCGACGGCGTTGACCGCGGCGCCACTCCGCTGACGCTGAACGATCTGACGCCAGGCGAACACGATGTCGTCGTGAGAAACCAGGGCGGTGTTCACCGCCGTGCCGTGACCATCGAGCGCGGGGCGACGGCGTCCCTGGTGTTCAGCACGAACGCGGTTGAGGGTGTGGCGTCAGGATGGCTCGCGGCAACCACGGACGCACCACTTCAGATCTTCGAGGAAGGCAAGTTGATCGGTAGCACCGAGTCCGATCGCATCATGCTGCCAGTCGGCGACCATTCATTCGAATTCGCAAGTGATTCGCTCGGTTTCCGCACAACACGCGCGGTAAAAATCGTCGCCGGACAGACGGCGACCGTGGCCATGCAATTGCCTCGAGCGCCGATGAGCGTCAATGCCATTCCGTGGGCCCAAGTCTGGATCGACGGTCAGCCACTTGGAGAGACGCCGATCGGTAACGTGATGCAGACGATCGGTTCGCATCAGCTGATCTTCCGCCATCCCGAGCTCGGCGAACGACGGGTCACGGCGGTCGTCACTCTCAACCAGACCGCTCGCGTCGCCATCGATATGAGGAAGCAGTGATGAGGACCACGACCCGTTTTCGGATTGTCTGGCTCGCGGTGGGAATGCTTGCAGCCGCCGGCAGCGTTCGGGCGGCCGACGAGCCGCTCGCAGATGCGAAAGCTCTGTATGCCGCCGCGTCGTTCGAGGATGCGCTCGCGGCCCTGGGTCGACTCGACGCTCTCGGTGGCGCTGCTCCGGCCGCACTGGAGTACAAGGCTCTGTGCCTGCTTGCGCTCGGTCGAACTGCTGAAGCACAGACGGTCACCGCGTCGCTCATCTTGGGCACGCCTACATACGTGCCGGCAGACAAGGATCTTTCGCCTCGATACGTGACCCTCTTCACCGAAACGCGACGCCAATTGCTTCCGACGATTGCCAAGCGGCTCTTCGCCGATGCACGCGACCACTTTCATGCGAAGAATCAGGCCCAGGCGCTCGGAGAATTCGAAGTGGTCCTGACGCTGGCATCCGACCCGCTATGGAAGGATCTTCCTGAGGCGGGGGATCTCCGGACTCTCGCTGCCGGTTTCGTGGACCTCGCCGGAGTAGCGCGGCCACCTGTGCCGCCGCCGGACGCTCCCAGAACCGCTTCCCTCGCCGAGGTGAAGGCTCCCGTTGCAACTCCCCCGGTCCCGATTCGGCAGGCGCTGCCCCGATGGGTTCCGCCCGATCTTGCGAGTGGCCGTCGTGAATACAACGGCGCGGTGAAGATCGTGATCGGCGCAGATGGACGGGTGTCGAACGCGACGATCCAGGCCGCCACCCATCCGCTCTACGACACGCTGGTGCTCCAAGCGGCGCGCTCCTGGTTGTACACGCCAGCGACCCGCAGCGGCCAGCCTGTTGAGGTGGAGAAAGTCATAACCGTTCAATTGAAGGCGAACGAAGAATAGCAGCGACGCGTCGCTATTCGGATGGGCGTAGCCGGACGTGCAAGTGGCGGAGATGGGTGGTGGCGTCGAGGGTCACCGCTCGCTCTTCACCGAGATAACCGGCTTCTGTGAGCCGCAACCGTCTGTACCCAAGCGGCAGGTGCTGAATACGAAGCGGCGTGACGCCCCACCCGATTCCGTCCACGGTCACCTGAGCTCCAGGAGGATCCGAAGAGATAACGAGCACTCCCTCGACGTCCGCGGCTGTTACCACGTCCGTTGTCAACGGTGCTTGAACCTGGACGCCGGACGATTGCGGTTGTTCCGCACGCGATGGATCCGCCTCCTGCCGCAGCGGTTCAGACGTTGAAGGCCTTACTGCGGTGACGGCGCGAGCAACGGACATCGCGCTCGCCGCCAGGCGCGGGCCAATCCAGACGAGCAGTCCCAACCCTGAGACTGCCATCATCGCGATCGCGACCATCGCCGTTATCGGCTGCGGCCGGGGCGACGTTCGAACAGACGCGTCGACACGCGGCGACGCGTCGTCCATGGGTCTCTCGTCGACAAACACCCGCGTAAAATTGTGAACGACCTCCTCGGTTTGAAGCCCTACACACGTGCAATAGGCCCGCACCATCGCACGCCGATACATCCCGCCCGGCCAGTGACTGATGTCGCCACGCTCGAGGGATGCGAGGTGGCGCTGAGAAATCTTGGTGTGGTTCGCAATCTCCGTGAGCGAGATGCCTCGACGGACGCGCGAATCCCGAAGCATTCGTCCGAATCTGGCGGCCTCGGACTCCTCGCGCGCCGTCAGGTTTCCAACCTCTCCGTCGACTGGGAAATCAAGAATGTGCGAGCCTTGCCCGCTCTCATTCATGGTCGACGCCGATGGTGGGGGATGCATAACAACGAGCGGAAACTCTCAATGTACCGGATCGTGCACAGCTCTATCAAGCAAGTACGGGGCGCGTCCCGGACCAGCACGGAAATGGTAGTAGCGCTTGGAAGGGTCCGAAAGGGCCCGCAGCCACGGAGTCAAAGAGAAGGGGCCCCTCAATCGGTCCGCTCAATCGGTCCGCTGCCAAACATGGATCGGAAAACGCATTCCGTTGCTGCAGGCAGACGGAAATCAAGGGTTTAGCGGGTGAAGAGGTTTGGAAGTCCGCGTCTTCGGAGAACTTTCGTCTCCGCCGCCGCGTATCGGGTCTCCAATGGCCAATGTTAACTGGCGAATCATTGCGTTTTGGGCGGCGCTCTGGTGGTTTGTCTACTCCGCCCCCACGGAGGACTTTCTTGCGGGTGCGTTGCTGCCGCGATCAGACCCTCAAAATGCCGAACATATGGAGGAATTTTGACAGCTTCACGGACGCGCCGGAGCGCCTGACCCATGCTGGCGACCAATCATTCCCCCAAGGACGCCACACTCGTGTGGGTACTCCGCGACGATCCATCACGGCACGTGACGTCGTTGTTGACTGACTGCTACGTATCCCAGGAGTTCGATGGGCGATGGACGTTGACGGTGAGTCGAGGTCTCATGACACTGGTCTCGGAGACTCGCGAATCGCGTTCCGCGGCCATCGTGCGCGCCGAAGAACTTCAACAGATCCTCCTGCGATTCGGGTGGACGGACCAGCCGTCCGCGTGATCTCACCGCGATCCGTGAGCCCACGGCAGCAGATCCTTGCCGGCATCCGCACCTATCTGCACGACCACTTTCCTGACGTCGAGTTCACCGAGGACGTCCAGGTCACGACCGGCAATGTGATCTTTCACGGTAGCCCGCGTACCCATCAAATCGAAGTGACAGAGACCTTCCTCGACGGCGATAACGAGAACACCGACTGCTCGCTGAACCACATCCGCGTCTGGAACCTCGCTCGTGCGATCCGTGAAGCCGGCGGTCGGCTGGTCACGGTTGCCACGACGGGGCTGAGAATCGCGCCGTAGTCAGGGGCTATCCGAAGAACTGGTCTGTGTGCGAGATTCGCAGGTGCAGGAGCCACGTATCGCTCACGCGGCCCGCGTCGATAGGACGTGCCTCACCTGATCGGACGAATCCCAGGAACTGCAGCAGTCGGAGCATCACCTAATCCAAGGCTTCTGAAGGGGATGCTCCATCTGAGGGGCAACTCGCGTTCCACGGGCTGTGGGCGCGATCCACAGCCCAAATCGCGGGCAGGAATCACCGCCTGCTTGTAATCGTGTAACCCTGACCACCCCGGTGTTACACGGTTGCTGGCGGACTGCGAGGTCGCCTGTCTCGGTGGCGTCGCCGCCCGAAGGAAGGAGCCCCTCCACAAAGGCGGCGACGAGAATCAGAATGGGCGTGGTCTCATGATCCGGCGGCCGCCATCTTCATCAGCTCCATGTGCTGCTGCGCCTGTGCGAGACCGCCCTCGGGCTTGTTCCAGCTGATCGCGCCGTTCTTATCCGCATCGACGCCAGCCGTGAGCTGCTCGGCCTTCGCCTGCATCTCGGCTGCAAGCTTTGCCGCTTCCTCCATCGACGTCGAGGCGCGAATCTTCTGCGCGATCGCGACGACTTCGTCGGCCATGGCGGCAACGTTGGTCCCTGCCGTGTTCACGTGCATTGAGTGCGTCTTCACGCCCGCGCTTGCTTCAGGCGCTTTGCCGGCGAGGTCGGCGTGCGTGGCCACGCCGGTCGCGGCTTTTTTCAGACCGTACCCGAGGCCCGGTCCCTGGGCGACCATGGTCGGATCAATCGCGTTGATCACGTGCCCCGCGTGGGTCTGTATCATCGCGAGCGTTGTCGATTTCGCGGCTAACCCCGCGTGCTGGGCGGCGGTCCTCGCTTCCGCCGTTGCGGTCGGGAGGAGACCCATGTTCATCGGGGTGCCATTGAAGCTTTCCATCACGTGTCCGATGTGGGTCTGGACCATGTTGGCCTGGCCGGCAAGGCCGACACTCCAGATGGAGGCGGCGAGGAGCGAGGCCCCAAAGGTAACGGACGTTAGAGTTCGCACGATGCACCTTCCTTCGTGAAGAGTCGGCTGGGAAATTCGCTTTTGAAACTACGGTTTCGCGAGATGCCACACCATTCCGCGACCCTCGCCGAGCTTGTCGCCTGCGGCCTTGTCCATTGCGAAATAGTAAAGCGGTTTGCCCTTATACGCCCATTGTTTCGTGCCATCGTCTCGGGTGATGACCTTCCAGTCGCCCATGTCCTTGTCGCTGGCCTCGGCCTTCAACGCGGGCCAGTTATTCAAGCAGTTGCCGCTGCAGGCGGACTTGTTCGCTTCTTTGTCATTGTCAAAGGTGTAAAGCGACATGCCCTTGGCATCCATGAGCATGCCATTCATCACGTGAACCGCGGCCGGCGTCGCCGGGGCCTGCGCGACGGCAGAGCCACCGACCACGGCCAACGCAGCCACCGCCAACGCCACAACAATCATCGGTCGCATGGATTCCTCCTGAAATCGATACTCTGAAATCGAGGCAGGGGCGCGCCCCATGCGCGTCCGGCGGGTACGGTAGCACAAGTCAGTGCGTCAAACGGCGCTCTCAGCAGACGCAGCTCCCGAGCCTCTTCCGTTTCCTGCGAACTCGCCGTTAGGGGATTTCACCGCTTGACTTTGCGCGACCCAGACCGTAGTTTCCGCTTCGCGTTCCTGAGCTTTTGTCGTTCGGACCGAACGTCTTCGAAAGGTTCCCATGACACGTTTGAGCGTCGCCTGCCTGGCCGTGCTTCTCTCGATCACAATCCTTCCGATGGGCGCCGCACAACAGCCGGCTGCCGATGCCAGGCCGGTATGGTCGGCCGACCTGACTGAGATCCGCCGCGTCGCGGCGCTGATTCCCGGACGGAAACCGCTCCGCATCAACGTTCTCAAGTTCGCCGAAAGCCACCGCACGAAGAACTTCGTCGTAAAGGGTGAGGCGGCCGATCCAGGCACGCAGGCGCGGACCGTCTTTCAAGTCGTGTACGCGGACGGGGCGGTGATGGTCGACGCCGGGATGGACCTGGCGATGCACAAGCAGATTGGACGTGGCGCCGACGAGCCGTACGTCACAGAACAGGCGCAGCAGGTGGACAAGGCGCTGCGCAGAGCGCGGTCGATCATCTTCACCCACGAGCATGGTGACCATGTGACCGGCGTGATTCGAACGCCGTATCTGAACGAGCTCGCGCCGAAAGCGATCCTGACGCGCCAACAGGTGCGGACGCTCGAGACGATGCCGCAGTTCCCTGATCTGAAGCTGACCGGAGAGCAGGCGCGGCGCTACCGCATTATCGACTACGACACGTACATGGCGTTCGCTCCTGGCTGGGCGCTCGTCAAGGCTGCAGGCCACACGCCGGGCTCGCAAATGATGTTCATCACGCTCGACTCGGGCCGCGAATACCTGCTGATTGGCGACGCCGCCTGGCACATGGACAATGTGCGAAAGGCGACGGGCAAGGACGCGCCCTGGATCGTCGAGGACACGGCCGCGGTCAACGACCAGTTGAAGTGGCTGAATGGCCTCTCCGCCAGCGAGAAGAACCTCGTCATCGTCGCGAGCCATGACGAGGAGGAACACAGGGAACTCGTCGCGAAGAGACTGCTCGGGGGGAAGCTGGAATAGGTCGTCGCCGCCGCGGAGGGCGTTCCGGCACTCTCGGCGCACGACGCGGCGGGCGAGCGAGATCCGGGGAACAGCTGGAACAAATCCATCAGCTCGTTTCCATGCACGTCGCGAACGAGCTTCGGCCTCCTCGGGTTCGGCCGGGCGGTGATGCCCCGCTCTTTCGGGGCGTGTATCGGCTCCGGAATCCGGGCTTGCGCCATCGGCTCACCCTTAGGGGTGCGCGGGATCGGACGTTCGCGGGGCGCCCGGCCCGGACGATGCTCCGGAGGAGGCTGCCCTCGCCGGGTGCGCGGGTGATCCTTTTTCGTCACTGGACCTCGAACGATCGCGTATACACTCGGCACGGCGCGATGATGTGCGAGATTGACGTTCGCGTCCACTCTGTTCACACGAAAGCGCCCCACCACGACGCGAAACGCTACGCGCTCACGATCGCGCATGGACACATCATTGAACGTCGAGGCCACGTGTCCGGTGTTTTCGTGACCTGTCTCATGAACGAACGCGGGCAGCGGATTTGCTTCGCCCGCCGCCGACTGCGAGCCGAGCTCGCGAAGGAGGAGTATGCCGCCACGTGGCAAGAAGAAGACTAAGCGCGCAGCGTCCGCCAAGCGAAGCAGCAGCGCGCGAGCAGGCGCAAGCCGGAAACGGAGCGCAACCCGGAAACGGAGCGCCGCCGGCAGCCGTAAGCGCACGATGACCGGTTCGCGCAAGAGCGGCGCCGCGCGTAAACGCGCCACGGGGGCGCGGAAGGGCAGCACGCGTAAGAGCACCGTTCGAA
>ORMF011234171.1_pt1 | contig 17155 bp, 10 predicted proteins | sample 1779871 | NCBI WGS metagenome assembly ORMF01 (sample SAMEA104232316, study PRJEB22302) | groundwater metagenome | biome: forest; feature: aquifer; material: groundwater | place: USA | collected 2011-08-07 | depth 5.4 m
ACGGAGCTTCTCATTGTGGCAACTCACACAGTAGGTACTGATGAGCGCACCCTGTGACGAGGCGGTAGGCGACGGCTTGGGCTGCGGGGTAGCGGCGTGAAGGTGACGGGCGGCAGAGGACGCGAAGAACATCCAACTGGCGATCAGGAGCATCAGCAATCGAGCGATGGAACGCGCCGCGCACATACCCTGCCCTCCACGTCTATAAACGAGGTACTTACATTAACCTCCCGAATTCCCCAATGCATCAACATTTTAGGGTAGGCGTTGAGCCCCCGCCGTCGTGCTACCATCCCCGTAACATGAGCCACCCGGAATGAGCTCCTCTAAAATGTGCACAACACGCCTTGGCGGATGGTGGATCGTACCGCTGTTGTCGGCCGTCAGCCTCGCTGCTACCAGCAGCGATCTCCGATTGATCGAGGCGGCCAAGAATGAGGACACGGTCGCCGTCCGTGCGCTCCTGAAGCAGGGCGTCGATGTGAGTGCTGTTTGGGGGGATGGCGCGACGGCCCTCCACTGGGCAGCCCACTGGGATAATCAAGAGATAGCCGATCTGTTGATTCGCGCCGGGGCCAACGTCAACGCCGCGAACGACCTGGGCATCACGCCGCTTTGGCTAGCCGGCACCAATGGAAGTACGCCCCTAATCGCGACGCTGTTGAAGGCCGGAGCGGACCCCAACCTCGTCCCCTCGACCGGTGGAACCCCACTCATGCTCGTCTCGCGCCGCGGAAATGCTGAGGCCACCAACTTGCTCTTGGCCCACGCCGCGAACGTGAACGCCAAGGAAAGCTCGCACGGGCAGACGGCACTGATGTGGGCCGTGGCTCAACAGCGTACGGAGGTCGTCCGAGTATTGCTCAGACACGGAGCTGATGTCCGAGCCCGCTCGAACACGTGGCGTCAGGTGGCTGTCATTTGCTGTCCGGCGTTCAATGGCGACGCTGACGGCATCGTCGAGGTCGATCAGGGGGGGTTCACACCGTTGCTATTCGCGGCTCGTTACGGCGACCTCGACTCAGCGCGGCTCTTACTGGAAGCCGGAGCGAGTGTGGATGACACCGCCCCGGCCGGCTCAACCGCTCTGGTAGTGGCCGCCCATAGCGGTCATGGGAGCCTTGCCGCTTTTCTTCTCGACGAGGGCGCCGACCCGAACGCCGATGGTGCAGGGTACACCGCGCTGCATGCCGCTGTGTTGCGGGGCGATCTGGACTTGGCGAAGGCGCTCTTACTGCGTGGGGCGGATCCGAACGCTCGACTCGCGAATGGTACCCCGGCCAGACGCAGCGCTGGGGATTTCGCCTTCCACAAGTCCCTGGTCGGGGCGACGGCGTTTCTTTTAGCCGCCACATTCCTCGAGGTCGACATCATGCACGTCCTCGCGGCCACCGGCGCCGACACACTCGCCACTTTGCCCAATGGAACCACACCGCTCCTGGCTGCCGCACAGGCGGACGGCGTTCGGGGCCGGGCACGAATCAAGGGGGCTACTGGTCAGCTCGACCAGCTGACCTTGGAAGCCGTAAAGTTAGCGATCGACCTAGGAAGCGACGTCACAGCCACCAACCAGGCCGGCGATACCGCCTTACACATTGCCGCCGCGAAGAAAGTCAATGCGGTGATCCAATTGCTAGCGGACCGCGGGGCCAATCTGGATGTGAAGAATAAGAACGGCCGGACGCCATTGGCAATGGCGACAATGGCCCGAGAACTCCCGAAGGGCGCGTTCGACATCGGCGCGGTCCCCATCGCGGCCGGCGGCCGCAATAGTACGGCGGATCTACTTAGGCAATTGGGCGCCACACAGTAATAGACCTGCGCGGTCATCAGAACTCGATCAGAATGACAATGGAGTCACGGGGTTGACATCGAGCGGGATGCGCGAGCCGCATCAGTCGATCGCTCCCAGCGTACGAAGCAACTGCGCCGTCTCTTCCTCACGACGCTGTTTCGCAACAGCCAGTGCTGTCTGCCCGCGTCCGTTTTTCACGTGCAGCGTCGTGCCACGCTCCACAAGGAGCCGTATGACATTTTTTGATCCATGGAGTGCCGCCCCGTGCAGCGCTGTGTCACCGTCCGAGTTCACAGCGTTCACATCAATCCCAAGGTCGAGTGCGAGCTTGACCGCCGCGAAGCCGCTTCCCATGTCCCGGCGCTCGTCCTCGTCCTGGAGAAGCAGCACCTCCCACTCGCCGGGATCCATGTGACGATCTCGACGGTCCGCATTGTTCAGTCCAATCAGGAATCCGACAGCGCCAACACCTGTTGCTGCCATGAGGGAGGTCGTTCCATCCGCGATGGGCAGCAGGGGATCGGCGCCGGCGGCCACTAAGGTGCGCATCATTCCGGCCTCCGCAAACTTGGCGGCCAGAAAAAACGGCGTGGCGCCGATTAATTCTTCGCTCAGAGCAAACTCCTTGCTGTAGCGTCGCACGGGCGTCCCTTTCGTGAGCGACGCGTTTGGGTTCGCACCGTGAGAGAGAAGCTTTTTGACAAGCTCACCATCTCCACGGAGGACCGCAGCGTGCAACGCCGTGTAACCGGACCCAGCGGCATTCGGGTTGGCACCGGAGGCGAGGAACAATGCCGCAATGGCTGCCTGTCCGCTGTGGGCGGCGATCACGAGAGCGCTCGTCCCATCCGGCGCCGTGTCATTCACGTTCGCGCCAGCTGCCAGAAGAATCCTGGCGACGCCTACGTGGCCATGCCGGGCGGTGAACAGCAACGGCGTGAAGCCTCCATCGACTCTGTTAGCGACTCCACGGCCACCGAAACGGTTGCCCACGACGGCTCGGGTAGGGCGGCCGGCCGAACGCGCACTCACATCCGCTCCGCCTTTGATTAGTGCCTCAACCACTTCGGCGTGCCCATTCGCGGCCGCCCACATCAACGCGGTTTGGTGGTAGCCGCCCTCCTTCACATTAACCGTCGCACCATACGCCAGTAGCGCGATAACAACGTCAGGATTTCCCGTTCGCGCGGCAATCATCAGCGGGCTAACGTCCGTCAAAAAGGCCCGTGCGTTGGGGTCGCTTCCGGCCTTCAATAGGATTCTGGCGACGGAGGCGTTGCCGTTTTCGCACGCGAGAAGGAGCGGCGTTACACCAAGATCGTTGCTCGCGTTGACATCGGCGCCTGCTTCGAGCAGCAGTTCAACGATTGCTACGTCATTCAGGTGCGCCGCCCAATGGAGCGCCGTCCCACCATCGGGCTGCCGCAGGTTGACGTCGACGCGCTTTCCCTTCAACAAGACGCGGGCCGTCTCCGTGTTCTGATTCTTGATGGCCTCGATCAGGACAGAACTCTGAGCGGCCGCTTCTGAGCCGGACACCGACAGTACTGCAACGAGCAACAAACCCATTACGAATCGTGGCGAACGGAGATCCATGATCACGCTCTCGGTGGCTGGCATCAATCTGACCTGTGGCCCGGACTCCTACAAGGTGATCTGTCCATCGCTGTTGCCGAGCCGCTCGACTGGCACGCCTATTTGGTTCAGGAGCGAGACGTGAAGGTTCGCCATCGGCGTCTGCTCAGGATGCCGCAGGTGGCGTCCGCCTGTGAGCGTCCCGCCCGCGCCACCAATGACTACGATTGGCAAATTCTTCGCACTATGTGCGTTGCTATCACTCAAGCCGGCTCCATAGATAATCGCGACGTTATCCAGAAGCGACCCTTCCCCGTCGGCAGTGCTGCGAAGTTTATCGAGGTAGTACGCAAGAAGGGTCGTGTGGTAGGTGCTGATTCGCACTAGCTTGTCGAGTCTACTCGGATCATTCTGATGATGTGAGGTGGGATGGTGCGCGTCAGGAACACCGATTTCCCCGTACGTCCGACCACTGAACTCGCGACCCATCATGAACGTAATGACCCTGGTCAAGTCGCATTGATATGCAAGAACCTGCAAGTCGAACATCAGCTTTGCGTGCTGCTCAAAGGTAGCGGGCACGCCAGTCGGACGCTCCATGCGTGGAAGCTCTCGGCCGCTCTGCTCCTCGGCGCGTTGAATGCGCCGCTCGACGTCGCGGACGGCCTCGAGGTACTCATCCAATTTGGTTCGATCGCGCGCGCCCAATTCTGTCCGAAGACGATGAATCTTCCGGTTAACAGCATCGAGAATGCTGCGGTCGTCCTTGATGCGGGCGAGTCGCGCCTGCGGATCAGTGCTCGCGCTGTCACCGAGCAATCGTTCGAACACAGCCCGAGGATTGAATTCCATGGGTAGCGGCGTCGTCGGACCGCGCCAGGAGATCGTATTCGTGTACGCGCAGCTGTAACCAGTCCCGCACGTACCGCCGACTTCTGGAGGATCGAGGGCGAGTTCCAGCGAGGCAAGTTGTGTTTGCTGGCCAAACGTATTTGCGGCAATCTGATCCATTGACACGCCGGCTCTAAGATCGGATCCCTGTGTCCGCTTCGCGGGCATGCCCGTCAGGAATTTCGTGCTGCCCGTCTCATGACTGTTCTCCCCCTCATTGGTAAGCCCGCTGAGGACGACGAGGCGGTCCCTAAAGGGCTTGAGCGGCTCTAAGATAGGCGTGAATTCAAAGGGACCGCCGCTCGCGCTCGGCGTCCAGCTCTTCATCACGATCCCGTTGGGCACGTACACCACACCGAGGCGCTGCGTTGCCTGGGCGGCCGTCCGGCTGAGCGCCGTAAGGGCTGGAACCATGCCGTCCATCAGCGGCAAAGCCAACGCCGTCCCGATTCCGCGCAGGATCGTCCGGCGCGGCAGCGCCTTCTTCGTGATGATCATGACTGTGCCCTCCGCATCCGAAAAGGCGAACTCTTCACAATACTCAGAATGATTCGAGACCAGCGGTAGTCGTCGGCACGGGCATCACGTACGATGCCGCGCACAGCGGGCATGTCAAACTGCTCGAGGCCACGACCTAACGCGTATGTCAGCAGTTTCTCAGTAAGAGTTGACACGAATTGGTGCTCGCGGCTCACCAACACGGTCTTCAGCCCGCTCAATCCGGTGAACTGGGTTCCATCGACCAACGTGCCGGAGACATCGAGGACGCTGCCGTCCTCGCCCATGGTCCTCTGTCGTCCAATCGGATCGAACTGTTCGAGCGCAAAACCGAGCGGGTCCATCGGCGCATGGCAGCTCGCGCAGATGGGGTTTCGCCGGTGTTGTTCGAGTCTCTGGCGAACTGAGGCCGGCTTGCCACCTTCACCCCGCTCGGGCAACGCAGGCACCTCAGGCGGTGGAGGGGGCGGAGGTGTGCCCAGCATCGTATCCAACAACCATTTACCTCGCAGTACTGGCGAGGTGCGGTTCGGATAGGACGTGACGGCAAGGATGCTTGCCTGGCCCAGCAATCCACCTCGCGTTTCGTCGGGATACGTCACCTGCCGGAAGTGGCCCCCGTACACCCCGCGGATGCCGTAGTGCTGTGCGAGCCGTTCGTTGATGAAGGTAGAGTTCGCGGTCAGGAGATCCACGACGCTACGGTCGTCGCGCATCTGGCTCTCGAGAAATAGCGTGGTCTCCTGGTAGAAGGCCTCACGCAGGTTCTCATCGAATTCAGGAAACAGTTCTGGAGTCGGAGCGATATTTCGCAGGCTGTGCAATCCCAACCATTGCGCGCCAAAGTTTTCGACGAGCGCCCTTGCCCGCCTATCTCGAAGCATTCGACGGACCTGACGCTCGAGGACAGCGGGATTGGACAGTTGTCCCCGTGCGGCCAAGTCCAGCAACTGCTCATCAGGAATGCTGCTCCACAAGAAGAACGACAACCGCGAGGCGAGTTCGATATCACTCAGACGGTAGACAGTTCCCGGCGCTGCATTGGCAGGATCGCGTTCAACTCGAAACAGGAACTCAGGATCCGTCAAGATACTTTCAATGCCCCGTTGGATTCCGGCCTCAAAGCCGCCTTGCTCGCGGCCACGGTCATAGAACGTGAGGAGATCCTCGAGGTTCTCTTCGGTGAGAGGCCGCCGGAAGCCCTGACGGCCAAGTTTCCCGAGAATCGTCCTGGCGCACGCCCGCGCTTCGCTCTGTTGCGACGGGCGGCAGACGAAGACCTGCCTGCGGCTGACAAGCGCGGTCCCCGCTTGATACGGTCCAGCGATCGCCACGCTCTCGAGGGCTGCTTCCCGTTTTTCCGACGGCGAACTCCATGATTCGTCCGTCGACAGGAGTTTGCCTGTCGCGCGCGGCTGAAGTACGCCTTCTACCTCATACGGACTTTGAACGAATGAGACGCCGAGCAGCCGCGAGCCGGCTCTTGCCGCAAACCGGACTTCTAACCTCGCGTCGGCATGATGAGCGTAATCCTCCCATTCGCGATCGGCGAATATCGCGCCAGCGTAGCTCGGCGGAGGGGGTAGTCCATGATCCTCGCCGCCCACCGTAAATGCCGCGATTCGCGCGCCATCGAGCCGCACCTCGAGCTGCTGCGCCACATCCAGGCCACGAATGTATTCATACAGCTGCCGCCGCAGGCGAATCTTGACCGAGTATTCACCGTCAACGGGAAAATAGTGTCGAACTGCCACACCACCGCGCGAGCCGAATGGCAATTCCTCGCTAAGGCGATCATCCTGGTGCAGTAACTTGGGAACGGTGTACGTCTCGAGAGTCGGCCCGCCCGCTACCACCCCGACGGCCAGTCGACTGATCTGCCGGGCGGCGAGCATGTAACGCTCGAGCAGGGCCGGAGACACCGACAGAATATCAGCCATGTTGTCGAAGCCCAGATCCGCATCGTCGGCCGGTAGCAGCGAGCGAGCGTCGAGTTCCACGGAGAGCAAGTCGCGAACAGCGTTTGCATACTCGGTGCGATTCAGTCGATGTATCGTTGGCCTGCCTGGATTTGGATTGTCCTTGACTTCACGATCAAGTGAGGACTCGAGTGCGGTGGCAACTGCGGCGTACGTGGTGTCGTCTGGACGGGGCAACCCGGCCGGGGGCATTGTCTTCGCGCGTAGCCTGCGAACGACTCGCTCCCACACGTCCGGGTTGATTCCAACATTGCCGACGTCGATTTTGTCGAGAACCAGTCCGGCAGTCTTGAGTCTGTCGTTGTGGCAGGCGACGCAGTATTTGTCCAGAACCGCGCGCGGCGAAGACGCCATGATTGTTTTGGACGCGTCTCCGAGCGGCAATTGCGCAAAATACGTGGCCACAGGCGCCATGACGGGCCCATCGTTCCCTGGCGTCGTTCTCGCCGCGGGCAAATACTCGGCGTTTGGATCGAGGGTCCCCATCGACACCAGCAGGAGTATCGATCCTATCAACGCCGTACGTGACGGGCGTGGCATGCTGTTCACTCTCGAGCTGTTTCGCTCAGCTTACGGAAAAGACGTCAGGTGGGCGTCCTCACGCTGCTAAGCGGAAGCGGCTAATGACATTCTCTTCGCAAACCGTCGTTGGCAACCACATGGCCGAACAAGCCTTCACAGCAGCACGAAAGTCGAGGGGGCGTCGTTCAACCCCGTGATACCAACCCGATCGGCGCCACTCAGCCGACAACTACTCAGGTCAGAACTCGACGGTTACGCCCCACTTGAAGAGACGCGCGTCGAGGATCTGCGTCGGCACCCGCCAGTTCGGCCCGTAGGTGTTCGTCAACGTCACGACGGGATTCGCGTTGAGCGCATTGTAGACGTCGAAATTACCGGTGACGCGGAGCGCCCGGATCCGGAAGATTCGCGAGAAGCGGATATCCAGTTGGTTGATCCGCTCTTCGGACAGATCGCCCACCTGCAGCAATTCGAGCGGCAGCGTCGCGGCGTTGCCGGACGGCGCACGGCCGAGCGACGGCGTAATCAGTGCAGCGGGAACGTTCCATAACGCAGTGGTCTGGTATCCCGGGACGCTCTGGAAGTTTCCTGCGAGCTGGAACGATTGTGGCAGTGGAATGGACCACAGCATCTTGAACTGGGGCTGATATGGCAGCGGCTTGTCGCACTGATACAGCTCCTGCGGTGAATCGACGACGAAACAACGGCTCGTCGATGCTCGATCGCCAAAGCTGCTGAAGTTGCCAATGTTGACGCCGCCGGCCACCATTGCGCCGCGCGGCAGCCGCGCGTTGATGTTGATGTCCACGCCGTTATAGGTTTCGGTCTGTTCGCCGTACTTTGAGGCAAACGTCACGAAGTTGTTGACGCGACCGAACTTGTCCTGCCGGAGGTTGTACAGACCGCAGACCTGCTGACTGCCGCCACCGAGCAGCATCGCGTTCGACGGCGTGGTGATGCAGTAGGGATCGTAGTCGGCCGGGGTCACCTCGAGATTGTCGGTCACCAGGAAGTTCCCGTACCAGGTGCGGAAGTACCCGACGTTCAGGCCCACGCCCGGCCAGAGCTCCTGATCCAGTTGGATCGACGACTGCCAGTTGTATTCGCGTTTGTGCCATCCGCGCAGCACTTCCGGGTCGTAGATGGTCGTGATGTTCGTCTGTCCGAAGTTTATGTTGGACATCCGGCCGCATTCGCCGTTCAGTTCGGGATTGCGCAGATCGCAATCGGGCCAGAAATTGCCCCGTCGCGGGTCGCCTGCCGGATACATCAGGTCGTTCCATGACCGGTTGACGCTGTTCACTGAGGTGACCACCGGATTCACCGCTCCCGCGAGGGTGTTGGTCTGCGCGCGCACATAACGGCCAATGCTCGCCTTTACGGCGGTTTTTCCCTTGCCGAACAGGTCGTACGCGGCGGCGAATCGTGGACTGATGTCGTGCCAGCACGGAACGCAATCCACCTCCTCGAAGCGACGGGCGTTGATGAGCGCCGTCGCGGCCTGTTCGCTCGCGGGCACGACGCTCCGGAAGTATTCGTAGCGAATACCGACATTCACGGTCAGCCGATTCATCGTCCACTGATCCTGGGCGAAGATCCCGATGTCGGGCCGGGTCACCAGGACGTTCAACGTCGGGTTGGTCGTTTCCGTCAATGAAATCGGACGTCCGTTGCTGAACGTAAAACTGAGTCCGTACGGGTTGGTGTTGCTGTACGTGGCAGATGTTCCATACAGCGCGAAGAACCCGATCTTCGCGTTATGCGAACCCGTGATGTACGACCCAGACACGCGATGGTTGGACTGGCCGAGCTCGGCCCAGCCAAACGTCTGGGGCACGCCGTACCGAAAATTCGTCGTCTGCTCCAGCACTGAAATCGCGTCTGGGTTGGGCGCGCCGTGCGACGAGGGAAACTGGACGCCCGCAATGGTCTGATCTGTACGGTTCCGGTAGAGGGTTGAGCCCGCTTCGAACAGCATGCGGCTCGACGCGGCGTAGGTCCACGTTCCCTGGTACAGGTCGCTGACCGGATAGTAGCGCCCCTGCAGGGCGTCGAAGTCAATCGCCACCGACTGGGAACTGCCGGCAGGACCCGCCGGCTGTTGGATATCCTGCGTGTCGCCGTAGAACGTCAGCTTCTGCTTTTGCGTCGCCTGAAATGCCAGACGGAGATTGCCGGTCAGGAAGTCTTCGAAGGGTTCCGTAGGCTCGTTCAGATCCGCAGTGTACAAGAGCGTGTTCGGCGTCGCGTTCCGGTAGTGATTCGCCCACTGAATGGTCTGCCCCCACTTTCGCACGGAGGTGTAAAACCAGAGTCGATCAGCCTTCAGCGGACCGCCTGCGGCACCGTTGATGTCGTAAATCTCTCGAATGCTGTTGACGGAACGGAGGCCGCGGTCGCGAAGCTCCTGCGAGAAGTTGTTGCTCTGGAGCTTGTCGTTCATGTACGTCGTGTACAGGTAACCGGTATAGCGGTTGCCGCCATCCTTGGGCACGAGGTTGACCTGCACGCCACCTGTTGACACTTCCGCCGAGCCGCCCTGCACCAACCCAAGTACGATCTGCTCGGTGCTCGCGGGGTTGAGGTAGAAGCTCCGTCCCGAGCCGTTCACACTGAGCACGTTGTAGCGCATCCCATCGAGCGACAGCTTCATCTCCGTCGCCTTCGCCCCGTGGAAGGCCATCCGCGTGTTCGGCTCGCCCTTGCTGCCGCCAACATCCTGGTTGTTCGGCGGAATGATCGCGGCGGGCACGAGGGCAGCCTGCCCGAGATTGCTGCGACTCGTCGGAATCGCATCGAGCACCTGGCGAGAGAACGTCGCCTTCTGCGTGACGTTGTGCACGTCGACGACCGGACTCGCCCCTGAGACGGTCACCGACTCTTCTATCCCGCCGACACTCAACTCCGCATTGACCGTCGCCGTAAAACTTGGCGCAAGTTCAAGTCCCTCTCGCTTGAGGCTGCGGAAACCCGCCAGGGTAAAAGTAACCGTGTAAGTCCCCGGCCGCAGATCGATGATTCGGTACTGGCCTTGATCGTCGGTCGCCACGCTGCGGACTTTCTCAATCAGCGCAGTGCTAGCAGCTTCAACCGTCACGCCCGGAAGCACTGCTCCCGTGGTATCCCTAACAACGCCGGCGATATTGCCCGTGTTCAGCTGCGCCGCTGTGCTGGACGGCATCAGCAGTACCGAAACCAACAAGGCCGCCCCGATTGTTTCTCCTCGTAGCACTGCGTCCTCCCTCAGGTACGATTACTTAACGGCTCGAATTAGGCGCAAGCGGCCCGAGATGTGTCGAATTCCCGCGGATAGTACCACTGAGCAGGTGGACGAAATGTTGCCTCTTCCCGCTTAATAACGCAATTCTATTTTCGTCTATTTTCACTCATGGCAGTGACTCGATCGGACTGGCCGTGCGGGCGCGACGACGTTACGAGGGACATCGGAAGGGGCGACCGCCACAGCATCACGGCCACGTCTGTCGGCAGATCGATCGCGTCCTGGGAAACGGATAGGGTCGATTTTGCCAGTTGGTTCGCCTTCCCATCGAGACGCTGGACCTCCAGAACCAAGGGCAACAGGTTCGAATCCCTGCCAGGTATGCCATTTCTGGCCACAACGGCGTTCATGAGCATCCACGCTTTCGCACGTTCGCGATCGCCTGCGCCGCACGGGAGGGCACGTCGCGCGGAGCAGTGGCGCCGGTCCAATAGCCTTCGGGCACCTCTGAACGCGGCAATCCGCTCCGCACGACCCCGTCGAAGAATCGGCTCAGGATGACGGCTCGCTCGAATTCAGCACGCTCCGCAGGCGTGGCATCGACTGCAGAGTGCCGCGACGGTGGCGGCCGATGGCGACTCGAGTTTCCGAACGGCCTCCTCGTCGACGGGACACGCTTGATCGTCGGCAGCTGGGGAAGCCAGCCGAAGGCCGATTTCACCACCGACATCCCTGGGAATATCTACGCCTACGACCTGACGACCAAGAAGAAGACGCGGATTACGCAGAAGCCGATCGGCAACATCGACGGCCTGGAAAGCGATGGCAAGGGCGGCTACCTCGCCACCGATTACCTCGCCGGGAAGCTCTATCACGTCATGGCGAACGGCGACGTCAAGGAGATCCGCCAGTTCAAGCCGGGAGCGGCAGACATCGGCTTCGTGCCCGCCTCGAACATCGTGCTCGTGCCACATATGAACGAGAATCAGGTGGCCTCGTACGACGTCTCGGCCGAATTGAAATAACCGCTGATCCGCTCCGAAGTTCTGATCCGCTCCGAAGTTCCAGTGCCGCCACTCCTCGTCAATTTGCCGGCACTGGACCGCCACATTGCACAGATGGCCCCGCCGTCTTGCGAGCACCAGCGCCGCTATCTCAGCTGTACAACCGACCCCGGCGTATGAGTGGCAAACCGCCGATAATGGTGTGCAGGGTGCCATCCAAGTCTAAGAGCCGTTCGACCGGGCGAAGAGAATCCGCCTCCGAACCACCTGCGGTGGAACTGATCGTTCGTCGTGGCGCCTTGCGCCGGTACGACAAGCTCAAACAGAAAACGGCCGGCCTGGACATCACGCTGTCTTGGGATCGACGCCTCGAAGAACGCCGGTCGATGGCAAAGGGTGCAGGCGATCACGATCGTCGGACCACCGGTCGTCGGCAGACGCCGCCGTTCACGTGGGAACTGGCCGATTTTGTCGTGAAGACGAAAGGCACCGGCAGGCGTCGGAAGTGACAATAACTCTGCGGAGGTGAAGGATGGCTGTTCGCGTCACACGTAACGTGGGGATGCTCCTACTCGGCATCTATCTCATCCTGGTGGGCCTTGGTGGTTTCGTGGCGCTCGGGATTCCGGCTGTGGTGACCGCAGTCCTGGCGCTCGTGGCGGGAGCGCTGATTCTTGTCGGCCGATAACGGACAGGTCGGTCTGTTCGGTGAGCGTCATGGCTTCTCCCAGCCGATGTCCTCGTAAACGATTTCGGCAAACCCTATCGCGCCCATGTTCGCCAGCCCGCTCTTCACCACCCACATCTCCGGGCGCTGGTAGGACGTCAGGGAATGCACCTCCTGCCAGATCAAGGCATCGATGCGATTGGCCAGCTCGATGGCTTTCTGGCGATCGAGCTCCCGGGTCGCTTCTTTGTACAACTGATCGATCTCGTCGGATCCGACGCGCGCGTAGTTCTGCTGAATCGCCAGCTCCCCGCCAGAGCCGGGCACCGGCTTGGCATAGAGCGATTGGGTCGAACTGATCGGGAATTGCGTTCCGATCCAGGAAAACATGGTGAAGTCGAATTGCCCTGGCCTGACGTACTTCTCGAAAAAGTCGGGGTTCGGCACCGTGTTGATGTTCAGGCGCGCGCCAATCTGGCCGAGCATGTTCTGAATCAGCTCCGATTCCTGCCTCGACGTCGCCACGGCGGCTGGAATGACGCAATTGATCTCGAGCACGCGTCCGTCTTTCCGCCGCACGGTGCCGTCGAGTTTCCATCCAGCCTCATCCAGTAACTTCGCGGCCTTGCCCGGGTCGTAGGTGCCGACTTCTCCCGAATTGTCCCGGTACCCCTTCTGGTTCCTCATGAAGATGTGATTGCCGAGCGGCTCGGTCTCGATGCCGAGTGGGCCGAGCATCGCGCGCGCGATCGCGGCGCGATCGATCGCCATCGCGAGCGCCCGGCGAACCTGCACGTCCCGAAGAATCGGCCCGGTGCCGTTGATCGTGATGTGGCGAAAGTTGGGCCCGCCCGCCACGCGGATGTCCGCGCCCGCGAGACCCTTCGCGCGCACGTACTTGTTCACGTCGGGCCCGATGTCCATCAGGTCGATCTCGCCGTTGGCCAGCGCGTCGATTTGGGCGTCGAGGTCGATGGTGCGGAAGACGATCGTGTCGACCTTTGCCGGCCTCCCCCACCACTTCTCGTTGCGCACGAGCGTCATCGTCTGCGCCGTCCGATCGAGGCCGCCGAACTTGAAGGGTCCCGCCGTAGTCAGCGGAGCGTCCTTCCAGCCGTCGTTGAAGACCTTCGGCGATTTGGTCGTGGAGGCGGGATACAGGTTCGCGAACACCGCCTGCCAGTCGGCGTACTTGTCTTTGAAGGTGACGACGACCTCGCGATCGTCGCGGCCCCTGGCCACGCTCTCGATGTCGCTGTAGCCGTTGGAGGAGGCGATCAGGTACGCCTTGTTCGTGCCGTTCAGCGCCCGCCACTGCCAGTGGAAGTCCTCCCATGTGATCGGCGTCCCGTCGTACCAGCTCGCTTTCGGATTGATGTTGAGCGTCACCACCTGTTTTGGTTCGGTGACGACCGTGGGCTCGGAGGCCAGGTAATCGGGATTCCAGGAGGGGACGCCGCCCGCGTCAGCAAGGAAGATCCGCGGCATCAGTGCTTCCTTGCTGTGCGAGTGGTCATAGTCCGTGCCGTCGACGTGCAGGCGGTTGAATGTGACTGGCATGGAGGACATCGGCCAGACCAGGCGGCCGCCATCCTGTATCTGATCGCGCGGCAGCGCGTTGATCTGGTTCTCGCTGGTCGAGCCTCGAGCCGCTGCTGTGGTGTCTTCTCCACCCTCGTCGCGGGTGCGACCGCAGGCGAGCGAGCCGACCGTCAGGAACAGGGCCACGAACAGGATTGCCGATGTGCGCCACGAGCGGTTCATCTATGCCTCCTTCACAACATCGAATCGGCGCGCGCGTAATGGCACGCATCCAGATGGTCCGGGCCGCCGGTCCGCGCCAGCAGCGGCGGCGGCTGCTCGATGCAGAGTGTCCGCTGCTCCTCCGTCAGCTCCCCCGCGAATATCTGACAGCGGGTGCGGAACCGGCAGCCCGACGGCGGATCCGCGGGGTTCGGCAAATCGCCCTGGAGGACGATGCGCCGACGCTGGCGTTCCTTCTTCGGGTCCGGCAGCGGGATGGCCGAGAGCAGCGCTTGTGTGTACGGATGTGCGGGCCGCTCGAACACCTCATCCACGCCGCCGATTTCCGCAATCTTCCCTAAGTACATCACGGCCACCCGATCCGCGATATGCCGGACGACCGACAGGTCGTGCGCCACAAAGAGGTACGAGAGGCCAAGGGCCGCCTGTAACTCCTCGAGCAGATTGATAATGCCGGCCCGAATCGACACATCGAGCGCCGACACAGGCTCGTCCAGCACGAGCAGCCTCGGCTCCAGCGCGAGCGCGCGGGCAATGCCGATGCGCTGGCGCTGTCCGCCGGAAAACGCCTGTGGATACCGGTTCGCATGCTCCGGCTGGAGCCCTACCAAGATGAGCAATTCGCGCACGCGGCGGGCACGATCGGCAGGCGACACGCCGTGCGTCTCGAGCGGCTCGGCAAGGATGTCGCCGATCGGCAAGCGCGGGTCGAGTGACGCCAGCGGATCCTGAAACACGACCTGCAGGTCTCGGCGGATGACGAAGCGCTCGCTGTGCCCGAGCGAGGCAGTGTCTCGGCCGAGCACCACGATGGCGCCGGCCTGCGGCTTCACCAGGTTCAGAATCTCGATGATCGCCGTGGTCTTGCCGCAACCCGATTCGCCGACCAATCCCAGTGTTTCGCGTTCGCGAATGTCGAAGTTGATACCGTCCACCGCGTGCACCGTGCCGACGCGGCGGCGCAGCATGCCGCCCTTCAGCAGCGGATAGTGTTTCACCAGGTCGCGGACCTCGAGCACGCTCGTCCGCATCTCGCGCGCGGCCGACTGCTCCGCTGATGGCGCGTGATCCTGCGCGGGGAAAATGTCGGTACCGGCCAGTTGTCGCTGCTCGACTTCGTCGCTGCGGTGACATGCGGCCCGGTGCGCGGGGTCATGTCCCTGAATCGGCAGCAGAGCAGGCTCGAGCTCTAAACATTTCTGAATGCGCAGCGGACAGCGCGGCCAAAACGGGCACCCCGACGGCAGATGCACGAGCGACGGCGGGCTCCCTTCGATTGGCGTGAGCCGCTGGCTGCGTCCGATATCGAGCCGCGGAATCGATCCGAGCAGCCCCAGCGTGTACGGCATCCGCGGCCGGTAGAACACGTGATCCACGTCGCCGATTTCAACGATGCGCCCCGCGTACATCACCGCCACCCGGTCCGCAAAGCCGGCAACGACCCCCAGGTCGTGGGTAATCAGAACGACGGCTGCGCCGGTGACCTCCTTGGCCGTCCGAAGCACGTCGAGAATCTGCGCCTGAATAGTGACGTCGAGCGCCGTCGTCGGCTCGTCCGCGATGATCACATCGGGCTGGTTGGCCATCGCCATCGCAATCATGACGCGCTGCCGCATGCCGCCCGAGAATTCGTGCGGAAAGGCCGACGCCCGCCGCGCGGCGTTCGGAATCCCGGCCAGCTCCAGCAGCTCGACGGCCCGCGCGCGCGCCGCCTGGCGGCTGACGTTGTCGTGAACGAGGATCGCCTCCGCGATCTGATCGCCGACGGTATACACCGGTGTGAGCGCGGAGAGCGGATCCTGGAAGATCATCGAGATGCGCCGGCCCCGGATGTCGGACAGCTCGCGATCGGTCAGCCCCATCAGCTCGCGCTCGCGAAAGCGGACCGACCCCGTGGTGCGCGCGTTCGCCGGCAACAGGCCGATCACGGCCAGCGCCGATACGGTTTTGCCGGAACCCGATTCGCCGACGATCCCGAGCACCTCGCCTGGGCGCACCTGAAACGAGACGCCCCGCACCGCCGAGACGTCGCCGCCCTCGCTGCGGAACGTCACGGCGAGGTTCTCGACCTCCAGGACGGGCGGAGATGTGACCCCCCGATCGTCGCCTGCCCGCCGTAGCGATTCGCTGCGCGAATCGCCCAGCCAGCACTGGTTGGTCGGGTCGCCCCAGCGACCCGACTGGCGCGAAGGGGGGCTCAATGGGCGCTCCGGCCGGCCGCGTGGGGGTCCAGCGCGTCGCGCAGCGCATCGCCGACCAGGTTGATCGAGAGCACCAGCACGACGAGCGAGGCGGCTGGAAAGTAGAACTGCCACGGATAGGTGAGGGCCGCGTTCGCGTTGTTGCCGATGAGCGTCCCGAGCGACACATCGGGCGGCTGGACGCCAAAGCCGAAGAACGACAGCCCCACTTCGGCCAGGATCAGCGCGCTCACGTTCACCGTCGCGTCGATGATCAGGAGCGACGACATGTTGGGCAGGATATGGCGGAAGATGATGCGCCACCCCGGCATGCCCATGAAGCGGGCCGCCTGGACGAACTCCCGCTCCTTGAGCGACAGCGTCATCCCGCGCACGATGCGCGACGTGACCATCCAGTGAAACAGCGAGAGGAGCACGACGAACAGCAGCCACGTTCGCCCGCGGAACGCCGGGGACAGAATCGCAATGATCAGGAACGCCGGCAGCACGAGGAGCAGGTCGACCACCACCAGCAGCAGGGCGTTGAGCCTGCCGCCGAAATAACCGGCGAACGCCCCAACCACCGCCGCCAACGATGTCGAAATGAGGGCGCCCAGCAGGCCAATGATCAGCGACTTCTGCATTCCCCTCATCGTCAGCGCGAACATGTCGAAGCCGTTCTGCGTGGTGCCAAACCAGTGCTCGGCTGACGGAGGTGAGAGAAACGCGCTCGTATCGAGCTCGTTGTACTGCCATCTGACGACGTAAGGGCTCAGATACGCGAGCGAGAAGAGAAGCAGGACCAGCGAGAGGCCGACCACAGCCTGCGGTTTTCGAACGAGCCGGCGCCGCACGAGCGTCCAACGGGAGACCGTTTCGTCGACAACGGCCGGTTCGAGGACCGCCGGCGGCTGGACGATCGCCGGCGCGGCGTCGTCTTTGGACTCGGGAGATCGCGCCATGCTCTAGTGGGCCGTCCGGACTGATCGAGTGCCGGTCACAACAAGCCTCGGAGCGCGATTTTCGGGCCGCGACAACGGAGCGGCCCGGTAGGACTTCG
>ORMF011285314.1_pt1 | contig 17155 bp, 16 predicted proteins | sample 1779871 | NCBI WGS metagenome assembly ORMF01 (sample SAMEA104232316, study PRJEB22302) | groundwater metagenome | biome: forest; feature: aquifer; material: groundwater | place: USA | collected 2011-08-07 | depth 5.4 m
ATTTCTTTTTGCCCCGAAAAATCTATACGATTTGGTCGCCGAGCGAAGCGAGGCGAACCTCGACTTGTTGACTTTTCCTGTTTGGTGGACCGAAGGGGATTCGAACCCCTGACCCCCGCCTTGTCGTAGCTTTGCTAGATCTCGCGGAGCGATGACAAAGGCGGTGCCTTACTTCACCCCGCCACCTCTGGTGGACCGTGCCGGATTCGAACCGGCGACCCCTACATTGCAAATGTAGTGCTCTACCAACTGAGCTAACGGCCCCAAGCAGGGGTGGCGGGGCAAGCCGCCTGCCCCGTAGTGAACGAGCTACAGCGAGTTCTACTGCGGGGAGCTATCGGCCCGTGCCCTTAGCTTTTCAACCCACTGAAGAGTGGGGTTAGGGTGACGGTCAGAATATCTTGGAAAATACCGGTTAGTGTACCAAACCCCACTAGAATGATGAGTATGCCGAGGAGCTTGTAGAACAGCCTGGTACCGCCGTCACTCCCTAGGTGCTCTTCCGCCCAGGTGATGCGCCCAAAGTTTTCAACCAGCCACTCGGTTTTCCAGGCCAGGAGAAAACCGACCGCTACCATAATGAGCCCTAGAATGATTGACATAGGTGAGTTAGTAATGGCTGTGCCGTGTGAACCGGGGCGAGTATAAAGGTAACTGCCCCGTAAAGCGATTCGCGTGGCTCATCGCCACGGGGCATGTAAAAACTTACGGCCTAGCTTCGATTTTTATATGGTGGACGCTGTAGGATTCGAACCTACGACCTTCTCGGTGTAAACGAGACGCTCTAACCAGCTGAGCTAAGCGTCCCCAAGGTGTTCACAGTTTTCTGCGGGGCACTTCCGCCTGCTCTGTTTAAAATCAGTGGTGCCCAGAGAGGGACTCGAACCCTCAATCCCTTGCGGGCGCTACCACCTCAAGGTAGTGCGTATACCAGTTCCGCCACCTGGGCTTATTGTAAACCGCTCCGCCTGTTGTCCGGTTTACTTTTTAGCTGCTACCTCTTTGAGCTTCTTCTGGTAGCCACGGAGGTGGTAGAGTTTGGCTCGGTTGGTGCGGTAGGTTTTTACCACCTCAATGTCAGCCAAGGTGGGGAGCTCTAGCGGGAAGATGCGCTCCACGCCAATACCGTCGGACACTTTACGGACCGTGATGGTGCCATTCATACCTCGCCCGCCGCGGCGGGAGAGCACCGTGCCTTCAAAAATTTGGATGCGCTCCTTCTCCTCACCCTTGCCACTGAGCTCTTTGATGCGCTGGTGCACGCGCACCAGCTGCCCCGGTTTAACCTGGGCGAAGCGGTTAGTTGAGCCGTTGTTGTTAGTTGGAGTAGCCATACAGTATTAGGCGGATAAGCTGTTTAACGCTTACTTAGGATAACGATTTTAGAGGCCCCTGTCAAGCCTAGTGCTAGTTAACGCGTTGCCAGTGCTTAGACCAGGACCTGTGGCGCAGGAGGATGCTCAGGGAGTTGATGAACCAGAGGCTGGTAGTGCGAATGTACCCCAAACGCCTAAAGCGCCGGGGTGATTCATACACCGTGACGTCCCAGAGAAAGGCAATGTGTCCCAGGCGTCCCAGGCGGCGGAAAAGATCAAAGTCCTCTCCCGCTACCAGTTCCTCGTTATACCCCTTGACCTTGCGGAACGCTTCATGGCGGACAATTTGGCAGTTGCCACGGCCCATGCCCATTCCCAGGGCGTTCTCCAGCCGGAAGATGAGGTTAAAGGCCGTAAGCCAGAGCCGATCGGTCAGCGTTCTTTGGTCAGGGGCGATTTCTATTTTAACCGTGGCCGCCAGCGTTCGCGGTTCGCGCATAGTCTCCTCGATTCGTTTTAAAAAGTGCTCCACCTTGGGAATAGTAGAGTCGGCGTCCAAGAAAATGAGCACCTCGCCGCGGGCTCGGGTCGCGCCGAGGTTGCGCGCCTCGGCAATGGTTTGCGGCGTGCCCGCGGTGTGCTGCACGAGCCGCGCGCCGGCCGCTCGCGCAATGTCGAGCGTACGGTCGCGGCTGCCGCCATCGGAGATTACGAGCTCGAGGTCGAAACGGTGGCGGAGGTGCGGTGGAAATGCCTCCAGTAGCTTGGGTAAGACCCGCGCCTCATTGAGGGTGGGGATAATGAGGCTGATCATACCGTAGGAACTGTTTGGTGTTTAACCACGAACTGCCACAGTACAGTAAAGCCCTGCTCGGGGGTGAGGTTGGTGGTATCGACCACCAGGTCGTAGTTTTTTGGCTCCAGGTAATCTACGTTGTAGTACTTGAGGTAGCGCAAGCGGTCTGAAGCTATGCGCTGTCGGTTGGCGGTGGCCACCTCGGTGGATGAGTTGAGACTCAGGCCTTCGTTGCGCTTGGCCGGATTTTTTTGGAGCGCGCCGTAGATACGTTCTGCTCCAACAGGTTCTGCTACGGCCACAAATATTTTAAGTGAATTTGGTATGAAGTGAAAAGCTAGCCGGCTATCGACTATGGCATTTTTTTGCTTGGCCACTTCGGTACGGAGGTAATCGTCGGCTTCCAGATCGGTCCAGGCTTCGGTTTCCCCTACGCTATTGAACTCAGCTAGGGTGAGGCCGTGACGCCTGGCGACTTCACGCCGGAAACCGCCCATGTAAAGGTACGGGTAGTTGAGTTTGGCGGCCAGCATTTTAGCCAGAGTGCTCTTGCCTGAGCCGGGGGTGCCAGAAATAGTTATGATCATAGCTAGCGGAGCTGCTTAAGGAATTGCTCAAGTTCTGGTGGAAGCGGACTGGTAAATTCCTGGCGCTTGGTTTGTCGGTCGGTAAAAGCCAGGCGCGCGGCGTGGAGAAAGAGGCGGCCCGGGGTGGCTCGGAACCCGAGGCGCTTGGGCTTATAGAGCTCATCACCCACGATCGGGTACCCTAGAGCGTTCAGGTGGGCGCGTATCTGGTGGGTGCGGCCTGTTTCCAGGGTAACCTTGAGGAGCGTAGCCTGCTGGTACAACGTTACCACCTCGTAGTGGGTTATGGCCTCGCGGCCTACGCCGTCAGCTTGTGGGTGTGCCGCTATTTTACCATGTTTGCTCTTTGAACGTGCCAGGGGGAAGTTGATGGTGCCCGACGGCTGAGCTACCCGTCCCACTACCAGAGCCAGGTACTCTTTGGTAATGGTGCGGTCTTGAAACTGCTGCTTTAAGAGTTCAAACATAGCTGGTGTACGCGCCACCACCATGAGCCCCGAGACGTCCCGGTCCAGCCGGTGCACTAGTCCTGGGCGTGTAGGGTCGTCACCCACCTCTTTAAGCTCGGGGTACTGCGTCAGTAAACCTTCCACCAAGGTTGGCTCGCGCACGCCAGCCGCTGGGTGCACCACCACCCCGGCCGGTTTTTCTACTACCAGGTAGTCCTCGGCCGCCTCGACGAGCTTCCATGGTACCCCTGGCTCGGGCGTCAGCTGACTTCGCACTTCAGGCGCTACTACATCCACCCCTATTACCTCGCCCGGTTTTAAGAAGTGGTGCACTGTTACCTTTTTGTTATCTACTCGTATGTCGCCGTGCTTTATGGCGTGCTGGATAAAGCTCCTAGACCACGTAACACCGAGCTCTTGGACCAAGAACTTATCAAGGCGCGTGGGGCTCTCCAGGTGAGGTACGGTAAGGTCTTTTTTCATAGCAGGGTTTTGAGCAAGGCTAAGGCCTCGTCTTTAGATTTTACTTTACTTTCTAGTTGGGCTTCCTCTAGGGCGCGTAAAAGCTCGCCAATTTTAGGACCAGGAGTGAGCTTCAAATTTTTCATAAGGTCATTACCCGAAAGCAACAGGGTGAGCTTTCCCGACGTGAGTTTTGCTTCAACCTCGGGCAGCCGCGCACGTAACTGTTCGAGCAGTTGAGCCCCTGGTTTACCTTGGGGTGGCCGGCTGGCATAGGAGTCAGCAAAGATGAGTTGTTGGAGCTCCAGGCCGCGTACCCGGTTGACCAGGAAGTAACGATAGATGGTGCTCGGTTTCAAATTCTCCGGCCGGCCGTGTACTAGAATGAGGTGGTGTTGCACAAACCAGCTCACCGCCTCGACGTCAATTTGGCCTGCAGTTGGGTCCACATAGCTCGTCAGCTTTAGGCGCTCGCAGATTTGGGGCACCAATTCTGCGCCGGCCACGTCGTGTCCGTCCGTACGGATTCTGTTGGTGCCGTGAACCTCGGGCGTTTTTAGGGTGAGAGGTTTACCAATGTCGTGGAGTAGTGTGGCCACGATAACATTAAGACTTGGTTTGGCTTCACCAAAGAATTCTTTCCAAGCTGGTGAGGTTAGAGCCCCCAGTGCCAACTTAGTGTGCTCAAACACATCACCCTCGCTGTGGAACTCTGGCGGTTGGGGGCAACCCTTCATAGCTGTAACCTCCGGTAGAAGTTTGCTCAAAAATGTACTCTCATCCCAGAGCTCCAGCGCGCGCGGCGGGTTGGCGATGAGCGCTTTCAAGAGTTCTCGCGCTATAATCTCGCGCGGCACCAGCCAGGTGCCATCAGCCGCGGTTCCAGCGCTAGTTCGTTCGGCCTGTGCTTGAATAGCTGTCCACGTCTGTTTTTCAATCTCAAAACCAAGCTGACAAGCAAACCGTACCCCGCGTAAGGTGCGTGATAAATCCTCGGAGAATCGTAGCGCCGGCTCACCGACCGTGCGCAAAATTTTGCGTTTGAGGTCAGCCTGGCCCTCGTTTGGGTCGATAATTTTTCCGCTCAATAGGTCTAAAGCCAGGGCATTCACGGTAAAATCGCGGCGCGCCAAGTCGCTCTCAATGGGTAGGTTGGGCTCGCTCTGGATAGCAAAGTCGCGGTACTGGCCGGTACCGCTTATGGCATGCTCAGTGCGGGGGAGCGCTACATCAATTGCTTCACCGCCCCACCCCTCAGGCTGCCACTTGAAGATGCCAAAGGTTTTGCCCACCAGCACTACCTGGCCGTGTTGAGCGAGCCAGGCTTCTAGTGTATCAGCGGCTACACCACGCACCACCAGGTCGTAGTCCTTCGTTGCACGCCCTAAGAGTACGTCGCGCACGGCACCACCCACCAGGTAGGCCTCAGCCCCCGCCTGGTCCTGTATCAGCTGGCGCACACGCTCCGTGAGCTCGTGCGGTACGTTTTTAAGCAGTGCTACCATACCATCACCATAACAAAAAGCCTGGTTCCCGGACAGGGTAAGCCCGTTACTCGTCGCTCAACTATTCCCACTCGACCGTTCCAGGTGGTTTGTCCGTTAGGTCGTAAAAGATGAAATCAAAGTGCTTCAGGCGCTCGAGGCGTTTGATAATCCTCTGTATCACGCTGCGAGGCAAGAGGTAGGCTTGGCCAGTCATAGCCTCGCGCGAGGCAAAGGGGCGTAGGATAAGGCTTTCGCCATACCTTACGCCAAAGGGCGCGAGTACCACCGGGCACTGCCAGAGTTTGTAGTAGAGCTTGGCTCGTTTTATTTCTTGGGTTACCACAGCATCGGCTTGCTGCAGCAATTTAACGCGCGGTGGTGTGAGGAAGGCGGTGTGGGCGGTGCCATCGTTCAGGTTCGGGCCAACTAGTTTTAGCAGCACACGATTGATACTGTGGTGCTGGTTGGTGAGTCCAGTAGCTAGACGGTGCAGCTTGGCCGCCGTGGCGTAGGGAGTGTCGATAGCTACGGGGTTCCGGTAGCTCCGCTCGTCACCTTGTACGCCCACACTCCTGAGCGGTAGTACGCGCGTTGGGTAGCCACTGACCTTTATAGTCGGTGGCTCGGTAGAGTTCAGGCGCTTGGCCTCAGGCGCGCTTAAGCAGAGCACGCGCACTCCCAGGCCCGGTCCGGGGAAGGGATGAGCCCAAAGCAGCTCCTGGGGCAGCTCGAGCTCAGCCCCGAGCTGGCGCACCTCGTCCTTATAGAGCTCTTTGAGCGGTTCTACCAGCAGGTTTTGCTTAGCCAGGTGAGCCAGTATCCCTATGCGGTTGTGGTGTGTTTTTATTTTGTCCGCGTGCGCCGTGCCGCCGGATTCTATAGTGTCGGGGTAGATGGTACCCTGGCCCAGGAGCCAGTGCCTGGCGTTGAGCTTCAAACGTTTTTCCAGCTGAGCCTTAACATCTAGGAACGTTTGCCCAATCATGTTACGTTTGGCCTCGGGTTCAGTTAGGCGCTTGAGTCGCTTGAAAAAGGTAGTGCCGGCCTTCACCAGGCGCAGGTTTTTGAAACCAGCCCGCGCCAGCGCCTGCTGCACCTGTTTACTTTCCCCTAGCCGCATCAGGCCGGTGTCAACGTGGAGGCCGTACACGTGGCTTGGGCCTAGTATGCGGTTGAGGAGGGCGAAGGCGACCGTAGAGTCTACCCCGCCGGAAACCAGCAGGAAGACCTTTTTCTTGCCCACCTGGATGCGCACCTCGGCGGTAATTTTTTGCAGCAGCCCTCGGCGCGTAGTTGGCTTGAGGCCGCAGATGGTAAAGGCAAAGTTTTGCAAGATGGTTCGGCCGAACTGGGTGTGGTGCACTTCAGGGTGAAACTGCAGGCCGAAGATAGGTTTGCTTACGTGTGCCACAGCCGCCTGGCGCAGCGTAGCGGTGGAAGCCAGGGTTACAAATTTCGCTGGTAGCTTGGTAACGCTGTCGCCGTGGCTCATCCACACCGTACTCAGATTTGGCAGGCCATTGAGCAGTGGGTGGGGGCGGGTGAGGCGTAAACGAGCGCGCCCGTACTCACGAATGGTACTCGGTGTCACCATGCCGCCCAGGGCGTGTGCTAGTAGCTGGTGGCCGTAGCAGAGCCCTAAGGTGGGAACCGGCAGCGTGAGGAGCTGGGGGTTGTAGCGTATGGGGTTTTTGAGTACGCTCTTGGGCCCGCCCGAAAGAATAATGCCACCTACTCCCCTTACATTTTTTGTTGCTACCCGCGGCCGCACTATTCGCGTTTCCACCCCTAGTTCTCGAAAATTACGCGCAATCAGGTGCGTGTACTGCGAGCCGAAATCTACTATAGCGATGTACGGTGCGTGCCCCATGGGTTGATGATACCAGGGTTACTTGGTATCATCAAAAACATCGCCACTCGTACTATCTACCTATGAAACAGTTCCCCACCGCTCTGACCTTTGACGATGTGCTGCTCCTGCCGCAGTACTCTGACGTGCGCCGGCGCGAGGTAAGCACCGCGACTTCCCTCACCAAACGCTTGACGTTGACGGTGCCTATACTCTCCGCGCCCATGGATACGGTCACCGAGAGCAAGCTCGCTGTAGCCCTGGCGCGAGCGGGGGGCCTCGGGGTAATTCACAAAAATATGTCGCCCGCCCGACAGGCCGCCGAGGTAAAAATGGTGAAAGCGAAGAAGCTGCTGGTGGCGGCCGCTATTTCGTTTGGCGACGGCGCGCTGGAGCGTGCCCTGGCCGTGCTTAAAGCTGGGGTGGACGTGGTGGTGATTGATACTGCTCACGGACACTCCAAGGGCGTTATTGCCATGACGGAGCTCTTAAAGCGCGACCGACGGTTCCGTAACGTCAGCCTAATTTCCGGCAACGTGGGAACCGCCGAAGGCGTGCGTGCGCTCATCAAGGCTGGGGCTGACGCGGTTAAGGTAGGCATTGGCCCAGGCTCTATCTGCACCACACGGGTGGTAGCGGGTATTGGCGTGCCGCAGCTCTCAGCGGTGATTTCGGCAGTACGTGCTGCCAAGGGTTCTGGTATACTTATTATTGCTGACGGCGGTATTAACCACTCCGGGGATATTGTAAAGGCGTTGGCCGCCGGTGCTTCGGCGGTGATGCTGGGGCGGCTGCTGGCAGGCACAGCTGAGGCGCCGGGGAAACTGGTGACGGTCGGCGGGTGCCAGTACAAAACCTACCGCGGCATGGGTAGTTTTGAAGCTATGCAAGCAGGCAGCAAAGACCGGTATGGTCAGTCGGGTCTGGCGGTGAGCCAGCTGGTACCAGAAGGTGTTTCGGCTCGCGTGCGCTATGCTGGCACCGTGCAGGAGGTGGTGGGGCAGCTGGTGGGCGGGTTGCAGAGCGGTATGGTGTATATCGGCGCCCGAAACCTCGCCGAGCTCAAGCGTAAGGCGAAGTTTGTGCAAATCACGCAAGCCAGCCTGATGGAGAGCCACCCGCACCATTTGTCGGCCATTGACGAAGCACCGAATTACAAGGTTCGCTAGTAGCTATGCTTTATAAAGGCACGGTAATTGAGGAGAGTTTAGGTGATAAGAGTATCCTTAAGGATTTAGTGATACTTAGTACGCACATTGAAGTTGTGACTGACGAGCATAGAACACCTTGGCTTAAACAGTGGACGTTACATAAGATTCAAGTTCCAGCAGAGCAGGCGGGAGAGATGGCAGAGCGAATCCAACAGGCTATAGATGTTACTCAACCTGGTTCTTGGTATGTTGATTTTAAAAATGAAGTGGACCACTTTATTATTTACAAGGATAAGATTTTTAAAGTACGGCGTAATGATGCTGATGGATACGCCGCAGCCAAGTCCCATGGTATAGGATTGGGTATTCCCGAGCATCAAGTTGATTTTTCTCCAGATACTAAGTAATCCCTTATTTAAGGTACTCAAAACTCCGCCTCTTGAGGCGGGGTTTGTTGTAGCACTGGTGCGCGCCTCCCGCCATGGCGGGAGGCCTTCACTCCCACAGTGGGCGGCAGAGGAGTCGAACCTCTGACCTTCACAATGTCAATGTGACGCTCTAACCAACTGAGCTAGCCGCCCACTGTGGGAACGAATACGTAATGTCAATGTGACGCTGCCTGCCCCTAGCAAAGTCGAGGGGTAACCTCAGCCCAAGGCCGATCCGCCTTGGGCGGAAACTGAGCTATGCGCGCATGAGTGTGGTGGGCGAGCATGGACTCGAACCATGAACCGGTCGTGTATAAGACGACTGCTCTACCATTGAGCTACTCGCCCCCAGGCTTAGGCCATTCTACCTTTTGGGCCAAGGTTACTCAAGTATCGGTATAGCCTGGCGCAGGTGTTCGATAATAAGCTTCTCGGCCTCCAGCACGGTCTTACCCGCCAGCATTGCTTTGGCGCGGTGGCGGTCGCCCTGGGGCTCAAAAGGCTTGAGCAGGTCAAGCGCGTGGCGGCCTTGGCCGGCAAACAGAAAAGCAACAGTTGTGCCAGCGGCTGCTTCGTAGAGCAGCGCTACCGTACCTGCCTCGGGCGCCGTGGTGATGAGCTCATCAATCACGCCGGCAAGGTCGCTCTCCGCCGCGCCTGATTTTACAAAGTCATCCGGTTGCAGTACGGACCACACCAGCCGGCGTTTGCTGTCGCTCTTGAGGCGGGCCAGTACTCGCCCCCACAGCTTGAGGGTGGGCAGCTGCTTGGTGCGGTAGAGGTGCCCAACTACTTCTTCACGCCGCGCGCCGGCCGTTACTAAAGTGGCCGCGCGCGATAGCGTGTCGGGCGTAACTTGGGTAGTGGTGAAGCTCTTAGTGGCCGCCGTCAGCCCGGCAAATAGGCAGGTGGCTACGTCCTCATCAATCAGGCCAGACCCCAGTTCACCGATGAGCTCATAAGCTACATCGGCGGTAGATGGTACGTTGAAGTTCACCAGGTTCACTTGGCCAAACTGTTCATTGGTGGCTGCGTGGTCCAGGTTTAGAATGGTAGTTTGGTAAAAAAACTCGGTGTTGCTGTGGAAGAGCTGGCCCAGAGCTTCCAGGTCAGCCGTGTTCACGGTGATGATGAGGTCGTAGGCAAAATTTGAGCTCTGGGTGGTGAGGTCCTCAGCTGTGAATGAGCCCAGCTTCGGCGTGAGGTAGATGTTGAGTTTCTTACCTTCCACACTGTAGCTCAGGTCTTGCAAACCACCACGCCCTAGGTTCAGAGAGATTATGAATTTCCGTAAGCCCAGTACCTCTGCCTTGATGCGCTTAGCGCCCGGCAGAAACCGTAGCGTACCTGGCAGCACAAAGCCAGGGGAGATTATCTCCACCTGTTTGCCGAGTTTTTCTAAGGTTAGGGCTAGACCCAGGCTGGTGGCCACGGCATCACCCGCCGCTTCGGGCGGGAAGACGATAAGCACGCGTTTAGCCTCTATAATCAGGGTTTTAGCCTGTTGTTCAGGGGTTAGGGCCATAGGTAATCGACTCACCTTACCCTAGGGGCGCGGGAGTGTCAAGGTTTGATTTTTGTGGTTTATACTAGGCCATCGGTTGACGGAAACGTCAAGGGAGCGTACACTAGAACAAGTCTTTACAGCGATTTTATTAGGGTAAAGTCTTGTTATCCCTATTCCATGAACATTACTGAACTTGCCCGGAAGTTAAAGATACCAACCCAGCAGCTTAAGGAAGAGCTCCCCAAACTGGGGTTTGATATTGGTCGGCGCGCTATCAAAATTGATGACATAGTGGCGGAAAAGGTGACCCAAGCCTGGGCCGAACGCCAGCGCAAGCTGAAGGTCAGCCAGTACGTGGTAGTGGAAAAGCGCTTGAGTGATGGAACGGTTGCGCCGCGGGCCGAACGCAGCGTGAGCTTGCCCGCTATCCTGACCCCGCGCGAGTTTGCCGCCCTCACCGGGCTGCCGGTGGCCACGATTGTGGGTGAGCTGTTTAAGAACGGCATCATGGCCTCTATTAACGAACGCATCGATTTTGAAACCGCTTCCATTATCGCCCAAGACCTCGGCTTTAAGACTACAGCCGCCACTGACCAGGCAGAAGAGTTGGCCGAGGCTAAGGAAGCCACCAGCTTAGGAGAGCTCTTAGCTGAATCTGATACCACTAAGCTTCAAGCCCGTCCACCCGTGGTGGTGGTGATGGGGCACGTGGACCACGGTAAAACGACGTTGCTCGACGCCATCCGTTCTACTAACGTAGCGGCCGGCGAGAGCGGCGCTATTACGCAGCACATCGGCGCCTACCAGGTAACGGAGAAGGGGCGCAAGGTAACCTTTCTCGACACGCCCGGGCACGAGGCTTTTTCGGCCATGCGCTCCCGCGGCGGCCGAGTAGCCGACCTGGCCATTATCGTGGTGGCGGCGGACGACGGGCTACAACCCCAAACTTTGGAGGCGATTGAAATTGCTCAACGCGAGAAGCTGCCGTTCTTAATTGCCATTAATAAAGTAGACAAGGAAACAGCCGACATTGAACGCGTCAAGAAAGCCCTGGCCGAGCTGAACCTGCTACCGGAGGATTGGGGCGGCAAGACCATCTGCGTTCCCATTTCCGCCAAAGGGAAAAAGGGCATTCCCGAACTTCTCGATATGGTACTGCTCTTGGCTGACGTGGAAAAAATTCAAGCCAACCTGGAGCGTTTAGCGGTGGGCACCATCATTGAGGCTCACTTAGACCGCGGCGAGGGGCCGGTGGCCACTGCCCTGGTGCAGACCGGTACCTTACGCCTAGGCGATTACCTGGTGGCGGGGCTAGTAGCGGGTAAGGTTAAGGCCATGCGTGACTACACGGGCGCCGTTTTGCGTGAGGCGTTACCCTCCACCCCCGTGCGCGTCTTGGGTCTCAAGCAAACTCCACGGGCCGGGGACATGTTCCGCGTAGTTTCGGACGAGGCGGAAGTCAGGGAGGTGTTGCGCAAGAGCAGCAAGTTCCAGCGCTTTGTTGAGTTGCCTAAAGTTTTGGCCTCTGATAGTGAAGCCCAAGCTGAGGTCCCCGTACAGGCAACGCTCAATGTTATGCTTAAAACTGACGTGCTGGGCAGCCGTGAGGCTATTGTGAACTCTCTGGCCCAACTCGCCGGCGGTGGCGTGGCTGTTAAAGTGGTGCGCACGGGCCTGGGGACCATTACCGAACACGATGTTATCCAAGCTGAAGCTGCTAAGGCCGTGCTTCTCGGGTTCAACGTGCCGCTGCCACCCTCGGTGGCGCTGCTCGCCAAAACTAAGGGCATTGTAGTCGGGAGCTACAAGGTCATCTACGATTTGCTAGATGAGGTTAAGCGGCAGCTTACCACGCTCCTCAAACCTGAGTTGGTGCGGAGTGAGGTAGGTGAGGCGCAGGTAGTGCAGATCTTCCGCAGCGGCAAGCGCGATATGATCGTCGGCTGCCGAGTGACGCGTGGGTTAGTGCGGGCTGGCACCGTGGTGCGCAGCTTACGTTCTGGCTCGCTCCTTGCCGAGTTCAAGCTCACCGAGGTGCGCTTGGGCAAGGAAGTAGTTACCGAGGTAGCGGAGGGTGGCGAGTGCGGCTTGAAGCTCGTGGGCGAGCCGCTCTTGCAGGTGGGGGATAGCTTGGAGGTTTACCATGAAGAAATCCGCAACCGCGTCATTGCCTGAGGCCAGCGCTAAGGCGCGCCGTTTGGAGCAACTGGCTAGCCTCATTCGCGCTGAACTAGGCAAGCTTTTAACCCGCGAGGTTGAGCTGTCGTCGGGAACTTTGGTTACCATCAGCCAGGTTGAGGTGCTACCCGACTTTAAGGAGGCTCACGTCAAGGTTAGCGTGTTGCCGTTTGCGCGCGGCCAGGAAGTATTCGCCTTGCTGCAGCGTGTGCTGCCAGGGTTGCAGCACCACCTTGCCGCCACACTCACCATGTTCCAGGCGCCCAAAATTGTCCTAGAGTTCGACGAGACGCCGGAACGTACTGCCCGGCTGGAGCACCTACTTGACAGTATTAAGCCGAAAGCGTAAGCTGGCAGGTTCCTTATTCAGGAATCTGTTTTATATATGATTGATGCACGCCTGTTCCCAAAATTGACTCAGCTCGTCGGTGAGCGTAACCGTATCTTGGTGGCGAGCCACGCTAACTGCGGCGATGCTACGGGCGCTATAACCGCCTGCCGTTTAGTGCTGCAAGTGTTAGGTAAAGAAGTAACCATCTGCCTGCCCGCCCCGGTGCTTAAGCCGTTTCGGTTTTTGCCTGGCGCGGAAACAGTAGTCTCCGACCTGGCAAGTGTAAACCTGAGCGACTTTGACCTGCTCCTCTGTGTAGATGCGGCTGAGCCGCACCTGGCCGGGTTAGCTGACCGCTGGGACAGTCGGCCCGCGGGCTTAGTAACGGTTAACCTTGACCACCACCTGACCAACCACGGCTACGGCGACCTGAACTTGGTGGATACGTCGGCCGCCGCTACCTGCGCTATGCTCTACGACTGGTTTACGGCCGCTGGCTATCCTATTAATCAGCGCGTGGCTACCTGCCTCCTCACTGGACTCCTGACCGACACCGGCTCCTTTGTTAACTCAGCTACCAACGAGGCTGCGCTGGCTACGGCTGCACGGCTCTTGCTTAAAGGTGCGCTGGTCGGGGAAGTACTCCGCCAGGTAGTGCCGAGCCGTACTTTGCCGGAGCTTAAAGTTTGGGGCCGGGCCCTTGAGCGCCTGCGGGAGGACGCTGAGCTTGGGCTGGTGACCACGGTCATCACCCAGGCTGATTTGGTTGAGCTCGGCGGCAGCCCCGAGGCTTTGCAAGGTGTGGCTAATTTCTTGAATGAACTGGAAGGCTACCGCGCCGTGCTGGTTTTAAAAGAGCAGGCGGACGGTACAGTGAAGGGATCTTTACGGACCACGCGAGACGATGTGGATGTGGCCGAGCTAGCCAAGCTCTTCGGTGGCGGGGGACACCGCAAGGCCGCGGGGTTTACGGTGCCCGGACACTTGGTGGAGGGCACCGCGGGCTGGCGCGTGGAAGCTTGAATAGTTTAGTACTTTTTGCTACAGTGCCGTTGTATGGCTACCAATATGAACCTCATACCCATGGTCGTGGAGAAGTCGCAGTTCGGCGAACGCGCCTACGATATCTACTCTCGGCTCCTCAAAGAGCGCATTATCTTTCTCGGGGACCCCATTGATGATAACCTGGCCAACACGGTCATCGCCCAGCTCCTCTTCCTCGAAAGCCAAGACCCTAAAAAAGAGATCAAGCTCTACGTCAACACGCCCGGCGGGCTGGTAACCTCCGGCATGGCCATTTACGACACCATACAGTACGTCAAGTGCGACGTGGCCACCATTTGCGTTGGCATCGCAGCAAGTATGGGCGCAGTCTTACTTGCCGCCGGCAGTCCGGGCAAGCGGTTCATACTCCCCAACGCCGAGGTGATGATCCACCAAATTATGGGCGGCGCCGAGGGGCAAGCCACGGACATCAAAATTCGCGCCGAGCACATCCTCCGGCTCCGGGACCGCTTGAATAAGATTCTGGCCAAGCACACCGGGCAGGAGCTAGGCAAAATTGAGAAAGATACCGACCGTGATTACTTCATGACTGCTGAGGAGGCGCTGAAGTACGGCATCGTGGATAAAATCATCAAACCATCGCGCGCTTAAAGCCCGCCTCATCAAACATCCCAATTTCGGGGGTATTTTTTAGTCCCCCCTTGCTTTTTTAGCTTAGCCCCGCTACACTACAGGCGTTACTACTAAGGGCTTTCGGTTGCAGCTTTCCGTCCTCTTGTTGTAGCGGTGTTACCTCATTTCGCCTTTCACCAATGGTATTTGAACCACGCTCCTCAGGAGCACTCAAGTAGCTAGTACCCCCAACCCCTCAGGCTCGTTCCTCGAGGGTGGGTGGTTGGTTCAACACCGCGCTACACCACAGAGCTTAGGCTGGCTGCCCCGTAGCCCATGGGGAGGTTTTTATGCCAGCTATTCTACTTACGGTAATATTTATCGCCATCAGCCTCATGGTAGGTTTGGTGGTGGGGTATGCTATTCGGAAACTACTCGCTGTCCGTTCTAAGGACCTAGCCGAAGCCGAGGCCACTGCCATCTTGAATAAGGCCAGGAACGAGGAGAAAGACATTCTCATTCGGGCCAAGGAGCAGTCCTTAAAGCTTACGGAAGAGGCTAAGCAGGAGGAGGCGGCGCGCCGTAAGGAGGTGGCTCACCTCCAGGACCGCTTGGAGAAGCGAGAGAGCGTGTTTGACCAAAAACTCCTCGAGCTGGAGGCCAGCAAGCAGAAGACGGAAGAAGAAAAAGCCAAGTTTGAGGCGGCCCGTGAAGAGGTGAAGAAGATTCGTGAGGAGCAATTTGCCAAGCTGGAGAAAATCGCGGGGCTCAGCCAGGAAGAGGCTAAAGCCGTGCTGTTTGCCAACACCGAGGAAAAGGTGAAAGACGACCTCACGGTTCGTATCCGAAAACTAGAAGAGTCGAGCACCGAGGAGATAGAGCGGAGGGCCCGGACCATGATAGCCACCTCGATGGAGCGCATCGCCTCGTCCCACGTGGTGGAGACCACTACCACCGTCGTCACCTTGCCGAACGACGAAATGAAGGGCCGCATCATCGGCAAAGAGGGCCGCAATATCAAGGCTATTGAGCAGCAGACCGGCGTGGAGATTATCGTGGATGAAACTCCAGGCGCCATTGTGCTGTCCGGCTTTAGCCCGATCCGCCGGCACGTGGCCAAGAAAGCGCTGGAGGCCTTGATTGCCGACGGGCGCATTCACCCTGGGCGTATTGAGGAAGCAATCGACAAAGCCAAGCGCGAAATGGCGGAGGACATGCGCAAGGCCGGTGAGGAGGCCGCCTACGATGTTGGCGTGGCCGGGCTCGACCCCAAACTCATTCAGCTCCTGGGGCGCTTAAAGTTCCGCACCAGCTACGGCCAGAACGTGCTCCAGCACTCCAAGGAGGTGGCGCTGCTCTCTAAAATTTTAGCCGAGGAACTACATGCCAACGTGGTGGTAGCCACCAAGGGCGGGCTGCTCCACGACATCGGTAAAGCCGTGGACCACGAAATTCAGGGCACCCACTCCGAGATCGGCTACGACATTATGAAAAAGTTCGGCCTACCCGAGGAGGTGGCCTACCTAGCCATTGCCCACCACGAGGATAGCCCTAAGACCTTGGAGGGGCTCATCAACAAGACGGCCGATGCTATTTCGGGTGCGCGGCCGGGAGCCAGGAAAGATACCTACGAGAACTACCTGCAGCGTCTGCAGGAGCTGGAGAACGTGGCCGCCAGCTTTGAGGGCGTGGAAAAGGTGTACGCTATTCAAGCTGGGCGCGAGGTCAGGGTGTTCGTGCAGCCGGACAAGATAGACGACTACCAAGCCACCAAGCTGGCGCGTAACGTGGCTGACAAAATTGAGCAGGAGCTCAAGTACCCGGGTGAAATTAAGGTGAACGTCATCCGCGAAACGCGCGTGATCGAGTACGCCAGGTAGTGGTAGGTGATTGTACACTTTGTAAGTTGAGTAGGGGATTGCCCAAATAAGACTCATAGTATATGACCAACCAATCATATTACTGCGGTGGAGCTACTCGATTGACCGTAGGGGATCTCGAGACACTATTAGTCGAGGCTGGGTTGTCGAAGCAAGCTATAGTCCCTTGGTTGCAAGGAGCGCACAACTTATCAAGCAACCAATTGAATACATTGATTACCATGGTATCTGCCCTTAAGGCTGAAGATATATCGGAGGTAAATCAAAACTTGGAAAAAAAGATTGAATTTTTTCATGCTCCCACCCCAGGGAAGTGGAAGGACTTGGTTAGTGGGGAGTGATTAGGGTTATCGGTGAAAGCTATGGAGAATCACCTTGAGCGCTTTGCTGAATCGGGAATCGAAGTAGGCCTAGAGAAGGTAAACCTTGGCGTTCTGTTGGCACAAGAACGAGATACGCTTACAGAAGGTATAGAGCTTCGGGAAAAACATAAGACGCCAGCTGTTAAGGATAAGTTACTTGCCAAGGCTCGTACCTATCTGTTAGTTACGCTGATGGCCGCGGGCGTTGCTGGTGAAGCGAGACCAGCTTTTGGTCAGTCAGAGCAGGAAGCAGTAATTCATAATACGGAGCGGTCAAAAGACATTTCTTCGAAGAAAAAGGCTGCCTATGAGCACATCAAACAAGTTGTAGAAAAAAATCATTTGAAGAAAACCGTGGAATTTTTACAGGGGACATTTGGTACCGAAGTCGATAGGTTCTTTTCTTTTGCGCATGTAAGAGATGCCATTGAACTTACTGATGAAACCGCCGCCCGAGTGGCCGCAGGTGATTCTAGTGATTTAGAGGACACCGGTTTCGAGAACAATGGGAGTATTCTCAGTATGTTTTATGACCAACGCGGCTGGGCTCCCAAGACCACACAGGAGAAGGAGGCTAGTAGTAAACCATTGACAGTTACTGGTTTTGATACCTTGGGAATTGATGGAAATGGTAGGTACCCCAAAACTTGTACAGCCAGTCTCGGTTATAATGGGTATAGAAAGGAGCACTATCTATGCCCAAAGGACACCCCCATATCAGTCGTGAAGTTAAGCAACAGATTCTAAAGCGTATC
>ORMF010213779.1_pt1 | contig 17147 bp, 17 predicted proteins | sample 1779871 | NCBI WGS metagenome assembly ORMF01 (sample SAMEA104232316, study PRJEB22302) | groundwater metagenome | biome: forest; feature: aquifer; material: groundwater | place: USA | collected 2011-08-07 | depth 5.4 m
AGCTGCGGGCGAGCGAGGTGGCATCGTGACCGACGTCGTGACCGGCGCGTCCGGGCGCGCGCTCTCGAGCAAGGGGGTCGCGACGCGGCAGAAGCTGCTCGACGCGGCCGAGCAGGTGTTCGCCGAGCTCGGCTATCACGACGCGTCGATCGTCAAGATCACGGAGGCGGCGGGCGTCGGGCAAGGCACCTTCTATCTCTACTTCTCGTCCAAGAAAGAGATCTTCGACGAGCTGGTGCGCGACCTGAACCGTCGTGTGCGGCACGCGATGAAGGAGGCGTCCTCGCAGGGCGCGACGAGGCTCGAGTCGGAGCTGCTCGGCTTCGGTGCGTACTTCCGCTTCACGACGGAGCATCCGGGGCTGTACGGGATCATCCGCCAGGCCGAGTTCGTCTCGCCCGAGATGCTTCGCTATCACTACGACAAGCTCTCGGAGGGCTACGTCGAGGGGCTGCGCGACGCGATGGCGCGCGGTGAGACGGCGCAGCTCGACCCCGAGGTGACGGCGTGGGCGCTGATGGCCGCCGGCGAGATGATCGGCATGCGCTGGATCCTCTGGGGCGACGGCGCGATGCCGGAGCGCGTCGAGCAGGAGCTCGCGCGGATCGTCCGCGGCGTGCTGGGAACGCCGTGACGCACGTCTCGCTCGCCGCCACTGCGACCTATCTGCCCGAGCGCTGGATGACCGCCGCGGAGGTCGGCGAGCGCAGCGGCATTCCCGAGCAGGTGATCGTCGAGAAGTTCGGGCTGCGCGGCAAGCACATCGCCGCCGCGGACGAGCACGTCAGCGACCTCTCGGTGCGTGCGGCGCAGACGCTGCTCGAGGAGACGGGCATCGACCCGCTCGAGATCGACGTCGTCATGTACTTCGGCTCGATGTGGAAGGACTATGCCGTGTGGCAGGCGGCGCCGTGGATCGCGCACCGGATCGGTGCGGCGCGTGCGTATGCCGTCGAGTACGACAACGTCTCGTGCGGGACACCGGTCGCGCTGCGTCTCGCGCGCGACATGCTGCTCGCCGAGGCCGACCTGCGCACGATCCTCGTCGTCGCCGCGTGCCGCGAGTCGTACCTGCTCGACTACGCGAACGAGCGCTCGCGCTTCATGTTCAACTTCGGGGACGGCGCCGTCGCCGGGCTGCTCGTCAAGGACGGCGCTCGCAACCGGCTGCTCGGCTGCCACGGCATCACCGACGGGTCGTTCGCGCTCCAGGTCAAGGTGCCCTCGGGCGGCAGCGTGTCGCCGAACGGCGGCTACCGGTTCCTCGACGTCGCCGACCCGGCCTCGATGAAGCAGGGTCTCGACAAGGTCAGCCTCGCGAACTTCGTCGCCGCCGCGCGCGGCGCCGTCGAGCGCAGCGGCGCGGAGCTCTCCGACGTCGGCTACCTGTGCGGGATCCACATGAAGCCCTCGATGCACCGCGCCCTCGTCGGCGAGCTCGGTCTCGACGCGTCGCAAGCCGCGTACCTCGACGACACGGGGCACATGAGCGGGGTCGATCCCCTGCTCGCGCTCGACCGTGCGGCGCGCGCCGGCGTGCTGAGCGACGGCGAGCTCGTGCTGCTTCTCGCGGCGGGCACGGGCTACACGTGGGCGGCGAGTGTCGTACGGTGGGGCGCATGACTGATCTCACACCTGGAACGGAGTTCGGCCCTTCATCCTGGATCGAGGTGCCGCAGGCGAAGATCGACGCGTTCGCCGAGGCGACGGGCGACCACCAGTGGATCCACGTCGACCCGGAGCGCGCGGCCGCAGGCCCGTTCGGCACGACGATCGGCCACGGCTACCTGACACTTTCGCTGCTTCCGGTGATGTCGTACGAGGTCGTGCCGCGGCAGGGCGGCGGCATGGCCGTGAACTACGGCCTCAACCGCGTGCGGTTCCCTGCGCCCGTGCCCGTGGGGTCGCGCGTGCGCGGCTCGTTCCGCGTCGATTCGGTCGACGAGTTCGAAGGCGGCTTCCAGGCGACGATGACGGCAACGGTCGAGCGTGAGGGAGGCGGCAAGCCCGTCTGCGTCGCGGAGGTCGTGTTTCGCTATTACGGCTGACGTTTCAGCCACGGCGTCGAGAACACAGGCGCCGACGTGCGGCCCCACGCGTCGACGTACATCGCCTGGTAGCGATATGTCCCGGGCACCGTCGCGCGGGGGACGATGCACGGCCCGGTGCCGGTGCAGACGAGCAGGGGCGGGTCGCTGTCGTGGATCCGGTAGACGAGCCGGCCGACGATGCGCGGATCTGCGGGCCAGCCGGTTCGCAGCCGAAGGCCGGACGGGTCGCGACGCCGGATCAACTGGACAGGCGCCTGCGGCCGCGTCAGGTCGTCGAGCATGTTGCGGACGAGTTGCTGGAGGCCCGGATCCGGCTGCGACGGATGGCCGTACGCGCCCGTGCCGAACGTGTCGAGACCCCAGGAGAAGCGCTGCGCGCCGCTCGCGAAGACTCGTGCGCCGCTGGGCGCCGTGAAGCGCACGGCGTCGGCGTCGCCGGTGGGAGAGTCGTAGGCGAGATGCAGGAGCACGGTCAGCCCGGGGTGGATGCACGCGTCCGGCCACGGGTTGAGCGCGTCCCACTCGTCGCCGACGACGTCCCTGAGCACGCTGCCCGGTGCGAGACCGGTGTTCGCGAGCCAGGGGTCGTCCGCCGGCGCCGCGACCGTGTAGTCGTGCGGTCCGTTCTGGTGCGACGGCTGCCAACGGTGCTGGACGCCCTCGAGCATGCACTCCGGCCGCGTGGGTTCGAGCTGCCGGAACATCACGGTCTTGAGCGACGGATCCGGCTCGGGGTCGAGGGTCGCGTCCTTGTACGCGACGATCGTCCGGCCGCCGTCCTCGTACCGCACCTGGGCGTAGCCCGTGTTCGCTCCCATGAAGGCGAGGTTCGTCCCTCCCGCGAGCGCGGCGTCGAACGCGTCGCGGATGCTCTTCGTCCAGTATTCGTCGTGCCCGGCCGTCATCACGAGCCGGTGCCGGAGCAGCGAGCCGGGGTCGGCGTCCGTGTCGACGTCGGTCTGGTACGAGAGGTCGTAGCCCTCGCGCTCGAGGAAGCGCACGAGCTGGATCTCCCACCACAGCGGCGAGTTCGCGTACTTGCCCCACGGGCGGTCGAAGGAGACCCGCCGCGCCCGCGGCCCCTCGAAGTCGTAGAGGCTCTTGCCGCCCCACTGGTTGTACGCCTCCCAGGTGTTGACCGGCACCTGCACGAGGATCTGCGAGGCAGGCGCACCGGGGGGCTCGCGCACGATCACGTAGGTCGTCGTGCCGCTGCCCGCATCCCTCCCGCTCGTGAGCTCGGCGCGCAGCTCGTAGTAGCCGCTCGGCCAGTCGGCGCCCGTGCTGACGACGTCGGTGACGGGCCAGTTCGGACGCAGCGGCGGCCCGTCCACCGCAGTCGTCCAGACCTGTCTCTGCTCCTGGCCCGGCCGGTCGCCGCCGCAGGAGGGCACACACGTCATCAGCCGCCCGCCGGCGCCGCCGTACCAGCCGAGGCGGTAGACCGAGATCCTGTAGCGGGCGGCGGGACGCGTGTTGACGTGCACGTCGATCTGCGCGCCGGGCAGGATGCCGATCTGCGAGGCATAGATCTCGATCAGGCTCGTGGTGGGGCCGTCCCAGCTCCGGACGCCCGGTTGCGCGTTCTCCTGCTGGATCGCGTTCTGCGCGCGAGCGGCAGGCGAAAGCAGGCCGCACAAAAGTACGACCGCTGCCGCAGTCAGGGTTGCCCTCGTCACCCGCGAGGAGTTGTACGTGAGTGCCCGGACGGAAGCAAGGATCGATCGTGAGCCGGTGCGTTCTCGTGACGGGCGGCGCGCGCGGGATCGGCGCGGCGATCGCCGCGCGGCTCACGGCCGACGGCTGGCAGACGCACGTCGTCGACATCGAGGACGCGGACCTGACCACGCGCGAGGGAAACCGCGTCGTCGTCGACGCCGCGCTCGAGCGGTTCGGCGGGCGGCTCGACGCGGTGATCGCGAACTCCGGCTTCCAGCACGTCTCACCCGTCCGCGACTTCCCCGAGGAGCAGTGGGACAAGCTGCAGGCGCTGCTCCTCCCGAGCCCCTTCCTGCTCGCGAAGTACGCCTGGGACGCGCTCGCCGCGTCGGGCGACGGGCGCTTCCTCGTCGTCGCCTCGGTGCACGGATTGGTGGCCTCGCCGTTCAAGGCCGGGTACGTGGCCGCGAAGCACGGCGTGCTCGGGCTCGTGAAGGTGCTCGCGCTCGAAGGCGCCGACGTGGGCATCTCGGCCTCGGCGATCTGCCCCGGGTACGTGCGCACGGCGATCGTCGAGGCGCAGATCGCCGACCAGGCCGCCGCGCACGGGATCCCCGAAGACCGGGTGCTCGAGGAGGTGCTCCTGCCGCAGCAGGCCGTGAAGCGGCTGCTCGAGCCGTCCGAGGTAGCGGCTGCGGCAGCCTGGCTCCTCGGGCCCGACGGCCGCTCGGTGACGGGCTCCCCGCTCGTGATGGATCTCGGCTGGACTGCTCGTTAGCCGCGGCTCGGATCCGGCCGGCAGGCGTTTCGGGTCCCATAAACCGTGGAACTGGGCTTGCACGGGATCCGATCGCTAATCTAGGATCCGAAATAGCACGCGGCCCGTCCACGTTCCAGCCCAGGGAGACGACGACATGACACCGGATGCCCGGATCCAGGCAGAGGCAGACCAGCTCGAGGCCCGCTGGCGGGACGATCCCCGCTGGAACAGCATCACGCGCAGCTACGCCGCGACCGACGTCGTGCGGCTGCGCGGCTCGGTCGTCCCGGAGCAGACGCTCGCCCGCAACGGCGCGGAGCGGCTGTGGCAGCTGCTGCAGCGGGAGGAGCCGGTGCGCGCGCTCGGGGCGCTCACGGGCGGCCAGGCCGTCCAGATGGTGAAGGCCGGGCTCGAGGCGATCTATCTGTCCGGCTGGCAGGTGGCGGCTGACGGCAATCTCGCCGGCAGCACGTATCCCGACCAGAGCCTCTATCCGGCGAACAGCGCGCCGCAGCTCGTCAAGCGGCTGAACAACGCGCTCCAGCGCGCCGACCAGATCGACTGGTCGGAGGGCCGCAACGGCACGCACTGGTTCGCGCCGATCCTCGCGGACGCCGAGGCAGGCTTCGGCGGGCCGCTCAACGCGTACGAGCTGATGCGCTCGATGATCGAAGCGGGCGCAGGCGGCGTGCACTACGAGGACCAGCTCGCATCCGAGAAGAAGTGCGGCCACCTCGGCGGCAAGGTGCTCGTGCCGACCGCGCAGTTCGTGCGCACCCTGAACGCGGCGCGACTCGCGGCCGACGTGCTCGACGTGCCGACCGTGCTCGTTGCGCGCACCGACGCGCTCTCGGCCGCGCTCCTGACGAGCGACGTCGACGACTACGACCGCGACTTCGTGACCGGCGAGCGCACGTCGGAGGGATTCTTCCGCGTCCGCCACGGCCTCGATGCGGCAATCGCGCGCGGGCTGGCCTACGCGCCCTACGCCGACCTGATCTGGTGCGAGACCTCGACGCCAGACATCGGCGAGGCGAAGGCGTTCGCCGACGCGATCCACGAGCGTTTCCCGGGCAAGCTGCTCGCGTACAACTGCTCGCCGTCGTTCAACTGGCGCAAGCATCTCGACGACGCGACGATCGCGAGCTTCCAGCAGCAGCTCGGCGAGTGGGGCTACAAGTTCCAGTTCATCACGCTCGCCGGCTTCCACTCGCTGAATGCCGCGATGTTCGAGCTGGCGAAGGGCTACGCGGCCGATTCGATGACCGCCTACGTCGAGTTGCAGGAGCACGAGTTCGCGCTCGAGGAGTCGGGCTACACGGCGACGCGCCACCAGCGTGAGGTAGGCGCCGGGTACTTCGACCTCGTCACGCAGGCCGTGTCGCCCGACAGCGAGACGCTTGCGCTCAAAGGCTCCACCGAGGAGGCGCAGTTCGAGGCGGGCACGCCTGCCTGAGCCGAAGGAGGGGGGCGTAGACTCGGTGGGAATGACGCTCGACACCACGAAGGCCGACGACATCGCGCTCGTGATCGAGGAGGCGATCGTCTCCGGGGAGCTCGCTCCCGGGACGGTTCTCCGGCAGGAGCAGCTGTCCGAGCAGTTCAACGTCTCGCGCACGCCGGTGCGCGAGGCGCTGCGCCGCCTCGCTGCGCTCGGGCTCGTGTCGTTCGTGCCGAATCGCGGCGTGCGCGTGCGCACGATCTCGCGCGACGAGCTGCACGAGGCGTTCATGGTGCGCGCCGAGCTGGAGTCGCTCGCCACCGAGGTCGCCGCGACGAAGATCACGCCGGAGGAGCTCGACGAGCTCGACCGGTGCGAGCAGAGCTTCGCGAAGATCTCGCAGGAGCTGCGCTCGCGTGAGCCCGGCGACGACCGGCGCTCGATCATGGGCGACTGGGTGCGGGGCAACCACGCGTTCCACGACATCATCTACCGCGTCGCAGGGCTTCCTCTCGTCGAGCAGATGGCGAAGAGCGCGCGGCGGACGTTCTCCGGGCCGGCGGTGTGGGCGCCCGGCGACCACTCGCTCGACGGGCTGTATCTGAAGAACGCCGAGCAGCACCGTGCGATCAAGCAGGCGCTCGCGGCGGGCAGCGCCGCGGGTGCGCGGGCGCTCGCGCGCGAGCACGTGCTCAGCTCGTTCACCTTGCTCGAGACGATCCTCGAGCAGGTCGGCGCGCAGCCGCGCGACTGGCAGCGCGCACGCGGCGCCCGCTCGCGCAGCTAGATCTGGCACACTTGGCACATAGTCGCTGCCTGATCACATCCGTTTGACCCCGGCTAGGATCGGCTCCTGATGGAGATGGAGCCGCTCTACACGCCACACGGCGTCGAGGAACGCTGGCAGCGCGCGTGGGAGGAGGAAGGTCACTTCCACGCCGACCCCGAGGCGCCCGGCGAGGCGTACGTGATCGCCGTGCCACCGCCCAACGTGACGGGCGCGCTGCACATGGGCCATGCGCTGAACGGGACGATCCAGGACGTGCTCATCCGCTGGCACCGGATGCGCGGCTTCAACACGCTGTGGCAGCCGGGCTACGACCACGCGGGCATCGCGACGCAGGCAGCCGTCGAGCGGGAGTTGCGCACAGAGGGCAGCTCGCGGATCGAGCTCGGCCGCGAGGCCTTCGTCGAGCGCGTCTGGGCGTGGCTGCACGAGTACGGGGGCATCATCATGAGCCAGTTTCGGCGCCTCGGCTGCTCACTCGACTACGAGCGTGAGCGCTTCACGATGGACGAGGCATACGTCCGCGCCGTCATGCGGTTCTTCGTCCATCTGTACGAGCGCGGCTGGATGTTCCGCGACAACCGGATCGTCAACTGGTGCAGCGACTGCGGCACGACCGTCTCGGACCTCGAGGTGGAGCACATCGACGTCGACGACGCCTTGACCTACGTGCGCTATCCGCTCGCGGACGGCGACGGCTTCGTCACCGTCGCGACCGTTCGTCCGGCGACGATCCTCGCCGACGTCGCGGTCGCCGTGCACCCGCACGACGAGCGCTACACCGCGCTCATCGGCAAGGACGTGATCGTGCCCGTCGTGGGACGCAGGGTGCCGGTGATCGCCGACGACCGTGTGGAGCTTGCGTTCGGGACCGGCGCCCTGAAGATCACGCCCGGTCACGACCCGACCGACTTCGAGATCGGCCGCGACCACGGGCTGCCGGAGCTGACGGTGATCGGCTTCGACGGTCGCATGACGGGGGACGTGCCCGAGGATCTGCTCGGCCTGACCGAGGCCGAGGCGGCAGAGCGCGTCGTCGCCTGGCTGAAGGAGCACGACCAGCTCGAGAAGCGTGAGCACTACCGGCACTCGGTCGGGTACTGCGACCGTTCCGGCACTCGCATCCAGCCGCTCGTGATGCTCCAGTGGTGGTGCGCGATGGCGGATCTCGCCCGCCCGGCGATCGCAGCGATCGACTCCGGCCGCGTGCGCTTTCATCCGCCGGTGCACGGGCGGGTCGCGGCCGACTGGTTGAAGGCGATCCGGCCGTGGAACGTGTCGCGCCAGCTGTGGTGGGGTCATCAGCTGCCGATCTGGTACTGCCCCGAAGGCCACGTCACGTGCGTGGAGACCGAGCCGGGCGCATGCGCCGAGTGCGGTTCGGCGGAGTTGACGCGCGACCCGGATGTGCTCGACACGTGGTTCTCGTCGGCGTTGTGGCCGTTCGCGACGCTCGGCTGGCCCGACGACACGCCTGAGCTCCGGCGCTACTACCCGGGCAGCGTCGACTCGACCGCGCGCGACATCATCTTCCTCTGGGTCAACCGGATGGTGATGGCCGGGGTCGAGCTGATGGGCGACATCCCTTTCCGCGACGTGATCATCCACTCGACGATCCTCGACCAGGACGGCCGTCGAATGTCGAAGAGCAAGGGCACGGGTCTCGATCCGGTGGAGCTGATCGACACGCACGGTGCCGACGCGACCCGGTACGGCCTGCTGAAGATGTCGTCGACGCAGGACGTGCGGTTCACGCCGGCGCCGATCGAAGAGGGCCGCCGGCTCGCGAACAAGCTGTGGAACGCGAGCCGCTTGCTCTTGCTGGGCGGTGGGGCGGAAGTGGAGGCGCGGCCGAAGTCGCTCGAGGAGCGGTGGATCTTCGCGCGCATCGACGCGACGCGTACGGAGATCGAACGCGACTTCGAGGCGTACGACTTCTCGCACGCGGTCGACCGCCTGTATCACCTGACGTTCGACGACTTCTGCGACTGGTATCTCGAATCGATCAAGCCGCGGCTCGCAGAGCCCGACGTGAAGGCGACGGCGTTCGCGGCGCTCGAGCGGCTGCTCGCGCTGCTGCATCCCGTGCTCGCGCACGTGACCGAGGAGATCTGGTCGCATCTCCCGGCACGCGAGGGGAGGCTGATCGTGGCGCCCTGGCCTGCTGCAGACCCGGCGTTCGCCGCCGAAGCGGACGCGCTCGTGCGGGTACAGGAGGCGGCCGAACGGTTCCGGCGGAGCGGCGTGCTCACACCGCTCGCGGGTGACGAGAAGCGGATCTTCGACGCGGTCGTGAAGCCCGAGCGCGCGCAGGGTGACGGCGCCGGCCGGCTCGAGGAGGAGGTCGCGCGCCTCGAGGGCGAGATCGCGCGCAGCGAGCAGATGCTGTCCAACGAGCGGTTCGTGGCCAACGCGCGCGCGGACGTCGTGCAGGCCGAGCGCGACAAGCTCGAGCGCTACCGGCGCGAGCTTGGCTCGATCAGCAACTGACTGGGTGGCCTCGCTCAGCCCGTGGCCGGCGGACGGCTTCGGGCTCGAGCGGATGCGCGCCCTGCTCGCGGAGCTCGGCGACCCGCAGCTCGCCTACCCGGCGGTGCACGTCGTCGGCACGAACGGCAAGTCGACGACGACGCGGATGACCGAGGCGCTGCTCGGGGACGCGGGGCTCAACGTTGGCGCGTATGTCTCGCCGCACGTGCGCGCGTGGAGCGAGCGGATCCGTGTCGGCAATGCGGAAGCCGACTTCGAGCGGTCACTCGCGGGGGTCAGACCCCAGGCCACGGCTCTGCAGGCCACGCAGTTCGAAGCCCTGACCGCTGCGGCCCTGCTCGCCTTCGCGGACGCCGGCGTCGACGTCGCCGTTGTCGAGGCCGGGCTCGGCGGACGGCACGACGCGACGAACGTCCTGCAGTCGCGCGTCGTCGTGCTCACGAACGTTGCGCTCGATCACATGGACGTGCTCGGCGACACGCGCGAGGCGATCGCGGCGGAGAAGCTGGCGGTCGTCCAGGCCGGCGCGACGGTCGTTCTCGCCGAGCCGGAATGGCAGCCGCTCGCCGAGCAGAACGGCGCCGCGAAGGTGGTGCTGACTTCGCCGAGCAACCTCGGGCTCGCGCTCGCCGCCGCCGAGGCGTTCCTCGGCTCCTCCGTCGACGCCGGGTCGGCCGCCGACGTCGTGCTGCCGGGACGGCTCGAGCGCCGGAGCGAGCATCCGCTCGAGATCTGGGACGGCGCGCACAACCTCGCCGGGGTCGCCTACCTCCTGCCACGGGTTCCGGAGCGCGAGTACGTGCTCGTCAGCTCGATCCTCGAGGACAAGCGGCCCGAGGTGATGCTGCAGGCCCTCTCGGTGCTCGGGAGCACGCTCGTGGCCACACAGTCCTCGAATACCCGCTCGCTGCCCGCAGGGGAACTCGCCGCCCGCGCGAAACGGTACTTCGACCATGTCGAGACCGTTGTCGATCCGGCCGGCGCCCGGAAGCGCGCGCTGGCCCTGGCGGGCCCGGACGGCGCCGTCCTCGTCTCGGGCTCCCTCTATCTTCTCAGCGACCTCAGTGGCTCCCGCTAGACCCCATACCCTCGGCGAGAAGGCCAGCGTCTTCGCCCTGGCCACCTTCGTGCTGCTCGCGATCGTCGGCGGCGCGTTTGCCGCGGGGTACTTGATAGGCAGGATGCTCTTGTGATCGCGAGCACATTCGGCAGCACGCACGACTTCTTCAGCTCCGGCACGTGGCTCGTGATCCGGAACCTGATGCTGTTCTTCGCCGCGGTCTTCTGGATCGCGTTCGCGTACTGGGTCTACAAGGACGCTCGCCGCCGGATCGAGGATCCGTGGCTCGTCGGCATGGCGACGCTGCTCGGGCTGGTGCCGCCGTACGTCGGGCCGTTCATCTACATGCTCTTCCGGCCGCCCGAGTACCTCGAGGACGTGCGAGAACGTGAGCTCGAGATCAAGGCGATGGAGGACAGGCTCTCGAAGCGCGACCTCCACTGTCCGGTGTGCCGCAGCGAGGTCGACTCGAGCTTCCTCGTCTGCCCGATCTGCACGACGAAGCTGAAGCAGTCGTGCTCGACGTGCAAGGCGCCGCTCGAGGCGCTCTGGCAGGTGTGCCCGTTCTGCGAGACCCCGATCGAGCCGGCGGCCGTTGCGATGCCCACGCTGCGCCCGGGGCGCACGCGACGGCGCTCTGAGTAGTTCGGGGAAGCACGGCTGGCGTGCCGACTACACTGCCGCGCGATGGCAGTCCAGCAGACACTCATCCTGATCAAGCCCGACGCCGTGCGGCGCCGGCTCGCCGCCGAGATCCTCGGCCGGATCGAGGCGCGCGGCTTCACCGTGCGGGCGGGCAGGCTCCTGACCGCGAGTCGCGAGCTCGGTCAGACGCACTACGCTGAGCACGCCGAGAAGCCGTTCTTCGGGGAGCTCGTCGACTTCATCACGTCCGGCCCGACGTGGGCGCTCGTGGTCGAGGGTGAGGGCGCGATCGCGACGATGCGGAGGACGATCGGCGCGACGAACCCGGCCGACGCCGATCCCGGGACGATCCGCGGCGACCTCGCGATGTCGATGCCGGACAACCTCGTGCACGGCTCGGACTCGCCGGAATCAGCCGAGCGCGAGATCGCGCTCTGGTTCTCTGCCGATGAGCTTGCCTGAGCCCGACTCAGTCGGGATCAACCGCGAGGTCTGGACCCGCTCGAACGAGCAGTGGGGCGACGCTAGGGCACTCGATCAGTGGCGTGCGCCGGAGATAACCTGGGGCACGTGGCAGGTTCCGGAGTCCGAGCTGCAGGCGCTGCCGGACGATCTAGCCGGCCTCGACGTCGTCGAGCTCGGGTGCGGTGTTGCGTATTTCTCCGCCTGGCTCGCACGCCGGGGCGCGCGGCCGGTAGGGGGCGATCCGACGCCGGCGCAGCTCGAGACGGCGCGACGCTGTCAACGCGAGACCGGCATCGACTTCCCGCTGATCGAGGCATATGGCGAAGACGTGCCGTTGCCGGACGCTGCGTTCGACCTGGTCTTGTCGGAATACGGGGCATCGATCTGGGCCGACCCGTACCGCTGGATCCCGGAGGCGGCTCGACTCGTGCGCCCGGGAGGCGTGCTCGTGTTCCTGCGCAACTCGACGCTCTCGATCCTGTGCGGGCCCGACGTCGGGTCGGTGGGAGAGCAGCTCGTGCGGCCGCAGTTCGGCATGCACCGCTTCGACTGGCGTTCGGACGACGGTGGGGTCGAGTTCCATCTCGGGCACGGCGACTGGGTGCGCCTCCTGCGTGCGAACGGCTTCGAGATCCTGGACCTGATCGAGATCCAGGCGCCGCCGGAGGCCGAGACGCACGAGTTCTACGACTACGTGCCGGCGGGCTGGGCGAAGCAGTGGCCGAGCGAGGAGATCTGGGTGGCCCGCAAGGCGTCGCGGTGAGCACGCCGCCCGCGGCGCCGCTGCTGCTCGCGTCCACGTCGCCGCAGCGGCGTGCGATATTGACGCAACTCGGCATCCCCTTCGACGTCGTCGCGCCGCAGTACGAGGAGCACGATCCGCCCGAAGCGGATGCGACGGCGCTCGTCTGCGAGCACGCGCGCGGCAAGGCGGCGTCGGTCGCGGGCGAGGCGGGAGGGCGCCCGGTGCTCGGGGTCGACACGACCGTAGTGCTCGACGGGCGGATCCATGCCAAGCCGGCCGATGCGGGCGCTGCCGAACGGATGCTCGGGGAGCTGGCCGGGCGGACGCACGCCGTGGTGTCGGGCCTGTGCCTGATCGCGCCTGGGTGGGAGGTCGTGGAGGCGGCGGTGACGTTCGTCACGTTCCGCGCCCTGATGCCGCGGGATCTCGGCCTGTACGTCGCGTCGGGCGAGTGGGAGGGGCGCGCCGGCGGGTATGCGATCCAGGGGCTCGGCGCCGCCCTCGTCGAACGGGTCGAAGGCGACTATTTGAACGTCGTCGGCCTGCCGGGCGCGCTGCTCGTGCGGCTGCTCGCGGAGCGCTTCGCCGGCGTCTACGGCTTCGGCTAGCCCGCGAGGCCGCGATCCGAGCGGCCCTGTCCTTGCAGGCCATGGCCCGGGGTCTGACCCCGCTTTTCGAGACGTGCCTGCTGGATCGCCCGCTCGCCTGCGGCGATGAAGCGGGCGTACTCTTCGCGCGCCTGGTCGAGCTTGCGCGCGAACTGGCCGAGCGTCCACTCGACGTCGAGGAACGGCGGCGGCGCGACCTTGCCGAGCATTGCGGGGTGGCTGCTCCAAGTCCAGTCGACCGCCTCCTCGACCATCCCCGCGCGCACCGGATTGAGGACGACGTAGCGTCCGACCTGGAGGCTGTAGGCATCGTCGTCGACGCGCGACGCGCTGAACCGTCCCTGGAACAGATGCCCGACGTATCCGTGGCGCCGGTTGAACGCTTGCGCGTACTGCCCGTTCAGCAGCTGGATCCCGCGCGAGATCGTGAAGGCCGGCACGTCGATCACGAGATGCACGTGATTGCCCATCAAGCAGTACGCGAGACAGCGCCAGCCGAGCTTTCGGGACACCTTGCCGAGCATGGCAATGAACCGTTCCCGATCGAAGTCGTCCACGAAGATCGGCTGCTTTCGGTTGCCGCGGCACCAGATGTGCCGCATGCCTTCCGACTGATCCCGCAGCTTGCGCGCCATCCTTCGAGCGTAGGCCCGCATCCGTCACGAGAGTGCAACGAAAGAGCCGCGGGTTCTCCGCGGCTCTCTCTACCTATCGGGGTGCCGAGATTCGAACTCGGGACCTCTCCGACCCGAACGGAGCGCGCTACCAGGCTGCGCTACACCCCGGACAGCGACCTAGGGTACCCAAGCTTCGGAGACGCCGGTGGAGATCGCGACGCCGAGCGAACCCGCACTATCCTCGCCGCATGCCCGAGCCTCTGACGCACGCCGAGTGGCTCGCCGGCGTGCCCACCCTCCTGGCCGAGGCGGCCATGTCCTGGGGTCTGACCCTCGGAGAGGCGTATCCGCCCGGCGCCGCGGGCCTCGCCGTCCGGGCGGAGCTGCCCGACGGCACGCCGGCCGTGCTGAAGCTCTCCTATCCACACCGCGAGTCGCTGCAGGAAGCCGACGCGCTCGCGCGCTGGGACGGCGACGGCGCAGTGCGGCTGCTCGCACGAGACGACGCGCGCAACGCGCTGCTGCTCGAGCGCTGTGAGCCCGGCACGTTCCTCTCGCGATCCGGGGACGCCCTCGACGTGCTGATCGGCCTGCTGCCGCGGCTCTGGGTCAGCAGCGAGGGCTTCGCGACGTACGACGACGAGCTGCCCTACGCGTTGGCCGACCTCGCGACCGTCCGCGATCGGCGGCTGAAGGACGCCGCGCTCGCCTACCTGCGCGACCTCGTTCCCACGCAGGGCGATCGCGTGCTCGTGCACCAGGACCTCCACGGCGACAACGTGCTCGCTGCCGCGCGAGAGCCGTGGCTCGCGATCGACCCGAAGCCGATCGCCGCGGAGCGCGAGTATGCGGTCGCTCCGATCGTCCGCTCACCCGAGCTGGGGCACACAAAGCACCAGGTGATGTATCGCCTCGACCGCCTGTGCTCCGACCTCGACCTCGACCGCGACCGCGCGCTCGGCTGGACGATCGCGCAGACGCTCGCCTGGTCGGGCGGCGCCGATTACGTCGAGCCGCACGTACAGGTCGCGCGCTGGCTCCTGGAGGAGGCGTGACCGTCCGGGCGGTCCTCTTCGACGTCGACTTCACCCTCGCGAAGCCGGGCCCTGCGCTCGGCCCCGAGGGCTACGTGAGCGCGGGCACACGCCACGGGCTCAGCCTCGATGCGGCACGGTTCGAAGACGCGCGCGACGCGGCCCTCGAGCAGCTCGCGCCACACCCCGAGCTCGACCACGACGACGAGATCTGGTTCGCCTTCACCGAGCGGATCGTCCTCGGCATGGGCGGCGAGCAGCCCGCGTCGTACACCTGCGCCGTCGACATCACGCGCGGCTGGGAGGTGCATGCGAACTTCGAGCTCTACGAGGACGCGATCCCGGTGCTCGACGAGCTCCGTGGCGCAGGCCTGAAGATCGGCCTGCTCACCAACTCGTCCCGCGACGTGCACGCCTTCGCGCGACATCATGGGCTCGAGGTCGACGCGGCTCTCGGCTCGCTCGGTCACGGGAAGTTCAAGCCGCACGCCTCGATCTTTCGCGCCGTGCTCGAGTTGCTCGAGGTCGAGCCCGACGACGCCGTCATGGTCGGAGACACGGTCGAGGACGACATCAAGGGCGCGCAGGCGCTCGGGATGCGCGCGATCCTCGTCGACCGCCACTGCCGCCATCCGGGGTTCGAGGGCCGCCTCGACGACCTCTACGGTCTGCCTGCGGCGCTCGGTCTACCACGCAGCCGCGCATAGACTGACGTCGTGTCAGCGTGGCTCGCCTGGTCGGTCGCCGCCGTCGCACTCGTTGTCGGCGAGATCCTCACCCCCGGCCTGTTCTTCCTCGGGCCGGTCGCCCTCGCGGCCGTCGCCGGTGCGCTCGCCTCGCTGTTCGGCGCGCCGCTGTGGCTGCAGCTGATCGTCTTCGCCGGATCGTCGTTCGCCTCGCTCGGGTTGCTGCGTCCGATCGCCCGGCGCCATCTCAGCATGCCGCACGCGATCCGCACCGGTGCGGCGGCGCTCGTCGGCGCACCCGCCGTCGTGCTGCAGCGCGTCGACGCGAACGGCGGGCGCGTCCGCATCGGCGGCGAGGAATGGTCGGCCCGGGCGTACATGCCCGACCAGGTGCTCGAGCCCGGCGTGCAGGTCGAGGTCGCAGAGATTTCGGGCGCAACAGCGCTCGTGTATGAGTAAAGGAGCCTGAAGTGGTTGCTTGGATCATCGTCGGCGTCGTCGCCGTGATCGTGCTCGCCGTGCTCGCACGCACCGTCCGGATCATCCCGCAGGCGCGTGCCGCCGTCGTCGAGCGGCTCGGCCGCTACTCCCGCACGTTGTCGCCGGGCCTCGCGCTCGTCGTCCCGTTCATCGACCGCATCCGGCCGATGATCGACCTGCGCGAGCAGGTCGTCTCGTTCCCGCCGCAGCCGGTGATCACCGAGGACAACCTCGTCGTCAGCATCGACTCCGTCATCTATTTCCAGATCAACGACGCGAAGGCGGTGTCGTACGAGATCGCGAATTACATCCAGGCGATCGAGCAGCTCACCGTCACGACGCTGCGCAACGTGATCGGCGGCATGGCGCTCGAGAAGACGCTGACGTCCCGCGACGAGATCAATGCACAGCTCCGCGGCGTCCTCGACGAGGCGACCGGCAAGTGGGGCATCCGCGTCAACCGCGTCGAGCTGAAAGCGATCGACCCGCCGGCGTCGATTCAGGACTCGATGGAGAAGCAGATGCGCGCCGACCGCGAGAAGCGCGCGACGATCCTGCAGGCGGAGGGCCAGAAGCAGTCGGCGATCCTCACCGCCGAGGGCGAGAAGACCGCCGCGATCCTCCGGGCCGAGGGGATGCGGCAATCGGTGATCCTGCAGGCCGAGGGCCAGGCAAAGGCGATCGACACGGTCTTCCGCGCCATCCACGAGGGGAAGCCCGACCCGCAGCTGCTCGCGTACCAGTACCTGCAGATGCTCCCGCAGATCGCGCAGGGCGACTCGAACAAGGTCTGGATCATCCCGAGCGAGTTCCAGCAGGCGATCGGCAAGATCGGGGGCGCGCTCGGAATCGGCGACGAGAAGACGCCCGAGGGCTAGCAGCGCTCGCGTGCGCAGGCACGCAACGGCGTGACACGCGGCGGCGCGCCGTGCCCGCCGGGCCACGTGATGCGCACGAGCAGCGACGCCGCGTCGTCGCCGTACTGCGTCTCGCGTAGGTGGTAGTCGGGGTTCGCGCGGTGCACGAGCCAGTAGCGGCCTGCCGGCACCTTGGTGATGTCGAGGTTCTGGCCGTGGAAGTTCGCCGGATACCGGTCGGTGTAGCCCATCGAGGAGCCTTCCTCGACGTAGCGCGCCCGCGGGTTGAACTGCTCGCAGCTCGAGAGGAAGCGCGGCGGCCCGTGGCGTACGCCGAGCGCGATGCCGTAGTGGTCGGCGATGCAGAAGCCGCTCTTGTGGTCGCGTACGAGCAGCGTGTACTCACCTGCGCTGCGCAGCTCGTAGCGGTCGAAGCCGAGGAAGTGCCAGTGATAGTGCGGCGGGGCGACGGTGTAGCGCAGCTCGCCCGACTCGGGTAGCACGCGCGTCCTGCCGCCCTCGAGCGCGATGAGCTGGCGGACGTTCATCACGTGCGAGCGCCCGAGTCGCGTGCCGCGGACCCAGAGGACCCCCGGGCCGCGGTTGTCCACCATAGACGTGAAGCCCAGCAGCCAGCGGCCATGCGCGCCGGCGGTGACGAGCAGCTCGCTCGGCGGCCGCTGCACGAGGGTCGGATAGGCCGGCTTTGCCGCGGGGGCGAAGGGGCCGGCGAGCCAGTCGGGCGGCCGGCCGTCGCCGAGC
>ORMF010711937.1_pt1 | contig 17144 bp, 15 predicted proteins | sample 1779871 | NCBI WGS metagenome assembly ORMF01 (sample SAMEA104232316, study PRJEB22302) | groundwater metagenome | biome: forest; feature: aquifer; material: groundwater | place: USA | collected 2011-08-07 | depth 5.4 m
CTACCCCACGGACGATTCACTTTGGCATGATAGACGTGCTCGGTTGCGCTGCGATGATGCAGGATATCCACCACTTCGCGCACGCGCTGAGTTTGGCCGCTCTTTGAAATGAGCACGGCATCGGCGGTCTCGACAACACAATAGTCTTCCACGCCGATGGCGGTGACAAGCCGCTTCTCGGCACGGATCAAACTGTTCTTGCAGTCCAGTGCGATGACGTTGCCTTGCAGGGCATTGCCATTCTCGTCCTTGCCGGACATTTCATGCACAGCCTGCCAACTGCCAACATCGTTCCATCCGACGTCACAGGGAACCATGGCGACATGGCCGGCTTTCTCGAGCACGCCGTAGTCAATTGAGATGGATGGCATGGCCGCAAAATGCTTATCCACGGCTTGCTCGAATGTTCCTGCGGCACGACTCTCCGCAATGATGGTTTGAATCAACTGATACACCACAGGCAAGTACTGCCGAATCTCCGCGAGAATCACCGAGGCACGCCACACGAACATGCCGGAGTTCCAGTAGTAATTCCCTTCTTTCAAAAAACGCTCGGCAGTTGCATAGTCTGGTTTTTCGGTAAAACGTTCTACAGCGTATATCTCCGGCGTGACACCGGCATGTGCCTTGATATAGCCAAATCCGGTATCGGGGCGGGTGGGCCGGATGCCGAAGGTAACGAGCCTGCCGCCTTCGGCAGCCTCAATCGCGGTACTCAAATGCGCACGAAAACGCCCTTCGTCTTTGATGATGTGGTCGGCGGGCAGCACGACCATGATCGGGTCTGCGCCATCAGCCATCAGGTAGGCGGCGGCCAAAGCAATAGCGGGGGCAGTGTTGCGCCCGACGGGTTCAAACAGGGTCCGGTAGGGCAACAAGGCGTGATAGGCCTCGCCTTTGGCGTGGACTTCTTGCGTAACGATCAGGACATTCTTGGCATCAATCACCGGGGATAAGCGGTTGATAGTAGTTTGCAGCAACGACACATCGCCATCCAGCGTCAAGAATTGCTTGGGCAGGTGCTGACGCGACAGTGGCCACAGTCGGCTGCCGCTGCCACCGGCAAGAATAATCGCGGATACATGGCTTTCTTGAACACGCATTCTTACCTCAAACGGTTCGTTGAAATGCTCCTCATATCGGGTGCCGGCAAATTATATGACGCATCGGGCGCGCCGACCCGACCATGTCGACCGCCCGCAAGCGGTATCTACTTGCGCAGGAGTGCATATTCCGGTCATTTCGAGCAGCTGTTCCACAGTATTTCGAGCACGCAGTCCAGAGCAAATCCGGCGAGGTGTCGGCGGGTCGCGACGCAATGTCTATTGAGCTTACTCCGCGCTCTTGACGCCGGTCAATCTTGGCCAGACGGCGCGCGAGCCACTGTACCCTGTTTGGTCCCGGCTTTGCCGCTCAGGTTAAACGAAGCCCGGTCGGGTATACTATCGATGACGATACGTGGTCCCAATGTCAAATGCATATCATTATGTCCGCACAGCCCCCCCCACCCATCCGGGTCTTGCTGGTTGAAGATCACCGCATCGCGCTGTGGGGACTGGAAAAGCTGATCGAGAGCAAAAAGCCCCTGATGGAAGTGGTCGGGAGTGCCACGAACTGCACCGAGGCCCTTGATCTGTCGAACAAGGCATCCCCCGACATGATCGTGCTCGACCTTGATCTCGGTGAGAAAAATGGGTTCGACGCGATACACGGGCTGATTACCAAGTCAAAAGCAAGGGTATTGGTTCTGACGGGATCGCGCGATCCGTCCGTCCATGACAACGCCGTGCTTGCCGGCGCCAGAGGGATCGTTCAAAAGGAGGAACCGGCCGAAACGATCCTGAAGGCGATAGAAAAAATTCACGCGGGGCAGCTCTGGCTGGATCGCATCACCTCCGGCAGGATTTTTGTCGCGCTTTCCCGCAAGAGCGCAGCTGAAAAGGCCGATCCGGAGCGCCGCAAGATATCAACCCTGACCTCCAGAGAGGTAGCGCTCGTTAGCGCCATCGCAACCAACCCCGGAGCGAATGCCAGTACGCTTTCGATAATGTTGCACATCGGCGAGAGTACCCTGCGCAACCGCCTGACTACCATCTACGAAAAGCTCGGTGTCGCCAACCGGTTGGAGTTGTTCGCTATTGCTCTCAAAAATGGTTTAGACAAGCCCCCGGCCTGAAGCCGGCAAGAGCTTATAGTTGCCGGTCCGTCCGCGGGCAGGCAAGCCGGCAGGATATTCCTCCTGGTTAGACATCGCGGAACATCCTGCAAATGGATGGTTCTCGTAGTCAAAACCTCCTCAAAACAAAGTCTTTTGCGCCCTTGCCCATTGTTACGCGCAAAGATAAATTTCATCAAACAAGGATTGAAGCCCATGGCCACTGGAAAGAGGATCGAGGAGCGGGTGTCCATAGCGCATCCAGTAAGACTGAAGCGAAAGACGGGCGTCACCCGGAACGTCAGCGCGTCGGGAGTGTTTTTCGAGACCAACGCGGATTACGCCGCGGGAAGCAAGATCAGCTTCTCGATCGAGATCGACGGTCTCCGGGAGGAGAAAATGATGTTCAAGTGCAAAGGACAGATCATGCGCGTCGAGCGTCGAAAAGGCAGAGTGGGCGTGGCCGTAAAAATTGTGGCCTCGATGCTTGAATCAGTATGAGCACGAGCCGTAATAAACCGTTGGTGCCCGTTGGCATGGGACTGGCGGCTGGCTTCCGAGCAACGATGCCGTTCGGCTGAAAAAGGGAGTGCCGTGTTAAGGCTGTTCATTCTGTCGTTCGTGGTATCGGCCGTGATGGGTTACTTTACCCTGCGCACATGGTATCTACACGGCCGCTACACGGGTGATTTTGCTTCACGGGGTTCGCACAAGGTGCACGTAACGGCGGTACCCCGCATCGGCGGGATATCGGTTTTCGGCGGCTGGCTGGCTGGGCTTGTTGCGAGCATCTATTACTTGAACGTGCAGACTCAGGCCGTGCAGGTCTGGGTCATTTGCATATTGCCGGTTTTCTTTGGCGGCCTTGCCGAGGATGTCACCAAGCGTGTCTCCGCAACAACACGCCTGCTGTTTTCCTTCAGCACCGCCGCACTCGGCTTCATTCTGATGGACGCCGCCGTGCGTCGTGTCGATGTGTTCGGAATAGACCCCATGCTTACCAGCCCTGCCATTTCATTTCTGTTTACCCTGGTTGCGGTAGGCGGCGTGGCCCACGCCATGAATATCATCGATGGGCTCAACGGTTTGGCGTTGAGTGTTTGTCTGGTGGCTTTCCTTGCGCTGGGCTATGTAGCTTTCAATGTCAATGATCATGAAGTCCTGCTCATGTCCGGGCTGGGCATTGGGGCATTGCTGGGTCTATATGTGTGGAATTTTCCGGGCGGCCGGATTTATTGCGGCGACGGCGGGGCCTATTTTCTCGGTGGATACATTGCCATACTCTCGGTCTTGCTGGTGCAGCGCAACCCGCAGGTGTCGGCATGGTTTCCGTTGCTGCTGGTCTTGTACCCCGTCTGGGAAACGCTCTTTTCAGCCTACCGCAGACGAGTCGTGAGGGGCACGCCCGCTTCCGCCCCGGACAGGCTGCACCTGCACACCCTGCTCTACAGGCGCGTGAAACACCGTATCGTTGGCAACACTCCCGCGCGCCGCAACTCGGATGCTTCAATCTCAATAGTGATCCTTGTGATAGGCAACGCAATCCCCGCCGTATTGTGGTGGCAGGACACATCCTATTTGATGGTTTCGGCGCTGGTATTCATAGGGTTGTATCTCAGGATTTACCGGCGGCTGGTGATGTTTGGTTTTCGCGGTGCTAAGATGCCGGTGGCGGTTACCGAAGAAGGGATGCCGGCGGCGGTTATCCAAGGTTAGCGAACCAGGGGGATCTGTTCCTGACGGGCAGATCCATTTTTTACGATTCACCGTTCATGGTTTGAACGCAATATGAAAGAGGCCCACTTCAAGCTGCTCAGGCTGATCGAGTCCCGGCCGCATTTAACCCAGCGGGAACTTGCTCGCGAGTTGGGCGTAAGTCTGGGCAAGGTCAACTATTGCGTCAGCGCGCTGATCGAAGCAGGCTGGATCAGGGCGAGTAATTTCTGCAACAGCCGGAACAAGCTTGCGTATGCCTACCTGCTTACGCCCAAGGGCATCGAACAGAAAGCCGCCATCACCATGCATTTCCTGCGCCGCAAGGTCGTCGAGTACGAAGTCCTCAAGAAGGAAATCGCGCAGTTGCGGCGTGATGTCAACGAATCGCCGGAGCACAGGCCGCTATGAACCGCTGGTACGCCGCGCTCTGCAAACCGCGTCAGGAGGTGGTTGCCGAGGCCAACCTGGCCAATCAGGGTTTTGCAGTGTACCTGCCCCGGCTTAAAAACAGGCATCGCCGTGCCGGCCGCTGGGTTGACAGCGTCGAGCCGCTTTTCCAGCGATATCTGTTCGTGGCTGCCGGCCCTGAGTCGCAAAGCCTTGCTCCGATCCGATCGACCCGGGGCGTGAGCGGTCTGGTGCGCTTTGGCGGCCAGCCGGCGGCGGTTGCAGACAGCTTGATCGAAGCGTTACGCAAACGCGCGGATCCCGCGACCGGCCTGCATGGCTGCACGCGGCCGCTGTTCGTGCCGGGCGCTCAAATCAGGCTCTTGCAGGGACCGCTCGCCGGACTGGAAGGGGTGTTCGCCGCGGAGACTTGCGACCTGCGGGTGGTCGTCTTATTGGAGCTGCTTGGAAGGCTGAACCGGCTTGAAGTCAGTCGCGACTGGATTGCCGCGGTTAACTAATAGAATAGTATAAACAATCAGTAAGTTATGTGAAACACAGTGGTGTTTTGCAGGGCGGTAGCGTGCCCGGACCCCTTGTTTTCGACATACCGGTAATAACCGCTCCCTGGAGAAGATTATGTGCGGCATAGCCGGAATCTTTGCATATCATACCGACGCACCGCTAGTCGACCGCGATGAGTTGCTTCGCATCCGCGAGGCGATGGTCAAGCGAGGCCCGGATGGCGCAGGACTGTGGGTCTCGAACGACGCGCGAGTGGGTCTTGCCCACCGCCGCCTCGCCATTATCGATCTCAGCGAAGCCGGCGCACAGCCGATGGCGACAGTGGACGGCAATTTTCGCGTCACCTTCAACGGGGAAATCTACAACTACCGCGAGTTGCGAAAGGAACTGGAAGCGAAGGGATATCGCTTCCGCTCCAACTCCGACACCGAAGTCCTGCTCCATCTTTACGCCGAGCATGGCGCGGAAATGGTGCATCGCCTCCGCGGCATGTATGCCTTCGGCATTTGGGACGAACGAAATAGGACTCTATTCTTGGCGCGCGATCCTTTTGGGATCAAGCCGCTCTACTATGCCGACGACGGCACCACCTTGCGTTTTGCTTCTCAGGTCAAAGCACTGCTTTGCGGAGAGAACATCGATCGGGAAGCGGATTCCGCAGGCCATGTTGGCTTTTTTGTTTGGGGCGCGGTGCCAGAGCCGTTCACACTTTACCGAGGAATCTCGCAACTTCCGGCAGGCACTTGGACCCGTATTTCAACCCGCGGGAGGAGCGACGCAGTTCGTCACTTCGATCTGCGCAAGGAAATATTGGCGACGCAGGAAGTCAGGGCCGCAGTATCAGATTCGGAGACGTTGGCGCAGATGCGGGAAGCGATCCGCGATTCCGTCCGGCGCCATATGGTCTCGGATGTACCGGTCAGCGCTTTTCTGTCGGCGGGGCTCGACTCAGCCATGGTGACGGCACTGGCGAGCGAATTCAATGCGGGACCGTTGTCAACTGTGACCTTGGGTTTTTCGGAGTTTGCCGGGACCGAGGATGACGAAACCACTCTGGCGAAGATGACCGCGCAACGCCTTGGCGTTCCACATGAAGTGAGTTGGGTTACCGAGCGCAATTTTGGCGAGGAAATGTTTACCATCCTGAACCAGATGGATCAGCCTTCAACAGATGGAGTGAACACCTATTTCGTCGCTAAACTTGCGGCGGAGCGCGGTATAAAGGTGGCACTGTCGGGGTTGGGAGGTGACGAACTTTTCGGGGGCTACCCCAGTTTCTCGCAGGTACCCTTGCTGGCGAAATCGTTGCGGCCATTTCACAAAGTGCCGGCCCTTGGCGTCTGGCTACGCCGTCTGATGGCGCCCTTCCTTAAGGGAATGACCTCGCCGAAGTACGCGAGCATATTCGAGTACGGGGGCGACATTGCTGGGGCATACCTGCTCCGGCGCGCGCTTTACCTGCCATGGGAACTGGATGATCTGATGGATCCGGAGACGGTAGAGGAAGGCTGGGATCGATTGCGCACGCACTCCATGTTGGCCGCGACGGTTGAGGGAATCCAAAACAACAAAATGGCCATTTCGACGCTCGAAACCGCGTGGTACATGCGCAACCAGTTGCTGCGCGATGCAGACTGGGCAGGCATGGCACACTCGCTGGAGATTCGCGTCCCATTTGTCGATATCGATTTGTTCCGGGCTGCGCTGCCTTTGCTTGCTCCGGGCAAGGCCCGGAACAAGGCTGCTATCGCCGCACAGGTCTCGCCAAATCTACCAAAGCAGATCCTCGAACGCCGAAAGACAGGCTTTCGCGTTCCGGTCGAACTCTGGTTGGAGCATTTGCCCGGCAGCAAAGGGCGCGGGCGTGGGCTGCGAAAATGGGCCGTAATGGTCAACCCCCCTTCTCCCAGAAGAATCCGAATACTCGCTCTGGTGACCGACGCATATGGCAGTCACGGAGGAATCGCAAAATTCAACCGAGATCTGCTTCGCGCGCTCAGCGGCATGCCGCGTTGCCGCGGCCTAACAGCCTTCCCGAGGTTAATGCCGAACCCGCACGGGCCGCTTCCGGCGGGCCTGACCTATGACGTATCGGGACTGGGAGGCAAATTCCAATATGTTTGGGGCATATTTCGACATATTCTTGCGCATCACCATTACGGCTTGATCGTGTGTGGCCATATCAATCTGGTCCCATTTGCATGGTTGCTCAGCAAGCTTACCCACGCACCTTGGCTGTATATCGTCCACGGCATCGACGCCTGGCAGCCGACCCAAAGCTGGATAACAAACCGGCTGATCGGCGCCGCCGATCGCGTGATTTCCGTCAGTGACGTGACTCGCCGTAGATTGATGGCATGGTCTGGCTTGTCGTTGGAGCGCATTGCCATATTGCCGAACTCGATCGATCTTGCCGAATTTGCTCCGCGGCCAAGAAGAGCAGATCTGGCCAGACAATACGGAATCGAAGGGAAAAAAGTAATCATGACTCTGGGTAGACTCTCCGGAAAAGAGCGCTACAAGGGATTCGACGAGGTGATCGAGGTTATGCCCGATGTCTTGAAGGATGAACCGCTGTCCGTTTATCTGATTGTTGGGGATGGGGACGACAGAGCGAGGCTCGAGGAGAAAGCTGCGCAACTCGGGTTGACCGATAGAGTGATATTTGCGGGCTTTGTTTCGGAGGAGGAAAAGGCGGATTGCTATGCGCTTGCCGATGCTTATGTAATGCCAAGTCACGGCGAGGGGTTTGGTATTGTCCTGCTCGAAGCGATGGCCTGCGGCGTACCGACGGTGGGGAGCAAGATTGATGGCGGTCGCGAAGCGCTCATTGGCGGACAACTCGGCAATCTCGTGGATCCGGGGAACTTGCAGGAAATTCGTGCCGCGACGCTGGCGGCTCTCAGACATACACGCATGCGACCTCCAGGGCTCGAATATTTCTCTTACGAGAACTTCACGCGGCGTGCGCGGACATTGATAGCTGAAGTCGTCGCTGCCACGGCTGTCTCGCCATAAACATGCAGGTGGCTGCCCGCTCTTTTTCCAATCTGATTTGCCTGACCTTTCCATCCACCTTCGGAAAACTCTCGCGGATATCACGTGAGAATTAACGTCTGGTTTGATGATGAATAACAGCGGCCTGTTACGTTGGCTTTTCTCGTCTTTGTAGGCGTGAACAGCACGTACGATGCTTTGATGCTGAACCTCATTCCTGCGGCAACTTGCGCAGTCCTGCAATGTGGGCTCTTGGTGCACATCCTGCTCTTATGGAAGAAGCATGGGCACCCCGCGTAGGACGTTTTTCGTGCTCACAAGTATATCCGGCGTAATCATTCTGCCTCGAAATCCGCTAACATCAACGACGCGCCTCAACGCGATGGACAGTAATCACCGCGGCCATATCGACAGATCGGCGGCAGCGAGAAAGAAGCCCGTGTGATCTGTTTGGATTCCGCAGTTAGCGTGTTACCTATCTCCCCGACCGCTCACAAGCGTCCTGGAGCGCCATCTGACCTAGTCGGCGCGACTCGAGCCTGTAATTAACTGAACGCAGTGCACAAAACAATGGCAAACACCTTTTCCCGTACTGCCTTGGTGACCGGCTCTTCGGGCCTCATCGGCTCCGAAGTCGTGGACTACTTCTGCCGCCTCGGGTGGAGCGTGCACGGCATGGATAACAACATGCGCGCAGACTTCTTCGGTCCAGGGGGTGATACGCGTTGGAACCAACGACGCTTGATCATCATCGTACTCGTGGCAACGTGGCGCCTGCCACATTTTGCGTTCCCTGGCATTTCCACCCGCCTTCTGCGAGTCCTCGCAGATATCACGTGAGAATTAACGTCTGGTTTGACGATGAATAAGAGCGGCGTGTTACATTGGTCAGCGCTGATCGGCCGGTTCCTCACCGGACAGATTGTCGTGCATCTGGTTAATCTTGTTGCCGGGCTCCTGATCCTTCGATACCTCAGCATTCAAGAGTACGCGATCTACCTTCTTGGCGCTTTACTCATGAACGCGACGGCGATTGGTTCCGACATGGGTGTCTCGCACGCGGTAATCAGCATTGGCGCACCGCTACGCGATGATAAGTCGATGTTCGGTGAATTATTCCGTTCTGCCCTGGTTCTGCGGCGGCGTCTCTTCGCTCTCTCTATCCCGGTTATTCTTGTGATCGCGTACTTGGTGTTTCACAATATTGAGGTTCAGTTTTCAACCATGATAGCCGTAACCTTGCTGGCAATGGTAACTGCCTGGGTTCAGCAATCGGTCACGCTCAGCGTATCGGTGCTGAACGCTCATCACGATTCATCCAGTCTGACGCGAGCCGGATTGGGTTCGGCGCTGTGTCGACTGATTCTGGTGACGGCCTTCTGCCGCGAAGTTCCTTATGCAGTGACGGCGCTTGGAATCAACCTGGTGGGCATGCTGCTCGATGCCTGGTTGCTTTCGCGCTTTTGCAGCAGATACCTCCATATGCGCGGCGCCTCTAACCAGAATTTCTCCGCCAGACTGCTCGAGTTCGCGAAGCCGCTTATTCCGAGCACGGTATACTATCTACTCCAAGGGCAGATTTCCTTTTTCCTGCTCGCTATCGCGGGCGCTACAACGGCCGTTGCGCAGGTGGGGGCTCTGGGCAGGCTGGGACAGATACTCGGTGTATTGGGCATGGTCAACGGTTTTTTCATCCAGCCGTATTTTGCGCGCATCCAGGACTGCCGAAATTTTGCGACCCGGGCGATCGAGGTCATTGCCGTGTTGATCGTTGCGTTTTCCGCAGTCACCGCTTCAACATTGATTTGGCCTGACCTGTGGCTGGCAATCCTGGGAGACAATTACAAGGGCCTTGCCGATGAGCTTGTGATCGCCCTGGTGGGCGCGCAACTGTCGCTGGCCGGCGGCATTATCTACACGATAGTAATCGCATCAAGGGTGACACGCGGCCAATGGCTACAGATCGCGCTGGGACTGGGCGGGCAGGTGCTTTTTCTCTTCGCCCTGGGCGTAAACAACGCGCGCGACGCATTGATGCTCAACCTCATTCCAGCCGCCACGATGGTAATTTCGCAATGCTGGCTCTTGGCGCATATGCTGTTGTTGTGGAAGAAGTACGGGCACCCTGCCTAGCTTCGGCACGACGTCACCTCAGGATTTCGGAGGCACTGAGCTTCCCTCTGTTTTTCGTCTGCCAACGGAGCGGTCTCAAGCCGCCATTTTCTGCTCATGCTGATTCGTGATCAAGTCCTGCAGGATCTGAACCGGCGAGTGGTAGCCGAGCGTGGAGTAGCGACGACTCCGGTTGTAAAACACCTCGATGTAATCGAAGAGATCGGCGATCGTTTCGTCTCGCGTGGCGTAGCGCGTACCCGTTCGTTTAGCCGCGAACCCGGTAGGTCCGATTTTACCATTTAGTCCTCTGAACTGCAGAGTCGTTAGCCCGTGAATACTAATCTGAGCATATCCGTTGTAGTGCCAACGTACATGCGACCGGACTACCTAGGCCGGTGCGTTGCATCGCTGCTCGCACAGTCGCGGCTGCCGGACGAAATTGTTATCGTATCTCGCAATACGGACGATGCAACAAACCGGAAGATTGCTGAGCTTTCGGTCGGCATTAGCAGAGTCACAGAATTTGCTCACGAACTCGTCTCGGAAGCCGGATTTCTGCCGCCAATCCGTAAAGGCCTGACATTGGCGCATCACAGTATCGTCGCGTTCTTGGATGATGATGCGGAGGCGCATGCCGACTGGATCCAGCGGCTCCTTGCTGGATACACGTCGCCCGAAGTGGCAGGCGTCGGTGGGCGTTACGTTAACTTCGGTGATGATGGTAAGCTGGCCAGTTACCCGGCGGCGGTGAAGGTTGGCAAGGTATACTGGTATGGGCGGTCCGTAGGAAACATGTACCGGGATGTAACGTTCAAGAAGCCAGTGGAGGTCGATTTCCTTATAGGCGGGAACATGAGTTTTCGCCGCAGCGTGTTGGAGCGTGTCGAATTCGATCCCTTGCTGAACGACAACGTGGCTTTCCATTGGGAAATAGACGTTGCACTGCAGGTGAAGCGGATGGGCTTCCGGATCATGTTCGATCCCGCATTGAGGGTGAACCATTACAACGCACCAAGGCCCGTTGTGGGAATGCGCTCGGTGAATGCGGAAGGATCATATTGGTCGAACTTCAACTACGCGTACATCATGATGAAGCATCTTCCAACGTATGGAAAGCTCGCTTACGTGTTATTCTCGTTTCTGGTGGGCGGGACTAGATCCAGCGGTGTCCTTCACTTGACGTATCAATATCTGAGGCGCTCGAAGGTGGACTGGAAGCACGATATTCTTCCCTCGCTTTCAGGGCGAGTCGCGGGCCTGCTCGCTTACCTGCGGGGCTGGGTGTAATGGTATTCTGGGCGTCGAATCAGAGAACACGCCCGGGTGCTGTCGGAATCGATCCCCAACTGCGCAAACGAGGAATCGACGGTTCTCTTCCGGGTGCGCATTGGTACCGTGTTGCGCCGGTGGACGCGTGTCCAATTTGTGCTGGTATTGGGCGATGCTTTGCGCGGGGTCATGCGGTCCTGCCTTCAAGGGACGTGTTTACCTGCGCCTTTGAATATCAGCGCTGTGGGAGTTGCGGAAGCGTTTGGATAGATCCGTGCCCCACGCCTGACACTGTTCCACATCTGTATTTTGACTATTACACGCACGGTCAGCCGGACCATCCGCTCGCTATCCCGAGTGGTATTCGCTTGGGGCGCCTCAGGCAGGCGCTCAAGCTTCGTTTGCTCGAGGCTTGCTACGGATACCCTAGCAGACTGTTGAATTTATGGCTGCAACGCACGGAACGCTGGTGTTGGCGCGTCGAAATTGCATTCAGCAATCCGGGCTATTCGATGAGCGGTATTTCGCGTACGGCGACGAAACCGAGATTTGCCTGCGCGCTGGCCTGCGTGGATGGCGCAGTGCGCTGGTTTGGGGCGCGATATTGGTAAATCCGGGTTCGTGGACTCCCAAACCCCTCGTTAGCTATCTCTATGCAAGAAATATGCTCCTCACGATACGGATGTACAAAGGGTCTAAGTGGGCATGGATAAGATTCGTTCTTAAGTTTTTCACTGGCGCCTCGGACCACAATGGTTTGATTGCGCCATAGCCTATCATCAGCGCGAGATATCGCGGCATGTTTGACTTCGCGCGGGGGTACTTCGGTCATCCACCGGACAAATTTTTTCAGTAAGAAAGGTTAAAGGGGCACCACTATTCCCGCAAGCGGCTATTCACTGCTTTGAGTCAAGTCCAGAACTCGAGGCATTTCTTTGAAAGAATACTTGATTTTCCGTTTTGCAAGAAATATTGCCTGTAGCAAGGCAGTTAAAGGTTGATCACTTGGGAGACAATGAGCATGACGCAACCACATCTTGAGGAACGCACTATTGCTGGATTGCACGACTCGTTGGAGCGCGAGATTTCCGGGCTAGCCAGGACCACATTTGTCCTTGATCTTGGTTGTGGCAGCGGTGCATGGTTGGCGCGGTTGAGTCGCCTCGGGTTTCAGCAGTGTTGGGGGGTTGATGCCGAACCGCCGCCAAAAGTGGAACCGCTTAGTTTCTATCAAGCGAATCTGGATCATGAACAGCCGCAGTTCGCGCAAAAGAAATTCGGGCTGATAACTTTGATCGAGGTTATCGAGCATCTGGAGAACCCGGGAGCCATTTTATCGCTGGTCGCCCGCCATCTTGCAGAAGATGGTCTCGTGTTAATCACTTCGCCAAACATACACGCGTTGCGATTCCGCCTGAAATTCCTTCTAACCGGTCTGCTACCAAGCTTTGACGAGAAAGGGGATCCCACTCATATTGCGCCACTATTCCTTCCAGGCTTCGAGAAGGTTTGTGCCCGCTATGGTCTGACGGTCGAGCGATGCTGGACCTATCCGACTCGACGATCGATCATCTTCGGCGTCCCGATACGATTGATTGCGAGCTTGTTGCGATTATTCCTTGCTGATCCACTGCCTGGCGATACGCTTTGCTTGGCCTTGCGGCGTTCTTCGTCGGAGTCAGGCGTATGGGGATGAGGCAAGAGCTGGCCCCAGAAAACTGGACAGGGCGATAAGTGGTAGAACTGCGACCTGAAGCCGCTTCCCTGGAACGGGCAAAACAAAAGCAATCTCAATGAACCTTTTGTTGTATTCAGGTGCCTTTGCGCCTTCAGTGGGGGGAGTGGAGTCCATTTCGCTGACGATGGCGGAAACTCTGACAAAATGCGGTGTAAATGTTCATGTAGTGACGGAAACACCGGATGACGAACATAAGCGTGAATATCCCTTCCGCGTCACACGGAATCCCGGCTTCCGGGATCGATTCAATATCGTCAAGTCCTCCGACCTCGTCTATTCAAATGGCGCCAGCCTCGCCTTGTTCTTTCATGCCAAATTGGCGCGCAAGCCTTTCATGTGGACGCATAATGGCTACCAACTTATGTGCATCGACGGACTGGGGTGGGTGGATGGACGGCCGTCCCCCGTGTCTCCTCTGCCGTCCATATGGTTTCATCTGAGAAGCAAAGGCCTGCTTTACGCCGCGAAAGCCGGAGCCAAGCTTTATCTCAGGCGGCTTGTATCAGACCACGTCGATTTGAATATCGCCCCTACACAATGGATTGCCAAAAGGCAGCCATTGAAAAACCAGGTAGTGCTATATACCCCATTTGCGCTTTCCCGATTCAAAGACCAGGCAACACAGGATTCCCATGAATTTGATTTTATTTTCGTGGGCCGGTTGGTAAGTGAAAAAGGCGTGGGCACTCTGTTGAAGGCTTTTCGGTTGTTGATCGACCACGATGCATACCGCAACAAGAAACTGCTGATCGTCGGCGATGGCCGGTGGAGAGCCGATCTGGAAAATTATTGTTCCGAGCTTAAATTAACGCAGCAGGTAACGTTTGCGGGAAGGCAGACTGGCCGGGCGCTCATGGAACATATATGCAAAGCGCCAATTGCGATTGTTCCGTCCGAATACGAAGAGCCGATGGGTGGTATCGCGCTCGAGCTTCTGGCCACGGGCAGGAATATCATCGTCTCGGCGAACGGCGGCATGGCCGAATGTATGGGTAACGCGGGCCTGACCTATGTCAATGGAGATGCACGGCATCTATGCGACCGCATGAAAGAGCTTTCCGAAAATAAGCTGCTGCGGCAGCAGCAACGCGATATGGCAATTGCACAATTAGAAAAGTTCGACGAGATGATTCTTACAAGGAAATACCTGGAGGTCTTCGAGGCCGCAGTGCGCAAAAGGAGATGAGAATACCTGGCTTCGTGACTCTTGTTCCGGTCGGCTCTATACCCATGGACTCCGCGATATACTGAAAGCGAGCGAATAACGGCCACTGTGTGGACATCTATGTGTATTGAGAATGGCAAACGGGAAAAGACCTAGCCAATGGCAAGACTCGCCACGCTGGCGTTTTTCGTTTACGTAGTCCTGGAGGGAGCCCTGCGGAAATGGGTGTTGCCGGGTTTTTCAAGCGAATTGTTCGTATTGAAAGACATCATTCTCAGCTTTGCTTTCATGGCATGGTTGACTTCGCGGGATTCGGTGCGCGTGGCTTTGCAACCGGACGAGATTTCACTGTGGGGGGCGTGGCTTTTGCTCACTGTCGGCTACGCGGCCGCGGGAGGATTTGCCGTGGAGAGCCTGGTCGGGCTGCGCTACTACCTCATTCCGCTCCCCTTGCTCTATTTGGTTCCGGCGATACTTCGCAACATGCCCGACCTGAATCGCCTTGCGGTCCGGTATCTCTGGTGCGCTCTTGCCATAACGGCGCTGGGCGCCTATCAGTACTTGAGTCCGGTTGACAGTGTAATTAATCAATACGCGTGGCGGAGTGACCCGGACGATGCTGTTGCCACGTTTGGAATCAGCGAAGATTCACTCTTAGGGGTACCCCTCGACCGACCGCGTATCACGGGAACGTTCTCCTACATTTCTCCTTACGCAACGTTTCTGCAAGCCGTTTGGTTCATCGCCTGGGTCGTGCTGGTGCAGAGTACTCGCCGTGGCGAGCGTTTGTTCGCCGCCGCGGCGCTTGTGGCGATCCTGGTTAACATCGCGATGACCGGATCCCGGGGCCCCATGTTGTTATCGCTTATCCTGGCAGTGCCGTTTGTAGTGGTAGTGCTCAGGACGTTCACTGGTTTCTGGTTCACGATTGGCATGCTCGCCTGCTTTCTGGCCATTCCGTACCTGAGCGAGAGCCTGCTGTTCGAGCCGTTCCAATTCCTCATGGAGCGAGACCGGAGCGCAGGTGACGCCCCCGACCGGCTTCTGGGTGCTTTACTTGCGCCATTGGGCACTTTTGACGCCATGCAGGTACTTGGGGAGGGAATCGGGTCAAGTTGGGCGGGATCCCAAGAACTCGGCCGTCCGACGTTGACGGAGTCATCGTTCGCCGAAGTTACCACTGATCGCGTCGGCATCGAGCTAGGTATATTGGGATACGCTCTAACATTGCTCATCAAGGTGACCATGGTTACGAAGACCGGTCTTCTGATAATGGAAGCGCGGACGAACGCAATTCGATATTGGGCGATTGCGGCGCTCTGCTGCCAGCTCAGTCATGTGTGGCAGATCCCCGTGTACAACTCGGTTGCGGCAATCTTCTATTTCAGTGCGATAGGGTTGTTTTATTGGCTGCGTTCCGAGAACGGGAAGGTCGCCCCAAGGGTTGCGGGCGACACGCGGTCCGTGTCCGGCCGCGCCCGAGTCGGGCCGCGGTTTTAACGACGCGCCGGTGCCGGGGCCCGTGATGTCTATCGTCGTCGTGCACCCTTACGTGCAGCACGCGTGGGAGCTGGCCAAGGCGCTCGAGCACGGACATCTTCTATTAAACTTCGTGACCTCCGTCGGCGTTTCTCCAGTAATTCTGGAACGGCTGCCGCGTCGAATGCGGGACAAGCTACGTTCACGGAGTTCGGATGGAATCGGTAAGACGAGGCTTACATTCTTACCCGCGCTGGAGATCGCTCGATGGCTGTCCAATCTCGTTCTCTCTCCGAGCGCACGTCAGCGTTCGCTCTACCTGCACATGCGTGCATTTGATTGGCTTGCGGCGCGCCGTTTGGCCGCGATGCGGCCCCGTATCGTGGTCGGATTCGAAAATTCGTGCCTGCATATTTTCCGGCGCGCGAAGGCCGGCGGCGCGTTGTGCGTTCTCGATGCCACGTCGGTCCATCATTCGGCACAACCTCCCGAAATCACCGGAATCAGCCGGGCTTTCAGCGACAGCATAAAGCGCCGCAAAGTCGAGGAAATCCGGCTTGCGGACCGCATCATCGTGCTCTCAAATTACGCGCGCGACACGTATCTCGCGGCGGGCGTGTCTGGCGAAGTGATCTCGGTGATTCCCCCGGGGATCTGGTTGCCGCGTTTCGACCGCGATTTGCCGAAACGACACCCGACCGACGGAATTCGATTCCTGTTCGTAGGCAGCTTGAAACTTGCAAAGGGCGTAGACCTGCTGCTTGAGGCGTTTGTGCGGCTCGATGCGCCCGGCAAGCACCTTTTGCTCGCAGGTACTAAAACGGAAGCAGGGGCGCTGCCCAGGATATTGCCGAAGGGTGTGGAATATCATGGTCAGCTGCCGCGCGACGCATTGTATGAGGCATATTCTAATGCCGACGTGCTGGTGCTCCCGTCGCGCGCCGACGGGTTTGGTTTCGTGGTCGTCGAAGCCATGGGCTGCGGACTGCCGGTGATCGTATCGTCCGCAACGGGCGCTAAGGACCTAGTGGAGGACCAGATAACCGGCTGGATTTTTGAAACGGGGAGCACCGAAGATCTTCTGCGGGTGATGACAGCCGCGAATTCGCGGAGAGCGTCACTCCCGGCCATGGGTGCCCAGGCGCGGCAGGCGGTAGCGAAGCTTTCGTGGGACACCTATGGGGTCCAGACGCGGACCTTCTATTCCCATCTGCTGGCGCGCACCGTACGTTCGGGCGAGAGCGAAGCGCCACGCCCTTGACATGGATCATTTGCAGGCACTCTTTATATGTTCGATATCGGCTGCGTAATGTTTTCGTGTGCTGGATCACTTCCGTGACGCTGAGGGTATTGCACGTCGCGCCGACACTCGATCCCCGGTACGGCGGACCCAGCAGTGCAGTGCGCGGCATGTCGAAGCACCTGATGGCCAGAGGGATGGACACGGTCATTGCCGCCACGACCACAGGACCACAGTGGCAAACTGATGGCGTGCCAACGACGCAGTCGCTGGTGACCAATTCCCGGATTTTGCCTTCCTCGTTCTTCTACTCGCCGCAACTGGCGCGCTGGATCGAAAAGCGGATCCGTGATTTTGA
>ORMF011128242.1_pt1 | contig 17144 bp, 14 predicted proteins | sample 1779871 | NCBI WGS metagenome assembly ORMF01 (sample SAMEA104232316, study PRJEB22302) | groundwater metagenome | biome: forest; feature: aquifer; material: groundwater | place: USA | collected 2011-08-07 | depth 5.4 m
GGGGGAGTGGGTGGTGCACCGTAGGGGGTGGAAGGTCACGGAGCGCCGGGAGCCGGGCCGGAGAGTTCCTCTTGAGCCGCGGCACATCTGCCTGCTGTTCCGGCGATTCGTCAGCTACGGCCAGGACATCACGCGCACGTACGTCGAAGCACTCGAGGCGCGCGGCGTCCGGCATCTGCTCGTCGGCGGCAAGACCTTTCACGAGCGCGAGGAGATCGAGACGATTCGTGCGGCACTGACCGCGATCGAATGGCCCGACGATCAATTGTCGGTCTTTGCGACGCTGCGCGGCGCTCTCTTCGCGATTGGAGACGAAGAGCTGCTCGAGTATCAGCATCTCGTCGGCCGGTTTCATCCTTTCCGGATTCCCGCCACGCTCCCCGAGCGCCTCCTGCCCGTGCGTGAGGCGCTGGCACAGCTCGCGCTGCTGCACACTCAACGCAACCGACAGCCCGCGGCGGACACGATCACGACACTGCTCGATCACACGAGGGCGCACGTCGGATTCGTTCTGCGGCCGGGAGGTGAGCAGTCGCTTGCCAACGTGTTGCACGTCGCGGAGCTGGCGCGCCAATACGAGATGGAAGGTGGCATGTCGTTCCGCGGTTTTGTCGAAACGCTGCAAGCACGATCGTCGTCGGCGCAGACCGCCGAGGCGCCGATCCTGGAAGAGGGCAGCGACGGCGTCCGCCTGATGACGGTCCACAAGGCAAAGGGACTCGAGTTTCCGGTCGTCGTCCTCGCGGACATGACGGCGCGACTGACGCCGTGGGACGCGGGACGCTACGTCGACAGCGAGCGCGGGCTGTGCGCGCTTCGCATCGGCGGCTGGTCGCCGAAGGATCTGAACGACAACAAGATCCGGGAGCTGCGCAGGGAACAGCGGGAAGGCGAGCGTGTCGCGTACGTCGCCGCGACGCGCGCGCGCGATCTGCTCGTCATTCCGGCGGTTGGCGATGAACCGTACGCCGACGGATGGGTGGCGCCGCTCAATGGCGCGATTTATCCTGCGGAAGACGCCAGGCGCGTCCAGGCGCCAGCCGCCGGATGCCCTCTGTTCAAGAGCAAGGACACGGTCCTTCAGCGTCCGGACGGGGACCCGGCAAATGCCCGCACGGTTTGTCCCGGACAGCACTCCTTTGGTTCAACCGCCGACTCGTACTCGGTCGTCTGGTGGTCTCCTGAACCCGCGGTACTGAACCTGGATGCGCAAGCGCCGCTCGGCCTCCGGCGGGACGATCTGATCGTCAAGGATGTCTCTCCGGAGACCCTCGCTCGATATCTTCGCGCCTACATCTCCTGGCGGACGTCGCGTCAGGAGGCCGTTTCGCGCGCGAAACGACCTTCACTCGAAGTCGTCACCGCTACGGAACTTGCGCTCAATGCCGGGCCATTGCCGACTGACGGCATCGATGTTCGGGTCGAGGATGTCTCGAACGGGAGCATCCGGCCCGGCGGTGCGCGGTTTGGAGCGCTGGTGCATGCACTGCTCGCCGATGTGCCGCTCTCCGGTTCGGATACGCACCTCGTCGGGCGTCTCGCTGCCGCCCATGGTCGCGTGCTCGGCGCGGACCCCAGTGAGATCGAGGCGGCCAACGAGGTTGTCCGCCGTGTGCTCGAACATCCGTTTCTCCAGAAAGCTGCGCAGGCCGCCGGGCAGGGTCGCTGCTACCGGGAAACTCCCGTGACGCTACGTCTCGATTCAGGAGTTGTCATTGAAGGGAACGTCGATCTCGCCTACGACACCGATGGACACATCACTGTCATCGACTTCAAGACGGATCGCGAGCTCGAAGGCGCCCTCGACGTGTACCGGCGCCAGGTGCAGATCTACGCGTACGCGATCGCTGCCGCGACAGGACATCGAGCCAGAGCGGTGCTGATGAAGGTGTGAAGTAGCGGGCGGCAGCTGGCGGCACGCAGTCATCAGGCCTGCTGCCCACTGCCAGCCGCCTGCTATTGATAGATTGGCCGCCAGCGGTTTTGCGCGGGCGAGTACTGGTATCGGGCGTCGCAGCAGTCACATCCGTAGAACTCAGTGACGAGCGGAGTACCTAGATGCGCCGGGCTGACGTGACGGCGGTGGAGAACCAGCGCGTCCTCGCGGCACTGTGGGCACTGCCGCGCGGTACCGATGGCCCGCTCTCCGTCAAGCGCGTGCCGGATTGCGAAGTCCATGACAAGTCTCCTCGGCCGAATTGTATTCGTTTCCAACGCGAGTCCAGGACGGAATCGCTCGAACACGCCTGATTCCAGAACTCAGCCACGTTACGCGCCGGATGCGGACCAGCTAGGCGGTAACGTCGCGGCGGCTGGAGGGCCGCTGCGGGACTTTGCCCGGCGATCCGAGCGCACCATGTTGCGCGTGCTATCGTCCATGAGCTTGGTCACGAGGATCAGCGGAGCAACGTATGTGCCCGCGGCCAAGCCGGCTATTGGTGCGCCGCAGCCCGTTCGGCCGGAGGAATACTGATCAGCTCGGGGTGCGCAGCCACGTGAGCAGCGACCATCGCCTCGGCCTTCGCCACAGCATCAGCATCCCCGGCGCGGAAGATCGCGTTGGCTTCGACAAGATCTTTCTGGTTCGCGGGGGTCGCGTCTGGGCTGTCGTAAATCGCCGTCACGGGGCACGCGGGAACACAGGCGCCGCAATCGATGCATTCTTCGGGATGAATGAAGAGCATGGGCGTCGCCTCGAACTCTGGTTCATCCTTGCGCGGGTGAATGCAGTCAACGGGGCACACATCCACACACGCGCTGTCCTTGGTGCCGATGCAGGGGTCGGTGATGATGAAAGCCATTGCGCCTGAGCTTACACAAAAGCTCACGCGAATTCCATATGGAGCATCGGGCGTTCGGCAAGACAGGTCTCCGCGTGCCGGTCGTCGGCATGGGTACGTGGCAGACATTCGATGTGAACGGACCGCTGGAAGAGCAGCGTCGCCTCGTGACCGACGCGGCCTTCGAAGCGGGCGTGACCTTCTTCGACTCCTCACCAATGTACGGCAACGCCGAGCGGGTGCTTGGACGGACGCTCGAAGGACGGCGCGACCGCTCTATCGTTGCGACCAAGGTGTGGACCGCAGACGATCACGAAGCCACACAACAGATCGACCGCTCGCTTCGCTACTTTGGCGGCACCGTCGACGTGTACCAGGTGCACAACCTGGTTGCATGGCGAACACGGCTCGATCAGATGGAGCGTCTGAAAGCCGAAGGCGCGGTTCGGGTGATCGGCCTCACCCACTACAGCGCGCCGGCATTCAGCGAGCTGCGGCGCGCAATGGAGGATCGGCGCATCGGCGCGATCCAGATTCCTTACAATCCGCATGAGCGGGACGTCGAAGCCTCGATCCTCCCGGCGGCTGGGGATCTCGGTCTCGGCGTGATCGTGATGCGCCCTTTAGGGGCAGGATCGCTACTTCGCAAAGCGGTCTCTGCGTCCGCGCTGGCGCCGCTCGCGCCTTTCGGCATCACCTCGTGGCCGCAGGCGCTGCTGAAGTGGATCCTGAGCGATCCACGCTGCCACGTCGCGATTCCGGCAACGTCGAGCGTCGATCATCTTCGCGCGAACGCCGCCGCGGGCAGGCCGCCGTGGCTCGGTCCGGAGGAGCGTGCGTACATCGCCAGGCTCGCCCGCTGACACACAGTTAGCTCATCGCACCATAGGGGATAGGGGTCCCCTAACCCCTTCCCCCTGTGGTTCTAGTAACGTCTTTTCTGCTGGCGGACGAGATCGAACTTGGCGGTGTCGGCAATCGCCATGACGGCCATGACTCCGGCCTGGATGGGGTCGCTCACGACGAGATCGGCCGCATCGGGGACGCTGCCGGCCATGTTGAGCGAAATCACGTACAGGCCGTTCTTTCGTACTTCCTCGACGGCCTCTGAGATCGCGCCGCCCATCAGCGATCCCGCCAGCACGAGGAGCTTCACCCGCGGGAGGCGCGCCGTGGCGCGGACCGCGGCCGCGAGCTCCTGCTCGCCGACCAGTGGAATCGTGTCGACCGAAATGCGCTCGCCGCGGATGTTATGCCGGTCGGCTTCCGCGATGGCGCCGAGCGCAACCTGGCCGACCTGCGCGCCGCCGCCCATGACGATGATTCGCTTCCCGTAAATCTTCGCGAACGAAGGAATCTCTTCGAGCGCGACGACCCCATCGAGACGCGTCAGATCGGCAAACAACTGGAGCGGCGGCTGCTCCATAGAGAATTCGAAGTACATTTCTGCCCGATCGCCGACGGAGTGCAGGTCGACGTAGCGGATGTTCGCCTGGTGATCCGCCAGCACCCTGGTGACCGCCGACAACATGCCGGGCCGGTCCGACGCCGTGACGACAACTGCGTGAAGCGTGCTCACGCGCTGGACTCTACCACTGGTCCTCCCGGTCCTACTTCCACTCCCAGAATTTGGCGTGCGTCTTCCCTTCCGGATCGACTTCGTATTCGAACACCGCGGCCACGGTGTTCAGGCGCCCCAGTTTCTGCGACGCGGTCCGATGGTAGAGGATGCCGCGATAACTGACGGCGCCCTTTTCCCTGAATGCTCCCAGCCCCGAGCCTTTCCAGCTGACCAGTTCACCGTCCTGGGTCATGAAGGCTCCCTCTCCTTCGCCGTAGACGGCGCCGTCGGGTCTCAAGGTGGAGGTATATGTCCCAAACCCCGTCGTGTTGACTCCCAGCACCTTACCGCTGTCCTCGAAGGAGACCTCTACTCGCAGAGGATCAGTCGACAGCACTCTCCTCACGATCCTTTTTCCAGTCGTTTCGCCGAGCAATTCTCCAAGCATGGTGTGACCTCCAGTGCTCCAGGCCATCCTGAGCGGGCGGATTATACGCCAGCCCGATCGCCCAACCGCGTTCAAAGCGGCAGAGGCATGATGGATGAGCCGACGGATTTTTTCATCAGCTTGCACGTCGCGTCGACGTCACACGACAATGCGAGTCCCGTGCTTTGACGTGAAGGAGGTCACAGATGGCGAAAGCAAAGAGTGCAGTTCCCGAGGGGCACCACACGGTCACGCCACAGCTCACGCTCGACAACGCAGCGCAGGCGATTGATTGGTACAAGAAGGCCCTCGGTGCGGAAGAAGTGGCGCGTGCCGTCGGCCCCGACGGGAAGATCCTGCACGCGGAAGTGCGCATCGGGAATTCGCTCATCATGCTGAACGACACGATGATGGGTGGTAAAGGGCCCAAAGCGATGGGCGGTTCGCCGGCTTCGCTCTGGGTTTATGTGGAGGATTGCGACGCGCTGTTCACCCGGGCCGTTGCGGCGGGCGGGAAAGTTGCGGACGGGCCCATGGGGCAGATGGCGAACCAGTTCTGGGGCGATCGCTGCGGAACCTTCACCGACCCACAGGGGTACAGGTGGACGATCGCGACGCACAAAGAAGATCTCTCGCCCCAGGAAATGGAGCAGCGGCAGGCGGAGTGGATGAAGACGTTCGCGCCGCAGCCGACGCACAGCTAATCGCTGGACACAGGCCGCGCCAGCTCCCCGGCGAGGCCATCGAGCACATCCGCGTCCTTGCCGCGCCGGGGCCTTTATGGCGAAGGCGGGCTTGTCTCGCCGAAGCTGCTAGGACGAAGGCGGACTTGTCGCGCCGAAGCCCTTAGGGCGTAGGCGGACGTCCGAGCGCAACAAGCGACTTCAGGATGACCGACTCTGGAACGAGTCGGATGACCAGGTCGCGCATCCAACATCCCGCGGCGCTCTTGATGGACCCCATGCGCGCGTTGCGCTTCGCGAGCTGCACGACCGAGCGCGTTCGCGCGGCACGCGCGCGCTCGTATCGCCGCAGCGCAGCGTCGGCTGGGGTGGTGTCGCGAAGCACGTGGCCGAGCGCGACTGCATCCTCCAGCGCCTGCGCGGCGCCCTGTCCAGCGTGAGGCAGCATCGGATGCGCGGCATCGCCAAGCAGCGTCACGCGTCCCGCCCCCCAGTCATCAATCGGATCGCGCTCGAACAGCTCGTCCAGTCGCAGATCCTCCGCGCGCGTCGCGCGGACAATGGCGCGGAACGGCTCGTGGAATTGCGCGGCACAACGCTCCGCGAGTGCCGCGGGGCTTCCGGAGTCGATCGAAAACCCGCCTTCGCCGAGGCTTCGGCGGGCAAGCGAATCCGCGCGGAGGGACATGTACCAATAGACTTCGCGTTCGCCCGCGCGCGCCACGCCGGCCTCGAAACCGCGGCCGAAGTACTGAGCGCCGCTCGCGTTCCCCAGGTGATGCACCTCGTCCTGCGCGACGCCACGAATCGCAAGAAGACCGCTGCGACGAGGCGCCCCTTCGCCGGGATGGAGCTGCTTGCGGACAAGGGATCCGACGCCATCAGCGCCGATCAGGACATCGCCGGTTTCCCACCGGCCGTTCGCCATCGTCAACTCGACACTGTCATGTGAGGCCGTGAACCCGGTCACGGCGCTGCCGAGCGCTACGGTACCGAGTCCAACGGCGTCGAGCAGCGCGCCATGAAGGACTGTACGCAGGATACAGACCGCATCTTCGTCGAGCAGCGCGCGTGCGGCCGCGGTGTCGAATCGCCGGAGCACCGTGCCATCGGGGCGGCGCATCTCGCCGTTGGTCGCAATCGCGCCGCCGCGGCGAGCGATCTCGGCCAGACCGAGCGCTCCGAGCGCATGCATCGCGTTAGGCGCGAGGAGCAGCGCAAAGCCAAGCTCGCGCGGCGACGCTGCGCGCTCAAAGACACGGACGTCCCAGCCTGCGCGTCGTAACGCCAATGCCGCGGCAAGGCCTCCAATGCCAGCACCCACAATCAATCCGGTCGGCATAGTTCGGCAACTTTCACAGCGACGAGCCACAGAGAAACAGGGGGCGTCCCTGTGGCCCGTTTTGCGTATGCACTGGTTGCACCGGGCAGATCAAAGCGTCTTGCCACCCGTGTCAACCGCCGGGACCGTAATGATGCCGCGTTCGCGGTAGATGGGCCGCACGACCGCGCGGATGGCGGGAAGCTTATAGGCGAACCACGCGCCGCCAATGAGGCAGACGATCCCGCTGACCCGGACGGTCAGGGGCGCGCCGAACCGGTCGGCGACCACGCCGCCGACGAGGCTGCCGATCGGAACCGTTCCGAAGAACGCCATCGTGTAGAACGACATCACCCGCCCCCGCAGCCGCTCCTCGACAATCGTCTGGAGGATCGTGTTGCTGGCGGCGAGGTGCACCATGAAGCCGCAGCCGGCGATCGCCAGCACCACGCACGCGAGCCACAGCGAGGTTGTCATCGAGAAGGCGACCAGGCCCGCGCCAAAGACCAGCGTCGCATACATGATGATGCGGCCGAGACCCACGACCGTCTCGCGCTGTGCGAGATAGAGCGCGCCACTCAGCGCGCCGACGCCGGTAGAAGTCATCAGTAGTCCAAGCGTGTTCGCCCCGCCGCGCAGTTCCACCGCGGCGATCGCGGGCATGAGCACGGTGTAGGGCGTGCCCGCGGTGCTGACGATCGCGACGAGCGTCAATGCGGAACGGATCGGCACCGAGTGCAGGACGTAATTCCACCCGTGGCGGAGCTCGTCGAGCAGGTGCATCTCGGTGGTGGCGTCTCCGCGGTGACGCGGCTCGATGCGCATCATCAGCAGTGACGCGATGACCGCGAAGTACGAGATCGCGTCGATGAGAAAGCACCAGCCTTCTCCGAAGCCGGCAATCAACAGGCCGCCGATCGCGGGCCCGATGATCCGGCTTCCGTTGACCATCGACGAGTTGAGCGCGATCGCGTTCGGCAGGTCGCGGCGATCCTCGACCATCTCGCTGACGAACGCCTGCCGCGACGGCGTGTCGAACGAGTTGATCACGCCCTGGATCACCTGCAGCCAGATGATCTGTGTAACGGTGATGAGGTGACTGAATGTCAGGACGGCCAGGATGGCCGAGTGCACGAGCGAGGCGCCCTGGGTCAGCAGGAGAATCTTGCGTCGATCCATCCGATCGACGAGGACGCCGGCAAATGGGGTGATGACGAGCGTCGGAATCTGCCCGCAGAAGCCGGCGACGCCCAGGAGCAGCTCCGAACCGGTGAGCCGGTAGACGAGCCAGCTCGTGGCCACGCGCGTGATCCAGGTGCCGACAAGGGAAATGCTCTGCCCGCCGAAGAAGAGACGGAAGTTGCGGTGCTGCAGGGAGCGCGTGATGCGCAACCCCGCGTGCGATGACATAGACCTTCATTGTAGGATCCACGGCGCGCAATGTCCTCGCGCGACCCAGGAGGCCCCGTGCGAAGACTGTCTTCAGACCTCTTTGTCATCGGGCTGCTGGTCGGTGTGCCGTTGACGGCGCACGCTCAGGAAGCGGCCGTGAGCGGAACGATTACCGACACCACTGGCGGTGTGCTGCCCGGAGTGACGGTGACCGCGGTGCACGAGGCCAGCGGGAATACGTTCGTCGGCGTCACCGACGACAAAGGCATGTTCCGGCTTCCGGTTCGCACCGGCCTGCACAAGCTGACGCTGGAGCTCGGGGGCTTCGGCACCGTGACCCGCTCGATCGATCTCCTGGTGAACCAGCAGGCGGTCGTGCATCTTCAGAGGGCGCCATCGACGCTTCAGGTGACGGTGACCGTCACGGGCGAAGCGCCGCTCATCGACACGACGAAATCGGAAGTCGACGGCAACATCGATCCGCGGCAGCTCGAGGACCTGCCGGTGAATGGCCGCAACTGGCTCGACCTCGCCACGCTTGCGCCCGGCAGCCGGCAGAACTCCTCGAGTGACACGCTCGGGGGCATGGACTATCAGTTTCAGATCAACATCGACGGACAGCAGGTCACGCAGTTGTTCGCCGGCGCGTTTGGCCAGCCTCGCTACAGCCGCGAAGCGATCGCAGAGTTCCAGTTCATCTCCAACCGGTTCGATGCGAGCCAGGGACACTCGAGCGGTCAGCAGTTGAATGCGATCACGAACTCCGGAACGAACACGCCGGCCGGCACCTTCTCCGGCTATTTCCGCGACGACAAATTCAACGCGAAGGATTTCATCGCGGACCGCGTGCTGCCGTACTCCAACCAGCAGATGGCGTGGACCTATGGCGGTCCGATCAAGAAGGACCGGATCCATTTCTTCGGCACGTTCGAGTACGAGCGCGAGCCGACCACGTTTACCTATTCCAGTCCGTATCCCTCGTTCAACTTTGACCAGCCGAGCACGCGCACGGAGAAGAAGGCGAGCCTGCGTCTCGACTTCCAGTTCTCGTCGCGCACGCGCCTGTCGCTCCGCGGCAACAAGGCGCTCAATCACCTCCCGATCGACAACCGCTTCTCGGGCGGCGCCACGCGTCACCCGTCGTCCGGCATTGAAACCGGCCGTGCGACCAACAACCTTCTGGCGACAGTGACGCAGGTGCTGAGCAGCCGGGTGGTGAACGAAGTGCGCGCCGGCGACGCCGCCTTCTCGTTCTACCAGCATCCGGTCGTGAAGTGGCCCGGCCATCCGTACCCGCCCTTCCGTGCGCTGGGCGGGACGCCGATGTTGACCTTCCGCGGCGGCTACTCGATTGGGCAGGGACACGCGAACTCGCCGGTCAACGCGATCCAGGATCCGTACTCGATGCGTGACGACCTGACCTTCTCGTTCAACCGTGGCGGCCGCCACGACGTGAAGGTGGGCGGCGAATACATCTACAACAAGCAGTCGGTGACCGTCTGCGACTTCTGCACGGGCACCTACGATCTGCAGGGCGGCAATATTCCCGCGAATATCGAATCGCTCTTTCCGGTGTGGAACGACGTCTCGACATGGAACCTGGCCGCGCTCTCGCCGATCACACGGTCCTACCGCCTGGGGGTTGGCCAGTTCATCGTCTATCCGGTGCGTCACGAGTTTGCGGGCTGGATCCAGGACGACTGGGCGGCATCGGCGCGACTCACGCTCAACCTCGGCCTGCGATATGACCTGGGCATGGGAAGCCTGGAGGACATCGTTTACACGCCGTTCGTCCCGGCCGGCCCCGGCGCCGACAAGAATAACTTGGGCCCCCGCGTCGGCTTCGCGTACCGCCTGAACGACACGACCGTCGTGCGCGGCGGCGTCGGCAAGTATTTCGCCAATGAGGACGAGAACACGGTCTTCTGGTCGATGCTGACACAGGGAACGATCTCCGTACTGCAGTTGTACGACGGCCGTGCCGACTTCGCCGCAAGACCCTTCAACGGACCCATCCCCACCTACGACCAGGCAGTCGACATGTTCAACCACGGCCTGATCCGCCGCAGCGCACGTCAGTTGCCCGATCCGGATCTGCAGACCGCATACAGCTACCAGTCATCAATGGGCGTGCAGCGCCAGTTCGGCAGCACCATGTCACTCGAGGCGGACTGGGTGTACACGGGGAACCGGAAGCCGCGTATCACGACGGACGTCAACCTCGCATACAACCTTGCAACGGGAGCAAATTATCCGTTCACAGACGTAACGAGACGGCCGACCGCCGGGTGGGACAGCGTGAATCTCGATATGGCGGCGGGCAAGGATCGGTATCACGGGCTGCAGCTTGCGTGGAACAAGCGCATGAGCCATCGCTGGCAGGCGTCGGCGACGTATCTGCTCGCATACCAGTACCAGTGGCAGCACGTTCAGCCACCCCCGGGATGCACGTCTGTCTGGACGATCTCAGCAAGCGGTCAGTTCCAGTGCAACGTGCCCATCCAGTTGAATGCGGTGTTTCGTGATGAATGGTACCTCAACGACGACCAGCGGGATCGCGCGACGTTCAACGGCATCTGGGACATGGGCTACGGCTTCCAGTTGAGCGGCTTGTACTTCTTCGGCGATAACGGTTGGACGACGCCGGCGTCAGGTGTCGACGTGCTGGGCACGGGAAGCACGGGCAATGTCGGGTTGGCGTCAACCAGCCGCGTGCGTGCGATCAATCCGGATGGATCGCTGCAGCTCGTGGAGCGCCGGTCCTTCGATCGTCCGTCACTGCATCGCGTCGACACGCGGTTGCAGAAGCGTTTCAGGTTGGGCGGGCGCTCGACATTCGACGGGATGCTGGAGGTGTTCAACCTCTTCAACCACAAGAACTACAACTCGTTCGTCACCAACCTGAGCAACATCGCGCGCTACGGCCAGCCGTCGCAGGACACGAACATCGCGTTCCAGCCACGGATGTTGCAACTCGGATTTCGGATCTCATTCTGAGACTTGTAGGGATCGGGGATCGGGGATCACAAACCCATGTCCCGATCCCTGATCCCCGATCCCTGATCCCTGATGAAACGCGCCATGGTCTTTTCAACAATGGCGCGCTGATCGATGTGCGGCGAATGACGGCACGCGTCCAGCATCAGGACGTCGCATCGGTCACCCAGCGCCGACATGATCGCTTCCCCCTGCCGCTTCGTTCCGTACTCGTCGTCATTGCCCTGGATGACGAGCACCGGGCCTTCCACGTTCGGCAGGTACTCCTCGATGTTCCATGCGCGGAAGTCGGGCCGCAGCCAGACGTCGGTCCAATAGCGAAACAGCGTGTCGACGTTCGGGCCGTGGTGGCGCGCGAGTTTCGTGCGGAGGTCTGTGCTCGCATAGCGCTCGCGCAGTTCGGCGATGCTCGTTACGTTGATGTCTTCGACGAAGACGTGCGGCGCCTCGAGCGCGAGCGCGAGCAGGTGGCCGAGCCCGGAGCCGGCGTAGATCAGGGCGATTGACGCGCCGTCGCTGTGCCCAACGAGAATCGGACGCGAAATCTCGAAGATCTGGAGGAGACGCGGAAGGACGATCAGAGCTTCATCGTGCAGGAAACGCACGGAGCGCGGGCCCGTGAGCGAATCCGACTTGCCGTGGCCCCGGCGGTTGTAGACCAGGCCGCCGCATCCGGTCCGCGAGCACAGTGCGGCGGGAAAGTCGCGCCACCGGCTGATGGATCCGAGCCCCTCGTGAAGAAAAACGAGTGTCGGCGCATACACCGGTGATGGCCCGTGCCAGGCGTATTCGAGCCGCGCGCCGTCGATCGAGACGAACTCAGTCACGTTGATTAGGGGGTCGGGAGTCATTACGATCGCCGAAAGCCGCGACCACTCCGGCTTCGGCTTTCGGCGATCGTAATGACTCCCGACCCCACATGCCTAATCTCCTTGTCGCGCATGACGCGCGCATCACCACGATCACGCTGAACCGGCCGGACGCGCTGAACTCGTTCGACGCACGACTGGCCGCGGATCTTGGGCACGCGATCCGTGACGCTGCTCTGGATGGCCACTGCCGCGTCATCGTCCTCACCGGCGCGGGCCGCGCGTTCTGCGCCGGCGCCGACGTGGGGTACTTGAAGCAGCTGATTGACACGCACGACTGGGCGCACGCGCGTGAGCTCATGGGTAACGGCGCGAGCGCGATTGCCGCGATTGCGTCCGCCCCCAAGCCGGTCATCGCGGCGGTCAATGGCGCGGCTGCTGGAGGCGGTGCGAGTCTCGCGCTGGCCTGCGACATCCGTGTGGCGTCCGACCGAGCGTCGATTGGTCAGGTGTTCAATCGCATCGGCTTGCACCCCGATCTCGGCGGCACCTTTTTCCTGCCGCGTCTTGTCGGTCTTGGGAAGGCGCTCGAACTGGTCTTTACCGGCGACATGATCGATGCCGCGGAAGGACATCGTCTCGGCATCTTCAATCGCATCGTGGCGGCCGACACGCTGATGAATGAAACGCGCGCGCTTGCGGAGCGGCTGGTTGACAAGCCGCCCCTGGCGATCGCGCGGGCAAAGAAGGCGTTGCACCAAGGTTCGCAGGCCTCCCTGGACGAAATGCTCGCCATCGAGCTCGAAAACCAGGTCGCGCTCTTTTCCACCCATGACGCACGCGAAGGCATCGAGGCCTTTACGGAGAAACGCCCCCCGCACTTCCGCGGCGTGTAACGGGCCACAGAGTCACAGAGACACAGAGAGGAATCTGTTTTCTCTGTGACTCTGTGACTCTGTGTCTCTGTGGCTTGTCTGGGTGACCGGCTGTTGCGGGTCCGCGATACGATATCGGCCGTGTTGACCGCGCTGCCAGACACTTTCAACGCGGCCACGCGGTTTGTCGATCGCAACATCCACGAAGGGCGCGGCGCGAAGGTCGCCATCGAGTGCGGCGACGAGCGCGTGACGTATCAGCAGGTCCTCGACCGCGTCAATCGTGTGGGCAACGCGCTGCGCGAGAAGCTGGACGTGCGGCTCGAGGAGCGCATCATGCTGCTCCTCCTCGACACGCCCGAATTCATCTACAGCTTCTTCGGCGCGATGAAGATCGGCGCCGTGCCAATTCCCACGAGCACGCTCTGGAAGCCGGCCGACTACGGGTACGTCCTCAACGACTCCCGCGCGTGCGTCATCATCGTCAGCGAACAGCTGCTTCCGCACATCGACGCGATCCCTCCCGACCGCCTGCGCCACGTCCGAGAGATTGTTGTCGTCGATGATTCAGGTAGGGCGGGTCCTTTCGGACCCGCCGGCGGTCCTGGCCACCGGACGCTCGCGTCGCTGATGGCGGGAGCGTCAGGCGATCTCGAGGCCGAGCCGACGAGTAAAGACGATCCGGCCTTCTGGCTCTACTCGTCGGGCAGCACGGGCTTTCCCAAGGGGTGCGTGCACCTGCATCACGACATGGTCGTGTGCACGGAGCTGTACGCGAAAGGGATCCTCGGCATCTCGCCCGACGACCGCTGTTTCAGCGTCGCGAAGCTGTTCTTCGCGTACGGCCTTGGTAACGCGATGTACTTTCCGTTTGGCGTCGGCGCGACGACGATTCTATGGCCCGGTTCGCCCGCTGCCGCGAATGTCTACGCGGTGATCGAGAGGCACCGGCCCACGCTTTTCTACTCGGTGCCGACCAACTACGGAATGCTGCTCGCTCATCAACGCGACGGCGCGGATTTCGATCTCTCGAGCATCCGCTACGGTGTGTCGGCCGGCGAGGCGCTGCCGCCGGCGTTGTTCGAGCGTTTCAAGCAGCGGTTCGGCGTGGAGATCCTCGACGGCATCGGGTCGACGGAGATCCTGCACATCTTCATCTCGAACCGCCCGGGCGCGATTCGGCCGGGCTCGAGCGGTCAGATCGTCCCCGGGTACGAAGCCAGGATTCTCGATGAAGAGAATCGCCCCGTGCCGGCCGGTGACATCGGAAACCTCCTGATCGCCGGCGACTCAACATGCGCGTACTACTGGAACAGGCACGAGAAAACGAAGGAAACGATCGAAGGGACGTGGATTCGGACGGGCGACAAGTATTACCAGGACGCCGACGGCTTCTACTGGTACGCCGGCCGCTCCGACGACCTGCTCAAGGTCGGTGGCATCTGGGTGAGCCCGGTCGAAATCGAGAACACGCTCATCGAGCACGCATCCGTGCTGGAGTGCGGTGTCGGCGCACGCACCGATCGCGATGGGTTGATGAAGCCGTACGCCTACGTCGTCCTGCGCCAGGGAAGCACCGGCACGCCCGACCTTGCCGCGGAGCTCCAGCAGTTCGTTCGTGCGCGGCTTGCCGACTACAAGCGCCCGCGCTGGGTGGAGTTCATTGCCGAGCTTCCGAAGACCGCGACTGGGAAGGTCCAGCGCTATAAACTGCGTGAAAGGGCCGCTCGAGCGTCGCCCACCGAGGTTATGAATTGATCGAGACCAAAGCCGAGCCCGTCGACTATCAGGTCGACCCCGGCCGCTACAAACACTGGCGCCTGTCATTCGACGGTCCGGTGGCGACCGTGACGATGGATGTGAGCGAGGATGGAGGGCTTCGCCCCGGGTATCGCCTCAAGCTCAACTCATACGACCTGGGGGTCGACATCGAGTTTCACGATGTCCTGCAGCGCATCCGCTTCGAGCATCCCGAGGTCCGCTCGGTCGTCGTCACGAGTGGGAAGAATCGCGTGTTCTGCTCGGGCGCCAACATCTACATGCTCGGGCAGTCGAGTCACGCCTGGAAGGTGAACTTCTGCAAGTTCACCAACGAAACGCGTAACGGGATCGAGGATTCGAGCCGCTACTCTGGGATCAAGTTTCTCGCTGCGCTCAACGGCACAACGGCTGGCGGCGGGTACGAACTGGCGTTGTCGTGCGACGAAATCATGCTGGTCGACGACCGCTCGTCGGCCGTCAGCCTGCCCGAGGTTCCCCTGCTCGGCGTGCTGCCCGGAACCGGCGGGCTCACACGCCTCACCGACAAGCGCAAGGTACGTCGCGACCACGCGGACATCTTCTGCACGACACCGGACGGTGTGAAAGGGCAGCGTGCGAAGGACTGGCGGCTTGTCGACGCGGTCGTTCGGACGCAGGGCTTCGGCGAGGCGGTGAAGAAGCGCGCACGGGAGCTGGCGGAGCAGAGCGATCGCCCTACGGGTGCGCAAGGCGTGACGCTGACCCCGCTGGAACGGACGATCGATTCCGGCGGCCTGCACTACCGGTACGTCGATGTCGAGTTCAATCGAGCGGCGCGCACGGCGACGATCACCGTGCGCGGGCCCGTTCCGGGGTCAGACTCGGGGGATGGGGCGACTCACGGCTGTGAGCCGTCCCATCACCCGAGTCTGACCCCGATCCTCACCGCTGGGGCGAACTGGTGGCCCCTTCAGATGGCGCGAGAGCTGGACGATGCGATCCTCAGCTTGCGGACGAACGAGCTCGAGCTCGGTTTGTGGCTGTTCAAAGCCACTGGTGATCCCGAGACGGTTGTCGCCATGGATCGATTCATTCTCGATCACCAGGATCACTGGTTCGTTCGCGAAGTTCTCGGCATGATGCGCCGCGCGTTTGCGCGCCTCGACGTCTCGTCGCGCTCGATGTTCACCTTCATCACCCCGGGCTCGTGCTTCGCGGGAACGCTGCTGGAACTCGCGCTTGCGTCCGACCGCGTCTACATGCTGCAGACCGACGAGGGAGAACCAGCGCCGTCCCTGATGTTGTCGCCGATGAATTTCGGCGCGATGCCGATGGTCGACGATCTGTCACGCCTTACGGCGCGGTTCCACGACGATCGCGCCGTGATGGACGCGCTTCGGGCCCAGGTTGGCGTTGCGTTGCAGCCTGCTGACGCCGTGCGACTCGGCCTCGTCACCGACGCACCAGACGCGCTCGACTGGGATGACGAAATGCGTCAGGCGATCGAATCGCGCGTGGCGTTGTCGCCGGATGCGCTGACCGGAATGGAAGCGAATCTCCGGTTCGGGCTGCCTGAGAACCAGGCGACGCGCGTGTTCGGCCGGCTCTCCTCCTGGCAGAACTGGATCTTCATCCGGCCGAACGCCACCGGCCAGAACGGTGCTCTCAAGGTCTATGGCAGTGGGGCCCAGCCGAAGTTTGACTGGGAGCGGGTGTGATCAATGGAAGTTCGAAGTTAGAAGTGCGAACGTCGAAGTAAGTATCAAAGTAGTACGCCCTACTTCCGACTTACATCGAACTTCGACCTTCGACCTTCGAACTTCTGAGGTTCCGGATGACGAGCAACATCGACTACAACGACAAGATTCCGAACAACGTCGATCTCGGGCGTGACCGCGTGTTGCAGCGGGCGCTCGAGCACTGGCAGCCGGCTTACATGGGCTGGTGGTACGACATGGGGCCCAACGAGAGTCACAACTACGACGTGTACCTCCGCACAGCGGTCAGCGTCGATGCCGAGGGGTGGGCCCAGTTCGATTACGTCAAGATGCCGCAGTACCGCTGGGGGATCTTTCTTGCGCCGCCGACGCAGGGGCGGGAAGTGAACTTCGGTGTCAACAAGGGACAGGCGGCCTGGCAGGACGTGCCGGGCGAATACCGCTCGATGCTCCGTCGCATCATCGTGACGCAGGGTGACACCGAGCCGGCGTCGGTCGAGCAGCAGAAGATGCTCGGCATGTGCGCGCCGTCGCTCTACGATCTCCGAAACATCTACCAGGTGAACGTCGAGGAAGGGCGTCACCTATGGGCGATGGTCTACCTGCTGCACCGTTACTTCGGCCGCGACGGACGGGAAGAGGCGGAGGCGCTGCTCGATCGCCGCTCCGGCGACGTGGACAACCCGCGCATCCTCGGCGCATTCAACGAGCCGACACCGGACTGGCTCGCGTTCTACATGTTCACGTTCTTCACCGACCGCGACGGCAAGTTCCAGCTGTCATCACTGGCCTAGTCCGGGTTCGATCCGCTCGCCCGCACGTGCCGCTTCATGCTGACCGA
>ORMF012210312.1_pt1 | contig 17137 bp, 17 predicted proteins | sample 1779871 | NCBI WGS metagenome assembly ORMF01 (sample SAMEA104232316, study PRJEB22302) | groundwater metagenome | biome: forest; feature: aquifer; material: groundwater | place: USA | collected 2011-08-07 | depth 5.4 m
AGGGGCGGACCGGGCGGCCGAGACGGCCCGGGTCGCGGCCTGGGTCGAACGCTACCCGATAATCACGCAGGGCCACCGGGATCACGACGGCGTTCCTCCCCGCCATACTTTCTTCTACCCCGAGGAAGAGTACCGGCCCGAGCATCTCGAGGCTCTGGCTGGACTATGTCGACGGGGTTTCGGGGAGGTCGAGATCCATCTCCATCATGATAATGACACCGGTTCGGCTCTTCGAAAAAGTCTGGAGATCTTTAAGACCCGCCTGATCCAGCATGGACATCTTTCGAAGGACAGAACGACCGGAGAGCACCGCTATGGTTTCATTCACGGAAATTGGGCGCTGGACAACTCACATCCCGAAGGACGATGGTGCGGAGTCAACGACGAGATCACGATTTTAAAAGAGACGACAAGTGAATAAAAAGATATTGCAAATTTTAGATTGCAAATTGCAGATTGTCAGTTCTGGAGGGAGGCGCGGATCTCTTCCAGCGCCGCCAGCGATGCCCGCGCCTTGCCCTCGGCGTTACCGAGGGTGGCCAGGTTGGCGGCGTGCTCGGCCTGGGCGCGGCGACGCCAGACCGCGGCCGGCATGTCGTCGCCGGTTTGCAGAAGGGCGCGCAGCTCGATCTTTCGCAGGCCTTCCGACTGAAGTCGCCAGCTCTCGGATCGCAGTCGCAGGTACCGATCCGCATTGTCCATCAACGGCTGATGCTCCCTCGGCACCTTGTGGATCGACGTCAAGCGCGCCTGGGCGGCTTCCAGTTCCGGAATGATCTGCTGGTCGATGAGCCCTGCCAAGGCATCCGCCGTGATCTTGCGCTGCGTGAAACTCTTGTTCGCGGCCTGGTAGTCCCTCGCCGTCCGGTCCTCGATGGCGACAATCTGCCCGAGCTCCGGCCACACGTCGGCGATCCCACGCAGCGGAATGGCCGACACCACGGCGACCACCGATGCGGCTGCGAACACGCCGGCCATCCGACGCATGGATGGTTTGGGATCGCTCGCGCCGATGATCATGCCGAGCCCGCATGTGAATCCCACGGCGAGACCGGCGATCTCGGCCGAACTGTCGAGGCTGTCGTCCATCATGCTGTAGAGAAGGAACACGACGGCAAGCGGCACCAGTCGCTTCAACGCCACGCGTGGAATGGTCACGCTCGAGCGATGAAAGGTGCGCCACGCGAGGACCGCAAGCAACAGGCCGTAGATGCCGAAGACGGCACCCGACGCGCCGAATCCAGGCGACGCCCTGCGCGCGGAGAGGTTGACCAGGCTCGCGAAGCTTCCGGCGGTGATGTAAACCGCGACGAATGTGATGGATCCAACGAGACGCTCGAGAAGGCGAGCGACCTGGAAGAGCGCGGCCCCACCGACGAGCAGTTGCACGAGCCCCGAGTGGACGAACATCGAGGTGCCAAGCCGCCACCACTCGCCGTTCGTCGTGCGTGGCCCGATGCTCGCACCCCAGTCGACCAGCGTCTTTGCGTCGCCGAGCGACCGAGTCCCGAGAAACATCATGAGGAAGACCGTCGCGTTCAGCGCGATGATCGCGGGCGTAGCGAAGGCGCGCGGAGTCCGTTCCTTGAGGGCCTCGTGGAGCGACGTCTCCTCTTCACGGCTGCGCGCCGCGTGCCTCAGTTCCTTGATGAAGGTGAGGACGCTGCGAGCGGTTCGTTCCCGTTCCGGGCCGGTCAGAACCTTGAACACAACACCGGCGACGACCAGGAGGGCGAGAACAGTGAGGGCCATCTGCGGGCAGGGGTCTCAAAGGGCGTGCCAGACACACGGTGGATTACCGCGAGATTCTCGGGCGTTCCAAGCGATGCGGCTCGCCCGCGCGCGCGGAGGCGCCCAGATCTGGGGGAAGGCGACGAGGAATGTAATGCTTCCTCGCCGCGGGTGGTCGTGCGTCGGTCTGTGCGTCGGTGCAGAATAGAGGCGCAACGATGACCCAACCACAGGCTCGACGGCGCTGGCTTCTGGTTGCGGTTGCTGCGTCGCTGATGGCGGCGGGGGCCGCCATGGCGTACTTCGCGACCCGCACACCATCGTCCACCGAGCGAGCGGTGACTTCGTCCGACCTTGGACCGCCGTCGTCTCCGCTCGGCAACTCGGCAGCGTCCCTCGCTCCAGGCGATCGGCTGCCGGACGTCACGCTCACGCTTGCCAGCGACGTCCTGGCACTTGCCGGAATCGTCATCCGCCCGGCAACCGCGGGCATGGTTGCGTCGCGGGTGGTGGTGTCGGGCATTGTCGAGCCGAACATGGTCCGACAGGTGGCGATCGTGGCGCCGGCCAGCGGTCGAATCACAACCGTGTCGGTCGAGACTGGCGTGCAGGTGGATCCCGGGCGGGCGCTTGCTCAAATTGAAAGCCCCGACCTCGCACAGGCGCAGGCACAACTGCTCTCGACGCGGGCGGGCGTCGCCGCGGCACAGCTGGAGCTTCAGAAGCTCGAGAAGCTCATGGAGGTTGGCGCCGTCAGCCGACAGGAGATCGATCGCGCTCGCGCGGTTCACGCGGCGCGCGTGGCCGATCTCGACGCGACGCGAGCAAGGCTCGCGCTGCTCGACATGTCCCCAGACCAGATTGCCGCGCTCATCTCAGCAGGCATCCCTGCAGCGGCAACGAATGTGGTGGCGACGACGCAGGGGACGATCGTGCAGCGCGACGTCAGCGAGGGGCAGCGCGTGGAGGCTGGGTCGCGACTCTTCACGATCGCCGATCTGTCTTCGATATGGATTGCGGGCGACCTAGACGAGCGGGAGCTCTCACGCGTGCGAGTCGGCAGCCTGGCGACCGCTAGCGCTGCTGCCCTGCCGGACGCGGTTCTTAGTGGGAGCGTGATCTACATCGATTCACAGGTGAACACCGCCACACATGCCGCGCACATCCGCGTGGAGGTCGAGAACCCGCGATCCGAACTCCAGGTCGGGATGCCGGCAGAGCTGTCGATCGGCGATGCTGGATCGACTGAGGCGACACTCGTGCCCAAGGAGGCCCTTCAGGCCGTCGGGGATCGTCAGGTCGTATATCTCGCGGACGCCGCACAGCCCGGGACGTTTGTCGAACGGGAGGTTCGCGTCGGACTGGCGAGCGGCGACCAGGTGGTCGTGCTTTCCGGCGTCACACCTGGCGATCAGGTTGTCGTGAAGGGGAGCGTGTTTTTGCGCGCCGAACGGGAGCGACTCGGGCTGCGAACGGGCGGCACACAGCCATGATCGCCAACATCGCGTTGTTCGTCGCTGCCGCCGTGTTCGAAATCGGCGGCTGTTTCGCGTTTTGGTCGTGGCTGCGGCTGGGAGCTCGGCCAGTCGTTCTGCTGCCTGGAGTTGTCAGTCTGGTCGGATTCGCCGTGACGCTCACGCGGATTGACGCCAACTTCGCCGGGCGCGCCTACGCGGCATATGGCGGGATCTACATTGCCGCATCGCTTGTCTGGTTGTGGGTGGTTGAAGGTCAGCGACCCACCGTAACCGATGTGCTCGGAGCAGCGCTCGCCATTACCGGCGCCATCGTCATCGTCAGCTGTGCTCGCGTACGCTGACCGCCCGATTCCCACGCCGGCTCAGACATCCAGTCCGACGGACCGCATCAGTTCCAGGGCATTGCTGTGCTGCACGACACCTTGGCGCAGGCGGTAGTCGAATCGCATACGTCCGTGTTCGAGGTAGTCCTGGAAGTGCACGTTGGCGGCGCGCGGGGCGAGCGTGTCGACAATCTGCGTGAGCGCCAGGTCGTGCGTCGTGATCAGTCCAATGGCGCCGCGATCGACCAGGCCGCGCACGACTGCCTTGGCGCCGATGAGGCGATCGTGCGAGTTCGTGCCGTGCAGGCATTCGTCAATCAGGAACAGCACGGGCGGCTGTCCGCCGGCTCTCGTCATGATGTCGCTCAGCCTGGAGATCTCCGCGTAGAAGCGAGACGTTCCCTCCTGCAGCGAGTCCTGGATTCGGATGGACGCGCCGACAGTGAGTGGGGACAGTCGCAGGCGCTGCGCGCATACCGGAGCGCCTGCCTGCGCCAGCACGGCGTTGATCCCGATCGTACGGAGCAGCGTGCTCTTGCCGGACATGTTCGAACCGCTCACGATCAACACGCGTAGCTCACTGCCGAGCATGACGTCGTTTGCCACTACGCGGTCTTCGGGCAGCAGAGGATGCCCTAACGCCTCGGCTTCGAACAGCGGAGACTCAGCGACGCGCTCGGGGAAGACCTCGGGGAAGACATTGTGCGGCCGCTCGTAGCAATAGCAGGCGAGTGAGGCGGTCGCCTCGATTTCCCCGACGGCGTCCAACCAGCGGCGAATCCTCGGTCCGGAGAGACGCCGCCACTGCTCGATGGCGCAGCTCAGATGAAGATCCCAGAGGAGCAGCGGACCCAGCAGTTTCATGATTTCGTTGCGCCGGAAGTTCAGCAAGTCCACGAAGAGGCGCAGGCTGGCGATGCGCGAAGAAGCGGGCCGGCTGTCCTTGACGAGCTCCTCGCGAAGGGTCTGGAGATATGGCGAGCTGAACGCTTCGGCCTCGATCCGACGGAGCAATCCCGCGAGCAACCCGAGGTCGTGTCCCGCGCTGAACACCCCCTCGATGACCCGATCGGTCCGGCGCTTCAGCGTCGTGTGAACGACGAGGCAGATGCTCCCCACGGTGAGGGAGTAGGCTCCCAGCACATCCATCGTCGATTCGGTCAGCGCCATCAAACCGAATCTGACCAGCAGGTAAGTGATCCCGCCTATCGCCGCGAGCGCTCCAGACCTGAGAGGAGCCAGGCCATCGCGCGGAGGGGCAACGCATGCCCATGCACGGGCTGTTCACCCCAGATGATCAGCTTGTCGGCATGGACAGCCGATCGCGCGACATCGCCGGCGAGCGCCATGTCTTCGCGGAGGTCGAGCCGTGGCGCGATCTCGCGAACGGCCTGCTGTCTGGCGTCGACGACTTCCGGTGAGGCTCTGTTCAGCAGCCACGACGCCAGTGTGTCCTCGCCGCGCTCGGTGCGCGCACGGCACAGCAGTTCAAAGAGAGACGCGGAACCGAGGATGTCGAGATCGGCCGCATAGAGATGATGCTCGTCGCGAAAGCGAACGCCCGTTTCGCCCTGCCCGACCCAATGGCCGTCCAGCCGCGCCACGCCGCCTTCGTAGAACTTCACCGCGCGAGAACCTCTGTCGATGGCGGTTTCCAGGCGCGCCATCCTCGTGCCGACGGCCACGAGGATGGCCAGTGGAACGACGAGCCACCACGCCGACATGTCCCCCCGGCCGAACGCCGCGATGGCCATCCCGATGGCAGCCAGAAACACGACCACTCGGACATTTCCGAATCGACGATGGTCTTGCTGCTGCGCCTGGTGCTCGGCGCGCCGGGCGCTCAGCCGAGCGGCGTACCCTTCGCGCGGATCATTGGAGTGGAGTAGGGGGGCCTCGCCCATCGGACGCGATCGTACACTGGACCGTCGGCCAGGAAGCCCTGCCCCCATCATGCCGTTTTACGCAGCGTATGATGGGTCCGTGAGCCGTCTGACTATTGCGATCGCGACGATAGGGATGGTGCTCGCCGGGCCGCCGCGCACGGTGCGCGGGCAGGAGCCATCGCTCGGAACCGTCCTCCAACGGGCCACGCAGTACGCCACGGACTTCAGGCGCCAGTTCGCCGGCATCGTGGCGGAGGAAATCTACGTGCAGGACGTGGGTGTCACCTCGCGCACGAAACCGGCGGTGACGCATCGGGAGCTGAAGTCCGATCTACTGCTCGTGCGTGCCGAGGACACGGGCGGCTACGTCGAGTTCCGCGACGTGGTGGAAGTCGACGGCCGCGCGGTCCGCGATCGGCAGGAGCGGCTGACGAATCTCTTCCTGAACCCGCGTGGATCGAAGGGACAGCTGCGGAAGATCATCGAGGAGAGTGCCCGCTACAACATCGGGAAGGTGCTCCGCACCGTCAACACGCCGACGCTGGCGCTGACGTTTCTCGATCTCGCGAATCAGTCCCGGTTTACATTCTCGATCGCCGCCGATCGCTCGCCGTCGCTGGCGAAGCGAAAAGACAAGCGCTCCGACATCTCGTCTCCCACGTTCTCGGTGTCAACCGAACTATTGGTTGTTGAGTACCGCGAGTCGCAGCCGAAGACGATCATTCGGTCGCCTGAGGGGCGCGACAGGCCGGCGCGTGGCCGTTTCTGGCTCGATCCCGCCACCGGCCGGCTGCTGATGAGCGAGCTCATCGCCTCCGACTTCGCGGTGCGCGCCACCATCAATGTCAGCTATCAGTCCGAACCCCTCCTCGGCTTCTCGGTGCCCGTGGAGATGCGGGAGCGCTACGACGCCCAGAACCTTGTGATCACCGGGACGGCGACCTACCGGCGCTTCCGCCGGTTCGACGTGCAGGTGGAGGAGAGCACGTCCCGTCCGTGAGCGCGCCGCTGTTCTTTGCGTCACCCACAGATCCCCTTTGACATAGCCTGGTAACACGTGTTACATGACTGGTGGTACTTGTGTTGTCGAGTCCAGCAACCGCAGCGGCGAAGACAGCGCCCACCTCGATCGGCGCCTGGAATCCGTGGCTCCTGCTGATCCTGCAGCTGCCAGCCCGGCCCTCGAATGCCAGGGTCAAGACGTGGCGCCGGCTTCAACAACTCGGGGCGGTCTCGGTGAAAAACGCCGTATATGTGTTGCCCAACTCAGCCCAGGCGCTTGAGGATTTCGAGTGGCTGCGGTCCGAGATCGAAAGCGTCAAGGGCCAGGCCGACATCTTCTCCGCCTCCTCCGTCGACGGCGTTGAAAACGAGGACATGGTCGAGCAATTTCAGATCGCGCGAGCCACCGATTACAAACGGTTGCTGAAGGATGTCCGTCTCACACAAAGGCGCGTCACACGCGCATCGAACCGTGATGAGGACTTGATACGCATCGTGCATCAACTGCGTGAGCGGCTCGCGCAGGTGCGCGCGATCGATTTCTTCTCGGCACCTGGTGGTGAGATGGCCGAGCGGGAGATCAAGGCGGTCGAACAATCGGTCCGTCGAACGGCTGAGTCGCTGGTCACACAGGGAATGCGACAGCTCGACCCGAAGGAGTATCGAGCTCGGCGATGGGTGACGCGGCCGCGGCCGGGGGTCGACCGGTTTGCCTCGGCCTGGCTGATCTCACGTTTCATCGATCCCGATGCGACGTTCGATTTCGTCAGTGACGCGAAAGACGTGCACGATGCGGTGCCTTTCGACATGTTCGGCTCAGGTTTTGGGCATGAAGGTGACTTGTGCACGTTCGAGGTGCTCGAGACGCGATTTCGCATCGCGGATGCGGCCGTGCGCCGTATCGGCGAGATCGTTCACGACCTCGACTTGAAAGAGGAACGGTTCCGCGCGCCACAGGCCCCGGGCATCGGTGTTGTCGTCGAAGGACTGAGGGCCACGTTTCGGGATGATTCAGAGCTGCTCCGCAACGGCATTGTCCTTTTCGACGCGCTCTATCACGGGATTCAGCCGCCGAAGCGGGCACCGAACCGTGCAACCAAGTCGCATTCAAGAACTCAGAGGGGAACGAAATGAGAGTCAAGTGTTTTGCGGCAGCTGTCGCGATGTCGCTAGCCAGCGGTGCCCATGCGCAGGGAGTGCCGGCCGAGTATCAGCAGGTCCTGACGACACTGGGTAAGCAGGGGGACTTCAAGGACAACGTGCTGAAGGTCAACATTCCGCGAAACGACCTGAAGGTGACTGTTGCCGGAGTACCGACGCCGACGCCGTTCGGCTTTGGGGGCTGGGTCGCCATGACGAAGGGCACCGGGGGCCACCAGGTCCTCATGGGGGATCTGGTCCTGCTTCAGGACGAAGTCAATCCTGTCATGTCGGCGCTGCTCGAGAATGGGCTTGACGTCACCGCCCTTCACAATCACTTCTTCTGGGACGAACCACGGATTTTCTACATGCACGTGCATGGGCACGGCACCGCCGCCGATCTCGCCCGCAAATTGAAACCTGCCGTTGATTTAATCGGCAAGGCGAGCGGGACGGCCGCGCCAGCTGTCGCAGCATCTCCGGCGCCCGCGGCGAGCGGGCAACTCGACACGGCGAAACTGCGGCAAATCGTCGGGCAGGAAGGCGAGCAAACTGGCACGGTCTACAAGTTCACGATTGGGCGGAATGACCTGAAAGTGTCGGAGATGGGCGCGACGATCAACGCGCGGATGGGCCTGAACACGTGGGCCGCGTTCACGGGCGCGAACGACAAGGCGGCGATCGCTGGCGACGTCGCGATGCTCGAGTCGGAAGTGACGCCTGTCCTGAAGGCGCTGCGCCAGAACGGCCTGGATGTCGTGGCGATTCACCATCACATGACGGGCACTCAACCGACGATCTATTTCCTCCACTACTGGGGCACCGGCCCGGCCGACAAGCTCGCGACGGGGTTCAAAGCTGCGCTCGATCAGCTCGGGACACCGAAGACCACGGCGGCGAAGCGCTGAGGCGGTGAATCGCTATGAGCCTGCGACATGTTGTATGCGTTGCCCTGCTGAGCGCGACCAGTTCGTTTGCCTGCACCACTGTGCAGCCCCCTCGCCAGGAAGCCACCAAGGCGTTCGTGGGCTCTGGGGCGTGTCGCCACTGCCACCAAGCCATATACGACCGGTGGCAGACCACGTTGATGGCGAACGTGGTGCAGGATCCCAAACAATACGCGAAGGCGATCGTCGCGGATTTCGCGACGCCGAATCCGCTCGTGACATTCAAGCCGGAGGACGTGGACTTCACGTACGGCAGCAAATGGAAGCAGCGCTACTGGAAGAAGCAGGGCGACGACTATTTCGTCCTGCCTGCGCAGTGGGACGTTCGCCACAAGGTGTGGCGCCCGTACCACGTCCAGCCCGGCACCGACTGGTGGGTGGAGCATTACCCGGCCGAGCAGGAGGCGCGTCCGACGGGACCTCTGTGCGACGGCTGCCACTCGGTGAACTACGACATCAAGACGCACGCGGTCACGGAGTGGAACGTCGGCTGCGAGCGTTGTCACGGGGCTGGCGGGGCTCACGTCGCGCGCCCAACGAAGTCGACCATCGTGAATCCCGCTCGTCTTGACGATGTGCGATCGAACGATGTGTGCATCCAGTGCCACTCCCAAGGTCGCCCGCGCGCGAATCCGATCGAGGGCCGGTATTACGACTGGGCGGTCGGTTATCAGCCGGGTGACCGGTTGAGCGCGACCTGGGATCTGGAAGAGCATCGTCTCGGAGAGACGACCTTCACGCACTGGCCCGACGCCTCCGCTCACAAGAACCGGATGCAGGGCAACGACTTCGTCCAGAGCCGGATGTACGAAAAAGGAGTCCGCTGCTATGCGTGCCACGACTCGCACGGCACCGGGCAGGATGCGCTGTTGAAATTCCCCGGCAACGAGATGTGCCTGCAATGCCATGGGCCGCAGCGGCAGCCAGGTCCTGGTGCGACGCCTGAAGCGCACTCGCACCACGGCGCCAACAGCGAGGGGAACAAGTGCTCCGCGTGTCACATGCCGCAGATTGCGACGACCATCGCGGACGTCACCGTGCGAAGCCATACGTTCAACTTCATTTCACCCTCGATGACGGACAAGTACGGGATCCCGAATCCCTGCACGTCTTGCCACAAAGACAAAACGACAAGCTGGGCGCTCGACGCGCTCAATCAGTGGTCCAACGTCTCGCCGTGGAGGATGACCGCGCAATAACCCGTCCAACGGGATGCGGAGGAAACGTTGTATGAATCTGGTCCCGGATTGGGCACCGAACATCCACCCATTGCTGGTGCATTTCCCGATCGCTCTGCTATGTGCCGCCGCGGCGGTCGATGTTTTGGGGTGGGCGTTTCGGCGCAATCGGCCGCTCCGCCAGTTAGCCACGCTCTTGTACGTGCTGGGAACGGGCGGCGCCGTCGCCGCGTATGTGACTGGCCGGGCGGCGTCGCAGACCGTTTGGCTTCCGGGGATGGCGCAGGCGGTCCTCACGCAGCATTGGGACTGGGCGCTGCGCACGGTCTGGTTCTTCGCGATTGTCACGGTGGTTCGCGTGGTGCTCCTGCGCCCATCACGGCGTGATCCCGGTCACACGATCGTCGCCGTGTTCGCTCTGGTGGGACTGGTGGGCATCGGGCTGCTCCTCGAAACCGGCGATCGCGGTGGCCGGCTGGTCTATCAACACGGTGTCGGCACGGCCCGAGAATGAAGAAGAGGTTCTTATGCGCGACGTCACATGTTCGTTCATCGCCGTGCTCGTGTCCTTGAACGTCGCCGCGCTCGTTGGACAGACCGTGACAATTGATTTCGACAAGGATCAAACCGGCCAAGCTCCCGCCGGCTGGACGGCGACACAGACGGGCGCGGGCGCGGCGAAGTGGTCCGTGGTCCAGGACAGCACCGCTCCCAGTAAACCGAACGTCCTCAGACAGTCGGGCGTGGCCACGTATCCCGTCTGCTTCAGGGATGACAGCAACATCACGAATGGTTTTGTGGAAGTAAAGTTCAAGACCCTCTCCGGCAAGGAAGACCAAGCCGGCGGCCTCGCGTGGCGCGCGAAGGACGCGAATAACTACTACGTCGCCCGTGCCAACGCGCTCGAGGACAACGTCACCATCTACCACACCCTCAACGGTCGCCGTACGGAAAAGAAGCGGACGAATATGAAGGTGGCGCCGAACGAGTGGCACAGCCTCCGTGTGGAGTTTCAAAGCAACCATTTCACGGTGATGTTCGATGGCAAGAAAGCCATCGACTGGGATGACGAGACGTTCAAGGATTCGGGCAAAGTGGGTGTTTGGACCAAAGCGGACAGCGTGACGCTGTTCGATGATTTCAGGTACGGCACGAAATAGTGTCGCCGAGCTGCTCGGCGGAACCCCTCGAAGCATGGCAATTAGGTGACGCGGATGATCACGAGGACGCGTCTGGTTCTTGGCGTGTGACGGCTGTCCTGACCTGCCTTCTATGCGTGTGGGGCCGTCCCGCGTACGCGTACCGCCCGTTCGATTCAACCGATGCGGCCGTCGCGGCGCCGGGCGAGATGGAAACTGAGTGCGGCCCGTTCGGGTATGTCGTCGCCGCGGACGGCCACTTTCTGGTGGTCCCTTCCGCGATTCTGAACTTCGGCATCGCCGATCGATGGGAACTCGTCATCGAGGGCCGGCATTTCCTGCTCGTTCAACCCATAAACGACGGGCGGCGCCATACGCTGAGGGACACGGCCCTTTCGTTGAAGGGTGTGCTGCGCCAGGGAAGCCTTCAGGACCGCAGTGGACCGAGCATTGGCTTGGAGGTTGGGTTTCTTCTGCCTGGCATCGGCATTGACACCGGAGTAGGCGCGAGCTTCGCAGGGATCCTGTCACAGCGTTGGTCGGCCATGACCTTGCACGTGAACGGCGAGCTGCTGATCACGCATGACCACAGCTTGGGCGCCTTCGCCGGCGCGATCCTCGAGGGACCGTCCAAATGGCTGATCCGTCCTGTCGCCGAACTGACGCTGGAGCAGGACGCCCGCCGAACGACATCGGGTCTGATTGGAGCCATATGGCAGGTGCGCCACAACCTGTCACTGGATGCCGGATGGCGCGTGGCACGGTCCGATGGAGATGATCTCCGAGAGTTTCGTGCCGGCTTCACGTGGGCGTTTCCGCTCGGCGCAGGCAGTGAGACGCGTCGTGCTGCGCCGCTGAGCGCGCCCCGATGGAGGCCAGGTGCGTAGGGGTCCCTGGTCAGGAGTGGGACGGTGTGCCGGCATGTGCTGGTGTGCGTTCCTCATCGCGACCGTGTCCTGCGGGCGACGAGACCGCGATTCGCAGTCACCCCGCACCCGAGAAGCCGCACAAAACGTCGTTGTGTACTGCTCGGCCGACAAGGAGTTCGCGGAACTGGTCTTCCACGCGTACGAAGCGAAGACAGGCGTCAAGATCCTTCCCCTCTACGATACCGAGGAAACGAAGACCGCCGGGCTCACGGCGCGCCTTGTCGCGGAGAAAGCGCGACCGAAAGCCGATGTCTTCTGGTCGTCGGACACCAGCCGCGCAATCGCGCTCGTCGATCAGGGCCTCACGGCAGCGTACGTGCCGAAGACGGCGGCCACGACTCCGGACCGCTACAAGAGCGCCACCGGCATGTGGACTGGCTTCGGAGCCAGAATCCGGGTCATCCTCTACAACACCGACAAAGTCACGCCAGCCGAAGCACCGCACTCGATTCTCGACTTGACGCAGCCCCGTTGGAAATGGCGCTTTGCCATCGCGAACCCGCACTTCGGGACGATGTCGTTTCACGCCGCAGCGCTGTTCGTCAAGTGGGGTGATGCCAAGGCGAGTGATTTCCTGCAGCGGCTGAAGGACAACGGCGCCGTGATCGCGGCAGGCAACTCCGATGTGAAGGATCGGGTGGCGGACGGCCGAGTGGACGTCGGCATCCTGGATGAAGACGATGCCGTCGTCGCCGTCCGAGAGAAGAAGAGGGTCGCCATTCTGATTCCGGATCAGGAGGGCATCGATCCGCTCGGCACTCCGCTCATGCCGAATGTCGCCGTGCTCATGCACGGTGCGCCGCATCTGGAGCAAGCCCAGCGCTTCATTGATTTCCTGGTGTCCGCAGACGCCGAGAAGATCCTCGCTGAAAGCGACGCGGCGCAATATCCGTTGCATCCAGGCGCCGAAGGCCCGAAACTCCTGCCGCCGCTCGACGCGATTCGAACGATGGACGTCGACTACCTTGGCGTTTCGCGCCGGCTCTCCGCGATGGACACTGTTGTCCGGAACGTCTTCGGCCTGTGACCACTCGTGCGCGCGCGCCGCGGGATCTTCTATGCGGCCTTCCGCTGGCGCTACTGCTCGCAGCGTCGGCGTTACCGCTTGTTTTCCTGGTTGGTCGATTTGCCGTTCTCCCTGCGGTCGATCTCTCGTTGCTTGCGCCGTCCCTCGCGTTCGCGGTCACCGGTGCGGCCGTATCCGCGATCGCCGGCGGCGCGCTCGGCGCCGTCGCGGGCACTCTCGAGGTGCCGGGACGACGGTGGGCCGTCGGTGTTTCTGCGGCGCTCATGGCCGCGCCTCCCGGGTTCTGGTGGATTGGCCTGACCCGTCTCCCTGTTGGGTGGGGATCGCCGAGTGGTGCTCTGATCGGAGGCGGCGTTGCCGGACTCGTGCTGGCGCCGATCACGCTCCTGCTCGTGCTCGCGGCGGCGCGGGAGATTCCGTCGAATGGGTACGAAGCCGCACGACTGTCGCTCCGCCCTGCGCACCGGTTCGTGTTCGTCCTGTTCCCGCTCCTGCGTTCAGCGGTCATCGCCGGCTTCCTTCTGACGGTCATCCTGCTTCTTGGCGAATCGGAGATCCCATTCCTCTTCGGCTTCCGCACGTCGATGACGGACGTGGTGACCACGTTCTCTCAAACCTTCGAGGCAGGACGGACCCTGCCAGTCATTCTTCCGTTGATCGTCACGGTGCTCGTCCTGGCGCTGTTGATGATGCGGCCCTTGTTCGCCGTAATCTTGCCGCCGCCGAGCGGCGGGAGAGGCGTCGTTCGGAAACCCACCGGCGCGCTCGTGGCCGTGAGCATGCTTGGATTACCCCTCGTGGCCGGGCTGTCCCTTGGAGGCTACGCGTGGGCCGCCATTTCTGGCGGAGACGGGCTGTGGCGCCGTCTTCCACTCGACACGTCAACGGTGGCCGTGTCGATCGCTGAGCCGGTGCTGTGCGCGCTCGTCAGCGTGGGGCTCGCCGTGCTGGCCGCGTACCCACTACGTCGCGCGTTCGCGATTCGACCGCTCACCATGATTGGTGTCCTGCTGTTCTGTGTCCCGGCCGCAGTCGCTGCCATCGGCTGGATCGGAGTGGGGCAAGCGCTTGGCGGCATTTCCGTCGCGCCAGCGGTTGCCTACGTCTCGCGCACGATTGGTCTGCCGGCACTGGGGTTTCTGATCGCCTACTCGCGCGTGCCGCAATCCCTGGACGACGCGGCGCGGCTCGTGTGTCTGTCGCCAATCCGTCGCGCATGGACGCTGGGGTTGCCGCTCCTGGTACCCTCGCTCGCGGCGACGGCCGCGTTGACAGCGGCATTGATCTTCGCGGACAGGGACGTTGCGTCGCTGCTGTTGACGCCGGGGGCGTCACGGCTCATGTTGAACTTGTACCTGGTGTCGGCCAATGCGCCTTCGGCGGTGATTGGCGTCACCGCGCTCATCGTGTTTGTCGCGGGCGCCACTGTGGTCGTGGTTGCCGGCGCGGGCCCGTTCGTATTGTGGCTGAGGCGGCGTGGATAGCCTCGCCATTCGGGACCTCTACGTCCAGCGGGGCGGCCGAGCCGTTCTCGACGGCTGCATCGCCGATTTTCCCGCTCGGCGCCGAACCGTACTCTGGGGGCGCAGCGGGGTTGGCAAGTCGACGCTGCTGAGCGCCATTGCCGGGCTGCTTGTGCCTCAACGCGGAACGATCGCCCTGGGGTCGCAAGTCTTGTTTTCGGCGACGGATCGAATCGACGTGCCGCCGCACAAACGGCGAATCGGATATGTCTTTCAAGACTTGGCGTTATGGCCGCACTTGACGGCTCTCGAACAGGTGCGTCTCGTCGGCCGGGCGGTCGGGCTCGATGTCGCGAGTGCCTTGACGCTCTTGGAGTCCCTGGGGCTCGGCACCCTGATCGATCGGCGACCAAGCCAGCTGTCGGGAGGCGAGCAGCAGCGTCTCGCGATTGCAAGGGCGCTGGCGGGGAACCCGAGGATTCTCTTGCTGGACGAGCCGTTCTCATCCGTCGATCGGGAAACGCGAAGGTCGCTCTACGATCTGATGCGCGTGATTTCAGCACAAGTGCCCGGACCCACGATCTATGTCACGCACAATACTGAGGACGCCCAAAGCCTGGCCGAGCACGCGGTTCGATTGATGGGCGGCAGGCTCGTGGAGGATGACCGGCCGTGGGAGACTTCGGACACCCGATGAGCGTTTCTCCGGTGGGATGATTCTGCATGTCCGCAGCCGCCACGACGTATAATTCATTCATCCGATGTGGTCGATGGGCCGAGTCCTGACGGTCGCTGCGCTCACGCCATGGCTTGTGGTCTCCGTTGCGCTCGCGCCGGAACACGTCCATGAGTCGGATTCGGCCGACCATCACACGTCCGTAGCCCACCGTCATTTCGCCCCTCATGATCACGACCGCGCAGACCACTTTCATCGGGACCATGACGGCGCCGAGATCTCGGACCGAGACGTCCCCATCGTCTGGGGCGATGAGGTCGGCATTGCAGAGGCTGTACGCTCGTTTCCCGCGTTCCTCGTCGTTGTTTCGTTGCAAATCGCCATCGCTCCACAGCCTGTCAGGCACGCGGTTGTCGCTATCGACGAAGCCACACTTCCTCACGGTCCACCTCGAGTCTCGCTCTCCCTGCGCGCGCCTCCTTCCTCCTCCCTGCTGATCTGATCTGACGGGCTCGCCCGTCGTCTGTCCGTTTTCAGTTTCATTCGAGGTGTTATGCGTACTGTGGTGATCTGCGCCACGTTCGCAGCGATCGCCCTCCCGTCGCTGGCGGGGGCCCAATCGCTGACTGTGACCGAGTTCGAAGCCCTGGCGCGGTTGTCGGCCGATAGTCCACGCGCGCGTGCGATTCGCGCCGGGATCGACGTCGCCCGAGTCGATGTGTTGACGGCAGCCCGGTGGCCAAATCCACGCGTCACCTACGACCGGGAGTCGGTCGCGGGGGTCACCGAGCATATAGCGATGGTGACGCAGCCGCTGCCCATCACCGGGCGACGAGGTTTCGAAGCGGACGCAGCAACGGCGATTGTCGCTGCGACTTCCAACCGCAGCGACGACGAGATGCGCCGTCTTCGTGCTGACATGCGTCTGGCTTTTGCGGATCTGGTCGCGGCGCAGGTCCGCGAGCGCGAATTGACCGCCGCGCGCGACCGCCTGCGCGAGCTCGCGGCGGTTCTGGCGAAGCGCGAGGCCGCGGGCGATGCAGCGGGCTTCGATCGACTTCGTGCCGAACGCGAAGTGCTCGAAATCGAGGCGGATCGCGCGGCAGCCGGGGTCGAGCGGGCGCGTGCGCAGGGGATCCTGTCGAGTTTCTTTACGGACGTGACGGATGCTTCGCGCCTCGTCGCGGCCGGCGTCTCGACAGCCCCGGTCCTGGTTCCGTCCGTCGAGGCCCTCATCGAGCAGGCCGAGTCGAAGCGCGGCGAAATCATGGCGCTGCGCCACGAGATTGAAGCGGCGGGGTTCTCGGAACGGGCGGCCAACCGGCGGCTGATTCCAGAGCCGGAAATAGTCGCCGGAACCAAGTCGTCGACAGCGGGACGCGGAGATCTGGGCAGTGTGGTTACGGTGCACGCCACGATTCCGCTCTTCGATCGCGCGCGCCCCGAACGGGCGCTCGCGATCGCGAAGGCGACTCAAGCGGAAGCCCGGCTCAATGCGTTCCGCCTGACGCTCCGCGGGCAGATCGCGGCGCTGCGCGCGGTAGTCCTCGAGCGCCGCGCGGCAGCCGAGCGCTATCGCGGCGCGGCGATTCCCAGCGCGGATCAAATCGAGCGCATCGCACAGGTCAGTTACGAAGCCGGCGAGCGGGGGATCCTGGACCTGCTCGACGCCCACCGAGTCGGCGCTACCGCCAGGATCCGCCAGGCATCTCTCGACGCCGCCGTGCGGCAGGCAGAGATCGAACTCGAATTCGTGAGTGGTTGGGAGATTCCATAAATGACGACTCGAATCCGGAACGTCTGGGTAGTTATCGCTCTCGCCGGAGGTATGGCGGCCTGCACCTCACAGGCGAACCCTCCCCAAGCCGCGGAGACGCCGACGTTCGATGTCACGGACTGGACCGACAAAACCGAGCTCTTCATGGAGTACCCGCCGCTCGTCGCCGGAAAGACGGCGCTCTTTGCGGTGCATCTGACCAAGATGGCAGACTTCAAACCGGTTACTGAAGGTCAGGCGCAGGTGGAATTCACGCCGGAAGCCGGCGGGCCACCGACCGCGCTCACGGGACCGAAGCCATCACGACCAGGCGCATTCAGGGTGGAAGGCGCTGCGCCCGCCGCGGGACGGTATCGGTGGGCGCTCCTGCTGGACGCACCGGGACTCTCGGACCGCCACGATCTTGGAACGATCGCGGTGTTCGCCGACGAGCCGGCGGCA
>ORMF010675987.1_pt1 | contig 17134 bp, 20 predicted proteins | sample 1779871 | NCBI WGS metagenome assembly ORMF01 (sample SAMEA104232316, study PRJEB22302) | groundwater metagenome | biome: forest; feature: aquifer; material: groundwater | place: USA | collected 2011-08-07 | depth 5.4 m
CTGATCGTCGCAGTCTCCGCCCGCCCCCGTGTTCTCGATCTGCCAAAGCATGAGCTCGGGCGAATGCACGAGCTCGGCTGTACTCGGGTCCCGCGTGTACCGAAGGTGCTGCGCGCACCACGCGAAGAGCGCCTCGAGCTCCCCCGCGTAGTCCTTCGGCATGGCGCCGGCCGCGCGCACGATCGCGAGCGCGCGCTGCCTCACCTTCCAGTTTTGCGACCCCTCGACGATGGCCTTTCGGATCAGGTCCACCGTGGCGAGCGTCGCGGCTTCTCCCCTACGCGCCCGCGTCCGGCTCAGGCGCACTTGCATGGCCGTTCACCGGGCGTTGCACGCGTCCGTGTCCGAACGGGCGCGGCCCCGGCCGCGGCGCCGCCGCCGGCGCGCTCGGGGGCGCCACCGCGCCCGCGGCCTTGTTCACGAGCCACTGCTGAAACATCGTCTGAAACATCGGCATGAACGGCTCTGCCATTTCGAGCAGCCACGCCATGAACTCTTGAAACCCGCCAGGTCCCGCCGCCGGCGTCGGATTCGCCGACAGGCCGAACGCCTCGGGCCCCAGCCGCTGTGTCAGCGAACGCACCTGCTCCACCGTCTGGATCGGCGTGCCGTCAAACGCCTGCGCCAGCTTGGTCACGAGCTCGAGCAGCTGCGCCTGGCCCGTCTCCAGTCGGGTCAGCCGCGCCTCCGTTCGGGTCAGCGCTTGCGCGATGCCTTCGCCGGTGGCTGCCTGCGTGCGCTGGTCCTCCAGCTTCCGCACGAGCTCGCGGAGCTCCGACGACTGCTGCGACTGCCCCTGCGTCGCCAGTGTCAGCACGTGGCCGAGCAGCTGTGCGACCAGCGGGTCCCCCTGCCGGTTGCTCGGAGCCTCGAACATCGTCTGCGGCACGGGCACGAACGGTTCATGCGGCATCGGTGGTGGCCTCCCTTCGGTCCGTGTCGGCGCCTGCGGCGGCTGCGATGCCGGTTCGGCGTAGCGTGACGGGATCTTCGGAGGTCCGAAGTCCGTCAGCACCACCCGGCCGCCGTGCGTCGTGAATCCCTTGCGGCGCCCGTTCTTCCCGCCCCCGCGATCGCGCGTCGACAGGACAAAGGCGCCATCTCTCTCCCGGCGCCCCAGCACGCGCAGCGGGTGCTCGCCGCGCAGGTCGTCGAAGCGCAGCGGCGCGAGCTCCCCAGCCAGCGCCCCGGGCTCCGCGCGGTAAACCTGGATCTCAACCTCCGGCGTCGGGTGCCAGTTGTTCGCGAACGGGTCCCAATCCCATCGCCCCTGCTCGACCGCCGCGCCATCGGCCATTCGCGCCCCCCTGCTTTCCTTTCCTGACTACAGACTCTCTCGAGCGATGGGAAGCGATCTTCTCGAACCCGTCCTCGGCCGCGTTCGGTGCAGTTTCGATCGCGATTTCGGGAAAACTTCGGTGTTCACTTCGGGTTGCACTTCGTTTCAATTTCGATCCCGCGTTCACGTCGCGTTCGCGTGCACTTTCCGCAAGATCATTGGGAGATCGTGGGAGATCGTGAAGTGTGTGATCACCGACACGCCGCACCGTGTCGTCGCTGGGGTCTCGTGTTCCCGTGATCGGGCTCGGGTCACCTGTCCCCGGTGTGGATGTGGGTTGGCGCGCTGCGGCGCGCGCTGGCGACGTGGGACTGTGCCTCACCTGAACGAAGCGTGTTGCAGCGCAACACGCGCAAGCGCGCAGCGCGCTCCCGGTAAGGTCTTTTCAGACCGCCTTGGGCCCGGGTTGGATGCGGCGCGCGCTCGGGTGCGCGGCGTGCGACGCGCAGACGCGCCCATGCTGCTCGCCGTCCCACAGATCGTGGGTCGCCGGCCAGGGGCAGGGCTGCACCTCCCCGATCGGCCAGTGGCGCCTGCAGCGCTCGCAGTACGCGGTCCCGCCGCTCTGCGTGAGCCCCGCGCCGATGCAGTGCGAGCACACCGCCCACGGCACCCCGCACGACGTTCCCGCCTTCGCCACGCGAGGAAATCTAGCACGCGGCGTGACAGCTGTTCCCCGCTTGAACTCGGCGCGCGTGGGCGCGATGCTGGAGCACAACGGGCGGGGGTGCAGTGTGGTGGAGGAGCAAGACCAGGTGCAGGTGCGGGTGCATGCGCATGTCCAGGATCTGCAGCGCCAGCGCGAGGATCAGCGGGAGCGGCGGGCCCTGCAGGTGATCGTGGCGCTCATCGGCGTGGGCGCGCTCGGGATCGGCTACGTGGTGCTGCGGGTGCTGTAGGGCGGAAGTTGCGGCCGTGGAGCGGCGCGAGCTACGATCGTCGCCGGGCGGCGCCTGCGCGCGCTCGGCGCGCGCAATGTCCGTCAATGCCGGATTATGACAACTGCGCTAAATCCTAATCGCGTCTGAGAGTGGTTCCAATCAAGGCGCCTTCGGCGAAGTAGGTCATCGTGCTGGAATCTGGCAAGATGTCGAACGTGTACTCGTGGCCATACCGAACCGTCTCGATGTCCGTGATCTGGTGGCCGTCGAGCAGGTCGCCACGTCGGAGATCGGAAAAGGTGCGGCCGTCGGCAGTCGGATGTCCACCGCTTATCTCCAATTGTCTACCATTCAGAGACACTCGAACAACCCGGTGATTTACGATACGACTTCTGGCTACCCGTATGAGTGGAACGGCAGTAATCTCGTCGTTGTGAACGCTGTAGACCAGATCTCCAGGCAGTAAATCGGAGATCGGGCGCTCGCCTTCAGGCGTGGATATCAATGTGCCTGGCGAGGCGCACGGCGTGCAGGTCTGTGTCTGGCATGGAGTGCCGCCCTTTCCTCCGCACGTGGTTCCATTGGGGCACGAAGTTGCACTACCAGTAATGACATCTTTACACGCTCCGATTGAACCGCCGCCCTTATCGCAGCACGCGCCACACGGGCAGCCGCCACCAGCCGGAATGCAGGTAACGGCATAGGCTGGGGTTGGTAGCAGGATCGAGGAAATCGCTGGCAACGCCAACGAGAGACCGCCCGTCACCAGCATTTTCCTCAGCATGGCTCGTCGCGCAGGGTTTGCGGCCTCCGGAGGGGGCGCGACGGGGTCCACGAGCAGCCCTTCCTTGGAGAGCTTGTCGAGCGCGATCCAGACCAGGAGAGGATCAACAATCGGGATGCCCGCTCGTTTCCCAACGATCTCCGCGATCCCTTCGACGGTCCTTCGCCCGTCGCAAGCACGCCAGACCATTGCAGTCGTGGCGTTGAGGCAAATGGTCCGGTGCCGCGTCAGATCACAGACCACCACATCGTCCTCGACCTGCCTGACCAGTAGATCGAGTTCACGCGCTTTGGGCTTCATACGACTCCTCTTGGCACAGTGAGTGATGTCGCGAGGATCCTCGCGGCGGTGTCGTCGGCGTCTCCCCTCGTCCCACGTAACGCCAAGCTCCCCGTCGCCAAGCGTACGAGACTAGAAATGGCTTCATCGGTGCGACTGCGAGCGGCCACTGTGTTCTTACAGAGCGCCAGGACAGCTTGCCCAGCGGGCATCCGTTTGGGTGCCCATGTGTGCCCAGCGTGGTAGCGGCTTACTACTATGAGCCCCACCCGGAGAGGTCGGACTCCTGCTTTCCCGCCGAACTCCTCGGGCCGGCAGCGCCTGGGTGGTTCGCCGGATCCCCGCCGAAGAGAGAGCAGCCGCGGATACGAATGCACGCGGCCCAAGGCGTCGACGACCGCATACTCGTCCGAGTAGTAGGATGCCCCCGCTCGGACCAGCGCCGCCACGAGCGTGGACTTTCCGGTCATGCTCCGGCCCGGGATTACGATGGCGCGGCCGTTGAATGCAACCGCGCCAGCGTGTACGAAGATCCGGTCATGGGCGTGCTGGGCGACGTGCAGATGGAGATCCGACTCCAGTAGCCCGAGCGCCAGAGCTTGATCGGGCGTGCGGGCGATCCTGCGCGCGTCGGCGTAGACGACGACTGCCCGATCCTCCACGCAGACCGAGTAGAGTCGATCGACGCTCGTGGAGCGTGCCGTCGTGCATCCCGGCGGCAGTAGGTCCCGCAGATGCTCGAGCATCTCCCCCTTCTGGGCGCGGACACCAATCCGCAAGCCATAGGAGATCAAACTCAGTCCGGCGCCCCAGCATAGGTCGTCGAGACGGCGCATGCCCGAACGAGCCACCTTGATTCGAGGGATCTCATCATGGGGTGCGCTCATTGCAGCGCACCCCGAGACTTCGGACCGCGTTGGCTCAACCACAGTGCTGCCTTGTCGGATGCCCAGGACACAAAGAGACCTGGATGATCGAGCAACAGCGCTCTTACGAGGCGCGATGGCCAGAGCCCGAGATCCAACTCTCCTCGCTGCAGCCAGGGGCCGAGGTGTCGCAGCGCGATTCTGCGCAGGCGGTGGGTCTCGATCCAGATGTCGTCGGGAACCACACCCGGAAACACGATCACAAAGTGATCCATGGCGACGGCGAAGGGGAGAGCCGCGCCATGCTGCTTCGCGCGTTCGAACGCCAACGCCCAGACGCCACTGCCTGCCTCGGTGGCGAGGAGCAGCGCATCAGGAAGCCACATGGCGTTTCCTGCCAGCGCGTGAATGGCCGCGTGAACTAGCACGAAAAACAGATGGTCTGCAGCGCTCGGCACGAACACGGACCCAGCGCCGAGAGGGATCTCGACGGCGCGCTCGATCAGTCCGCCGACTTCGCTGGCGAGCTGGAGCTCGTGCCACAGTCGATAGTGCAGCTCGATCTGAACTCCGGGAGCGTGCAACTGGACATCGTGTAAGGCTTTGCGGCGCATCCTGAAGGCTGGGTGATGGCAACGCCGAAAACCGAGGCTGCAGATCATCTCAGCGGCTTGCTCGATCTGACCTGGAGCGCACAAGATGTCCAGGTCAACCATGGGGCGCGCTCCTGGATCGCCGTAGTGAGTGCGCGCCAAGCAGCCACCCTTGATTGGCACTAGTCGCAATCCTGATCGACTTGCCTCTGCCAGGATTCCATCGAGGTAGTGCAGTCGAGGGAGATTCTCCGCCAAGGCCGTCATGTAGGCGGTCCGGCAGCTTGCGAGCTCCGCCGCTGGAAGGAGGTCGCGGGCCCCAGCCTCGCTCAGGATCGAGTATGTGAGCGCCTGGATCTCGCGGCGCCTGCGCAACGGGCTTGGGATACTGAGTACCCTGGCAGGCGTGAGCGCACGCATTCCAAAGGACTGCAATGCACCATCATGAGTCAGCGGAGGAGGCGACAACTCCACGCGATCAGCATACACCGCGCTCGGGGCTTCGGGAGGCGAAGGGACTTTAGTCGACCGGAAACGATCGTTTTCGTAGACCCCTCATCGCGCCACCCTCCCTCGTCGAGGTTTCACCGGAGCCACAGGATAACCTTTTCCGTAGGGGGATCCAAGTAGTACGCGGCGGGCCATCGGCCCCGTGCACTTGAGCTCCCGGCCAATCTCCGCGAACGAGCGGCCTTTCTTGCGGAGCTCGGCGACCTTGGCAGCGTCGGGGCGCCGCTTCTTCGGGGGGCGCCCGAGAGTCTTGCCGGCGCGCTGGCCGCGGCCAGGCCGTCAAGCGTCCGCTCGACGATCACCGCCCTCTCGAACTCGGCCGCCGCGGCCAGCACGGTCAGGGTCAGGTCCGACACGGCGTCATGCGTGGGGCGGATCTCGAGGCCCTGGGCCACGGCGATGAACGTGACCCCGGCGGAGCGAAGCTTGCGAATGTTGGCGAGCAGATCGAGCGTGCTGCGGCCCCAGCGGTCGAGCCGCTGGACGATCACGGCCTCGAGCTCGCCGCGGCTGGCGGCATCGAGGATGCGATTGAGCCCGGGGCGCTGTGCGCCCTTGCCGGCGCTGGCGGTCTCCTCGACGTCGAGCACCACCAGGAGCTCGCGGGCACGCGCCGTGGCGCGGAGCTCGGCGCGCGCCAGGCGGGGATTCTGCTCGCGGGTGCTGACCCGGTGGTAGAGCGCGGCGCGACGCTGGCGCGGCTTGCGTGTGGGCACGGCGTCCCATCGTGCCCGAAAAAACGTCGGACGGCTCCTTCCAGAGCCTCCGGATCCGGTCCGGTGGGGGGTGCGGGGGGCGAAGCCCCCCGGGGTCACGCCGCGGAAGGGGGCAGGTTGTGCGGCGCCATCCTGCACACCTCGGCGTGCGCCTCGAGCAGCGCGTCTACCACCAGGGCGGCGCCGCCGCATGCGCCACAGATCGCCCAGCGTGCGCCGCACTCGCATTCGGCGACGTGGAGGATGCGACCCGGCGGCGCCGCGGCCCGGCGGCACCGCTCGCACACGTAGTTCACGGGGGATTCCATGATCTGCAGGTGCTAGGATAAGGCATGGCGTCCACGGCGGAAAAACTGATCGAGGAAGCCCGCGCCCTGCCCCCGGAAGAGCGCTGGCGCGTCGTCGATGCGCTGGCTGCGCTCGACGACGAGCAGCCCGCCGATCTGCCCGAGCTGCAAGGCGAGGCACGGGCGCGCTTCATCGCTGGGATCGATGAAGCGCTGGCGCAAGTTGCCTGCGGCGATGTCGTGGACACCGACGAGGCGCAACGCGAGATGGATGCGTACGTGGCAAGCCTGATCGCCAGCCGACCGCGCCGCGAATGAAGCTGCTTTGGTCGCGCCGATCGCGGGCGGACCGTCGCGCCATCCTGCGTTACATCGCTCGCCCTGGCCTCGACAACATCAAAGCCGCGCAGCGCTGGGATACGTGCATCGTGGCGCGCGCCGAGAAGGCCGCGCAGGTCCCCACCACCGGCCATAGACCTCCCGAGCTACGGAACGATCCCAGGTACGAGAACATTCTTCAGGTGTGGCTGCGCACGTACCGAATCATCTACAGGGTCGAAGCCAGCACGGTTGTCGTGCTGCGCGTCTGGGAGGGACACCAGCTCCTTTCCCTCGAAGACCTACCGCCGCCGAAGTAGGCGCGCGCGGCCGTTCCTCCTCCTCCTTCTGACGACATGGCGCTATAGCGCCATAGCGCAGTCGCCCTCTAGAAATGTAGTGCTGAATTTTTGCGTTGTCAGAGGGACTGAGTACCGTGGGGGCTATGGCACTCACGATCACCGTGGCCGCGCTCAAGGGTGGCGTCGGCAAATCCACCGTCGCGATCAACCTGGCCGTGGGACTTCATCGAGCCGGACACCGAACCCTCGTGGTGGATGCCGACAGCCAAGGCACCTGCCGAACCTGGGCCGCGAAAGCGGCCGAGAACCAGCACGATGGCCCGCCCGTCGTCGGGATCGAGGGGAAGACCCTTCGGAGGGATCTAGACAGGGTTGCCGAGGGGTTCGATGTGGTGGTGATCGACACCCCCCCGCGAATGGGACTCGAGGCACGCGCCGCGATGCTCGCTGCCGATCTGGTCGTGATGCCCGTGAGCCCAGGCGGCGCCGAGATATGGGCGCTGCAGGAGACGCTAAGTGTGCTGGAGGATGCGCGCAGCATGCGGCCCGAGCTCCGCGCCGGCGTCGTGGTCAATCGCGCTGATCGCACCATGCTGGCGCGGCTCACGCGCTCCGCACTGGATGGGATTGGCGTGCCCGTGTTGGCCACGCTCGGAAGCCGCGTGGCGTTTGGCGAGGCAACGCTCGAAGGGCGCGGCGTCGTGGACTACGCGCCCGAGAGTCCGGCCGCGCTGGAAGTAGAGACTCTCATTTCCGCGGTACTGGCCGCGGTGAAAGGCGATCAGGATGGCACTGAGATCCGAGAAGCTGGCTAAGGGCTTTGCCCTGCCCTCCCCTCCCCCGCGCACACCGATCGGCGAGGATGCCGCGCAACGCTTCGAGGCGCCGGCCGCGGCCGTGCTGCCGATGCCCAGGCGTGCAGCCCCCAAGCCCTCGCGGCTCCGCCGTGACGAGCTCGGCGAGCGCCTCTCGATCTACGTGCCGCCGGCGATCGCCGAGGAGCTGCGCGTGCTCTGCGCGCGCCAGCGGCGCAGCGTGAGCGATGCGACCACCGAAGCACTCGCCGCATGGCTGAAGGGGCAAGGTGTCGGAGTCCCGTAGCGCTGTAGCGCTACAGCGCTCAGTTGCTTCATGGCTACAGCGCTCTGACGCGACGGATCTGTCAGGGGCCGGTCGCGAGGATAGGGAAGGGGGGTCAAGGTGAGCGATCTAGTCGAGCTCGGCCGAGCCATCGCGGCGCGGGAGACTGAGCGATCTCGCGCCGAGCAGATCGCGGCGCGCCGAGTGCTGGACCTAAAGCCGCTGCCCAAGCTGGCGGTACGGCCGTTCCGGGCGTGGCTGCAGCTCGAGCAAGCGAGTTTGTTCGTTTCCAACGACTACGATGCGGAGTCGTTCACCTACTCCCAGGAGATCACCCATCCCGACACCAAAGAGAAGGGACTCAAGCGCGTCACCGTCGGTAAGGTGGATCCGAAGGGAAAGAGGAAGTTCGGCGTGCTCAGGCAGATTCATCAGGAGGTCTATCACAGGCTCCTGGAGCTCTGGGGCGAGGATGGGCACCCGATCATGCCGGCGAAGGATCCGCATCGCGCATTCGGCCATCTCGTGCGCTCGGGCTATGCCGTGGTCACGGCGATCGGTGGGCGGCTGGTCGTCGCGCGGGATCCCGACGGGGATCTGCACCGCGTCCGCGAGGCCAATGCCTCTGGGAAGGAGTACGTGCGCGTGCGCGAGCTCGTGCGCGAGCTCGCCTCGATTCCCATCCTATTCGAAGTGCAGTGGGTCAGCGGCCGGGTTGAGCGCTGCGAGTTTACGCTCCTGCAGGGCGTGACCTGGACTAGCAAGACGGAGGGGGATCAGGAAACGTCGGAGGTCAGCATCCTTTTCTCGGATGTCGTGACCCGCGGCTTCTTCGACAAAGAGCTCAAGGTCATGCTGGCGCAGCCCTACGAACAAATCGGCGCGCTCGATGCGGCGAAACCGGAAGGGAAGCGCCGGCGTGGTGGCAACAACCGCGATGCCATGGCCAAGCTGCTCTATCGGCACCTCGAAGGCCACCTAGCCAACAAGGACAGCTATCACATCTCCCTGGATGGCCTCGCGGAGCGGCTTGGCTTCGCGCGCTACCGCTTCTTCTCCGATCGCATGCGCAAGATGCGGCCCGCGGTTGCTCACCTCGATTCCTTGCGGTTGCCCATCCTGCCAGGGAGTCGCAAGGGCTACGTCCTGCGCGTGGGCATGGAAGAGGGCGCCGAACGCCAAGGCGTGCTGGTTGCGCGCCGGGAGCAGGTAGATCCGGATGCGCAACTGCCGTTGTTCGACTTCGGCTGAGTCGATTTCCGGCGCCCCCAGCACCTGTAGTCCTGTGTCGCCATAGCGATGTAGCGCTGTGGCAACGGCAACGGCGGCACGGGATCGCAGGCGAGCCGGACACGGGATCGTGGGCGAGTGAGCACGGGATCGCAGGCGAGCGAGCACGGGATCGTGGGCGAGTGAGCACGGGATCGCAGGCGAGCGAGCACGGGATCGTGGGCGAGCGGACACGGGATCGTGGGCGAGTGGCACGGGATCGTGGGCGAGCGGACACGGGATCGCAGGCGAGCGGACACGGGATCGCAGGCGAGCGGGCTGCCAGTATCATTAGTTAAATCAATGCCATACAGGCCGGTTTTCGGCTTAGGTCTTTCTTAGGTCTCTTTTAGGTCTACAGATCCGGTCGGGGGCTACCGCCCCCCTCAAAGAGCCTCCCCCCGTTCGGATCCGGAACGGATCCGGAAGATCCGACGCTCGCTAACGCTCGCGGTTTTGAGTCGGGGGCGTCGCCCCCGAACCCCCGACCAGGGGGCTCGCTGCCCCCTGGACCCCCGCGAGAGGCTTTAGACGAGGGAGTCGGGCGGTCCTGGGAGCCCATAGCGGGCCTCCGTGCCGTACGGGGCGCAGCGCTGGACCCCGGAGGCGCCGGGCGGCTCTACGGGGCTGCCAGGGGCCTTCTACGCGATGCCGTCGTATTCGCGTGCGTAGGCCACCACCTGGGGCACGTATTTCTGCGCCGTCGTGGTCGGCACCTTGCCGCTTCGGACCCGGCCGGGTCCAGCGTTGTACCCGGCCGCCACCCGTTCCAGGTCCGCTCCGAATTCCCCGGCGAGCCGGGCCACGTACTTTGCTCCGAGCTCGATCGCCTGCGCCGGGTCCGCCAGCATCGCCCGGCCGCGTGCCTCGAGCGTGGCGCCCGGCGCGAACCCCAGCGCGCGCGCCGTCTCGCTCGTCACCTGCAGCGGGCCCCAGGCGCCCCCGAGCACGTCGTCTCGCTGCCCCGGCGAGCTCCGCACGTTTGCGAACCCGCTTTCCTTCCTCCCGATCGCGAGCAGCCAGGGCAGGGGCACCCCGTGCTTTTGCGCCGCTGCCCGGAATGCGGGCATGAGCGCCGCCCGCCGCGCGGCTTGCGCCCCGCTCTCGCTCGAGCCCGCCGGCGTCGCCTTCGGTCCCGCCTGCGTGCTCCGGCCCCCCCGGGGCCCCCCCCGGGCGCAAACCCAGCCCCCCCCCCGCCCCGGCGCCGGCCACGCCCGCCGCGACAAGTCCCCACGAAACCCGTTTCATATTCGTGTGTGCGTATGGTTCGGCGCAATAGGAGCCCCGTGGAGCGACGTTCTCGATCCCGCCCATAGCCCAGCACCCCCCGCCCGGGGCCATTTTCGCGCCCGATTCACGTCCCGCCGATCGCCGTGATCTTGGCGTGTCCGCCCTGGCCGACCCACCCGCGGAACACAACGCGCGCGCTGCGAGCGTTGACGCACTGGCGCACGTGCACCCGGAACGCGAGCTCGCAGCCCGGATCGGTGGCCGCGGCCTCGAGGTCGCCGAGCCGCCGTGCCCGGTGCCGGTGCGCTAGCTGGCCGTCCGGCTCGAGCTCCTCGCGGGTTTCCGCGTACCAGCCCGCGCCTTCGGTCGGGTTGAGCTCCAGATACCACTCGAACCGCGGCGGGATCAGCGTCGCTGCAGCGCGCTCCGGCGCGCGGAGCTCGAGATACAGATCGACGTGCCGCGCGCCCTGCGTGTAGATGCGTTCGGACGCCTTCCACTCCGGCTCCCCGGCGAGCTCGCCCTCGTACAGCACTTCCGCCTCGGGCGCCGCCCAGGGCGGAACGACTGGCGCCGCGCTCATGCGCGCCGCTTCTTCTTCGTGGCCAGGTAGAGCAGCCCGGCGCCCCCGGCGATCGCCGCCACGAGTAACCACGGGCTCGAGCTCGCCGAGCCGGGAACCGGCGGGATCGCGCCGCCTCCGCCGTGCGGCATCGGCGCCGGCGTGGGCGCCGGCGTCGGAACCAGCGCCCCGGCCGGGAGGATCTGCGTGTACCCAAACTTTCGCGCCGCCTCGAGCACGCGATCGGGCCACCGTCGTTGCACGCCCAGGTCCCCGGGGTAGCGCGCTGCGAGCTCGCGATAGCTCGTCGTCCCGGCCTCGCGCAAAAGCTTGGCCGTCGCCTCGTACCCGAACGTGTACGCGTGCACGAGCAGCGCGACCGCGTTTGCGTCTCGCTCGAGCGGCTTTGCGAACCCGGCCGGGAATTCTTTGCGCAGCTTCTGCCAGTAGTGATTGAGGATCGTGGAGCCGGTCCGGATGTTGTTGATCGGGTTCTGCAGAAACTCTTGCTGCACCACGTCCACGTCGAGCGCGTCCTTGAGCCCGACCCGTGACGGCTGCATGAGACCGACTTTCGGCCCGCCGCCCGGCGCGTCCGGCGCGCTGTTCACCACCGTCGGCTTCCAGTTCGACTCTGCGGCAATCAGTCCCTTCACCACGGCCGCCGGAATCTCGCCGCGGTACAGGTCGATCGGCTTGTCGTATTGCTTCGACATCAGCGCCTCCTACTGGCCGCGCGCGAGGTTCTCGTACGCGGCGGGACTCTTGCCGTGCTGCGTGTAGCCGAGGAGCCGGGCGCCCACCTGGCGGAGCTCGCCGCCCGGCGACACCACGCGCACCCACAGACTTACCGTCGAGCGCTCCGGCGCGAACACCTTGATCGGCGCGTGCGACCCCCACGGGAAACGCAGATCATCGACCGCCCCGTAGGGTGGAATGCGCGAGCTCGGCGCCTGCGGGTTCGCTCCCTCGGGGCGCCGGAGCTCGCCGAGCGGTGCGCGGTCCTCGAGCACGAGCGACCACGTCACGGACACGTGCGCGCCCAGGCGCCGGTGATCGAGCGGACCCAGCACCGGACCGTAGGGTGTTGCGAGCCATTGCCAGAGCTGCGTCACCACGCCCACCGCATCCTTCGGGATCGAGACGCGCGCGAGCTCGTACACGGCTGGCGTGTACGGCCTCGAGTAGTCCCGGCGGGGCAGGGCGATGAACCCTACCTCGTCGAACGCGCGCACCGCATCCGGCAGAAGGTGCGGCTTGCCCACGTCCCGCACCGTCTCCGCCGAGCTCGGCGCGCGCGCCTCGAGCGTCATTCCGGCCGCCGGAGCTCGACCCCGTGAATCACGATGTCGAGCTCGCTCCCTTCCTCTTGCGCGCTGATTGCGTCGAAGCTGAGCGTCGTCCCGCGGTCGATCCGCACCGGCCCCACGAGCGGGAATTCTTCGCCCGGCATTCCGAACGCCGCCACGATCAGCGCCGGCCGGTCCATGTAGCTCCGCCGCGCATCCTTCCACGTGATCCGAACCTTCGGCGGGATCCCGCTGCGCGTCACGTACTCCCACGAGATCCGCCGGATCACGAAGTCGTAATGCGGGTTCACCAGGATTTCCCCGCTCGCGCGGCTGCCCGGCCGCTCCGCGATCGCGAGCGTGCACGCGTATTTGAACTCCACGCCCGGCGTGGGCAGCGCCGCCGGCACTCTCTGGGGCTGCGCCATGGCTTCCCCGCCCGTGCCGTAGCCCGCGGCGCGCGCGCGCCGTCCCTCGAGCCGAAGCTGGATCGTCACGCCCGGCGCGAGCGGCCTTCGGAGCTGCTGCAGCTCCCGCAACGCCGCTTGCGTGATGTGCATCTCCGTCGTGATGTTCGCGCCCTTCTTGATCAGGATCGGGTTCTTGCCGAGCACGTACATGTTGCTTCGGTGCGGCGCGCCGTTCGTCAGCACGTTGTAGGGCGTCGCGCTCGCCGGCATCATGTAGATCGGCTTGCACTGCTGTGAGTACACGTAGCCAGGCATGCCAGGCACCGGATACCCTGGTGCCTGCGGCCCCGGCATCGCCGGCGTTGCCTGCACCGGCCAGCCGTGCGGATCGGTCAGCGGCTGCCCGCCCGGCGGAACCGGCGGAACGGGCGCGGGCGGTCCGCCCGGCGGGACCGGCGCCGGCGCCGGAGGCTGCACCGCGATCGCCCCGGGCTGCGGCCCGAGCTCGATCATGCCCGTCACGCCGCCGCCCGAGGGGAAGTTGGTCAACGGGCCCACCACCATTTCATCCGAGCCCACCTTCACCTCGATCGCCGAGAAGTTTGTCAGGAGCTCGAAGATCCGCGGGTCGTCGTAAAGCGAGATCGCCACCCGCACCGCGATCGAGTAGACCCGGAACGCCTCGGGGATCTGCCCGGGCTGCGCCAGGTTCGTCATTGCGAGCGAACCCATCGGTCCCGGCGTGCCCTTGGTGGCTTGCCAGAACGCCAGCACCTGCGAGTTGAGCTGCGTGAAGTCCTCGATCAGGTACGTCGAGTAGTACGACCAGGGCTGCGTGTGCCGGAGGTCATCGACCGCTTTCGCGATTGCCGCTTGCTCCACGGGCGCGAGCCTCGGGGGAACGAATTGCGCCGGTATGGTTCCAGGAGTCGCCATCTTCATACGTCCTTTCCGCTAGCGCCCACCGGCCTAGCCTTCGTCGCCGTAGCCGTAGGGGGCTCCCACGCCTTGGTAGTAGTCGTCCGCCGCGCCGAGCGAATCGCGCAGCTCCACGCCGCTGATCGAGTCCCAGTCCGCACCCACGTAGGTGCCCTCGTCGCCGAGCGCGTCCCGGAGCTCGACCCCGGACACCCCCGGCTCGAGCTCGCCGAGCGAATCGCGGAGCTCGACTCCGCCGAGCGAATCGCGGAGCTCGACTCCGCCGAGCGCGTCCCGGAGCTCCACCCCCGATAAGGCGCCGTGCACGCGTCGCTGTACGCGCGCAGGCGCGGGCAGCGCCAGCGGCGCGGTTTCGTCGATGCGATGCCAGCCGCGCCCGGGCACGTGCGCCCACTCCGTGCCGTCCTCGCCCTGCGCCACCTGGCCGAGCTCGCCGTCCAGGTCCTCGCCGAGCGCGTACAGGGGCGAGGTCTCCGGCGCCTTCGCGAACACGTGCCGCCGCGCGAGCTCGTGCACCCCGAACGTCAGGCCCCCGACGATCAGCCCATTGCCGATGCGGTCCTGCTTGCCGAACTTCTTGAGCAGGAGCCCGACCGCCACCGGGAGCGCCGTCCCGATCGCGATGTAGAGCGGCTTGCCCGCCTTGGCCTTCGCGTCCGCCGGCGTCGCCGCGCCCTTCTCCATCTTCATCGCCGAGAAGTTCTGCGCGAACCGTGCGGCCAGCACGCCCGCCGTGGTCGCCACCGTGTCCGACACCATGGCGCCGATCCCGCCCCCCGCCGGGTTCCGGCGCGCGCGCCGCCGCACCAGGCGCGTCACCTTGCCGGCGCCGGCCGCGCCGGCGCGTCGCCGGCGTCGCCGCCGCGGCGAGCTCGCCGCGGACACGCCCACACGCCCCCGTCTGCGTCGCTTCCGTCTCATGGGTCCTCCGTTTGCGACCAGGATGGTTGCGAGCTCGCCCGCCGGGTTTTTGCGCGCCCGCCGAGCTCGCCGGCGTGGCTTCTTCGCCCGCGCGATCGCGGGGGCACGTCGCACCGTCTTCGTTGCCCTGCGCTTCTTCGTTTTCGCCATGTCAGCCCTCGATGCCTCGCCCGGTCACGCGCTTGCGCCCGCCGACCAGGAAGTAGCTTTCGCCCGCGCGGTACACCGCCGGCGCCGGTTGCCCGAAGTCGTGCACGTACGTCCGCGGTCGCCGCGCCCCGTGCTTGCTCGAGCGGTAGTAGATCCGCCGCGCCGTGCCCACGTACACCGGCCGTTTCGGCGCCGGCGTCGTGATCTCGATCCAGCGGTCCACCGGCGCTCCCTGCCACTCGCTCCGCACTGCCCGCGCGCGCACCCCGCGCGCGCGGCCGATGTCCTCCGGCGCGAGCTCGCGCGCCCGCCGCACCGCGATCGCGAACAGCCGCGTTGCCCCGGCGTCAGTCCCGAGCGCGCGCCCGCGAAGGTCCACGGTTTTCGCCTCACCCCGCGGCGTGTCGATGTCCACCGCCACCGCTTCGGCGAGCAGCGCCCCCGTCTTGGGCAATCGGATCGCCCTCATGCGCGCTTCTTCTTCCAGTTCGCCACGATCACAGCCGCGGCCACGGCCCCCGCCGCAAACGCGAGCGGCGTCGTCACGCGGGACACCTTGGTCCCGAAGTCGGCCGCCGGCTCCGCCAGCTTGGAAATGTCTTTGCCCGACTCGATCAGCTTCGCCTTCCAGCGAAACTCCATGTGGTCGACCGCGCGCGAGGTCAACACCATGGCGCCTCCGATGAGCGCGAGCCGCCCGAGCACCGCGAGCCCTGCCAGGATCGGCAGGAACCCGAGCCCCCCCGAAAGCCGGGCGTCGCCGAGCTCGGCCTCGCCGATGTCGAGGTCATACGGGCGTTCCTGGCTCGGCCGCACCGCCAGCCGTCCCGTTTCGACTCCCTTCGCGAGCTCCCGATGCTCCCCGAGCTCCCGGGTCAGGCGCGCCGCTTCCCGCGTCGCGTCCGCGCGCGACAGCATCAGGTCCGCCGGCGCCCCGACCATCGGCGGCAGTTGCTGCTCGAGCTCCGGCGCCAGCTTGGCCAGGGCGTCCAGTCTTGCGAACCCCGAACGCAAGGCCGTCTCGATCTCGCTGCATCGCGCGAGCAGCTTCGTGTACGTCGCAAATAGCGCATGCGTGGGCGGTCCCATCGAGGCCGATCCCCCGGTTGTGCGGGCAAGTCCGTTGCTCATCGCGCGGTCCCTTCCTTCTCGAAAGCCCGAAGCTGCACAGGCTGAACGCCACGAACAGCGAGCCGTTCGCGACCACGCGCAGAAGGAACGGCAGCTGCGCCCGCTCGAGCAGCGCATCCATGCGCATCGCGTTCTCGAAGAGCTCGCGCGACCGCGGATCGAGCCGCTGCCACCCTGCGAGCATGGCTTCCTCGCCGGGCTCGTACTCGAACACGTCGGTCCACGCGCCGTCAGGGCTAGTTGAAGCTCTCACGCGTCGCCTGATCATTGCCGCCGTCCTTTCTTCTTCTTCGACAGCACGAAGTACGCGCCCGCGCCGAGCACCACCACCCCGCCGAGGATCAGCGGCACCTTGTACTTCTGGAAAAACGTCCCGCTGGCCTTCGTGACCGCGATCGCCTGCGGTCTGGCTCCCCCCGCCGGCGCGATGCGTCCCGCCGGCGCCGGGCTCGGCCGCGCCGCCACCGGCGCCGGTCGTGCCGCGGCGGGTGCCGGTCGCGCCGCCGGCGCCGCCCGTGGCGCGGGCGCACGGGGCGCCGGCGCCGCGCGTCCACCCCCGCGTGCAACGCTCGAGATCCCGCTGGCGAGCAGCCCTCCGGCGGCAAGGCTCGCCCCCGCCGCGGGGTTAACGATCCCCACGAGCGGCGCCGCGCTACTGGCCACGCTGCCTACCAGGCTCGCTCCGGCGCCGATCGCGTTCGAGATGAAGTCAAACGGCCCGTCGAGCTCGCCGATCACGTCCCCGAGCTCGTCGTCCGGTCCCGCAAGGCCGAGTACCTCCGTCCGATCCCCGGCCGGATGAAACGTGAACGTCCCGTACCCCAGCGAGCTCGCGTGCTCGGCCAGGTCGCCGAGCGTGAGCTCGAAAGGACCGTCTCCCAGCCCCTCGAGCGTTCCCGAGAATGTCGCTTCCTCCATGCCGAGCTCCTTGCCGGAGAGCAGGAACACCCGCTCCACCGGTGCCTTCGTTTCCCATCCGAGTCCACGGCGCGGCCACGCGGTCAGGTCCGCAGGCACCCACCGATCGCGCACCTTCACCCGCAGGTGCACGTGCCGATACTTGCCGGGCGCCTGCCCGACGATGCGCACCGCCACCGGAAACCCGATCGATGCCGCCAGCGCGCCGAGCAGCACCGTCTGATCGTCGCAGTCTCCGCCCGCCCCCGTGTTCTCGATCTGCCAAAGCATGAGCTCGGGCGAATGCACGAGCTCGGCTGTACTCGGGTCCCGCGTGTACCGAAGGTGCTGCGCGCACCACGCGAAGAGCGCCTCGAGCTC
>ORMF010425681.1_pt1 | contig 17133 bp, 15 predicted proteins | sample 1779871 | NCBI WGS metagenome assembly ORMF01 (sample SAMEA104232316, study PRJEB22302) | groundwater metagenome | biome: forest; feature: aquifer; material: groundwater | place: USA | collected 2011-08-07 | depth 5.4 m
CGGAACGCCGTTGTTGAACACGAGTCGATAGTCGAAGTCGCCAATAGCCTCCCGCGACAACCGAACGCGGTTGAAGGTCGTCGCCACATAGTCGAATCCGGATTTGAATTCATGATTCCCGGCGAACAAATCCGGCCGGTACCAGCTGACACTGGCTCTCGTGTGATGCAGATATTCGTGAGGGTTCTCATGTGCCATGCCCCAATCGAGGCCGGTCGCCTTTTGCGTAAATAGGTCGAGCGTCGCAAGCTTGTTCTCACCCGTTGAGACTGAATCCCACGACCGATAGCCCTGCTGCGCCGACGCTACCAGCGAGTTGCCGAAAACCCCTTGCCATTCGGCTTTAGTCGTGTGGCCGTTCCATGTCTGTTCGGCTCGCGTTTCCCATCCTTCGTTCACATTCAGCGAACTTTCTACGACGCGACTCAGAAGACGATCCCAGTGCTCGAAAAAGATGAGTCGGTTTGCGTTCGTTACCTGATAGGTGAGTTTTCCGGTATGAAACCGTTCATGCGGTCCATGCGTTGCTGGAGAACCATCGGGTTTAAAGCTATTTAGGGCCTCGGATCTGTCTCGGTTCTGAGTGACCCCGCCGTAAAACCAGAGCCTGTTCCGAACGATGCGACCCCCTAGGTCAGCGGAGATATCCCACCGCGTCTGAAGTCGACCCCCAGCCCTGATGCCCTGGGCGGCCAGGGCGGCATCGATGTTCTTGCTCTGAAAGCGACCGCTCGTCTGATTCCACCACGAGCTTCCGTGGAAGGCATCGCCACCTGACTTCACAAGAGCATCGAGCCGAATGCCGCGGACTGGCATTTCCGCATCGGCGCCGACCGTTTGGACCCTCGCTTCTTCGATCGCCGAAAAATCAATGAAATTTCCCGACTGGGTCGATTTCGCGGAGGTCGTCAGCACGCCTTCAAGGGTCTGCCACGACTCGCCCACCTGTCCGAACGCGCGAAACTGGGGGGGATTCACGGCCTGGTTCCCGCCGACGTCGAGAGTCGTGCGCACTCCAGGTGCCTCGGCGAGGATGGAGATGTACCCGAGGCGGCCCGTCGGAGTGAGTTGAAGGACCTCTCTCGTCAACTGGGTACTGGTCGCGGTCGCGGTGACGTCGACGACGGGCGCCACGCCAGATACCGTAATCGTTTCAGTCACGCCTCCGATCTTCAGCGCCACGTCGAGCTTCGCCACGAAACCCACGGTCAGGCGCACATTCTCCTGGCGCACGCTCTGAAACCCTGAAAGCTCGTACAAGATCGAATACGTGCCGATCGGCAAGGGCGTCAGGCGGTACTCACCTTGGGCATTGGTGATGCTCGTGATCTGGGGCACCTGGAGGGCCGGGCTTGTCGCGGTCACCGTTACACCGGGAAGGATGGCACCGCTCTCATCAGTTACCTGACCGATGATGCTGGCTGCCGTCTGCTGGCCCGCAAACACAACGTCCAGCGATAAGGCGGCTGGGAGCAGGAGAATCAATAAGATTGCATACCGACCTCGACGCGCCGAGCGTTCAGGTCTGCTCCGCATGGTCGCCTCCTTGAAAGTGGCCGCCCCAGGAATAACGTTATCGCGCGCCTTCGGCAAGTCGAGAGCTAGCTAGACAGCCGAAGCCTTACAGCTTCGAGAGGGACGTCTGGGTGCGGCGGATGCTAACACCCGCCTTAAATACGAGTCAACGTCTTCTTCGCTCATTCGGACTGATCGAAGTGAGAGTCGGCCGCGAGTTCGGCGCGAGCGCCAGACTTAAGCGGCGTGATGGGTCGACCGACAGATGCAAGATACTGCGGCGAGCAAATCCACTCACAGGAAGCCCGTGGTGACCTCCGCTCCCTGGCTCCTGTTTAGAAACGAATTAGCCGGTTGATTTTCACAACCACGGCCCGGTTCGTCAGGTCCGGGAAGCGGCGTGCGAGCGTGTCCCGCTGGTCGTTGTACACGACGAACAGCTCGCTGCCGGGTCGGTACTCCCAGCGCAGGCGCGCGTTGGTGCTGAGCGAGTTCGTGCCGGCGCTGTACTGCACGAGGGCACTCACGAACATCATCGGCGTGACCGAATAGGTGACGCGTGAGCCGACCAGCGTTCGCCTGAAGGCGCCTTGATCCAGATCCACCCAGTTCACCGATGCCGTCGGCTCGACCGAGAGCTGTGGCAACAGGCTGAGCCGTCCCTGGCTCACGTTGATCACCGTGCGGCGCCCGTTGTAAAAGGTGCCAATCTCCGCCAGCACGATGCCCGATACCAATCGCTGCCTGCCGAAGCTGTACCCGATACGCGCCGTCGAATACTCGTAGCCGCCGACGGGTATCGTGAGGGTCTCGGTGATGCGAAACGGCGCTGGCAGGCGCTCGTACACGCCGTGATAGCCGGCGCTGAAGCGGTCGCTGTTCTGCAGCTCGATCGCGAACTCGCCGTCCGTTTCCTGCGTCTCGAGACGTCCCGCGCCGTTCTCGATGTGCGCCAGAGATGCCAGCCCCGAGTACTTCCGGATCCTCGTGCTGGATGCCGGCCGTGGACTGAAGCGCAGCTGCGCAAAGTTGCGCCTGATGTCGTCGCGCCTGACGAAACCGACCTCGGGATTGAAATGATCGCCGACGCGCAGATGTTCGAGCTGCATTCCGTATCGGTCGCCCGGATAATCCAGCTGCACGCGATAGCTGCTGTCGTCGGTGTCCTGCCCCTCGGTGCGGGTGCTCGCCCAGTAGGTGTACACGAACAGATTTGCGAAGAAGCCGAGCGTCGCGTCGACGCCGAACGCACCATTCGCCCCAGGGCCTCCCTGCGCCACTGAGCGGCGCGTGAACAGGGCGCCGACACTGCTCTTCCTCAGGATGTCGCGCTTCAAGCGCAGTACGGTGAAGTTCGTCGGCCGAACGCGATTCGACTCGTCACCGGCTGACTGAATGTTGATGGCGCCGACACTGAAGCTCCCGGTCCGGCCGGTGATTCGCCCCCCGACACGGATCGGCAGCACACGTCCTTCCTCGAGTCCGATGCGCCGGCTGTAGAACAGGACCGGCGCCTCGTTCTGACCCGCCATCGATCCGCTCGTCGCAACCCCGCCGAAGGAAAACGTCCCCTGGTTCTCGAGAAAGAACTCCCTCTTCTCTGGGAAAAAGAGGCTGAACCGCGTCAGGTTCAGCTGCTGCTCGTCGGCCTCGACCTGTGCGAAATCGGTGTTGTAGGTGAAATCTGCCGTGAGGGTCTGAGTCATGCCGTACTTCAGATCCACCCCGATATCCCCATCGACGTCATTGACCTTCGGCGGCAACAAGGCGGGGTCGCTCGTCAGGCTCGAAATCGCGTACGGCTTGACCTCGAGGTTCGAGGCGCGCGGCGGCGCCTCAATGCCGACGACCGTGGCGCCCAGAGACGACTCGAGAATCGCGCGATGGCCTCGCGACGGCGGCATCTTGGTGAGAAACGACACTTCGTTCTTCCATTTACTTTGCCGCACGGCAACCAGCCCCCACGTCTGCTCGCGTCCCGGACGATACCGGAGCGACTTGAAGGGAATCGCCATCTCGACTGTCCATCCCTCCTCGAAGCGCCCCACGTGGAAGTCCCAGATCGGATTGAAGTCGCCGTTGTACTGCTGGCCGTTGAGCGCCTGGCCATCGTTCCGTCCGCCAATCGGGTTGACGCCGAACATGATGCCGTTCCGCCGATCGTAGAAGGTGTCGAAGTTCACCACGAAGTTGTCGTTGCCGCCGAACAGGACGCTGCTGTCGCGCCGCATCTCGTTCGCGATAATGCGATCGGGACGCGTTTCCCAGCAGCGACAGGTCACGTACAGGTGCTGATCGTCGAAGAACAACCAGAGGTCGGTTTTCTCGGTGGCCAGCTCGCCCGGGTGCGGATCGGATTGGATGAAATCGGAGATCGGCTCGACGGTCGCGTACACGTCCTCGTCCAGCTCCCCGTCGATGCGCAGCGGTGACGCAATGCGGACGGCACGAATGGTGGCGCCGCCGGACGAATCGCGAACGATGGCCTGGGACGGAATCGGCGAGGGCGTCGCGCCCGCGACCGCCGCCGGCTGCTGAGCGGCTGCATGGCTCGCAAGGAGCATCACGAACGCGGCTGCGCTGAAAGCATCGTTCACGATGTCCATTCCACCACATGTCCTACTTGGGCACCTTGGCGCCAGCGTCGACGAGGAGCTCTCGTAGAAGAGTGCGATGACAGCGGGTGCTATCCACGCAGTAGCAGCCGACCGAGAAATTCGTCCTATGTGACAGGGCTGCGAGCAGGGTGATGAGATGGCGCGTGTGTGGCCGGCCCATCTCCCGGAGGTAGGCGCGCTGGAAGCGGCGCCAGCGCGCCGAAGTCCAGGGGACAGAGAGCCCCCACGAGGCCAGCGACGCACTCGGCGCCAGCTCGGGCAGCCAGATGTCGTAGTAGTTGCGGCGCGCGAATTCCGCTTTCGGGCCCCCACGCGGCGGACGGCGTACCGTGCCCAGCCGCAGCCCTTCACCGCGCGCACGTGCCGTCCCGAGCCGCACGACTCTTACAGTCATGAAGAGCCGCTACGGATTGCTAGGGGCGGGCTATGCTCACGATTTCGCCAGTATGGACGTGCACTTCGATGATGACCGTCTCAAAGAGGGGAGGCGGCTGACCGGGCAGCCGCCCACGGAGTGTGACGCGCCAGACAGGCGCAGCGTCCGACATAGTTCGGACGGCCTCGATCTGATCCGGCGTGAATGAAATCTCCTGCCGCGCGATCTCAATGGCGCGCTCGCGACCGATCTCGGTGGTGGGTCCGCCGTGCACACAGGCGATCAGCACCGCGCCGAGGAGCAAGCAAACGGTCGCGCTGTAACGACGCAAGGCCATCCTGTCTACTGTGCATCCCCCACTGGATCGGCCCAGATGACGTGCGTAATAACCCTGTGCCCGCGCCCGAAATCGAGCTCGTACGTCTGCGCGCGTCGGTTGGTGCTCGACCGCACAAGCCGGCCCCACTGCGCCGGCGTATCGAAGTCAATGTGTCCCATTGCGGGCGGCATCGAGCTTGGAAGCTTGCTGTTGCCCACGGTGGACGTCTCGTCGAGATGCGCGTAAATCGCTTCGAGCTGGTCGTAGTCGTGCGCGTTCGGGTGCTCGTTGCTGAGCGGACCATCAGGATCGTTCGTGTAGTCCATGCAGGACCCGAGATTTGGATTGTCGAACGTCTCGTCCTGGTGATCGAGACCGAAGTCGTGAGCGATCTCCTGACACATGACCAACCGGCGCCATGCGGGAGTGTTGTAGGTCGGGGTGTTGAAATACGTGTCGTTCACTTTAGTGATCGCCTGCGTAATATGGGAACCGCTGATCCAGATTTGAGCAACACCCAGCCACCCAGTGTTTCCGTACCGATCGCTGCAGGCTTCAATCCGACCGGCGGTCGGCCGGCAGTTCCTCGGCCTGGTCCCTCCGCTGACCTTGATGAGATCCAGCACAGACGCGAGGCTCCAGTCGTAGATGGCCTCGTCGAGGTAGGTGTCCCAAGCCGACGAGACGTTGTCGCCCACCTTCAGCGTAAACGGATTGCTCGTCCGCGCCCAGTGATAGCCGCCCCAGGAGTGGTCGGCGTACACATAGGCGGCGGACACGATCGCCATCAGAAGCCCGGCAAGCAGCGATCGTGTCGAGGGCCATTTGACCATGAGAGTCCTCCTAAGTTGACGGGAGCGGTGTAGGACATCATCCATTGGGGCCGCGAGCATTGCAAGAGTCCATGCTGCCGCCGACATACGTGCGCTGATTACAATTTTCGCAATATCGAGAACGGACACCGGTCGACCGCGGGGGATGGGGACCAGGCTGTCGGAGCATGCCTATCTCTCCATTGACAGCGCGGTGCCCAGGAGTATAAATGAAAGTACTTGCTGCTTTTCTGAGGACTGGGCCAGTGCCCGGCGGCCCTTCATTCTGAGCCTCAGTTCTCACGAAGCCTTCTCCAGCAAGAAGACGGGGGGCTCGTTATGGCGGCGCTTCCTCCTCCGCAATCTCCAACACTGAAGTTTCTGATCACGGAACTGCTGCCGCGAGGGGACGCCGGAGTATTGGGAGATGCTCGGCCTCAATCGGACCACGCCGCAGGGCCGGTGGCAACGATGAAGCACGACCATACTGATACAGGGAGGGGTTATGGCTGATCGGAACGAACGATGGGTATTGAACCATCTAATCGAGATCTGCCGAGATGAGGAGCTGACGCTCCGGTATGCGGCCGATCATGTCAAGGATCCGTCCGTCAAGGCGCTCTTCGTGGAGCTCGCGTCGCGACGCGCGCAGTTCGCGGCGGACTTGCTCCCGCACGCGCAGCGGCTTGGTGGCACCGAGGCCGCAGACCGCACGACTCGTGGGGCGCTGCACCGAGGCTGGATGGCCATCAAGGGGGTGCTGATTGGGTACAGCGACAAGGAGATGATCGCCGAAGCCGAACATGACGAGAATCTCGCGCTTGTCACCTACGAGAGCGCGCTGGATGACATGCTGCCGCCGACAACCCGTGAGGTGGTCGAGCGACAGCGGGCGGAGATCCGCCTGGCACACGACCGCGTGCGAGCGTTTTTGTCACACTGAGATCTGGACTCTTGGACGAGACAGGGTGGCAGGCCGGCGCGCCCGCACGCCAATTTATGCGCCGGACAGACGACCGCCGTGGCGCCCCACGAAAGGAGGCGTGGCGCCTGGCAGGTCGTCGCTGCCACCCTCCCCACATTCGGGCAGCAACCAAGGAGCGAATCATGAAATACATGGCGCCAGTCGTCTTCAGTGCGCTCCTCGCACTGTCGGTCTCCGCGAGGGCGCAAGACAAAACCAACGTGTCGGGTGAAGACCCGTTGCTGGGAACCTGGTACCTGAATGTCTCGAAGTCCACCTACAGGCCGGGACCACCGCCTCGGAGTCAGACTCGAAGCTATGAAAAACACCAATTCGGAATACGAGCTACCGTCAAGACCATCCATGCCGATGGGCGCTCGACGACGGTGCAGTCCGTGTACGACTACGACAAGCAGGAGCACCCTGTCACAGGATCCGAGGACGTGGATGCGATCGAAGTGACACGGACCAACACCTACACCCACGAGGCAACCTTGTTACACGCAGGCCTAGAGGTCGGCACCTTTCGGCGGGAAATCTCAAAAGATGGCAAGCAGATGACGGTGACCCTCCGGAGACGCACTCCTGCCGTCGACAACGTGGAGGTCTATGAGAAAGGCGTTGACGACCGGTAGTGTGCCATCAGCCGTCCCACCGTGACACGCAACCATCTCACGGGAGTGTGAGCGCCGGAAGCCACTGCTCCACGCGGTAATCCGCTACAGCCTCCGTTTTGGCATTACCCGGCCGCACATACAGGACAACGTGGGAGCGCATCTGATTTGGCGTGCGCTCGTGTATAAGGACGCGGCGCACGCCGTCTGCGCCGGGTGTCAGGACCGCCGCCTCCACATGGCCGTTTGGAACGAACGCGGCGTATAGCAGCGTGTGCTGTCCCTCGGCTTCCGCGAAGACGGCCCACCGGTGACCATCCTCCCACAGCGGTCGGCCTGAGGCGTCCACCGTCACGTCGGACGCAAGCACGATCCGCTCATTCGCGCTGTCGCCGTTCAAATCCGCATCGATGGTCTTGTGATGCCGCCAGCCCAGCGCTTCCTCGAGTGCCTGGGGCCGCGACGCATCCGTGCGTACGGTGTCGGCCGCAGGAGGGCGTGGTGGTTCTGGATTCGATCCGCACGCACACGCCGCGAACGGGATCGCAAGAAGAAATGCTCGCACGGTTCGTCCCTATGGAGTGCCTGGCGCCGAGTCTACCGCGATCCCCGGTCTGCGACAGGTCGGATGCGAATCATGGCCTCGAAGAGCCGCGAGGCCTTGCAGACAGGGCAGCGGCTCGGCTTGAGCAGCTTGTCCTCGCCGAAGACGAAATCACACGCCTTGCACCGCGCCGGGAGCACTTCTATGTCCCGGCCCGCGGCACGCGCGGACCGCAACAGATGCCGCAGATCCTCCTCGACGTCGCCGCGCGAGAGCCGGAGCTCACGCGCCAGCGACGACACAGATCGGTAGTCGGACGACAGAAGCTCGAGAAGGTGGCAGCGGACTGTCATATGCCCGAGTCTGCAGTCTGGAAAAAGGATCAGCCGTCGATGTGACACTCGACGATCGGCAAGGTCAGCGTCCGATCCCCGATCGAAATATGAAGCTCTCGACCCGTCACCGCCACGGCGAATCGCATGCGGCGCTCGATGAGCGACGCGATGTCCTCCACGGTGCTTCTGTCGAACGCGCAGATACGAATCTCCGCGGCGCGGTGGATCTTCTCGCCAGCCAGCTGCGCAAGCAACTGTCGCACGTCGCGATGTGTGTAGACCGCTACTCGCTCCGCCAGCTTGCTCGCCCGGTGCAGCCGGCTCGCGTCCGGCATCCCCACCTCGATCCAGGCGGTGACCCGCCCAGTCAGGTCGCGGACGAGGATCGCCGGTTCGTCTCCTGAAGACACTCCCTCGGTCAGCGCGATACCCTCCTGATATTCCAGGCAGTACGCGAGCACGCGCACGATCATGTACTCTGCCGTTTCAGACGGATGCCGCGCGACGCGCATCTCGAGCGTCTCGTAAACGCCGCGATCCATGTCCGTGAGATCGATCCTCAGAGCGTACAATGTGGCAGTTTGGGCCATTGGCTGATGAGGCGGAAGCTTCGGAGAGCGGGTCTAGCCGCGCGTCGTCCAGGCGACAGAGCGGCGGCACAGGGTCATGGCGGGAACGGTCACTGCCCGGTCACCTGCGAGCCTAACATTCTAAGTCTCTGGCTCGTCCGCGATAAGATTCCCGGCAACTGGAGGCTTCGATGCACAGAATGAAGATGGAATCCTGCCGTATGGTCTTTATCGCCGGCCTGCTCTTGTCTGGTGTGCTTTTCGTCGCGGCGTGTTCCACACCCGCGCCCGAGCAGGCGGCGGCGACGGGCGTGACGGTGTTCGAAGGGGCGCGGCTCATTGTCGGCGATGGACAGCCCCCCATTGAGAACGCCGCTTTTATTGTCGACAACGGCCGTTTCGTACAGGTCGGCAGAACCGGTGAAGTGCAGGTTCCCGCGGGTGCGGCGCGTGTGAGCTTGACCGGCAGGACGGTTATCCCCGCGCTCATCGACACACATACACACCTCAACGCGGAACGGGAGGCGCTCGTCAAAGATCTGCAGCGCCGCGCGTACTACGGTGTCGGAGCCGCCGCCAGCCTCGGAACGGACTCCGGCGACACAGCGTTTCAAATCCGCAACGAGGTGATTCCAGGCGCCGCCCGCTTGCGCACCGCGGGGCGCGGCATTACGACGCCGGAACCGGGTCGTTCCGAAGTCCCGTACTGGATCCAGAGCGAAAATGAGGCTCGGAAGGCCGTGCAGGAGTTGGCCGCCCGCAAGGTCGATCTGGTGAAGATCTGGGTCGACGACCGGGACGGCAAGTACAAGAAGCTGAGTCCCGCTCTGTATGGCCCAGTCATCGACGAGGCGCACAAGCACGGCCTCCGCGTCACGGCCCACATCTTCGCCCTCGACGATGCGAAGGGGCTGCTGCGGGCGGGAGTCGACGCGTTCGCGCACGGCGTGCGGGAGCGGGACATCGATGACGAGTTGATGGCGCTCTTCAAGCAGCACCCGAATGTCATTCTTGTGCCGAATTTGCCCGACCGCGGCGTGGCGACCGATCTGAGCTGGCTCAAGGACAGCCTTCCCGCCGAAGAACTGCAGAAGCTCCAGGCTGGGGCCACCGACCGGCCACCGGCCCAGCAGACGTTCGGCATTCAGGCCCGCAACCTGGCCCGGCTCAACGCGGCGGGCGTGCGAATCGGCTTCGGCACCGACGGCAACACGGCGTGGGCCCCCCACGTCGAAATGGCAGACATGGTCGCTGCCGGGATGACGCCCGCTCAGGTGATCGTGGCCGCGACTCGAAACTCGGCAGACCTGCTGCAACTCACCGACGCGGGCACGATCGAACCCGGCAAGAGCGCGGATTTCGTGGTGCTCGAGGCCAATCCGCTCGAAGACATCACCAACACGCGAAGGATCGCGTCCGTGTACCTGCGTGGAGCGGCCGTTGACCGTGCCGCCGCGAGCGCAGCCACTACCGGCCAGGCCTCGCAGCGTTAAACATCGGGAACCAAGGCGGACATACGTGACTGGGTGGAGCAGCCCTTCAGGGCTGCTTCGCCTCCGCAGCGCTGAAGCGCTGCGCCACCTCAACACAGGTGAGCGACGGTTGTAGAACCGGATTCGGAACCTGTAAGGGCGCCGCCTTCAGGCGGCCCGGGCAGGCTATGGGCGAATTCTCGAACGGAGGGTGCGAACGCGCTCGGTCAGGACGCCCACTGCGAGGCGCGTTTCCCTCAGCAGCAGGACGGCGCCATGCACGAGCGCCGCAACCGCGACTGCTCCCACGGCGATACCACTCAATTCGAACAATCGGACAAGCGCGCCGAGGTCCGTGGTGGCGGCAGGATCGGCCATTACCAGTCCGTGGGGCGGTAGTCCTTCAAGAACTGACCCCACGCGTGCGTGCCGGTGTTGAAGCCGCTGATGATCGGGTCGACGATCCGGGCCGCGCCGTCAAGGATGTCGAGCGGGGGGTGGAACCGGTGTTCAGAGGTCTTCCGTGCGGCGATCTCGGCGGGGTCCTCGTCGGTCACCCAGCCGGTGTCGACGCTGTTCATGTGGATGCCGTCGGCGTGGTAGTCGGCCGCCGACGTGCGGGTCATCATGTTGAGCGCCGCCTTCGCCATGTTCGTATGTGGATGACGGGTGGTCTTGAAGTTCCGGTAGAACTGTCCCTCCATCGCCGACACGTTGACGATATGTTTGTCGCGCTCTTCGGTGCGGAGCATGAGCGGCTTGAGGCGTGCGTTGATGATGAAGGGGGCGACAGCATTCACGAGCTGCACCTCGAGGAGCTCGACCGTCGATACCTCGTGCAGCAGCATCCGCCACGAGTTTCGCCCGCGGAGGTCGATTTGCTGCAAGTCCTGATCGAGCCGCCCTTCGGGGAAGAGATCGGTCTGCGCCTCGCGCTCCTCGGGCAGCAGCGCCACTTGGGAGAGCTGCGCCGCATGCGTGAGGCCCGCAACGTCCGATAGGCGCTCTTCGACAGTCACCGCGCCGTCGGGCGGACCTGACTTGTCCGCCGGAGCCTTGGCGGAGGCGGAAGGTCCGCCCCTACGTGTCTCCCCACCCGCCTTCCCCGCCCCACGCGCCCCACGCGCCTCACCCGCCTCACCCGCCCTCTCCGCCTCCGGCAGCATGTGATAGCCCCGGAGACCTTCGTACGAGCCGACGAGCCTCCGCACGTGTTCCGGCATGTCGTGCACCGCCGCTGTTTCCCCCTCCATCATGTGGGCGTAGAAATCGGGCGGACGCCGCACGGTCTGACACGCGTTGTTGATGATGAAATCGAGCCGCGTGCGCGTGCCCAGCACGTGCCGGCAGAACGCCTCCACGCTCGGAGTGTGGCGAAGATCGAGGCCGAACACCTCGAGGCGATGGCCCCACTCGGCAAAGTCAGGCTCCTGCGAATAGCGCGTTGCCGAGTCGCGCGGGAACCGCGTGGTGACGATCAGATGGGCGCCGCAGCGCAGCAGCTTCAGGCCAGCCTGGTAGCCGATCTTCACCCGTCCGCCGGTGAGCAGCGCAACACGGCCGCGTAGATCCGCGCGTTCGGTGCGCTTGGCAAAATTGAAGTCTGCGCACTCGGGGCAGAGCTGATCGTAGAACGAGTGGATGACCGTGTACTTCCGTTTGCAGACATAGCAGTGCTGCAGCTCGGTCGACTGTCGTTCGGCCCCCTCGGGTTCGGGCGCGGGGCCATGGATATCCGCCGGATCGAAGTCCTGTGGCGGGAACACGTTCGGCGACATGAACACCGGCTTCCGCCGCAGCGTACGTATCCCTGTCCCGTGCAGCAGGGCGTCATCCCGGCGGAGGCGCGAATGCCTTTCCTGTCGCGACGTCGCCTTCGCCAGGCGCCGCACTGTTCGCGGATTCGGGTGGTGCACGCGGTCCACCGCCTGGAGGAGCCGCTTCCGTTCATCGTCTGGAACGTCGTCCAGCACGCGGCGATCCTTCGCGATCAGCTCGAGCAGCTCAATGGCTGCGCGCAAGCGCTCAATCAGGGAGAGACGGGTGGGTGCTTCGGTCGAAGACATCCTCACTAGGGTACGTCACCTGCCAAGAACCTCGCCGACATTGGCTACGAGCTCGGCCGCGGTGAACGGCTTCGAGATCAGGCGCATGTCGGGGGCGATCAGTCCATCCTGACGCACCAGGGTTGCAGGGTATCCGGACATATAGAGAACAGGCAGCTCGGGCCGGATCTCTTTGAGTCGCTTGGCCAGTTCCGGTCCGCTGATCCGCGGCATCACCACGTCGGTCAAGAGCAGCGAGAAGGCGTGCTCACCTGTGCCAGCCAGCGCGAGCGCGTCTTCGGGAGTGGCCGCCTCGATGACGGAGAACCCGTAGTGCTCCAGCGCCAGCCTGGCAAAACGCCGGACTGCGTGCTCGTCCTCGACAAGGAGCACGACTTCTCGGCGGCCGCGGACCGGTGGCGCCGCCGATTCCTCAGCACTCGCTTCCTGCGCGGCACCTGCGTGCGCCACAGGGAGATAGACGTGAAAGGCGCTTCCGCGCGAGACCTCGCTCTCGACCCAGATAAAGCCGCTGAGCTGCTTCACGATGCCGTACACCGTAGACAGGCCAAGCCCTGTGCCCTGGTCGGCCGCCTTGGTCGTGAAGAACGGCTCGAACACGTGCTCTTTGACGTGGGGCGCCATTCCCGTGCCGGTGTCGCGCACCGTCAACAGGACGTGCGGTTCGGGCGGCATCGCCGGCCGGAGGTGCCCGCTGGCCACGGCGGAGGTTTCAATGGTCAGCGTTCCGCCACCAGGCATCGCATCACGCGCGTTGAGTGCAAGGTTCATGATCACCTGCTCGAGCTCCCCACCGTCGCCGGTGACTGGCGGCAGATTCGGGTCGAGGTTGACGCGAACCTCGATCGGTTCGCCGATCAGGCGCTCGAGCATCGGCATCAGACCTTCCACGATATGATTGAGGCTCAAGATCCGGGTCTGAAGTACCTGCCGGCGGCCGAATGCGAGAAGGCGGCGCACGAGCCCCGCGGCCCGCTCGGCCGCCTGCTGCACCTCGCCGAGATGGCGCGCCGTCGGCGTGCCAATCCCGACTTCGGGAAGCACGATCTCGACATATCCCAGGATGGCTGTCAGGTTGTTGTTGAAGTCATGGGCGATGCCGCCCGCCAGCCGGCCGATCGCCTCGAGCTTCTGAGCGTTCGACAGTTCCAACTCGAGGCGCCGGCGCTCGGTGATATCAACGATCACGCCCGTGGCACCGTCAATCTGATTCTGCTCGTCGCGAAGGGGCACGGCCCAGGCTTCGAATGTCGCGTCGCCTACGTCCACCAACCCGCTCACGTTCTCGCCCGCGAGCGCGCGGCGAAGATCGTCTGTAAGGGCCGAAAACGGCTCGATGCCGATCTCGTCGAACGTGTGGCCGATGATCGCATCCGGCGTTGCGCCCAGCGCCTCCAGTGCCCGGCCCGCGCAGAACGTGGCCACGCCGCCGGCATCGGTCGCCCACAGTATCAGTGGCACGTTTGACAGAACGACCCGCTGGCGCTGCTCGCTCGCACGAAGGGCGTCCTCGGCCTGCTTGTTCTCGGTCATGTCGCGCGAGAGGCCGAGCACCGCCCTCACCTCGCCTTCGTCGCCCGGGACCGGCGCCAGCCATGTGCTGAGCCAGACCTCGCGGTCGAGATAGAACGTGCGCCCTTCAACGTAGAGCGGCTTCCCGGAGTTGAACACGTGTTGGAGACCTCGCCCCTGCCGCTCGGCGACCTCAGGAGGGAAGATGTCCACTCGGCGACGGCCGATCACCTCTTCGGGCACAGATCGAAGCTGGCGTGCGGCGGCTTTGTTGACGAATTCGACGCGGTCATCGCGGTTGATGACGAAGATGTGGTCCTCGGCCGTCTCGGCGAGGACGCGGTAGTGCCCCTCGGTTTTCCGCAGCGATTCCTCCAGCCGCTTTCGCTCGGTGATGTCGGTCATGATGCACACGAGGCACGGCCCCTGGCCTGAGCCGACAGGCTCCGAATGGGTGGAGGCAATCACCCAGAGCAGCGTGCCCTCGCGCGAGCGAAGCGGTAGGTCGGTGTGTCCGAGCCCGTCGTGCCGGCACCGTTCCAGGTATCCCCGGACGCTCTCCCGCAGGTCCTCGGCAACAAATCCGAGAAACTCGGTCCCGAGCATCTCGGCCGGCGTGTAGCCAAGCATGCTCGCCATGCGGCGGTTGACATATTCAGTGAGACCGTGTGCATCGACGACCCAGATCCCTGCGGCCATCGCGTCGAAGATCTCCCGGTCGCGAGTGAGTAAAGGCACGGCGAGTGTCAGTACTGGCGGAACGTCAAGTTGTATCTGCCGTCGATCTGCAGCGCGGACGGCGCCGTGCCTGGCATGATGCGGCTGACGCCATGATAGCGACGCCGAGCCTCGCCCCCGAAGACGAACACATCGCCGGATTCCAGGAGGACCGTCTCGACCGGATCCCGGCGCCTCGTTCCGCCAAACAGGAATCGCGCTGTGTCACCGAGCGAGATCGACACAACTGGCACACCTGCCTCCAGCGACGCCGCGCTCTCGTCCTTATCCTGGTGAATTCCCATGCGGCCATTGCTGTCGTAAAAGTTGACCAGGCAGATGTCGGGAGCGCACGCGAACCCGGCCTCTTCTGCAAGACGTGACGCGACGCGCACCCACTCCTCCGGCACCGGCGAGACTGGCGCATCGTCGTAGTCCTCTCGGGTTGCCGTGTACGTGTAGGTGAGGGGATTCCAATGCCGTCCAAGGCACATCATGCGGACGCGCATGCTTCCGCCGCCGCGGACCTTCGGGACATATCCGCCCTCCGGTCCCTCGACGATCTCTCGGCATCGTCTGAGGAGGGTCTGCTGCTCGTCGAGCGGCAACCAGCACTTCAGCCAGACCGCGCCTGGTGCGACATCGACGCGCTGGCGCTCACGTGCCAGAGAGGGAAGAAGACTCGCCATCTGCCGGGATATCAAGGACCGAGCCCCTTGGCTGGTTCGATGCCAGCAAACGCGCGTTCGATGCCGTCCGTTTCATCGCCGCTCAACTGCCAGCCAGCTGCCTTGACGTTCGCCTGGACCTGCTCCGGCGACGTCGCGCCCGCAATGACCGAGGCGATAACCGGTGCAGACAGAAGCCAGCTGATCGCCAGCTCCAACAGCGTGTGGCCTCTGGATTCTGCGAATGCGGCAAGCCGATCGGCCCTTTCGCGCGAATCGTCTGTCAGGCGACTCGCAAGCGGACCGGAGGTCAGGCGGGTCTCGGTCGGCGCCGGGCGATCCCGCCGGTATTTTCCCGTAAGGAGGCCGTTGGCCAGCGGGAAGTACGGCAGGAACGCGACCCCGAGACGATCGCATTCGGGGAGCACATCCTTCTCAGCGTCACGATGGAGCACATTGAGCTCGTTCTGAACGCTAACGAAGCCCACCCGGCCTGCCGCTGCAGCGTGGGCTTCTCTGAGCTGATCCAGCGAGAAGTTCGAGCAGCCGATCTCGCGGACCTTTCCGGCGCGAACAGCGTCCTGGAGCGCGCCCAGCGTCTCCGCGATCGGGATCGAAGCATGCGGCGTATGCAGCTGGAGGAGATCAATGCGGTCGGTCTGGAGGCGACGCAGGCTGTTGTCGACTGCCGCGTGAACATCCGCCGCGCCCGCCTTGCCGGTGGCGCCGAATTTCGTCGCGAGGACGACCGCCTCCCGCCGCCCGGCGAGGGCGCGGCCGAGAAACACCTCACTCTCACCGTAGACGTCGGCGGTGTCGAAGAAGGTGACTCCCGCGTCAATCGCCGCATCGACCACCCGTGCCGTCGCAGCCTCGTCGATACGCCACCCGAAGTTGTTGCAGCCCAGGCCCACAACGGACACGTCCAGCGATCCGATACGTCGCGTGCGCATTCCACCTCCCGTACGTAAAGGATCTGAGCGCCGCAGGACTCTCCGCGCGCAGTTCCTGACCGTCGATGGTACCGCGTTTCGTCGAGTCGCAGATGCTGGGAGATTGGAATGGGTTTGAATCCCAAAGGTCACTTGAGGTGAGGGTGGGGCAGCGCTTTAGCGCTGCGCTCGCCAGCAGCCCTCAAGGGCTGCTCCACCTGTCATTGATCGTCAACTCGAGCAAGCACTGGGGTCAGGGCGTGTCGATGTCCTGTTCGTCCATTCGGTATCCAACAAAGTAGAAGGGCCGGCTTCAGCCGGCCCCCACGTTCCTGTCGGCGGGTCCGAGGACCCGCCCTACGTATTGCCGGGTCTACAGAACAAGACCCGGCCTACATTCTGAGACAGCGCGGTCACTACTCCTGGGACAGCCCTGTCACCTGCGCCCTTCGATCTTCTCCCTGCGGAACACCATCAGGCACAGCCTGATGTTGTTCCGCAGTTGACGCACTTGTAACAGGCACCGCTGCGGATCATGATGCTGCCGCACGTGCTGCAGGGCGGCGCATCTTCCTGATTCTGAATCGCCGCAAACTCCATCGGCCTCGGTGAGGGCTTGGTGGCCTCGAAATCCTTCAGCGCGTTCCGGAGCTCCTTGGCCGCCTCCGGGGATGTGCTCACCGGCGTCTTGGCCTCGGAGTCGGGCCGGCTGAAGCCGGCCCCTACGCTGGAATTGTCTTCCCGCAGGTTCACGCCCGCGCGGAACTGAGCGTCAGCCGACAGAAATTTCGTCGCCATCCACCGGAAGATATAGTCGACGATCGACTTCGCGAAGCGCACCTCGGGGTTCTTCGTCATTCCCGAGGGTTCGAACCGCGCGTGGCTGAACTTGTCCACCAGGACCTGCAACGGCACTCCGTACTGCAGCGCGTAGGAAATCGCCTGCGCGAACGCGTCGGCAAAGCCGGAAATCGTCGAGCCCTCCTTCGCCATCGTCAGGAAGATCTCACCAGGCGTCTTGTCGTCGAACAGGCCCACGGTGATGTAGCCCTCGTGCCCCGCGATGTCGAACTTGTGCGTGATCGACTGCCGCTCGTCCG
>ORMF012617323.1_pt1 | contig 17133 bp, 16 predicted proteins | sample 1779871 | NCBI WGS metagenome assembly ORMF01 (sample SAMEA104232316, study PRJEB22302) | groundwater metagenome | biome: forest; feature: aquifer; material: groundwater | place: USA | collected 2011-08-07 | depth 5.4 m
AGATTGACGCGCGCATCGCCCAGGTGCGGGCGATTCTCGAAGAGTCGAAGAGCGACTGGGACAAGGAGAAGGCCCAGGAGCGCCTCGGCAAGCTCGCCGGCGCGGTCGCCGTCATCAAAGTTGGCGCCGTGACGGAAGTCGAGCTCAAGGAGAAGAAGCACCGCGTCGAGGACGCGCTCTCCGCGACCCGCGCGGCCGTGGAAGAGGGCATCGTGCCTGGGGGCGGGGTGGCGCTTATCAACGCCATCGCTTCGCTCGAGAAGCTGACCGATCCCCATCCCGACGTGCGCACAGGCATTCAGATCATGCGGCGCGCGCTCGAGGAGCCGCTCCGACGCATCGCTGCGAACGCGGGCCAGGAAGGCTCGGTCATCGTGCAGGAGCTCCGCCGCCGCAATCAGCCGCGGCTCGGCTATGACGCGGCGACCGGCGAGTACGCCGACATGGTGGATCGTGGCATTATCGACCCGCTCAAGGTCACGCGCGCGGGCCTGGAGAACGCGGCGTCCGCCGCGGGGATGATCATGACGACTGAGGCGTTGATCACGGACGTTCCGCAGCCGGAGCCGGCCATGCCGATGGGTGGCCACGACCACGGGATGGACTTCTAGACCCTGTAAGCCCGAAGGCAACAAAGAACGGGCCGGCCCCAGAAGGGCCGGCCCGTTCTTTGTTGCCTTCGCCGGTGAGGCGCTTGCGACGTTAGCAGCGGATCGGGTTACCGACCGTAGTAGCCGTTGCCGTAGTAGGGCGCTGTCTGATTGCCGTAGTAGCCCGGGCCGCCGTACATGCCCTGGCCCTGCTGGCCGTACATCTGACCCTGCGGACCGTAATAAGGCTGACCGGATGGGGGCGCCTGGGTCGAGGAACCGTTCGTCACCGAGTCATTGGAGTTCGTGGGATAGTTACCCGGGGCATACGGGTAGCCATACTGCACCGGGCGGGAAGGGGCCGGCGCCGCTTCCGAGTCATCGGTGGTCGTGTTGTACCTCGTCCGGCACCCGTCTTCGGTGCCGTAGTAGTAGATGCACGGTGAGGTGTCAATCTCTTCGTCGTAGCAGTTCGGGTTGGTCGTGCCGTAGTAGTACCTGCACTGGGCGCTGACCGTTGGCGTGTCCATTGCCGTGTGGACCCCAAATGCCATCATCAATCCGAGCGCGGAGTACGCGAGCTTCTTCGGGAATCTCATGTCTTGTTTTCCAATCTGGCCGCGGGGGCCTCGTAACCGAGCTATTGGGCGAGTTTCTATCTCCGGGCTAAGAACAGGCTTCCGCCTGCAGATGCCTCTTGACCAGCCTTCCTCTAACACCATAGCTCATGAACAGCCGTGCAGATATGAGCAAAAGCAACAATTGGGGCTCAATTCGGTTAACGCCGGGATACAGCTCACCCCATTCGCTGCCAGGGCTTCCCGCCCTGCCCGCGCCCAACCCCGTAGCATTAGGATGTGATGCGAGCACGACCTCCAACCCCGACAGCAGGTGGGACCAACGCGCCCGGACCGTTCGGGCATCCGCTGCTTGGCTCCACGCCCGCGCTGCGGCGGGCACCGCTGCGCACGCTGATGGAACGCTGGCGGGAGTACGGCGATGTCGTGCGGTTCCGCCTCGGCATCGGGAGCGCGTTCGCTTTCGCGTTCGCTTTAATGGAGGCCCAGCTCGCGCTCGCCACGATCGCGCAACATTGTCGGCTCGACCTCGCGCCCGGTCAGCGCATCGTGCTAGACCCGAAGATCACCCTGCGCCCGCGCAACGGACTCCTGATGACTTTGCACCGCGTGTAGCTACAATGCAGGCGACATTCGGCCTGAAATCATTTCGAGCCGTGCGCTGCCTGCGCGGCGGGGCCCAAGGAGAACGCGATGACGCCCGAAGAAAACGAGCTGCTCACCCGAGTCGGATTCGGGACCCCTATGGGGACCCTGTTCCGTCGCTTCTGGCTGCCGGCCCTCCTCTCCGAGGAGCTAGCGACGCCGGACTGCCCGCCCGTCCGGGTGCGGCTGCTGGGTGAGGACCTCGTCGCGTTCAGGGACACCGAGGGCCGCGTCGGTTTGCTGACCCCCCACTGCCCGCATCGGGGGGCGCCGCTCTTCTACGGCCGCAACGAGGAGAACGGCCTTCGCTGCGTCTACCACGGCTGGAAGTTCGACGTCACCGGTCAGTGCGTGGACATGCCGAGCGAGCCGGCGGACAGCAAGTACAAGGACCGGATCCGCCAGAAGTCGTATCCCTGCCGCGAGCGCGCCGGGATCGTCTGGACCTACATGGGGCCGCCGGAGCTGACGCCGGACCTACCCGACCTCGAGTGGACGCTCGTCCCGGACAGTCATCGGCGCGTCACCAAGTGGCTGCACGAGAGCAACTACCTGCAGGGGTTCGAGGGCGACATCGACAGCGCCCACTCCTCGTTCCTGCATAGCTACCTGGAGCCCGAGGACAGCACCCACGACGGAACCATCTCCGCCACGATGAAGGCGGCGGACAAGGCCCCGAAGATCGTCGTGGAGCAGACCGACTATGGCTTCCGCTATGGGGCGCGCCGGCACGTGGGTGGGGGCACCTACAACTGGCGGGTGACCCAATGGCTTCTCCCGACGTACAGCCTGATTCCGTTCATGCGCTTCCCGGCCGTCGGCCGCGTCTGGGTGCCGATCGACGACGAGCGGACGTGGACCTTCTTCTTCTCCTTTCACCCAGAGCGGCCGTTGACGCCCGAAGAGCAGCAACGTTTCTGGTCGGGTAACGCCTTCCCGCCAGCGCTCATCCCCGACACGTATCACCCGCTCCGAAATAAGGAGAACGAGTACCTCCTCGACCGCGAGCTCCAGCGCACGACGACGTTCACCGGCATTTTCGGGGTGAATGATCAGGACCGCGCGGTCCAGGAGGGCATGGGGCCCATCTTCGACCGCAGCCAGGAGCACCTCGGCACGAGCGACGTCGCGATCGTCGCGTGTCGACAGCGGCTATTGAAGGCCGTCCGCGAGCTCCAGCAGGGCATCGAGCCGTACGCGGTGGGTCACCCGGACGTCTACGCCGTACGTCCACTCGACGCGGTGTGCCCAACCGACGCGTTCGACACGATGCTGAATGAGTACGCGCCGAACTTGCTGGCGCCAACGGCAAACGCTGCGACGTAAGCGCTACGGGACCGGAGCGGAGATCTCGCCGTCTTCGCCGCCGATAGAGGTTGCCACCGAGGTGGAATCCGTCGCCATGACCGCGGCCGTATCGGCGTCCAAGAGGTCATCGTCAACCTCTTCGAGCACGACGTAGGCGATGGTGTGTTTGGGGAGGAGGTAGCGTCCCATCCCCGTGGCGACGAGGAGCTCGTTCTCGCCCCAGGTCAGCAGCTCGCAGCTCCACCGCTCGCCAGTGAGTAGGACGACGTCGAAGCGCCGCTGCGCCTCGAGGACTTCGCGGCCGAGATCGCGGGCGTCGGACGGTTCCATCGGCTCACCTCCCCTTCTCCATTCTGGCATAGAGGGGAGGGCTAGAGCCGGAGCGCCTCGGCCACGCGGAAGGGATCGCTGGAGACGACGCTCGAGGCGTATAGCTCCATCGCTCCCATGTCCGCCGTCTTGTTGCCCAGCTCGCCTCGGTCCACAATCCGCACCATGGTCGGGAAGCCGTTCCATTCCTCCGGGACCTCTGCAATCGGCGGCATGTAGATCACGAGGTTGAAGCTCGTCACACCGAGCTCGTGAACGAACCGGTCCAGCACGTGACCGATGCCCCGGCGCAGGTCGGGCGTGATGCCCGGCGCGATCAGGAGCGTTTCCTTCTCCTTGATCGGCGTAAGGCTCGTCACCATGGCGGTATCGCCAAGATCTGCCACGAGGCCAAGCGCGCGATGGGCCGCGATGAGGTCGTCGAAATAGCTCGTGCCGTGCTCCGCGCGGTAGGCCAGTGCCTGCCGGCGCAGCCCCTCTACCTTCGCGTAGTGCATGTCCCGCGTGGCCGCGACCTGAGCATGGCCGTGCAGGATGGAGGCGCCGCTCTTCCAGAGGCAGTTCCACATGAAGAACAGGTAGCGCGCCGCTGGATCAGCCTCGAATGCGCGCCGCCCCCACTCCAGGCCCACGTCGATGGCGTCGCTGATCGACTCCTCGTCGAACTCGAGCGGGTTGTGGTGCTCGAAGACCACGACGCCATGAAAGGCGTCGTACTTCGCCACGTTGCTCGCCGTGACCGCGTGTTTGCCCCGCACGCGACCGAAGACGTCCTCCGGCGTACCTTCGAGTGGATTGCAGAACGGATCGCCCGTGCCGCCATTGAGGATCGTGTCCAGGTCATCAGGATGCTTGGACTCGAATGGGCGGGAGGCGCGGAGCGCGTTGAAGAGCGTGCCTTCCATCGTCACGAGGTTGGTGGTCTTCAGGATGGACTGGCGCTGGACCGCCTCGACGGAGCCAAAGAGCTTCTCGATCCACGGCCGCATCGAATCCGGCGCCACCAGGTGGCCGGTGGATTCGCTGACGTGGATGATGCGATCGAACCGCGCGCGCTCAGGCCCGTCGAGCTCGCCGACGAGGCTCGATAGATTCAGGATTGAGTGGCTGAGGTCCGTCACGTTGGACCTCGTCGTCGGCTGCATGCAGGGATGCTCCTCTCGGGCTCGTTCGGCGCAACGTTGCGCGCCACCAGCTCTCTTGCGGCAGGCCGCGCCGCCGAACGCGATACCGGACGCTTAGAATGCCCGCTCCGTCGCGCGGCCTCAGGCCCGAAACAACAGGCCCGGATTCCGATGGCATGGTGGTCCGCCGCCCCGAGTTGGAGTAGCGGATGCGAACGTAATAACGGCCTTCGCGTCAATCCTGTGACAGTCTACAAGACGAGTTATCGGAGCCCGCTATTCCGCGACGCTGGGATCAAGCAGGGATCCCCGCGACCCCGAGCTTCCGGCACATGGGGAGAACTTCGGTGGCGAACAGCTCCATCATCACGCGCTCGGTCTTGCGGTCTACCGTTCCCGCCTTGTTGAAAAACAATCGCAACTGATCGGAGTGCCATGCCTCGTGCAGCCGATGGATCTGGATGATGCACTCGTCGGGCGTGCCGAAGATGCAGTCGCGCTCGCGGAACGTCTCCGGATCGTACGGCGGCGCCGCGCCTGGATTGGTCTTGCGCTTCTGTGCATTGAGTCGCTCGACGGTCTGCTCGACGAGCCGTTCTGCCTCCACCCGAGTTGCCGCGAGGCAAACGTACCGCGAGAAGACCGCGGTGCTCAGGTCGACGTCCTTGCCCCGAGCTGCGGCGAGCTCGCGGTATTCGGCGATCGTCTCGCGCTCGGTCTCACTCGCCAGGATGAGCGGCAGTTCGCGCTCAACCGCAAATAGCACGGTGTCGCGCGTCATGCCGGCAACGTAGATCGGCGGGTGCGGACGCTGCACGGGCGTTGGTCCGACTCCCACGTCCGCGAACTTCCAGTAACGGCCCGTGTAACTCGCCGATTCGTTCGTCCACGCTTCGAGCAGGATCGCGTACGCCTCGGCGAAGCGCGCCCGCGTCTCGGACGAGTCAATGCCGAGCGCCACCAGGCTCGCTGGCGTGGTGCCACGCCCGATGCCGACGTCGAGTCGGCCCTTGCCCTGGTAGTCGAGCTGCGCCAGCGCCTCCGCCAAGAGGAGCGGGTGGTAGATCGGGAGCACCATGACGGACAGTCCGATCCGTAAGCGCTCCGTGCGGACGAAGCCGGCCGCGGCGAGCAGCAGGGTGTTGGGGAACGGATGGTTATCGCGCTCGAAGTGGAACTCGTTCAGCCAGGCCGCGTCGAAGCCGAGCCGATCGGCGAGCGCGAACATGTCGAGGAACTCATCCGGGTCCCCGAGCGTCGCCTCGCGAAACCATCCCGCGATACCAAACTGCACGTATCACTCCTGGTCAGAGATGATAGCCGCCGCCGCGACGCACGAGCTGGCCGTGCGTTGACGCTTATGAGATGCCGGGCCGATAATCTCGGCACGTTCGTGAGGTACGCACCATGATGCAGGACCCCTTTGTTATTGCTGGCCAGGAGCTCCGCTCGCGCCTGATTCTGGGCACGGGCAAGTACCGCACCATGGAGGAGATGGTCGCCGCCATGGAAGCGGCGCAGGTGGAGATGATCACCGTGGCTCTGCGCCGCATTGACTTCGACAACCCGGGCCAGAAGACCATCCTCGACTACTTTGATTGGAAGCAGTACCGCATCCTGCCCAACACGGCGGGATGTCAGACCGCGGATGAGGCGATCCGCGTGGCGCACCTGGCGCGCGCGATGGAACTTTCCCGTTGGATCAAGCTCGAGGTCATCCCGGACGCGAAATACCTGCTTCCTGACCCGATCGGCACGCTGGACGCCGCCCGCACATTGGTGCGTGAAGGGTTCATCGTGCTGCCATATATCAACGACGATCCCGTCCTCGCCAAGCACCTCGAAGACGTCGGTTGCGCGACCGTCATGCCGCTGGCCTCGCCGATTGGCTCCGGCCAGGGCATGGTGAACTTCGAGCAGATCCGCATCATCGTCGAGCAGGCGAACGTGCCGGTGATCGTGGACGCGGGTATCGGGGCGCCATCCGACGCCTCGTTGGCCATGGAAACCGGCGCTTCGGGCTGTCTGGTCAATACCGCGGTGGCGCTCGCCGAGAATCCCGCGTTGATGGGCGAGGCGATCGCGCAGGGCGTCCAGGCCGGCCGGAATGCGTACCTGGCCGGACGCATTCCAAAGAAGGCGTACGCCAGCGCGAGCAGCCCGTTGGAGGGCGTCCTGCGTTGACGCTGCCCCGGGCCACCCGACCACCGCTCGCGCAGCCGACGGTCTGCCTCATCACCGACCGCACGCTCGCAGGGGATCGCCCCCTGGAGGAGCTGGTCGCGGAGGCTGTCGCCGGCGGTGTGACCATGGTCCAGCTTCGCGAGAAGGATCTCTCCGGCGACGAACTCCTGGATCTCGCCCAGCGCATTCGCGAAGCGATCGGCGGCGACGCCAGCCTTGTGATCAATGCGCGGGTCGAGGTCGCGGTGGAGGTCGCCGCTGCCGGGGTCCATCTGCCGAGCGATTGGCTCGCGACCGACTTCGCGCGTTGGGCCGTCGGGCCAACGATGCTGATTGGCCGCTCGGTACACTCCGTCGCGGAGGCGACGCGCGCCGCGAACGAAGGCATGGACTACGTGGAGTTCGGCACGATCTTTCCGAGCCGGTCCCACCCCGGCGGCGCGTCGCAGGGCCTCGAGCCGATCCGGGCCGCAGCGGCCGTGGGCGTGCCGGTGATCGTAGTGGGTGGCATCACAGCCGAGAACGCCGCGGACGTCATCGCCGCTGGTGCGAGCGGGATCGCCGTGATCTCCGCCATCCTGGCGGACCCCAATCCGCGTCTGGCTGCGCGTCAACTGGCAGATGTAGTGATAGAGGCCTGGTCGCTGCGGCGCGTAACGACCGGCGTGGGGTAAGGGGACCTCGTGGCCCACCGCAGAGTGCTCATGCCCTGTCTCGTCATCGCCATCCTGCTGGCCGCCTGCGCGCCGGCTGCGCCCTCCACCGTGCCGCGGAGCGAGAGCAGCGGAGCTCCGCCGGCCGCCCCCGAGCCGAGCCGGAAGCTCGTCGTGATGATCCGCGTCGAGCCGGCGACGCTCGCGCCGCGCGGGTTGCAGCGGGCGGGTGGGGTGACCACCGCGATGCTGCTCCGCCTCTTCAACGCGGGGCTGGCCATCAACGACGACCGTGGACAGCCCAACGCCTATCTGGCCGAGGCGCTGCCCCAGCTCGAGACCGACACGTGGCGAGTCCTGCCCGATGGCCGGATGGAGACGGCCTATCGCCTCCGCGCCGACTTGACCTGGCATGACGAAGCCCCGCTCGCGGCCGCCGACTTCGCCTTCTCGTGGCAGGTGTATGCGACGCCGGAGCTGGGCGCGGCGTCGTCTCTGCCGTTCAGCCTGATCGAGGAGGTGGCTGCTACCGATCAACGAACGGTCCTGATTCGCTGGCGGCGACCCTTCCCCGACGCTGGCAGTCTGCAGGCGACTGATTTCCCACCCCTGCCGCGGCACCTCCTCGAGCAACCCTTCCAGACCAGCCCACCGGATTCGTTCGTCGCGCTCCCCTTCTGGGCGCGCGACTACGTGGGGGCCGGGCCGTACCGGCTCGCGCAATGGGAACCGGGGGCCTTCATGGAGGCGACGGCATTTGGCGGCCACACCCTCGGACGCGGCAAGATCCCTGCCATTCGGGTGTTGTGGAACGGCGATCCGAACACGGTGCTGGCAAATCTGGCGGCCGGCGACGTCCACGTCTCCGCAGACGACTCCATGCAGTTCACCCATGCGACCATCCTGCGGCGCGAATGGTCGCCCCGCGGCACGGGTACGGTCCTCTTTCTGCCGACCCTGTGGCGGTCGACGCAGCTCCAGTTGCGCCCGGAGCTGGCGGCACCACGGAGCTTGCAGGACGTTCGCATGCGCCGCGCCTTCGCCCACGCGGTGGACAAGCAGGCACTGAACGATACCCTCTTCGAGGGCCAGGGGATCATGGCTGACTCGATGATCCCGCCGACCGCGGACTACTTCGCGGAGGTTGACCGAGCGGTCATGAAATACCCCCATGATCCGCGGCGCACCGAGCAGCTCATGAACGAGGTGGGCTACTCCAAGGGGCCGGACGGCTTCTACACGAGCCCTGACGAGGGTCGTCTTGCGACCGAGGTGAAGATCAATGCCGGCGCGCAGTACGAATCCGAGATGTCGCTCATGGCTGCCGGCTGGCGCCAGGCCGGGTTCGACGTCCGCGAGGTTGTGAACCCGGCGGCATTGGCGCAAGACGGGCAAACCCGAGCGCTGTTTCCGGCGCTGTACACGGCTAGCGGCCCGCTGGGCGAGGACCTGGTGCGCAGCTATGGGAGCGCGAACATCCCGCGGCTGGAAAACCGCTGGGTGGGGCGGAACCGCGTGGCCTGGATCAATCCGGAGTTCGATCGCCTCGTCGATGCCTTCAACACGACGCTCGACCGAAGCACGCGAAACGAGCAGGTCGTGCGCATGGCGCGGCTGTTCAGCGAGGAGCTGCCAGAGATCGCGCTCTACTTCGACCCTGGGGTCCTGGCGTACGTCGCCGCGTTGCAGGGACCGCGGGTGGTCGCCCCGAAGGGTGTCATCGGTTGGGACATTCACCAGTGGGAGTTCCGATAGTGCGTGGCCGAGCTCGGGGGAGCGCACGCGTGCAGTGCTTGCGCACCACGAGGCGGGCCACCTCTTTGGCGGATAGGCGGGAGGCATCATGCTGAGTCAAGAGGATAACGCGTGCCTCACCCATGTTGGACGTGGCACGCCGATGGGGGGACTGCTGCGCCATTTCTGGCAGCCGATGCTGCTGTCGCACGAGCTGCCAGAGCCGGACTGCGCGCCGCTCCGGATCCGCCTGCTGGGAGAGGACCTGGTGGCCTTCCGCGATTCGGATGGCCAGGTGGGGCTCCTCGGTGCGAACTGCCCGCACCGGGGCGCGCCGCTTTTCTTCGGTCGCAATGAGGAGCGTGGCCTGCGCTGCATCTACCACGGGTGGAAGTTCGACGCCGCGGGCGCGTGCATCGACATGCCCAACGAGCCACCCGAGAGCCGGTTCATGGAGAAAATTCGGCACACGGCCTACGCGTGTGTCGAGCGGGCTGGCCTCATCTGGGCCTATCTGGGCGCGGCCCCTCCTCCTCCACTGCCGGGGCTGGAATGGCTCGACGTGCCGGGGCCCCACCGCTACCTGGCCAAGCGAATGCAATACTGCAATTGGGTTCAGGCGCTGGAGGGCGAGATCGACCAGAGCCACGTGTCGTTCGTTCATCGACGCCTCACGACCGCGGAAAGCCTGCCGCGCCGGGGCCAGGTGGACGAGATCCGGACGCGGGACACCCACCCCCGGTTCTCGGCGGTGGAAACCGATTACGGCGTCCTCATCGGGGCGGCTCGTGGCGCCGAAGACGAGATGGAGTACTGGCGGCTCACCCAATTCGTGCTGCCGTTCTGGACCATGACCGGACCGTACGGCGAAAACCCGGTGCGCCAAACGCGCGCCTGGGTGCCGATGGACGACGAGAATGTCATGGTGTTCGCCGTCATGTTCCACCCGCTGCGGCCGCTCACCCACGATGAGGTGGCCAGACTGCGGGCGGGAAGTGGCGCCGGGTTCGTCGGCGACGAGAACTTCCTGCCGCCGACTTCGGAACCGGGTGGGGCCTGGCGCCCGAAGGCGTCCCGGGCCAATGACTACGCACTCGACCGACAACGGCAGAAGACGGAGCTGTTTTCGGGCATCCCGGAGTTCTGGGCCCAGGACGCCGCGGTCCAGGAAGGGATGGGGGCCATTTACAACCGGGCCCAGGAGCATCTCGGGACGAGCGACCTTGGCATCATCAACGTGCGCCAACGCCTGCTCCGCGACGCGCGTGCCTGGCACGAGAAGGGCATCGTTCCTCGAGCGGCGGTCGATCCGGCGCTCTATCAGGTCCGGGGCGCCGCGGCGCTGCTGCCCCAGGAATGCGCCTGGCTGGAAGCGACCGAACAGCTCCGGCTGGCGATTCCGGGCACCAACCCGGCCGGCGTCTGAGGGAAGAAGGCCCCCGGCCGGGATCTTTCGCATGCGGTAAGCTCATCCCATGCATGTGACCGTGAATGGCAAACCGCGCGAGCTCGCCAGCCCGCTGAACCTGCGCGAGCTCCTCGAGTCTCACAACGTGAACCCCGCCATGTGCGCCGTCGAGTACAACGGCGAGATCGTCCGCCGTGAGCGCTTCGCCGAGGTGCTTCTCCAGGAGGGCGACAAGCTGGAGATCATCCACATGGTGGGCGGCGGCGCCTGAGCCTGGCCCTGTGTCGCCTCGCCGTCCCGCGGCTGGCTGTATCACCCCTGTTTTGCCGTCGTTACAATTGGTAGCCCGAGCGCGGGCCCCGGAGGAGCAGCATGATCACCGAAGAGCGACCCGCCAGCCAGGCATCCGAGATCGCGGACCTGCGCGACTGGCTCCAGCGCGTCGACGCGCTGGGCGACCTGCGCCGCATCACGCGCGAGGTGGACCCGGTCGAAGAGATGAGCGCCATCACCTACATGGTCGGCCGGCGCATCGGCAGCCCGGCGCTCCTCTTCGAGAACATCAAGGGCTACCCGAGCACGTGGCGCTCGCTCTTCAATCTGCTCGGCTCCAGTAATAAGCGCATCGCGGTCACCATGGGTATGGACCCCAACCTGCCGGTCATGGAGCTGATCGCGGAGGCGCGCCTCCGGCTCGCCCGGCGCCTGCCCCCGGTCGAGATCGACCCGCGCGACGCGCCCGTCAACGAGATCGTCCTGACGGGCGACGACATCGATATGACGAAGTTCCCGGCGCCGAAGCACTGGCCGCTCGATGGCGGCGAGTACATCGGGACGGCGGACGCCGTGCTGACGCGCGACCCGGACACCGGGATCATCAACATCGGCACCTACCGCATGATGGTCCAGGGCAAGGACGAGGTGGGGCTGTACCTCTCCCCCGGCAAACACGCCCGGCTGGACATCACCCGCGCGTGGGAGCGCGGCGAGGGGCTGGACGTCGCCGCGTGCTGGGGCATCGACCCGCTCTTCATGATCGTCGGCGCGATGGGCTTCCCGAAGAACGTCTCCGAGTACGAATTCGCCGGCGGCATCCGCGGCAAGCCCGTCGAGGTCACCCCCGGCATCAGCACGAACCTCGTCGTGCCGGCGCGGGCGGAGATCGTCATGGAGGGGCGCATCGAGTACAAGGCGACGCGCCAGGAGGGCCCGTTCGGTGAATTCACCGGCTACTACGGCCGGCCCGAGGGCACCTGCCCGCTGGTGAAGATCAAGTCGATCCGGATGCGGCGCGATCCGATCGTGACCAACGCGCTCATGTCCGATTGGCCCTCCTGCGAGCAGAACGGATTCTTTGCAATCGCCCGCTCGGCCCGCATCTGGGACGACCTGGATAAGCTCGGCGTGCCCGGCATCAAAGGCGTCTACATCCATCCCGCGGCCGCGGGTGGCTTCGGCGCGGTCATCGTCTCGCTCGAGCAGCGCTACCCGGGGCACGCTGCGCAGGTCGCCGCACTCGCCGCGCAGGTGCCCGGCGGCGCCTACTACACGAAATGGATCATCGTGGTGGACGACGACGTTGACCCGAGCGACTGGGACCAGGTGTTCTGGGCGATGACCACCCGCTGCGACCCGGAGAAGGACATCGACATCCTCCGCCAGACCTGGTCCACCTGGCTGGACCCGACGAAGAACCCGCCGGAGGAGCGCCCCTGGGGCTCGAAGGCGTTGGTGAACGCCTGCCGCGAGCACAAGTACCTGCCGATCGCGAGCCAGCGCACGGTCCTCGCCCGCCCGATGTATGAGCGGGTCCGCGCCCGCTGGGACGAGCTCGGCCTGGGCGATCTCGGCGAGGCGCCGCGCCTCCAAACCTTCCAGGAGGACATGCGCGGCCCCGCCAACCCGGAGATCAGCGACCTCCACCAGGGCGCCGGCCTCCCGGGCCTCGACCGGCCGCCGAGCGACGCTCCGAGTATGTAGCGCGAGGAGCTGTGAAACCCTATGGCCGTTAAAGATCACCTCCACCGCTTGGTAGATGAGTTGCCAGATAGCGAGGTGCCCGTCGCGGAGCGCTATCTGGAGCTGCTGAAGGGCTCCACAAATGATCCGGTGCTGCATGCCTTCCTCAATGCAACAGAGGATGATGAGCCCGTGACGGAGGAGGAACAAGCGGCCATCGAGGAGGGGCATCAGGCAATCAGGGACGGCGAGATTGTCCCCTGGGAGACGGTCCGGGCTGAGGTCCTCGGAAGCGATTAGGTGCCCTGGTCCCTCGATCTAACGCGGCCGGCCCCGCGCGATCTGGAACGACTTTCAGCCGATGATCGCAGGGCCGTTGGTCGAGCCCTGGATAACCTGACCCGAGAGATCGGCAACGCCGACCTTGCCAAACTTGCGGGCCGTGAAGGCGAATGGCGTCTTCGGGTCGGGAGATGGCGGGTCATTCTGGAAATGGACAACGCCTCTGGCCGCACCCGCGTCATTCGGGTGCTGCCGCGTGGCCGTGCGTACCGATAGCCTCCACATGGAGATTCAAACTTCGCGCATCCAGATATTGGTTCGGTCTTGACACGGTCGACGGTGGCGACATCTTGCCCGGATTCAGCCTGCCGGTGGACGACATCTTTGCGCGAATGCGGGTTTGAGCGCGCCGTCCACCAGTAGCCTAGACCTCGGGACCGGCCGTGGACGATCCTGCAAATCCCAGGAAGACGAGAACGGCTCGAGTCAATCTCACCATGTCCTCCTCGTCCAATCGGCCTACATACGCTCCGAGTCGCGCCCTGCGCACCGCTGTGATCTTGTCAGCCATTGCTCGCGAGGGACCGTGAGGCCATTCAGCACACTCGGCTCGACCGAGACGCGAAACAATGGAGCGTCAGTAGGATCGGTCGTAAAGGCGCAGACGGTGACGGAGTCTGTCGCGTCGGAGCGGTCGTCCTACAAGATCACGACCGGGCGTCGCTTCCTGTCGTCGCCGCCCCCGGCGACCGTCCAGATCTGGCCGCGCCTCATTCGTTCGTAATATCGGAGACCGCCTCAATGAACTCTTGGTCCTCGCTCGCGTGGGGGCTTTGAGCGAGCACACATGAAATGCGGGCTGCCACGGGCCGCCTCGCCCTTGATCCGCACGCGGACTCCCAGCGAGTGAACCTCCGGCGGCTGGGATACAATCCCGCGGGCTCATCCGCACGCGTGTTCGTCGACAGCGTGCGGATGCAGGACCATAGCGCCGGCGATGTGTAAGGGGGAGACAAATGGCAGCGGCACAAACAAAAACCGTTCGCATGGGCATGGTCGGCATCGGCGTCGGGGGTGCCGAGATTCTGCCAGCCATGGCTTCGACTCCGGGGATCGAGCTGTATGCCGGCGCGGACATCAACCCGACGACCCGAGAGCGCTTCCAGGCGAAATACCCCGGGGCGAGGGTCTACGACAGCATCGAAACGCTGTGCGCCGACCCGGACGTTGACGCCGTCTGGGTCTCCACTCCCAATCGATTCCACGCGCCCCACACGATCTACGCGCTCGAGCATGGGAAGCACGTCGTGATCGAGAAGCCAATGGCCCTCAGCATGCAGGAAGCCGAGGCCATGAACGAGGCAGCCGCGAAGAACAACCGGATCCTCACAGCCGGTCACACGGACTCGTACAGCTTCCACATTCGGGCGATGCGGCGCATCGTCAACTCGGGCAGGATTGGCGCGCTGAGTAGTGTTCAGGCGATCGCCTTCACCGACTGGATCGTGCGTCCACGCTCCGCCGACGAGCAGGACCCAGCCCAGGGAGCGGGTGTCGTCTGGCGGCAAACGCCACACCAGGTCGACAGCATGCGCCTGATCGGCGGCGGCCTGGTCCGCAGCGTGCGCGGCACCACCAAGGCGGACGTCTCGTATCGCCCCTTCAGCACCTTTTACTCGGCGTATCTCGAATTCGAGGATGGGACGCCAGCGTACATCTTCCACGACGGCAAGGGGTACTTCTTCACGGGCGAGCTCCTGAACGCCCAGCAGAACTCTCGTTACACCTGGGAGCAGCGCCGAGAGCTACGCCGGGCGATGAACGAGGGCATGCGCGACGACGAGGCCGACAAGCAGGCGTTGCGCATCGGCGGCGAAAACGCCGGCAATCAGTTCGCCCGGAATGAGGGCGCGCAGGCCCCGCGCTATATGGGGAACCCCGATGCCGGGATCGTGCTGGTAAGCGCCGAGCGCGGCGCGGTTCGGTCGAGCCCCCACGGCGTCTTCGTCTACGATGAAGATGGCCAGCATGACGTCGACCTCTCGGTCAACAACCGGGGCGTCGGGGGCCGCCAGGGCGAGCTCGTCGAGTTCCACAAAGCCATTTCGGAAGGCAAGGCGCCATTCCACGACGGCCGCTGGGGCATGGCGACACTCGAGGTGTCGCTCGCGATCATGCAGTCCGCGAAAGAGCGGAAGGAGATCATGCTCTCCCACCAGGTCGCGGTTCCGGATAGCTACGATGCCGATCTCATGGTGCCGTATCTGGAGAACGAATAGCGCTGGGCGGGGCGGCGGGAGGGATCGCCCCCCCGCCGCCCCGCCCGTACCTCGGCTCCGGTGGCGGTCCCCACCTCGTGAAACGCCGCGCGGCCAAACCGGACCCGGTCCGCGAACGCGGGTAAATCCACGCGCATCTGACTGACGCAGCCCCGCGACGTTGTGCATTTTGCGACGCTCGTTTCCAATTAATATGGGAGCGAAGGGGTTATGCACATGCGGAGAGGCCACCCGAGCTCAACCAGCGTCGCGTTGTCGCTGTGCGCCGCGTTGTTGCTGTGGGGGTGCAGCGCGCCCGGTGCCGCGCCAAGGGCGGCCAACGCGCCAGCACCTCCGGCCAGCGAAGCTCGTCGCGGCGGGGTTGCCCGCATCGCCCTCTGGCAAGAGCCCATCATTCTGAACCCGCTCCTCGGCAATCAAACGGTCAACGCCGTTGTGAGCCGCACGATGCTCGAGGGGCTCCTCGCCTACCTCCCAGACGGTCGCGCGGTCGGGGCGCTGGCCGCTGAGGTGCCCTCCCTCGAAAATGGCGGGGTCTCACCCGATGGACTCACCGTGACGTGGAAGCTGCGCAAGGGCGTGGTCTGGTCAGACGGCATCGCCTTGACCAGCAAGGACGCGGTTTTTACTTACCACGTGATGATGAACCCCACCAACCCCGTGATCAACCTCGCCGGCTATCCCGACATTGAGTCGCTTGCCACGCCCGACGACACGACGCTCGTCGTGAAATACCGGGTCATTTACGCGGCCTTCAAGGACCACTTTGATTGGATTCTCCCGGAGCACGTCTTTGGCGGCGATAGCGCCATCGAAACGAGGGAATTCAACCAGGCGCCCGTCGGGACCGGCCCGTTCCGATTTAAGTCATGGGAGCCCGGAAATACCATCACGCTCGAGCGGAACCCGAGCTACCGCGAGCCGGGCAAACCCCGCCTGGACGGCATCGTGTTCAAGATTGTGCCCGCGCGGGACGTGGCGATCCTCTGGCTCAAGGTCGGCGAGGTGGAGGGGCTGTGGAACCTCGCGGAAGACAACATCCCCGAGATCGACGCTATCGCCGATGGCGTCCTGATTCCGGCCCCGAGCAATCGCATTGAGCGGCTCGTGCTAAACGCGAGCTGCCCATCGGGCCCCCAGCAGGGTGACCCGGCCTGCAAACACCCGGTGCTCGGCGACGTGCGCGTGCGGCAAGCGATCGAGTTGGCCATCGACAAGCGGGCAATCGTCGACGAGCTGCTCTTCGGCCGGGCCAGCGTCGCCTCTTCCATCCTTCCCTTTGGTCCCTATGCCGCCGCCCTCCCGCGGACGGAGACGGATCCGCCCAGGGCAAGGCAACTTCTAGAGGAGGCCGGGTGGCAGGTTGGCTCGGATGGCATCCGGGTAAAAGACGGCGTCCGCGCCAGCCTGAGCTACGCGACGACGACCGGGGATCGCCTACGCGAGCAGACACAGGCGCTGGTGCAGCTCCAGCTTCGCGCCGTGGGCATTGAGGTGAGGTCCGACAATTTGCCGTCCGCGATCCTGTTTGGGGGCTGGCAAGACGGTGCGGCGCGAGCCCGCGGCAACTACGACATCGCGATGTACACGATCAGCATGCCGCTCGATCCGCAGGCCGCCTTGCACAACCTGTACCACAGCAGTCGCGTGCCGAGCGAGCGGGTCCGGAACGGCTCGAACGTCCACCGGATCCTCGATCCGGAGCTGGATGCTGCGCTGCTCGCCGCCAGCTCCACGGTCGACGAAACCCAGCGCGCCGCCGCCTTCCGGATCGTCGCCGAGCGCGCCGACGCGGGAAAAGGCCATATCCTGCTTTACACCCGGCTGGATCTGGATGCCTTCCGCAAGAGCTTGAAGGGGCACGAGCCCAATATCTGGGCTGACTTCACCTGGAACACCGAAGACTGGTGGCTCGAGAGCTAGCCCAACTTCCGCACAGTAGCGTAATTTACGCACGGATTTTGGAGTGTCGTCACTACAAATCGTCGATCCGCCAGGCTTTCACGGGCTTCATCGGCTCCTCTGGAAGGGCCAGCAGGCGGTAGATTTTGCGGTGCTC